>Ga0116228_10003682_pt1 | contig 13534 bp, 8 predicted proteins | sample S1TSphfallax_2_FD_89694 | JGI IMG/M metagenome (GOLD analysis project Ga0116228, IMG submission 89694) | Host-associated microbial communities from peat moss isolated from Minnesota, USA - S1T2_Fc - Sphagnum fallax MG | ecosystem: Host-associated > Plants > Peat moss > Unclassified | place: USA... | reverse complement strand
AGGATTTTACCAAACACAACAAGAATTCATGGTTTTTTTAATAAGGAAAACTAATAAAAAACAACCAAAAAATGTCAATGTCCAACTTGACCAATAGTTAATTTGGACAAATCAATTTCAACATGTCCATTTTGACTAGGTTGATTTGGTCCTAGGTCTTTTTATTGGGTTTTTTTTACTAAAAGTTCAATAGCTAAACAACAACAAAAATCTATAATTTTTTAAACAATTAATGAAAATAATAATAATAATTATTATTATTATTTATTTACCTACCTTACTTACCTTACCTACCCCCTACTAACTAATGGATTAAATGAAAATTATATATTTACCTACCTACCTAGTTAGGCCACCTATATATATTAGCTAGGCAATTAGGTAATCTAGGTTATTTAGTTAAGCAAGCTAGGCCGTCACAATAATTGCATAGATTACAAGTGTTAGGAATTGAACTCTCACTTTCACATGAAAATGTCAAATCCTTAACCATTGCATCACCACCTTCATAAAACAAAGTTTCATGTGAACATGAACATTTTCAACTTTTTTACACTACTTACATAGATAGATAAGTAATGTAACTTACCCTATGTAAGTACCCTATACTAGCCTAAACTACCTAACATACTAACGTAGACTTAAGTAGCCTAAATATGTTATATTTTTTCTGCTGCCCTGCCCCAGCACTATCCCAAAAAGGGTTGGAAATTGGGAGTTAGTGCTGAGGGTCCCCAACCCATGACGTTCACCGATCACAAAACACCAGGCAAAGGTTATATCATGAACCTAGACAGAAGGTGTAGGAATGGGAGGGTTCTTACACCTACTCCCCTAGAAGTAGGGGTAAAGCAATCCGGGAAAATCCCTAGTGTATATCAATGGCACCTAATGGAGGAATATTGCAACTCCCCTAATAAGAGTGGGTCCGATCTTACTCCTACATCACACTCTTAAGGACTCAGTGTAAGATCCCTCCTATTCTCTAGGATGGATAGGCATGGATATAAGGTGCCCTCCAAATGCACTTACCAAATTTCTCCAAGTGCGTTATGCATAGAGACCTTCTTATGTAGTGACGTTTACGCATGCTATCAATCCCACTGCATCTGATTCTTGCATGGGCTTTTTAACATACAATTTTCATAAAGCTCACTAATGCTCTATTAATCCCTTATTAAGGGAGCATTGCAGAATATTCTACCCATAAATCAGAGCAAGTCTTTAACCACCCAGCCTATTGTATGCTTGGCTTTGCCTCATGTAGGCCCTTATTTCAGTAAAGCCTGCAGCCCTCGGGCTTTACCTAGCCTACAGTAGGTACCTTACAGTCTTCCTTCCAGCCTCTAAGGCACATTGCAACTTGGTAAGGTGCCTTTGTATGGAGCCTCCAGGCAGGCAGATTCAAGTTATATCTGTTTTTTGAGGTTGGGGTTCAAAGGCATATATAACCTTAGTAGTAGCTTGTGTCTGTGCCCCCCGCCAGCAACACTTTTTAGACTAAAATGGAGGGATGTCGATCTGGTGTGATTTACCTGTGTGGGGGCGGTTCTTTGGTTTTTTTAATAACCACCAGGTCTGGGTATTTGAAAAATTTAGGATAAAAGATATATATCAGAATCGTAGGATCACTGATTCTGGTTATTTCAAACCCCTCAATGAACCACCCGGTTTCATGAAAGTATGAGCAATTTTCTAAACGGTTATCAGACCTTTAATACATTTGAGAACCACGGCATCAATACTTCATTTTATACAAATGTATTGCCATGGCATTTTTTGTACGCAAATTTGAGCTTGAAATGTAAAGAGAATCCAAGATGTCATGTATACTCTCCCTCAACCAAATAAAGTTGAAATGTTCTCCCTAATCAAGATCTTTACATTACTTAATGACCCAAATCCTTTTGAGATTTGTGCTAATTTATCCCAATTTACAAAGCATAAAAAAAATATATAGGTGTATAACTTTTGTTTAGTTGTCTAGGAACCAATTTGGATTTGTTGAATCCTTGAGTTGGATCGCGCCTTGGACCCTAGCTTGCATCTTGGTTCATCAAATCATGAGCCTTCTCTTTCAGCTCTTTTTTTGGTCCAAACCAATTGATTTTATCTCCAAAATGGTGTTGTGTAGGTTTAGCTTGGATTTGCCATTTTGTGGTCTTGGACTCTCATCCAAAGGCCATGGGTCAAATTTATAGTTCACATTCACTAGCATTGCTTTATATCATTGAAGGACTCATTCATAGTTGGGGTTTCAAAAAGGAATGTCTAGTTGAAAAAGGATTGCAAAAGACAATTTTAGATTTTCATAATGTTTAGTATATTGTACCTATGGTGCATTATTGTGTTCTTACTATTAGAGTATTGAGAAAAAAAGCTTTAAACAAATCCAATAATTATTGGATATTATATATAAATTCTTTTGAATCCTTGATTGATTTATAATCAAATGTTCATATTACAAAAAATAATAAATGAATGCAAAATGAATGCATAAAATGATGCAACTGATTTCAAACTTTTTGTACAAAAAAATCATGCTTCCTTTTATGTAATTACGTGTTCATTAGGTCAAGTTGATGAAAACATAAATCATATGAAAATTTCAAAATTTTTGAAATTTTGAAACTAAAGGTTTCAATGGAAATGATTCTTTTATTAAATTATTTAGCTAGTTTTTTTAATGTTCCTAAGGTTCAAAATTTCTAACTTTAAATGCAAATCACATGTTTAGGAAATAATCATGCAAAACAAATTTAAGCTCATGTTGATAATTTTTTGTGTTTTTACTTGTGAACCAAGATATTCATGCACAATTATGTACGCATGTGCATAATCACCACCACTACATTAATTATCTTATCTTGGACTATTTTTAAAAATTACTTAAATTTATTTCAAGTAAACATTATTTTTAAAAAGTACCTTTAAGAAATTTTGGGAATCCGTTTTGGTATCCCAATTGTGAATGGACCCTCGACCTTGGACCTTCATTTAAAATGGCCCTAAGGTAACTAACTAATTCCCCTACCTAATACCCAGTTCCATGCACATGCAAAAGAATAATTTTGAGGTCTAAAATAAATAATGATGAAGTATTGAAAACATATGAAAACATTAAAAAAAAACCTTGTTTTTGATGCCCTACATTTGTGTATTGATTTCTTAAAACTTGTACATATCAATCTAATACATGTACTATAACATAAAGGTCAACTTTAGCACATGTCTACTGAAAGATTAATTAATTTTGTAGATTTCATTTTTTTAATTGAATATTTCAAAACATACCAGAATATTTTTCATTTTCTTCACCAAAAAAATTCTTTAATTTTTATTTATTTTCTAAACTTAGCATTTCTACAAATAATATATTTGCCAAAGTTGTTAAGGTACTATTACATTTAGAATGAATTTCATATCTATATGTCAAGTTGGTATCAACAATAATCAAAATGCTCATAGGATCCCATGTATGATCATGGAAGATCAAGAATGACATAACAACTAGTTGAATATATAACATTCATAAAACATAAAGCCATATCCTCTTTATTAGAACATCAATAACAAAAATGCTTTCAACATTTAAAGCTTGATTGACAAAAACATACACACACCTTTAAATCATGATAAAAAATATATGAAGCAGCATGCCATGAGATAGGACAAGATAAAACTATTAGTCAAGCTTCATTGTTAAATAATTAAAGAATGGTGATGATTATCAAGTCCTTCCTCATAACACATGCATTATCAAACATTAAACCTTAAATTTTACATATGCATACCACGACATAAAGGTAAAAGTCATTTGTAGCCTAAATATGAATAGAATTCATTTTTAGGAAAGAACTTTATTTATGAATATATACTAGGAGCTCAAATGGAGGTTGTCAAAGGACCTAGGTGTTTCCTAGGTATGGTCAATATATATACAAGGATGGTAAGAATTGGACCTACATTGTCCACAATTCACACCCTCATTCATATTCGATCCAAGCTTATATTCCAAAACAATATTCCAATTGGAATGGTAAAATCTAGATTATGGTAGTGATGCAAATTTTTTATCTATTAAGTTGTTGCACCTTTGGTCACCCTTTGGTTTGACTTTGGTAGTTTTATCTATAAACCATTATACTTCCATTTCAAAACTACTTAGGTAATTAACTATATAAATGGGTCCAGGGTAAGTATCATGGTTAAATAGGTAGGGAATGTAAGTGGTTAGTATGTAGGTAGGTAATTAGGTAAAACATTTGGTGGTTATTAGGTAGGTAGACACATGTGGATGGTTATGAGATAGGTTTAGAATGAAAGAGAGTTTCATGTCCATATGCCATCCATCATTCATGGTGCATTGGTGAGTACTAATGTGCTCTAACCATTTGTGTGTTCTCCAAATGGTCAAAACACACTTGGTTTTTTTTTCTCATACATCCTTCCCCTAGTGAAGATATCTCCCATGCACCTTTGGGCCTCAACTAGAATGATCATTAATATTGTATACTTAACAATTTCCATTTGTATTTTACCTTCTCCACTCCTTGCAAAAGACCGAGATCCATTGGGAACAACCTATGGAACATTTGGCAAAAGATGTGGGGTAAATTTTGCTCCAAAGAATGGAGATTCACAAAAGATGTTACACAATCAATATCTATTTTATGTGTTGTTAATAACTACATTAAATGCCATCATGTGCATGTTTATTTGTGAATTAATTTTGGATGTTGCAAACAAGCCTACAATCTTCAACCTTTAAAAGAACACGATGATTAAAGGATTTTGATTATCAACTGATACTTAAATATGCAACATGTCATTTTTTTCATTACATTTTTTTCTTTTTTCAAATCTTTGAATATTATTTCTAAATTTAAGGTTTCCTTCGTGTTTTATGTTTTGAATTATCAATTAACTTGATAATAAATTATTTGTTAACATTTTTGCAATTGCTTCAATGATTGTTGGGGATTGATGTGTAAAACTATTGAAGTGTAAGTGTAAAATACACATTTACACATGTAGTTTAAAATTGTGTAAAACCATGCAAATAAACAATTGAAGGAAAAAATGAAAAAAATGAAAGTATTGCACTTTGACCCATATCATTCATGATTATGGGCTATAAAATAGTGAGGGTATTGCTTTCACTACCATTAATAATTGTAAAAAATAAGTAAATGATGGTATTGTTATAGAATAACATGGCAAGGGGATGTGCATGATGCAAGGTGTGGAGTTCATTTGAACTAGGTCATTGATGAAGTTCACAAAAATGGTACACGTTGCAAGATGATCATGATGCCACCCCCTACACCTACAAAAAATGTAGATGAAGGGGAACACATGTTGGGGGGGTGGTGGTAAGGGCGAGGGGGTTGTGACAACTTGTTATATGCAAGACCATAACAAAAAAGAGTTGTAAGATAACCATAAAAAAAAGATGGAAATTTGACAAAAGTTGTCATTCATTTCGAGCTAACAACAATACTAACAATTGTTAAAACAACCACAACACCACCACCTACACTTACAAGAATCTTGGACAAAGGGAAACAACATGGGGGGAGCTTGTAATAACCTATTATGCAAGACTATAGCAAAAGGGATTGTATAAGACACCATTCTTACCTACTTACCTCCCTTTTCTTTCCTCATGCCTATCATTTGTCACATTCCCCTTTTTCTTTTTTTCTTTGTGGAATTAACTCCATCTACATAGGTGTCATTTCAAATTTTATGGAAAGAACATAGATTGAGGAAATGGAAATTTTATATGTAAAGGGTATTGCACCTCCCACTGCCATTGAAGATTATGGTTTGTAAAAATAAAATGTATTGTGTCATAATTACATACAGATGACTTTGCACACTCAAAGAAAATATGCATGTGATCATGTAAGTGTAAAACATGTATTTAATCATTTTTGGACTAAATTCTTAATTTAAGACTTTTCTAACTTGATGGTTAATATCAACTTTTGTATTAAATTTGAAACAAAACATTGGAAACATCTATTTGGTAGATTGTTTAGTTAGGCAAAATATTATTAACATATATTGTTGCATCCTATGGTGGTCCACAAATCAAAGTTTTTATTCAAATTTCCAATCTCCAAGTTGTCATTTGTTAATTAACTAAATACATGATGTAATTGAAAACATATATATGTTAGGCAATGTAGGGGTAAAAAACTTGGGCATGTAAGTGTATTTACACTTACATGGTTATAACTAAATTATTTACATGCAATTTACATTTACACAAAATACAATATCAATTTGAGCCAATTTTGCATTAGTATATTACCCATAAGTTCAATATCAAGTTTGGTATGGTATGATATGCAAGGTACCATGCTAGCATTCATAGATTCAGGTGAAAATACCTACGCCAAACCAAATATTGAAATACATGAAATTTATCATTTACATAGGTCAAAGCAACCAAATTGGTATGCACATTGCAAACACAAGGAAAGGTCAAAGGCTAATATTTAACTTGAGATCTTACTCCTTTTAGTATGATAGTGCATATGGTGTCATGGAGTTAGGTTTTGCTCGTAGGGATTAAATTTCATGTTTGCAATTCTTTCAATGGAAAGAGGAGTGAACTTAGAATTTTTTAATTGTCTTGGGGTCTTGTAAAGTGCAAATTAGGTTACAATTAAGGTATGTGGGCATTTACAAAAAGTTCATTTGTCAATCTCCATACCAAAATAAGACATACATTTCTAATACCACTTTTGAAATGGCAATCTTTAAATGAATATATTCATGCCTAAACTTAGCATTGTCAAAAATATCATATGCATATTTCAACTTGATTGTGCACCTAAATACCAAGACCATATTGGACCATCCATTTTAAAGGATGAGACACAAGAACTAATTTGATATGTCAAAAGCCAAGTTTCAACCAATGTTGGATGTATATCATTTTTAAAGCTTGTTTGTACACAAACAAGAGTTATAGGATTAATGTAAAATATATATGCAAAAATATGGAGTATTTGGAATAGGCTTGTGCCTAGGGATGATAGAAAGCTTACATGGCCAATCAATTATTAGAATGAAATCCTTAAATTTTTTTGAAGAGCTCATTTCAATAAACTAAAACTTAAATGTTGAAATAACATCATAGCCTTGTATCTAGGTGTAAAGCAAAAAAAATGTGGCAAATGAAATTGTTGAAATTAGTGACTTGATTTTTTATTATTAAGTGTTGTTTTAGTGAACTATATTGCCTACAACATGGAAATTTCCAAGGAACTTTTAACAAGAAAGTGGAGTTTTAACGCATTTTTTTCATATTATACTTAAAAGATTTTCCTCAAGGTGCTCCTCATATTGATAGACAAGGTTCTAGCGTATTACTTATGGATTTTTTTTCAATATGCCCCCATCAAATATCTAGGTGGTTTTTTCCTATGTATCCATTGAAGGCAACCATCAACCTTGGATATTGGTTCTAGTGTGTATTACAAGATTGGCGCCCAACATTATCATAACTTGGAAAATCACACACATAAAAATATGCACAAAAGTATCCACACCATGGGGATAAACTTTCCAAACATGAAAAGTCAAAACCCTATTCACATTAAATTAAATTCCAATGAGAAATAATAAACTACCCAAAAAAAATGTCATGAAATAAAACCTAACAAGTTGAAAACTCACAATTCTCAAATTAGGGTTTAAATTTAGAATTAAGTTAAGGGTTAAATGTTTTGTAAGCTATTTATTTAAAATATTTTAAAATTTGAATCTTATAAATTAAAAAAATTAAATCAAAGAATTGGGCCTTGCAAGTTTGACTATTGTGATACCATAAAAAAGAAACAAATATTTTTAAAAGTTGTTGTTTCCAACTAATGAATTTGCAATTACATTCAACAATTTATTGTTTGCAACTACATTTAATGTTCCTACAATTGAAAAGTTGCAACTACATAATATCAAATATATACAACTGTTTATTACAACTAGTTTGGAACTAATGGTGCAAATTAATAACAACATTGATGATTTTTCATCCAAATAAACTACTTTAAAAAAAAAGTTGCACATGTGTCCACCTCATGGTTCCATATGCAATTAACATGCAAGTAGTGGTTTATAGCAAATAATATAAGTTTGGCTACCTACATATCTACCTAGGCTAAGCTAGGCTAAGCTACTTAAATATTTAAATAGGTTAGGCCAATCTACCTAGATACCTAGCTAATTAACATGTTAGACTAATCTACTTCATACTTAGGCTAAATTACCTACCTACCTACATAGACTAAATTAATTACTTATTTACCCTCTTACCTACCTAGGATGAAGTATTTTACTTACATTCCTAATTAATGTACCTACCTCCTTACTTACCTAGGGTAAATGTTGTATGGGAAAAAGGTCTAGGGTTGTATAGGATATGGGAATGTTGTTCCTTCCTAAAAGTTTATCCCATATTTTTTTGTCATCAATTTCAAATTTGTAAATATATAAGTAAATGCATTATGAACATTAAAAAATCATTAGATTTATTTTTAAAAACCTACCATATAGGATCAACCCTAAAAGTTAAACCCAAAATTAAATACAATTTTCTTAACTAGGTGTCACACGACCTAGGTCTTTAAACCTAGCCCAAGTTGTGGCTTAGGTTTAAACTTAACCTAGGTGCCATATAGCCTACTCCCAAGGGGGGGAGTAAGTGTTAAATTTCTAAACTACCTACATCAAACAAACATTTTTAAAGGGGGTATTAGGCGAAAGAATTATTTTTCTCCAACCTATTAGTACCTTTTTTCAATATACACATATTTTAAATGCCTTATATCTAATTATATATATATATATATATATATATATATATATCCAATTTCAATACCTTATATTCATTTTATTTTTAAATTTTAATAAGCTTGGAATTGTAAAAGGAAATCAAGATTTTTCCTTCAAAGGTAAATCATTTGCATATTGGGTTGGGATTGTACAAATGGTTGCCTTATTGCCTTATCAACAATCCATTTTGCTACAAGTAGGGTTAGCAATTTTGTGGCCAATGTAATTTCCATTACAACTTACACATATGAGATTCTATGATTAAACAATCATAATTTCCAATACAACGTGTAGCTTGTAATTTGATATACTAATATTAACCTATGTCTTGCATACATTGGAACTAGTCTTTTGCTAGATCTCGACCCAAAATTGGAACAATGAAAAAACACAATTGAAAATAGGGGTAGCTTCTTTAAGTAGGCAAGTTGATGTTTATGAAAAGTTGATAAATAGGCTCAATTTTAGAGTTAAATATAAAATTGTATTAGTTGTTGAACTCCATACCTATATGACCCTAGATTTAATTTGATATATATTTTTTAATTTATATAATATTTAGCATAGGGGAGTGTTAATGTTTACATGGAACTGAACCTTGTTTTGAACTAGGCTTGGAGGTTCTTGAATTGGAAAAAATGTGTTAAAACTAAAATTGCAAGGTTTTAAAATGCGAAGAATTGGGTTCAAACCAGCAAGTGAAGAACCTTCAATTTTTTTAAATAATGAAAACTAAGGTTGAGTTTCCTTAGAAAAGAATAACTGCACAACATTGTTATAAACCTCTAAAGTGTCATGTCCCAACAGTGAAACTTCATTCTCCAAATTCCATTAGAAAAAATAAGTCCATAACCATTATTTCATAATTTGTGACGTAGGTTTGTTTGAAATTATAAATTCAACTTTTGAGAAAATATTGATGTTTTTGGTCAAATAAAAGAAGGATTACAATAAGGTTTCATTTAAAAAGTCATTTAAGGAAAATTACTCAAATGCATTTTTATATAACAATATTTGTTTACTACCCCCCCCCCATTACCTTTGTGACATCAAAAAAGATCCATCGTAATGTGTTTTCACATAATATAACATGTTTAACACCTCACATGATCACTATGAAATATAAATTGATTAATCCTAACACATTGTATATGATGGGCTTGACAAGTTTATTATGATGTTTGTAACTTTGCACATTGTGTAATGATTCCTTGTGACCCAATATCATTGTTTTATAAACCTTGTGAAACAATTCATAAAAATACATGAATTGTTAATCAATTGTTTAGTAAGCTAAATAATATACTATATATAAGTTATGAATGAAAATGGAAATGAAAGGTGGAGGCACATGAATCAAAATATTATTATCATCCTAGGTCAAGGTTGAACAAACTTGCTTTCCAAGGGAATAATTAAAAATTAGATAAGGCTTCCATTGATAATACACAAAAGATGCAAGATTTAACAAACAAATGGAAAACAATACAAGAGCTTATGATTTTGAAAAGAATATTTTATATACACCTCATTAGTATAGTCCATATCTTGTGTCTTCACCAACTCTTTCCATATTCCCATCATCATCTTTTCTTCATAACCTGATTTGATGAAGATATAACAAGAAATTTCAAAAAATCTATAAATCATTTAAGCAACTTCTTGCTCCTAATTCAATGATAAATATTAGTTCATATTAATTTACCAATAGATCATATTGAACTTACTAATACTATTTCTTTTACTGATCTACTAATCAAACCTACAAATTTTATTACTTAAAATGTTTAATCGTGTGTTATATTTTTAGATTTATTTGTAATATCATCAATTAATGTATATTTAATATTATTAATTATATATTTACTTTCAAAATAAACATAACCCTATCATAAATTTAATTAAATTATGAATTTTACTCATCAACCAATATATGGGACCTTTTTTTACTTTTGTACTTTGTAAATTCAAAAAAAAAAGTCCTCCCTTAGATGCTATTTAACCCTAGGCCTAGCTTAGGTGAAATGTAAGATATACCTAACTTTAGGCTGATCTTAGGTGCCAAGTAGGCTACCTAGACTTAAGCTAAACTTAGGTGTCACATGTCCATAGATGATTCATTTACATAATAGGGGTAGGTATGGAGGTAAGTAGCCTAACCTATATAAGGTAAAGTAGGTAGGTGGGTTAAGGTAAATAGGTACATTGTTTCATTTTGTTGTCACATGTGCATAAGTGATTTGCACATGTTTTGCAAATTTTATTACCAAAATAGTTGCACAATAGTTGCAAAAACCAATTGTTAAATTTTGGATTTCTTGTCATGAATTTGGTAGTAGAAAGATTTCAAGATCCTTTGAAAGTTCTCTGATTTTTTTTAAATTTTTTTTTCTCCCCAAGATTAATATGAAAAATAATCAATTCTTTTTTTCTAGTAGAGCCATCAGGTGTAGGTCTAGAGTTTCATTGTAAAATGGAAGACCTTTCAACTAGGGTTTAGAGAATCTTTTCAAAAATTAAAACCCATTAGTTTCAAGGCGGGGGTCTAATGCTTTAGACTACTAGTTTCATAGGGTGACAATTTTAAGTTTTATGAGCTTTGGTAGTTCTTGGTTCAATGCAAGGCCAATTTTAAAAATCTGAACCCAAGACCATTAAAAAAATATTTCTTGAGACTTAAATGAGGTGAGCAATTATGTATAACAAGTCCATTTTTTCTCCTATTTTGAGGGTGGGGATCAGGGACCTTGATGAATTTTTGGATCATGGGGATATGTTCCCCCACATGTTCCCAAATGAACAAAATGAAAAACCCAAACACAATAAATCATTGACCTAATAATGATGCTAGACATGAAAATATTGAACAGAAGGCCTAAATTTATGAAATTGCACCCAAGCTACCTATTAAAATTTTATGCTTTCAAAAGAGTGAAAAAAAAAAGGAGAGAGGAGAAAACTTTATTTAAAAAACACCCTTTTGTTAGTTAGTGGAATCCTCCTTGCTCAAGCCTAATAGCATGCCACTTATGTGGTTGCCTAGCCTACCACCTTCGTTCCCTTTCCCTATAGGGGTCACTTGTGTGGCATGTTATTCTTCCTTCTCTATAGTTACCTATTTTCCATAGAGCTACCAAGCTCCTTGCCATGTGCATGCTCCATTTTTGACAAAACAACCTCTTTTACCAACTCAAGCCCTTATTCACAAATTCAATTCATCATTTGGAAAACAAAGTAGCAAGCATAGAGCATGAATACAAAAAGCCAACAAGCAAGCTTTAAAAACTCCAAACTGTTTACATCTCTTGCTACATTTACAAACCAAAAGTTTATATTTGTGCAAAGGTATGGATTCATTGCTGGGCACAAATCACACTACTCATTGCTCTTCTACCCAAATTTCTTCTTCAAAACTAATTGCATTATGAATAGACTCTATTATTCAAAACTAACAAAACAATAGAAATCCTAAACTCTATCTAAGCTTAGGACCCTAACCCTGACCTAAACCTATGACCTGAACCTTATTTTGAAAAATCCTTAAGACTTGTCAGGTTCAGTTCTTAGATGGGTTGATCTCCATGTAGACTCTCTGGGTTGTATTCTTAAACATATCTAACTCAATGTAAGGGTGTGCTTTTCAAGCAAAGCTTGCTCTACAAGGTAGACCCGCCGGGTCCAACCTTAGACCCTGATCCCACCAGAAACTGAGACCTGGCCAACACTAGAGTCAATCAAGTGTTTTTGTATTTGCACAAGAGAAAGGTAGCAGATTAAGTCCTGCTTTACACTAGAAGTCAGGGCTGAAAAAACTTGGGGCCAACTTTGAGCATTTTTTTGGGCTTCTTGTTTGGACCCAATTACTAATAAAGGCTAGAACATTGACATCAAGATATTAATAAATGCTGAAACATTGGCCCCCCCAAGGGTTGCAAATTGGCTTCCCAAATTCAATGGTATCCTTTTTCCAGCCTTGAGGCCAATACAAGGCCATAAAGTTCAGCATTTATTAGTAACTTGGGGCAGATTGAATTTTTTTTCTTTCTATTCAAGCCTTGATTCCTAGTGTGAACCCCTTGGGGCCAATTTCAACTTTTACACCAATAGGAATGCTTGATTTGAGTTGAACATTGGCCTTGACTCATAGTGTAAAGTGGGCCAAAATGACACCCAAATTTGTCAAAAAAGTAGCATGATGGTGCAACTTCACAAGTAGTAGCAGCATGTGAAGTGACAATTGTCGAAACAAACTCTGGTAGGTAGCTAGGTACATGGGTACACCCACTAAACTTAGAAGTTAACTTAGTAGGTCAGGAAAAGTACAAGGATGGGTGACCCACCCAAGTATCCCAACTCCAAAAACCAACCACTATCTTCCAAGATTTTAAGAAAAAAATGCAAAACCTATGGTGTGAGGAAGAGAATCTGAGTGCCTCTCAGCCTGCCAGAAGAAACTGAAAGAACATGCTGGTGGGGTAGGACATCACCATAACTCTGCTTTCCAATTCCAAAACAAAAATAAAATAAAATAGTAGAGCATAATAAAAAACACCCTTTGTAACTAGATATTAATTGCACTAGACATTATTGTATGTAGCCATTGCTAAATTCTCACAAGTCAAGAGGGTAAGGATTAGGGTAACTACAGGCTTCACCAGACAAGGTACCTTTTTCCTCATCAATT
>Ga0116228_10003681_pt1 | contig 13534 bp, 19 predicted proteins | sample S1TSphfallax_2_FD_89694 | JGI IMG/M metagenome (GOLD analysis project Ga0116228, IMG submission 89694) | Host-associated microbial communities from peat moss isolated from Minnesota, USA - S1T2_Fc - Sphagnum fallax MG | ecosystem: Host-associated > Plants > Peat moss > Unclassified | place... | reverse complement strand
CAGCAAAGCTGTCCACCTTCTAGAGAAGAGTGTAATAAATATGATCTGACTGCTGCTCCCTGTCTTTGATTGGCTAACCATAATGATTGGTCGAGGTGGTTTGCTATTAGTAGTTCCCACATATATGCAGTCCCAGGGGCAGTTTTATGGCTGCGGAGGCAAAAAAAAATAAATAACTAAACTTGGATGTGAGAAATATTTTTGCAGGGTCACATACTAAGCACTGGTGGGGATGCTCTTAAACCATGCACACAAATATGAGATGAGACTCCGAAGACACTCTCCTTGCAGAAGATGAGCCCTAGACATGAAAAAGCTAAGAATCTTGTTCCAACAAGAAGAAATTATAAATAACTAATATTCTGCAATAATTAGTACTTTTAACAACTGGGTTCATAAGAGCTTGAACAAGAGACAAACAAAAATTTCCCAGGACTCCTTACAATGCAGAGAGTGCTCCCTCCCCCCAAAATACCAGTGATAACCTGACAAAGGGTGACAGCCCAGCAGAGAATGTGAAGGGAGATGCAATGAACATGTGCACACAAAACCCAAGAGAGTTGAGGACCGTTTTTTTACGTGTTGCACTGGGCATCTGAACTCTCTTCTGCTATGACACCAATGTTGAAGACCAAAAATAAGATTTCTTTCTGTGTCTTTTTTCTGTAACAAAATTTATAAGTTGCACAGATTAGGAACCAGGAGGGAGAGCAAATGAACATTTTAAATCATTAAAATTCTTTGACAGAATACCCAACAACAGATCAGCACCCGACAGTAATCCAAAACACATGAAAAGGTCCTGAAACCCACAATAGAGAGAGATTAACAAAATTTTGAATTCCTCTATGCTTCTATGAAATTCTTGTGGTAAAACCCATTAGTGACCATCAGAAAAGCTCTGCTTCTCAATGAACATACTTTTCACAAAAAATCCATAATTTTGGTCTAATATTTCACATCGCACTCACCAGATTTTTCAAGAAGGCAGCCAATTGTGATACTGAACTTGATCAGAAAAAAAGACTCAAATTTGACAAATCAGAGGCTTACTTGAACTGGCCAATTTGCACTTAAAAACTTTCAACTCCAAAGACATCTCTGAGTGCCGACCCTGCCATGATCTCTGGAATGGTAACAAGTTTTGTTGGCAACCTGAAACCACTACCTGGTAAATTGTCCAGTAAGATCAGTTGACATCAACATACAAAATGCATGCAAAGTCAGAGGCTCATGATACTGTCTCCTAAGAAACTGAAATGCACACACACACCAAAGGAACAGGGACACTCTTATCGTTTACATATCTATGAGATTGCAGAGAAATCTCCACATCAACACTTCAAAGGTTGTTGTTAACACTATAATGAGTAGTCATAGCCTTATGAGAGTCGCCCATAAAAGCGTCAGACCTTCTACTACACCTTCATCATGAATAGCAGTGACAAGGTGCCTTGACTAACCCACCCACTGACTCCATCAGCTCCTGACAGTGGGTGGGTGTAGATACACCATCATCTACATGGAGTCCTGAGGAAATTCTTTCTAAAAGCTGAAAGTGCACACACCAATCACAGCTTTTGTCTTTGGTGAAGCCATTGATTGCCAAAGCAGCAGCAGCAGCAGCAGTAACTTGAATTCGTATGCTGCATTTTTGTGGAATCACATCCCTCACACTCTAGGCCCCACACACTGCTGATTAGAGTACCAATTATCCCTTGGGCACCTGTTGCCCAAGACAATCCGGCCTTACTCCAGACCATCTCAATCTGCCCCCCATCTGAGGAGAGAGCTAGCTGGCATGTTAGGATCATTTCTCCAGATGTTATGGACACTTTCTCAAAGATTTGCACCAGAAATACGTCTCGCCTCAGCAGCAGCTGCTGCAGCAACCCCTGGAGGCAAACTTCTCAAAACAGAACCCAGCTGCTCTTGGACAGCAGCATTGGATTCTCCAGCATCCGGAGTGAACAAAGCATTCACATCACTGAGAGTGAGTACATATCCATCAACTGAGTTGGTTGTTCGTCTCATACTGGTAGTAGCCATATTCATGTTGTGATTCTTTTGCCGCAACCTGTATATGCTCTCCTCTACCGTATCGCTGACCTGTACAACAGACCAAGTGTATTTTTTGTGAGTTGACATCCATCCAAGAATGACGGATGTGCATGGAATGCCAACATCCAGGTAATGGAATTGTAGCTACCCACATCAACTGCAGGTATTTTGTGATTCAACAGAATACTAATACCAGTTTCAATCTCAGGTTATGAGTTGCACAAAATATACCGGCATACAGAATGTGAACAAAATCCTAAACCCTAAAACCTAAATCAAGAGGATGGTCCACTGTGTGAGTCTGTAACTCACAATGAATCGATGGACATATGTAACTTGTTGTTGGCCGATGCGGTGGACACGGTTGATGGCTTGAGCTTCCGCACCCGGATTGAGCAGTGGTTCCATCAGTATGACATGTTGAGCTTCTACTAAGTTCAAGCCATTAGCCCCATGTCTTATAGGCAACAACAGCACCTGCACCTGCTCTTTTGTCTGCTCCCTTTTTTCTTTCTGTCTTCCAGCCTTTCCAGGACCAGGAACAATTTGCATGCTGGTTCCTCGAAACCTGTCAAGTGCAGCATTCAATTTCCTGGCACACACAACAACACCAGCAAAGCAATGTGATGTCAAGACAAACTTTCTCATGATTTAGCATTCCAACTCAGTAAGGCCTATGGTTAGTAGACATAGAAGCTGAAAAACCAGTTCAAGCTACAGAAGAATCCAACAGAACTCCAACCATCTAAAAAAGCAACCAATCAAATGAGAGGGGAGTAGTGGACCCGCGCTCCTTGATCCGAGCAAAGGTGATATGGTTGGCAGTCAGAGCATGCTCCACTACATCAAGCACATCCTGCCACTCTGAAAACAGAAGAACCTTTGCATTTGGATCTCTTGCCTTAACCCACAGTATCCTCCTCACAACAGCCTCTAGCTGTTGAGCAGCTCCCGACCCAACAATAGCACTTTTCACCATCAGCAGCCATATACCAATCAAATGCACTCCAAAGCCAACAACAGCATGTAGGGAATGTACAATTTCAGGTCCAAACCTTAGCCTGAACAACTCTTCAAAGTATACTCTCCAATGCCATTCCTAATGTATATACATAATAGCCCCCAAAAAAAGCAATATTGTCTTGCAAAAATTGCACTCTTCTAGGAATGATTGCAAAGTTAAAGGCAATTGGCTGGGACAAAAACTTCCATTAGAGGGAATCAAAGTACCTTTGTTCCATAGGAACCCTTGACCGACAAAGTAAGTTCCTCATCCCCATCCTCTCCTCCATGAAACTGACTGACACTGGGATCTGGTCCAGGTCTCTCAGAGACATTATCCACATATGCAACATCACCTACATTAGCACGACGTCGGCAACTGGGGCAGTTGATCCGCTTCTGGGATCCTGAACCATGTGGCAGCGTTGACCGCTGCACCAGAACCATAAAACCTGCACCACCCACCCACCCATTCAGAAATGCCAAAAAGTATTAGAAGACTACACTTTCCTGCCCATTCATTGATGGGATCACCAGCAGCTGTTGGTAAAGAATGACTCTTATGCACACATGATGTACTATTGCAAAAATATCCGGAATGTGTGGAGAAGAACCTGTTCGCTAAACCCTAAACCCTAAACTCGTAACAAAACCACTGGTGATGAACTGGGCATCAGTATTGACACTTGATTCTAAAATACCACCACAGAAACTCAATACCAACAACTGGCCATTCTCTTTGGAAAAGATGTCAAAGAACAACGATGAATAAAAGCAAAGAGTGCGCATTTTTACATTTGAAACAAAGTAGGTGGCCACAAGGAAGAACCATGAACTGTGAGCCAAGCTTTTCATGACACACAGGGCACGACTCCTCCTCTGCTTTCTCCCATCCTTCTGTTGTTTCACTTGCACCATTTTCATGTGAACTATAATTCTGACTGCCAGTGCTCAACTTCCCTGAAGCTTTAGCATCCATCATCATTGCCTTCCGCCTAGCATATTTCAGCCCCTGCTTTTGCAACAGGACACATCAAGGTCAAAGAAACCAGGAGGAGAAGGGAAAACATTCCACTCTAATATACCACTACAGAGAAGAACACCCAAGACCTACAAAGATGTAAGATGCTATTTTCGCACAGTCTCTCTCTCAGCTGTTGTACCTTCAAATAGCGGAGCTGTCCCTTTGCTCGCATGAAGTCATCTAGGGCCATAAACTTCTCGCCTGTTAGCTGTACATTCCTCTGTGGGACCTCTTCTGGGTGCAGCTTAAAAAGCTTTTCCAGTTCACCATGTGAATCCTCCCCAGGATACCACAACTGAAGTCGTGTGGTGGCCATATTAATCTCATCCAGTGCATACAGCACCCCTCGTTGTGCTAAAGCCAACACTCTTGCTTGTGCATACTCCTTCCTCATTGCCTGTAAAAAAAATCTACTTCATCATCATCAGCACAATATAAAACTCTGAGTAAACATAATACAAACTAAGAGTGTCTCCAGCAGTGCTTAGTATGTGAACCAGCAAAAATATTTCTCACATTCAAGTCCAGTTATTTACTTTTTTCCAACCCGACCCATAAAACTGAAACTGGGACTGCAAATAGTTGGGAGACTACTAATAGCAAAGCACAAGGACCAGTCATTATGATTGGACAATCAGAAACAGGGAGCACCAGTCAGATCATATTTATTACTCTTCTCTGGCAAGTGTTAGGCTTTGTTGTGCCTTTTACCAGCCTCGGCAAACTATGCAAAAATGCTGGGCCAAAACCATTTTGCTGAGCCAAACCAGCATGTTTTGACTTTTCTTCATCCAATTTTAGTTTGCATGGTCACATACTAAGCACCAGTTGAGTTGCTCTACAAATAGCCTTGCATGTGGTTACTACATCAATGCATACTGAAAGAAAACTGTAACTGCAAATAGTAAAGGATACCTATGTAGAGGAACTAACTTTGCTCTGTACTTGAAGGGAAAAACACAACTTGCTCATAAGGTTTCTGTCACCTCTAGATGTAGAAGGTGCTGCTTGGCTGCTGCTAATCCATCCCTCCCAGTCACAAGCTTTACATGACCTCTCATGATTGTTAGGATCCGCTCCGTCTCTGATGGTGCTCTTGTCACCTGCTCCATGGTACCAATACCTCAAGATTAAGTAAGCACCCACAAAGATCACAATATGGAGGAATATCAAAAGCAGCCTTAAGATATGTATACTTTGAGAGGCTTCAGAAACTCTTGTGAAAATCTTTGACAAAGTTGCTCTTGAGCAGAAATTTGAAGTTCAGGTAGGTAAGCATGTGGGCTACTACTGACCAGTGCTGAACCAGGACCTTTGTAACGAGTCCCTCGTTCAAGATCTTCTATTGCTGTCATCTGATTGCCTCTGAGGCCACTGGTGTTAGTGCCTATGCGCTTGAGGGCAAGGCTACTGTGTTGCGCAATAAGTGCCTCCTCTGCTGACACAAGCTCGTCTCCTGCTGCTGTTACCTTAAGTAAGAATAATCTGTTCTCATATGCCTGCACTTTGTCACAACCAGCAAGAAAATAAATTACCCAACCGTTCACTGACATAATTCCTTAAGCCCTTTAACAACCTCCACCTTTTGTGTGTCTCCTCTTGATTGTGATAAAATGCACAGCAAAGGCTCTTTAATACTTTGCTGGAATACACAAAACTGAACTTGAGTCATCACCTGAAAGAACTCCTCAGCTTCACAGTGTGCACACAAAGGACCATCCATAGTGGGTTGGCAACGAGAACAAAGACCAGCACGCTCGACATCAAGGGGATCAGGGTTATCCATTCGGGCATCCAGAAGCATCAATCGCTGCAAAAGCTCCCTCCGCCCAGCCTCAATTGCATCCAGCTCCCTCAGCAACACCATTTCCAACCCTGAAATGTCCCGAAACCTGCAACATCACCAGCATCATCATCAATCCACATTTTTCCCTATCTAAGAAACTCTCCCATGCGCAGAGGAGATTAGGTTACATAACTGTCTTCAAAAGCTAGTAGCTGTACAATTGAAGTCATATAGGTACTCATCACAAAACAAAAGTTCTCACCTCAGTGCAAGACTTGATGTGTTACGATGCTTAACACGTCCCATGTTTCCAGATTCACCCAAATGATCAGACTCCAGAAGCTGATCTCGAATCTTCTTCACAAGCTCCTTGCCATGGTCAGGCTGTTTCTGCACTGACATAAGAATGTCTAACCACCATGTATTTTGACCTGCTGCTCCTCCTCCTCCCTCCTCTACCTGTCAGATTCTCAGACTCCTCAGGGCACAGAACTCTGAAAGATCTCCCTAAAAAGTCAATCCTAACATTGAAAGTCGAAGAAGCACTACTAATGGGGACCCATTACCTGCTTGTGTGTAATCTGAAAGTCCTCTCGTACACTTGCAAGCTTGGCATGAAAAGTTGCCATGTACCTTGCCTTGATTTCTTGACACTGTTTGACAAGGAGGTGATCCCTCAATGTCTGGGGAATACCCGGCAGTTGTACAGCACTTGGGGGGCGGTTGAGGATTGAGGCAGCATTCTGAGATAAATTATCCTGGGCCTCAGGCCTTCCAGGCAGCTGCTCTTGTGATGGTTCCTCTGACTCAGCTCCTTCATTAGCACCCTCCAATTGAGATTTGCTTCCAAGAATCTGAAAGTCAACAAAAAGTTGAGAAATAGATCACATGCTTCATTTACTCCTTGTGTAAACAAACATCCTTCAGAGAAAGATGGATGGATTTCATTTCAGTACCTCTGCTAAGTTGTGAAGGGTATGGAGTTTTTGAAGGGGATCGACACGTATGTCATCAGAATTCTCTTCAGAAGATGCAAGAGCCTCCCGGTAGATGGAGACAGCAAGGCCAATGTTGTTTTCAATCAGGGCCAGAGCAGCCAAGCCATTAAGTGCTCCAATGAGTGATCGCTGGGCTTCCTCTGCTTCCAGCCTTGCTTTGTCAGCCAACACCTACGAAAACACAGATTCCTCAATTTTAGCAAAGGCAGCAACAATGAAATACGTACAGCGCATATCATCCAGTTGGAAATCATCTGTGACCAACCCAAGAGAAAAATTGATGGGAGACTTGAACAAATCAGATGAGGGATTGATTACAATGCCATGCCTCCAGAATTTCATCCATGGTCATAGGTGAGCGTTGCAATGAGCGAATCCCGGCACTGCCCACTTGTGGATGACAACAAGCCTGTCTGAGGCGCAGTAAATGATTCAATAACTTTGCAGCCTCCTTATGCGTAAGTGGCCTGTCCTCAAAATCGATATAAAGTTCATTCTGAATGCTTGGTTTCTCACTGCTCTTATTCCTTAAGCCTGAGGCATGACTCAATGCCTCCTCAGAGCTTATTCTGCCTGTGTTTTTTCTGTACTCAGCAATAATTTCACGAGCTTTGACAGCACATCGTTCATGCTGCTGGCGGTAAAAATGGGCTTCGATAGGAGAGAATCGAAGCCATACCAAGCGTTCTTCTTGTGGAGGTAAAGCAAGCTCATCCATCACTTGCAACTTGGTGGAGCGCCACATGAGCCCTTGGAAAAAATCATGCATGGCATCTATTGCACCATGTTTTCCTTCCTGCACACACAAATGAAAAACAGCTGTGTTTACAAAATCTCATGGAGTTTCCAACAAATTAAGTCACCCCACAATGATTACATTCAAGGTATATCATCATGAGGCCTGCAAGACAAAAGAGAACACTGCACTGTAAGACTACAAAATAACAACTCCATCTAGAGGGTTTAGGGTTTACCTCATAAGGCTGCTTCAATGCCAAGCTCCACCATCGATAGTCATCAAATGGTTCAGCACCCAAAAAGCGCAGGAGGCCAAAGAGATCATCAAGACCACGCTGAATGGGAGTACCACTCACACACCAGCGATGAAATGCACGCAGACTTAGTGCCATTTCTGTAGCCCGTGCTGTTACACTCTCCACCATTTGAGCTTCATCCAAACAAACCCTCCACCACTTCAGTCTTGTAAGGGGTGTCGGAATCACTCGATACCTGTTAAAGAAACCCTATATGTGTCAGTCTCGCAGTGCATGCATGGGGGGTAACAACAAAGCCTCCAGAATCTTAGAGAAAATCTCTCCCTGAACACAAACAGATGGAGATATCTCAGAGATTGTCAGGACCCCCAAGTCCTCCACATATTTGCTTGTTGTTCTGAGGAATAAGTAACACACATTTTACCTTTTAGTTTGACGGAAGGAAAAACGCTCATTTGCATGTGCATCTGAAGGGATATGAAAAAGGTCTCCTCTAAGTGTGTCATATGTTGTGAGGACAAGGTCTGCTGTTGCAAGATCATGAGCACCCACCACTTTCTTTGTCCACGCTTCAGAGATATCATTAGCATGTTCAAAGTCTGCAACAATCCTTGCCCCCTTCTGTACACCTTCATACACCATGACCCGCAGAGCCCCTGCTCTTACATGCCTGAAAGCAACACCATTCTTCAGCATTATAAACACTACAGTACACTCCCTGACCCATAATAGATTTGCAACTGTAGTGCTTCTTCCATAATGAATATCATGTCATGACAGAGCCAGCCTCTATGAAATTACATCTCTTTTTGAAAAAAATTCCACAGTGTGCATCACAAAGGTTTGCTTATACAAAATGCTGTCTGTCCACCTCACAGCAAAGAACATCTATGGAAAATGGGTCACAACCAATTTGCAGTATTATTGAGGACATACTTGATCTCAACTCAAGCTTTGAAGTGAAAAGGAAGATAAAAAATTCCATTAGATCCTCCTGCTTTTTCTGCAGCCATGTGGTGCCTCACATTCTAGTCTCAACATTTTACCATTTGGTATTGAGTCCAAACCAACCAGCAAGAAAACAAAAAAGATCACATTGAGAAGAAAAAGGCTGAGAAAAGAGGAGAAAAGAACCGAGAAATCTCATCCTGCCATTGGCGCAATATGGGAGTGGGGCATACCACCAAAGTGGCCCCACATTCTCCTTCAACCTCAACACTTCCAATAATTTCTGCACATTTTCCACAAACAAATGCTTCTTTGTCATCTTCCACAACCCAAGACTCTTTAGTACTTGCTCTTCCCCTTGCACTACTGGACACCTCCTTTCCTTGCTTCTTCACTCTCTTGCTTGGTGTCGTCTCCATAAATGTCTCAGATTCTCGGGCTCGCTTCCCTACATCCAAAGAGAAATGAAAATTCTTCACAATCTGCTTCAACCCTTTGCTGTCAAACACAGCCTGAAAATTGCAGTGTCATTCTAGCTACATTTCATATGTAAGATAGTTAGCAAATATGTAGAATAATTTTGTTTTCTCACCACTTTGTCAACTCCTGAACTGTACTGAAATTCTAGAGTTGATGTCCTTCTGTAGTATTAAGGAAACCTGCATGACAGTAAATAAGCACCTATGTTTTAGGTCAGGAGAAATCGTCACACCTAATTGCATTTTGTTGTCACTCCTCTTGTTGGGTTGAAGTCCTTGAGCAGCAATTCGCTGAAGATTTGCCTCCACATCTGGAGGTGCAATGTACCCTACGCACAAGGCATGCTGCCATGCATCACAAATGTCACACTGAATCCATGAACCGTCATAAGATGGGTCCTCATGGGTGGCACCACAAGTGCAATCAACCCTGTCACACTTGCGACTGTCCAGCTTTGCTTGAACCATCTTTGCTGCTTTCACAGAATCCAATTTCAAAGCCTTCTTGTTGGGGTTGGCAAGAATACATCCTAGTAGCTCCACTGTCTTTCCTAAACCCATCTCATCTGCACATATGCATATCCAGCAAACCCCCAAAGTAGCTTTCAGGCACTGGATGGGCAAGGAACCTCTTGAGGACTGTGAGCAAAAACTGCTCACCAGAGAATGAACTCTCATCACCCATTACAAGATATTATTGTGTCTCATAACAGATCTCCAAGTGAGAACAATAAAGAGCACAGACCTGCTAGAATGCCACCATGAACATATGACAGGAAGTTGTGTGGCTCCTTTGAGAGATACCCACTGCATTAAAAGCACCCAACCCCAACAATACCAGTTCAATGAGACCCCTGTACATCTGTGTTTCAACATCTCAACCCCACCTTAAGGAAACCATAAGCCAAAAGTTTCTTTGCTGTGATGAAAAGGCCATAATCAACCACAGTTGCATTTGAGAAGATAACAGAAACAGTGAGCAACATTATAACACCCAGTGTACAGCCATAGCAATAGGCCATGGTGACTCATCATCAGCTTGGGCCAAACCACTTTCCAACCTTAATGTTCTTCAACCTGATTCGCTGCATCACTTCATGTACAGCCAAAACTAGTGCACAGGCTCATCAGGCGACACACCCAACATAATGGGCTGATCTATAAGCTCTAGCCAACATTTTTATCAGTGATCAATTTCCCATTAAGTCTACTAAAGAAAAGTCAAAACATGCCAGTTTGGCTAAGCAAAATGGTTTTGACCCAGCATTTTTGCAGAGCATGCTGAGGCTGGAAAAGAGCTTGGCAAAGCCTAACACCTGCTATTGATTGGCTAGATGGTTTGATTGGTCCAGGTGGGTTGCTATTAGTAGCCTCCCACCTTTTGCAGTCCCAGTTTCAGTTTTATGGGTGAAGTTGGGAAAAAGTAAATAACTAATCTTGGATGTGAGAAATACTCTTGCAGGGTTACATACTGATCATGGATGATGCTGCTCTAAGAAATTTTCACAAAAGCCACTGCATAGCAAATTGATCTACTCAGTGTGGTCTCAAGAAGGTATAAAAAACATAGCAAACCTGTAGGGATTGTAGAAAAAGCGCGACATGCCATCTAGTGAAGCTACAGGAACCCAAAGAGGATGTTCACTCCACCCTGCATTGTTGCTGTGGTTTTCACTTTTCAATGTGGCATCTGGATCCGTAATAGGACTTTGATAGCTTGTCCTGGTGGTGCCTTGTTCCCGCTCTATCATCCAATAGATGGCACGGCGCTGATAGGGTCTGAGCTCTGGCAGAAGCTCCATGAACGCCATGTCTGTGCATGGTTCATCTCTGTGAAGTCATGTACATCAAGTTCAGAAACTTCATTGTTGCCAAAAACACAGAAGAAACTGGACTGAATTTGGGGACCTACAACATCAATGCTTCCTGCCTATTCATTAGCAGGTGCTGGAGAAAAAAATTGTGCCTGTTAGGAGTGTCCGGTTATGGTTTTACTTGGATGGTCTAACTGCGTCATAGAGGGCAGTGGGGTCAAATTCCCCCTGTTGCTTTCGTGGAGTTGTATGAACTCTCCCATTCTCTTCAGGACCACCACATACTTGAACATTTTTGGGTTTTTGATTCAAGCTCTTTCTTCCCTCCCTGTTGATGGATTCAGCTGAAAGCTCTGGCCGAAGCCATGCAACCACATGCTGAGTTGACTTGGAGAAGACAGACCTTGAATTATTTGCTATAAGTGTCTCACAACTTCCAAATGACCTTTCAGTTACAAGAACACATAATTGGCCAGGAAGGCAACCTCCACTGAGTGGCTGTCGTGCCTTAAGGGTGAAGAATGAATGTCTGATCAGGTACACAAGTCCTGAAATCGCATCATCAGGACCATCAAGTAGTCCTGACATGACAACTTCCATTGAATCTCCTGCCACAAGCTCCACTACAACATCCAGCGAAGAGAGTTCTTGCCAACCACCAATCCTGAACTTGCCTTGATTCGATATCTGTAACCTAACCTTTAAAGCTGAAGCTTCTATATGGCTTTCTACAATAACATTATTCTCCATCATGATGCCTTTAAAACCCACTGAGGGAACAACATTCATCAAGCTGATCTCTGCAATCTCAACTCCTTCCTCATCATTGAGCACCACTGGCAAAAACTCCAGTGCCGAGCTTTGCTGAGCCAATTTCTGCCGGGGATGGCCATCCTTGTTGCCTACGTTACCAGTCCATACACAATCAGCTGAAGAGCCCTCACTCACCAAGAATTTTCATGACAGCATGATAGCAAGTTTCAGGTAGAAAGAAACACCATACTAGAAGAGAGAATATATTAGGGTTTTCTTTTTTGAGGTTCTTTTCTTTTCTTTTCTTTTTGTATAAGAACTTGGCTGAAGAAAACTCTGGGGTTTTGCATACCCATCTGTTCTAAACCCTAAATTCAGAATTTGGAGCAAAATCCTACAACAATATATTCATGACACCAGAAGCATGAAACCCTAAAAAAGCCAGAAAATAGAAGCATTCAGCAACAAGAGAACAACCCTGCAGGTTGTTTTTGTTTGTCCTTCTTCAAGGGGAAGTCCCCAAATCTTAAACCTGACAAATCCCAAATCCAAATGGTATGAAACAAATATTGCTGACAAGAAATTTTGAAAAGAAGATGGAGAACAAAGAAAGAAAGTGGGTACCTACCATCTTCTTGTTGGGAGTTGGGGTCTGAGGTGGTGTCAGTGATGGTGGTAGCAAAATCACCGTCATCATCATCAACACCACCCCTCTTGGGCCTTGCCTGCTTCTTCCTAGCCATTTAAAAACTCCCCAAATTCTCTCCAGAGGAGGAGGAGCTTCAAAACTGCAAATTTCCAAACATAAGCAGCAGCAGCAGCGGGTGGTCTTGTACAAACTCTGGAGACTTTTTCGGATCAAAACTTCTTTGCCAGAAGCCGGAATCCAATTCTTTCTTGGAACGACAACCACAATGGAACTTCTGCCATCAATCGATCATAAATTGTTTCAAATATCTCTCTCTCTCTCTCTCTCTCTCTCTCTCTCTCTCTCTCGCTGTGACTTGTTTAACTTGTTTCTTTCTTTTGAGGAAGTGGCCCTTGAGCGCTGGCAGGAAATACTAGGGTTTGACCTCTTGCTCGCGTTTAATGGCTCCCAGATGTGTTCCTTCCATTTGCTTGTGGTGGACACCCCACTTGACATAGGCAATCAGATTTGCAAGATTCAGGGTCTTGCAATTTCCATGCCATTTTTTGTGGGTGGCAGGCTGGCTAGGCTGGCTCCGGGACACAGCAGAAACTAGAAAGATTGTGGAGAATGCATTTAGGGTTTGTGTGTTTTGGTATGAGTCAATCCTGAAAATCTATCCTCTTTTCTCTAGAGCACAGTTGTCATTGATTCCATCGAATGCTTGCAGACATATGGATCTTACTCCATAGTTCACATAACAAGAATGGTTATGGCAATACACATATGAGTTATGTGACTTACACATGACAAGAGTTGTTGTAGAGTTTTCTCTTGCAATCTCATAGATATGTGCTGCTTTTGTAGTGTTCCTTGTGTTTTAGGTGTTTGCTTGCTTTGATGAGTTTGAGTTTGTGAAGTGGATCTGAATGCAAGCTATACTTGAATGTGAATCTCTTTGACTGAGATGCTCCTGTCATTTCAATATGAGTTATGTGACTTACACATAACAAGAGTTGTTGTAGAGTTTTCTCTTGCAATCTCAT
>Ga0116228_10003680_pt1 | contig 13535 bp, 11 predicted proteins | sample S1TSphfallax_2_FD_89694 | JGI IMG/M metagenome (GOLD analysis project Ga0116228, IMG submission 89694) | Host-associated microbial communities from peat moss isolated from Minnesota, USA - S1T2_Fc - Sphagnum fallax MG | ecosystem: Host-associated > Plants > Peat moss > Unclassified | place... | reverse complement strand
ATGCGTAGACCACAATATGCAGGCCAGTGCATGCGAAAAGGAACCTTGTCAGTGAGTAGCACACACCACACCTGCACACCATTTCAACACTTACCAATTTAGCAGATGACAAATGTTTGCACAGCTTCTTTTTTCTCACCAACACCAATTGTGTCTCCTATGCACAATTCTGTAGATTACTAGCCCTGGTAATCTTAACACTAAGTGTCACAGATTTAACACTCAATTGTGTACCAGCGTCAGCCATAGAAGGTTGTACTGGCCATGCACGCCTAAGGGAAAACCATGAAACACTCAAGAGAAACCAAGAAGCCCTGCTGGTACTGGTTTTGACCTGTAGATCATAATTTGGTTTGTGAAGCAGCTCCCAATCTGCATGTGATAGTGTGAAAGTCTTCTCCACATTTTGCAATGGATTTGAGCTGCATATCACCCAACAAACAAGTGAACTTCTGATCACCCATCAAAATGCAAATCATGGGATAGCAGAGCTAACTCCATAACAAAAAACTCTGAAGGTACCCATGGTGTCAGCTTCAGCAAAACAAAATTAAACATGACAAGAATGAGTGTGGTGATAACCTCATGAAAGTCACTCACATGGTATCAGATCATCACCTTCACCATGAATAGCAGTGACTAGCTGCCATGACTTGCCACTGACTTCATCTGCTGCCGACAGAGGGAGTAGATAAGAACATAATAATCTACAATGGGGTAGGGGTTGGGGCCTCCTGCACCCTGAACATATCCCTTAAGCACACCCACTGGTGACTACTTGGAATATGTGACTACCACATATTGAAATGCATGCAGCAGAGAGAGACCCTACTATCACTACCAATAAAGCACCCACTCTTAGATACATGTGAGCGAGTTTGAGAACCTTGATTCGTGAGCTATGCAAGGTAACATATGTGTGTAGCACTTAACCAACTACTGTACATAACAGAGTGAGAAGAATGGCACATACCCCTCCACCTTTGACACAGAAAGAGTTGGCTTTGTTGGAAGCAAAGGATGTGAAAGTGACACACAGAAGCTGTTGAACAAACAGACAAGTGCCATGAATTACTACAAGAATCACAATTCCTCTGCCCTAGGCCACTACACATACTATGCCACACTATTCCATGAACAGTTCCAACATCATGATCCTTAATGACAGAAAACATCAATCCAGATAGAGTTCCTGCCATCCATGAACAGTGTGATACTACAAGGTGACCACAACACTGCCTGAGAACTAAACTGGCCCCAGTGTCAAAATCTGCCATTTAAAAAGTGCAATCAGGATTCAGTATAGGCTCCTACGGGTCGCAGCGTGCAATGCGGCAAAGCTCGCAGTAGAATGAGGAAGGGATTTCAGGTTCACCTCCTTCAGAGGGCTTCTCTGAAGGTAAAACACAGTTCAAATGCTGCCACACTCCACATTTGCTGTCGTCACACTGTTACATATGGTCATTTGTCACCATTAGACCATTTTCAGGAAGTATTGAATATCATGTTTCTTCCTCATCTCACAAATGCTCAAGAAAACTTCCAAACCAGGGCAGCACATCTGGAAATCCTTAACAGTTTGGACACAAAGATAGGATGTGCAGTATCCTGCTTCCACAGGAGCACAATCAAAAACCAATGACAACAGCAAGTGACCTGGATCATGGTTCCCTTGTCAACAGAGTTGCCACAGGGGCAGCGCGTCTTGGCTTCATCCCAACCAACAACCTCCTCTTGCTCATCTGACTGAGCCATGCTACCGGATACCCCTGCAACAACTCTGCTCCTTCCTGCCAATCCCAGATCTGGGGCACCTATACTTCGTAGCTTCCTGCCACACTCATTTCACAATGACAATACAGTTACCACTTGATATCATGTTGATAAAGCTCTCCACTTGAATGCATTCCTAGCATGTTGATACACCTTTCCTTCCATGTGGTCCACATTCTCTCTACACAGAGCTCAGTATAAATTCCTTACTTCCTCCTGCATCAGCAACACACACAATCTAAAATTGATGCAGACAAATCACCAGAATTGAGCCCTGTACTGGCTACCAATAATCAGAATTCCCAAACGAGGAGGAAGGAGATCAAAAAACCTGTATATGTCATCAATAACATTTGCAGCCTCCTCCCTGGAGACCGCGTTCTTTGACATCTTTGAACCTGTTTGCAATAAAGGCATCACCAGTTACTCACACAAATGACACAGACTATGTCTCCCAACACTCATGTAATTGACAGAAAATCTGTTTCTACCAGCTTCTGAAACCATGCTTATACAGTTGTAACAAGTCAGATCTCTCCTGGTCTCTATTGTCAACTCACTCCAAGGTGCCACACAAAATGCCAATCCAGACAATGCCATGCCTTTCAAGCGACATTGTGGAAAAGGAACAAAGTCGGGCTGCAACTGTCTTAGCAAACTCACTCATCTTTCTTTGATTCTAAGTCCATGTTTGACTGTCAGGTTCTAAGGTGTAGGCCATAGAACACACCTTTGATTTTAGATGGCGTTGTTTCTGCAGGCACCAACACTTCCATGATCTTGTCCATCAGAATCTGCTTACATACAACAGAACTGATAAGCATCAAAGGATGTACCACCAGTTTATTGCCATGAAAACAAGCAATTCATGACCAGCTGATTTCACCTTGGCAGACCTTCCAAGACCAGGCTATGTCATGATTGTGAGACTTTATAGGTTCAGCAAACACAATCACAACATGATCTACAATGATCTTCTATATCACCAGCTGCCAAATTAGGTATGTGAAATGGTCAAACAGTAACACAAATGCTGTTCTGGCTATTTGCACATGGCACTCTCCTCCTCCTCTTCAGCAACATAAAGAAAAGAAGGCTTGTTGCCTTGAGCAACAAGAAAAAAATGCTTGTGACAGCAACTTGAATCTGTAATCATGGGCACAAGCTTTGAACATCACATACATTCAGGAAGATAAGAGTTAAAAATTGCAGCAGCAAAGCACACCTGCTTCTTGCCCTGCTTTGAGAGACCAAGGCGGCTGAGTACATGTTTGAGCTCTGTGATGCGGAAAGATGCCAACTGGTTCTGCAAAAACCCCATCTCAACAACATGATGAACTCATCATGAGACAGAGTGTGCAGGATGGTACAGATACGAGGCTCACCTAACAAAATACAACTAAAATTGCTTAATTTGCAAACCTCTCTGCAAAAACAAAAGAGGTCATGCATGCATGCAGCCTCTTTCCCAACTCGCGAAGGTCGATCTTTCTTTCTTAACAACAGGCACACGCACAAAGCAAGCGATGGAGACCCAACCCCTCCTCCAGTTTGGCCCATGCATCACACATTTGAAACCAGAAGCTATATCTTGGCATAGTCAAATTTTGAGGGACCTGAGGCGTGGGTTGGGGGAGGGTGGGCAGAGGTTCACCTGACAACGGGTAGCAAGCTCATCCATTGCAGTTGCGCAGGAGCTCCTTCAATGATCCCAACTTCTTCTTCGTCTTGAATTCACCTGCTTCTTCTTCATTACCCAAACCCTGGCCCTACACATCGATCTCTCTCCACAGTTGCTCCCTTCCGTCTGTGCGTCTGTCTGTCTACCCTAGGTGATCTTCTTCTAAAGAATACCCACCAGCCGGTATAGCTTTCTGGATTTAGGGTATGGCTTTAGGGTCAAACACAGCTAGTGCAGGTGTCAAATTTCACCAGAATTCCAACAACAACAACAACAACACAAGAAGAAAAACACATGCGCCAAAAATTCCCCTATCACCCACACAGAAAGAAACCACTAGCCAGCCAGCCAGCCAGCCAAGGGGACAAAAAACCACAAGACTAGGGTTTGCGAGACAAGGGTTTGCCAGCCAGAATGAAACGGGAATCCAACCAGGCCCATTGGAAAACGCAACGCGGAGCTATTGCAACAGCTTTTCTTTCACAACGGCCACCCGACGACGACACACGCTGCTGCTCATCATCATCATCATGCTCACAACGAAACCGCAGTGGAAACCCCCCCCCCCCGCGATGCAGAAGCAGCAGCGCCAATCCCTAATCCGGCTGCCATCCGACAGAGGAGAGAAAGAGCTTCTTGGTACCTACCATGCGGCGTTGTTCTTTCTCGCTTCCTCGTCGCAACGCAGCGAACGTCCTCCGCTCGCTCGCCTCGCGCGGTGAGTGCTTCCCCCAGCGCGACCGGTAGAGCCGGTCTGCGCATACGAGAGAGACTACGATCTACTGGCCATCACCGGTCATCCGTATATACAGCACTGGGATTTCCCGACTGAATGAATATACCGGTAGTATCGGTCTCTGCAGACTAGAAAGACTACGGTATACTGGCCATCATCAGTCATCTGTACAAATTACAGGGTGGGAGGGGTGTTCTGTAGGCCAAATACTGGTAGTTCTGGTGTCCGTATACGAAATAGACTACGATTTACTGGCCATCACCGGTCATTTGTACAATGATCGCGATCGCGCCAGCTGAATACCAGTAGGGTCGGTTTCCGTATACGAGATAGACTACAGTGGACTGGTCATCACCGGTCATCTGTACAAAACAAGGTTCGCCCCTGCTGAATAAGTTAGGATGTAGCAAGTAGATTTGGGGGGGGTAAAAAATACCAGTAACTTTATTCTGGTAATTGTAAAAAGATGGCAGGTTAACCGTCTTTTCTTGTTGAAAAATAACTTTTAAATAATCTTTTTCCTTTTGGTGGGGAAGTTTTATTCGATTTTCTACATTTTTCTTCAAATTATAAGACAACATAAAAAGAAAAATATTTAAATTTATTTTATAAATTACAATATTATGAAAATAAATTTACCGGCCGCCCCCCGGTTAATTGGCTACCCTTGTTAAAAAGTAATCTCACCCTATTATTAAAAGGGTGGGTTATTTCTACTTTGCTTATTATTTTAAAATATAGCAAAGAAACCTTTTTAACCCACATAATGGAAATCCTCCTTAAATAATAATTCTATATAGCAAATTAATTATGTCAAAATTGCAATTTTTTGAAAATAGTTATAAAATCATTATTTTATGATTTCCCTCTTGAAAATAATTAGGGGCATCAAATGCACTAAAAATAGACATGGACTCCAAATGTTTGAAAGTGTGTTTCCATCTTAAGTTCCATACAAAATATGTGATTCCCTTTATACTAATTGTTTTTTATTTATTGGCCTTTGCCTACCAAGGCAAGGATATTGTGTTTCAAATTCATTATAGAGTGTATAGTAGCTTAGGGGATTTTGGCCCCTAGGTAATAATAGGTTTATTTTTATACGAGGATTTTTTTGAAACATGATAATTTGGCTTGTGTTGAACCTTGAGATCAGTTATAGAGTTACAATATATTGAAGGATTTTGGTTTCATTTTAGAGGATTTTTTTTAATATTATATTTTTGCATATTAAAATATTTGAGTTTCCATAATTCTTCTTTTGGTTAACTATGGAAACTCACATATTTCACCATGCAAAAGTATAATCTTCAAAAAAAAATCCTCTAAAAGCAACCAAAATCCTTCAACATATTATAACTTTGTTGCTAATCTCAAGTTTCAACACAAGCCAAAATATCATCTTTCAAAAATGCTCATATAAAAAATAGACCTATTATTACCTAGGGGCTAAAATCCCTTTGAATCTAAACACAATATCCTTGCCTCTATAGGCAAGGCCAACAAACAAAACAAAATAAAATTAGGTCTTTTACATTTTTTTTAATGAATATTTTTTCTTCTTTTGTGTTTGGTTTGTGTACCCAAGTAAGTTCAAAGATGAGTTTATCATGTATAGGGGGAAGGCTTTTGTTGTTACCTTGGGAAGAAACTAAGACTAGGTTACTTTCTACATGCCGCTGAAATTGTGTGAATCAATGGTTAAGGTCTCCATTTGGAGACACTTCTACACAAAGGGATATTACTAGTGTTGGGTGGTTCTCTTTCTCTTTTTTTAAATAAAAATAAAACTACCCAACAAATAAAGGTTGGGAATACCAATTGAGGGTTCCTAAAAAATTTGAAGAATCAATTTTGGACCCCTAATTGTCATTCTCCAAAAGAAATCAATCAAATAATTAACTATTATTTTAACATTATTATAGGCATGAGACTAGTTGTGCATGAAAAATATATATAATAGCTAATGAGATGTTTACAATTGATTGCTTTGGGTGTTTCCATTGGAGGTGGATTATTTGTCTTTAGTTTATTATTATTATTTTAAACTTTTTAATGTGCTTTGATAGGTTTGTGGGAACAAATTGAAAACCAACGAAAATCAACAAAAGGTAGTGTTTCTAGAACAATGGGGTCATTGAACCATTTCATTCTAATTCCATTAAATAAGGTTTCACATAGATTCATAGCAACACATCTATAGTGTTCCAAATCTTGTTTTATAAAGGTAAAAATGCACATTTTTTCAAACATTTATCTTTGTGATCACATTCATCTCTCTCTTTGTAAGTTATGTGTTTTGCATGTAATTTCATATTTTAACCATCTTTCCAAACATGGCTTGGTCAATTTTTCACACACAAAAAACATGTTTTTGAATAAGCATGAAAGTTTAGTCCAAGAAATTAAAAATGGTTCTTTTGCCATAAGATTTTTGGGAACTCATGACATTTGATAGTTGAAGGAAATCATTTTTGTATGTGTGGTAATTTGTTACTATGACTTATGTTGAAGGTGATGTTTTGACATTTTGGAAATGACACATTCATTGTTGTGTTGTGTTTAAGTGATGTTGTGAAATTTTTCTTCAATTTTGTGAACATTTTTTTTTGTATGTATTGTGTTTCAAAAAATTGATTGATGTGTGGTACATGTCATTTATATGTAGTTAAAGCAACTTAAAAGTCTCCATTTGTGAATCCAAATGTTCACATGTATGAGTTGAGAAGTCTTTTAACTAGGGTTTTTATCATCTTCCAAATTCACATGGAAGGAGCCAATCATGTTGTGGCAACATCTCTTTTGGCTCTTAATTCTTTTTTGAAAAATAAGAAGTCACCATTACTTACAAATAAAAAATCCAATGTGAGCTTAATTTATTCCAAATCAACAATGTGAATCTCATCAACCTTTTCAAAAATAAGGATAATATCATATCATTATCAAAGGAACAAAAATATTTTATAATTCACATTATTTATACATCATATGAAAAAGAGCCAAATAACCTCCTCCAATATATTAGAAGGAATTATGTCCTTTGCAACCAACAAAAATCTATGACTACAAGTCCTAAATACTATATGCGTGACTTAAATCATAAAATATTATTTTGAATCCTATTCGTAAAAATTCATAGTTATATATTAATGAGGCATGTGACTAATAGATGATGAAATGATAACATGATGAAAAGTGTGAATTTTCATCACTTTTATTTCATTTATATGGCATTCATGACTGATGATAAAGAGACATGAACATTCAATTACCATTACAATGATTAAAAATGAATACAAGTCATTTGATATGAACATAGACAACCTTACCCCCACCACCTACTTACCTACCCATTGACCCACCAACATACCTACCTACCACCCCCACCTACTACCTACCTAACCACCTACCTAATACATATTTACTTACCCACCCACCCACCTACCTATTCACCCACCCATTCACTTACTTACCTACCTACCTCTTATTTTTTATCTCTTACAACGTACCTACTTTCTACCTATCATCCTACAACTTGTCTACTACTTACATCATAGTCTTGTATTGATATCAAATAAACATGTGAAATAAAATAAAAATTGACAAAAATTGAACACCTTTTGATATTATAATTCATTGGTAAGGACTTAGTTTATAATTGTGAAAGGTTCAATTCTTAATACTTACAACGTATGTGTATTTTTAAAGGGCTAGGGTAAATAGGCTAAACAAAGGTATAGTTAAGTAATAGGTTCCATAATGTCGCAACCCCATTTTGAGGCAAGTGTGAAGATGAGACTCACACTCCCAAAAGTGGGAACTTGAAGTCCTCCGGGACTCCCGTAACTTTAGAGCTCAATTGCAAAGGTCAAAACACCTCGTCTTGAGATGTTTTTTATACCGTTGGAAAGGCCTTGAAGTTTAGATGTCGAAAATGGCCTCGCATGAGCCATTTGGACATATGTAGCACAAGTTATGGTCAAAAGAAAGGCCGGGAGTCAAATTAACAATTTGACTCCTGACCACAAAAAGTTAGGGATCAACTTGATCTCGGCATGTGAAGATGGAGTGCGACACACCGTTGGAAAGATCTTGACAAGAGCTACAAGTTTTCTTCAGGCCTCATCCCAATCCAAGGTCTGAGCCAAGAGTTATGAGTTCCCAAAGTCCTGGGAGTCCAAACCGGGACAATTTCGGGACTCCTCCTTGGGAGTCCCGGGAATAAAAGACATTTGGATGCGGGTGCGGCGGAGCAACGCAAAGAATACTATATAGGGGAAGGTGGTGGCTTCCCCTGAGTCCGAGCCGTGGTGAGTCAAGTGAGTCTGTGTTACCCGTGGCTTGTCCCAACACTAAGGGTGTTTCCAAAGGTGAACTAACCCTCTTGTGGTTGGTTTTGTTGCAGGACCGAGTAACTAAATAGTTGTCCCTCTTCCTAATCTAATCCCGGAGCTTTCAGCACGCCCCTCTCACCCCCCTTTAGTGCTGGAAGCTAGGAACGGCACCAAGTTCCAACTATTTCCGCTCTTTGACATAGTTGGACCCTTTTTGGGTCCAACAAGGAACTTGGGGGCGCGTCACATAAGCTACGTAGGTCAAGTTAGGTAGGTTAAGTTACTAACTACATGCTTATTTTTTTCAACCTATTTAAACTTATTATCTACCTACTTACATATTTAAAATTATTTTTTATAATAGTCCAAAAAAGGTTTCAACTTAAATATAAATTAATATAATTACATGGTTTAATGTATGCCAATAATATTTTTTTCATTCATTATATGACACCTCAACATTATATATGACTTGTCCTTAATGACTATAAGATGAAAAGTGTTACATCAAACATTCAATGAATTGTTGTTGTTTATTATTTGTCGATTACAACTTAAGGCCTTTAGTCATATAATGTTTAGTATGACTACAAATTCAGTCATATATTGAATCATAGATTTAAAATTTATTGTAATGATACATGAGTTAGATTATAAAAGAGGAGTTTTAATTTTTGTTCCCAAAATCACATTAATAACCTAATGGTTTAAGTTTTATGAACTTCAATTTTCAAATAGACCATATATGGATTTAATTTTCAAAATCTATAACCAATAATTTGATAATTTGTTTAGTATTCAACCAAATGGGCTTGAAACATTGCAAGATCTTGCAAAACCAAATGTGGATTTTTTAAATAATCAAAATAATCTAATAAACATAATATTTTAAAACACACTTATATGGCCTTCAAGTCCTACCCAATGTTAATTCGATACATGTTGAACACAATGAAAATCCAAACAAATGAGAAAACACATGATTTTTTCATATGGAAAAAATGGGAAAATGACATCCCTCATAAATAAAACCTTTACTCCTTGTAATACAATGTTGGGGTGCACAACTTGCGCCTTTCGTTTTGTAATATGAAAGAAGGACAAGAAACTAATGGATAATAACAATGTTATTTATTGAAAAAAATAAATGAAACAAGATATAGTATTTCAAAAATTAACCCTTAAGAACAACAAGTGGGTATTGTTTAAAATAATGTTCAAGCAAATTAATAATTGGAGGTATTATTTGAATATGAAAATTGATACTAAGTAGGTTCATTGATTTTTCAAAATCCAATTATTTAATGTACCCTCTGTAACATTAACCTTACTTGGCCAAGTTGAAAGATCAATATCTAGCCAACATTAATTATAATAAATAGATCATTACGAAATGACTTTTGCCCTTAACCATAAGCTCAAACTTCAAACTCAAAACTTTGTTTATTGGATCAAAACCTTTTTTTCATTTGGATGCATACACTTTTTAAAACATTCCCATCCATCAAATGTACATAAAATACTCTAAATATCACTCACACATTGGATCAAGTTTAAGAAAAAATATTATGTTTGAATCTTACATTAATGTGTAGTTTGTTTTAATGGGCAAATTTAGCACAATCACAAAAATCTCCCCCTTACAAGCTTAGAGTGAAAAAAATTACATGAAAAGGGCCACCACACATGGAAAGGGAGTTTGTTGATATTGTTACATTTTATGCACATTTTACAATTCTAAAAAAAATGGCAACAAATGTCCAAAGATACATAAATAGGAAAACAATTATCCAAAGGAGAAACTTTGAATTTATCCTTGTAAAAATTAGATTGTGACTTGTTTACACTTTATACAATATTAATATATGTTTGAAATATATATATATATATATATATTTCTAGAAAAATGATTCGGGAACAAAAGGCTTCACAAGTACAAACTCATCATTAATTAATATCATAATTTTATGAACACAACTTGCTTTCAAATGTTTTTTAAAATAAAAATAAATTTATCTTTGTTATTTTATTTATAGGCTACAATTTTCCTTTATAGTATGTTTATTTGTGAACATATTGAATGTGGTAGATTTGGTTTTTCTTTTACTTCAAAAATTCTCATTTTATGAATCAATACCCTTATATGAAAATGTCTACAAATGGCATTTCAAAAACTTGTGGCCTTTTATTACTTTGTTTCTACTAATGGTGTAGCCTATGTCATTGGCTCAAGAGTGAAATGGTTACCCAACTAATTTTTCCATCCAAATTCATTTTTAATAACTTAGTCAAATTTCCAATGACAAAAACTATTAAAAGTTCAATATCTCCCACACTTCACATCAAAAAATTTCCAAATCCTCTTCATTAAATTTTAACCATCAAGGGTTTCCCAACAATATTAAAAGTGCACCTGAAATCCCTTATAAGTTTTTTGTATTAAAATTTTTCATGAAAACATTATTCAATGTTCTAAAATAACTTATCCACTATAAGTTGAAACAACAAAACATTATGAAACCAATTTGGTGTGGCTTATTAACAACCTACTTATTTACTTATGACATACCCTACCCTACCTATTTACCTACCTAGTTGTGTTCAATCACATAATGAATGGAGTTTGAAATAGAAAAATCATATTTTGACATGTTTGAATTTGTTAATGATTTGTATCTTTCCAAAAAAAAAAAAAACAAAAACAAAAACCATTTGGGCATTTGTAAAAAAATATGTTGAATGGATCTTTGAATAAGCTACAATATTAGATTTTTTTTTTGCTTCATTTGAACAAATTTTGAAATAAAAAAGTTACATGAATTCTAAATTTCCTAATAACTTTGTAATTAACAAAATAAAAAATTGTTATGCATGCTTTATTAACAAAATGCTGACATCTAGTTTGGTGGCAAAAGCATTGAATGTTTCCATGATGTCAAGTTGGGTTCAAACTTGGGCAAATCATGTATATGAATTTGATATATTTGGTCATACATACATTTTACATGCATATTGTAAATCAATGGATATAGGTAGTGCACAGGTAAACACCTACCTATCTTTTACCACATAACAAAACATTGACACGTGAAAAAAATATGCATTCATATGTTGTCACATGTCAAATAAATGGTTAATCAAAAGTGATTGCCAGTTTGATTGGTTGTATTCGACTAATAATCAAATGGGGAAGTTATAAAATGGTAGAAAAACCACTATTCAAAAGTGTTAGTTTAGGCTTAGTAAAAAAACCACCCAATTGCATTAAGAAATGTTAAAAACAACTTGTCCAAAATGATTAGATGGTCTTTTTGATGACTATCACTTTTGGGTCTTTTTTTACCAAAACTTCTAGTCTATTAAACCTTGAATTCTTGTAGTGAAAATTCATTAATTGTTTATACATTAATCTATTCTAACAAAATTGTTTGATATATTTTGACATTATGGATAAATTGGAAAGTTATTTGATGAGGATGTGAGCATGAACATGAATAAGAGATAATAATTTACACTATATTTTTGACACATCAGTATAATATTTTATCAAAAAAATTTCCATTTGGTAAAAATATTCTTTAACAAGGTCCATTGTGGCATAATATTCATTGGAAAAATCTAATGTGGCAAAATATTTTTTGACATAATCCACCTATCATAATATACGTTGATAAGAAATAATATTCTTTGATGTAGTTGGATTATACTTAAAATTCCACTTGAAAATAATGGAAACAATTGTTTCATTGGATCATTTTTATTTTGTGCATGGAGTGAATTGGGAAACAAAGAACTATTAAAATTGATAGATATGGACCATTGGTGAAAACGATCTCAAAATCGATAATAGCAAGGTTAAAAAAGTGACATTTTAATATAATGACAATTTAAGTCACATTTAAACTATAACACAATTTTGACTATTTAAAGTAATGTCAAATCCTCATTCATGGCAACATAAACAAATAGTTGTTTGGTATCAAATATATTTAAAAAATCATTTATTAAACACAATAGACTATTTTGAAGAGATATGGGAATATAATCATGTTAGTAACACAAACTTCAATTGAAGACCATTACTTGGAGTTCAAAAATTACAATGAATGTTTCAATGAAGCGCTCACAAATAGTATCAAAATATATACACAATGTAGGTATTTACTTATCACGATTGATATTAAGTTCATAAAAAAATGATGAATATTTCTTGTAAATTTGTTTTGTTGTTCATGCCTACTTTGGAGGCATTGTTGAACAAAAAATTAGAAAAAAAAAATGTATTGATATTTCAATAAGGAAACTATAACATTGCAAAGGTTTCCAAAAAGTCATGGGATGAAAAATCACAATACCAAGGTCACAAATTATGTCATGTAGTTAAACAAAAAAAACATTATTTTTAGAGAAAGTTCAGATGAAATTGATTTTAAAGAGTTTTTTATTCTTCCAAAGACCCTAAAAAAATTTTGTTCTTCATGTAGTTAATTCGATACATTTCAAAATTTGACAAAACAATTTGACAACAATTTCAATTTACATATAGTGAAAAAAAACACGAGAATAAAACAAACTAAATTCAATATGAAAACATTGTTACAGAAGGATGTTGATATTATTGTTATGAGTGACGACAATGAAAAGGAAGATGATACATTATTGTTTTGATGGTTTGATCCTTTTTTCAACTTAAAAATAAGTTATTTAGCAACATCATGGTTTTATTAACAAAAAATAATCTTTTTTTCTAAACACTACTAGGAAATGCGTCTTAGTTCACTATGGGTTTCACTAGATTTTTGAGTGAATTTGGACAATTTTACCTAGTGAAATTGTTTAACCCCTTAGTGAACGGGGACCAGTTGCTACGGACAATGACTTGTTTCACTAGTACCTAATGAAACAAGGTTATTTTCAAGTGAAATACACATTTACCAAACCATTCACTTGCTAGTTAATTAACTAACCAATATGGAAATTAATTAAATTTTAATTATTTAATATATAATAT
>Ga0116228_10003676_pt1 | contig 13542 bp, 10 predicted proteins | sample S1TSphfallax_2_FD_89694 | JGI IMG/M metagenome (GOLD analysis project Ga0116228, IMG submission 89694) | Host-associated microbial communities from peat moss isolated from Minnesota, USA - S1T2_Fc - Sphagnum fallax MG | ecosystem: Host-associated > Plants > Peat moss > Unclassified | place... | reverse complement strand
TTATTCGGCCGGTGGCTGATTCCAGCCAGGCCAGCCAGTCGAAATCTTGAGAGGGGGCGGTGGGGGGGGGGGGGAACTCCAACCCCACGCTCCCCCAACCTCTTTTTCCCCGTTTTCTTCACCCAAAAATGCGATGCGGAAGAAGCGGGGAGAAAAGAGTTGGGGGAAGCATGGTTGGAGAATCCCCCCCCCCCCACCGCCCCCTCTCAAGATTTCGACTGGCTGGCCTGGCTGGAATCAGCCACCGGCCGAATAATGTCGTGCAGCGCACGCCTCTCAAAGGCGAAAAGGCACACTCAGGGTGCCTACGTCAGAGCAAGCACCAAAAAGATTCAACTAGCCGAAGTCTAGCTTGAAAGGGACCCAATGAACGTTGAGGTGCGGGCATCCTTTCAGATGCACAAGGCAAGTTCGCAAATGACTTCCAAAACTCAGTGGAGCATCTAGATGGTTAAGATACGGGGACACATGCTCCAAGGCCTTCTTCGATTTCCACCGCACAGGGAAAAAGAGGACCCTCCTACACAAGCTTGAAACCGAGGAGGGCATAGTCTCAGGTCAAAGCGACCTCACCTTGTACGTCACGAGCTTCTATGCCAACCTGTATTCCTCGAACGCGCTGGCCCCAGGCACGGCGGAAGCCCAGATGGTCTGCTGGAAGAGCGTCCCGGCCAAGGTCACGCAAGCTATGAACGAGAGGTTGACTAGAGACCTCTCCCTTAAGGAGGTCACTGGCGCCATCAAAGCCCTCCCCTAAGGGAAAGCTCCAGGGCACGACGGGGTGCCCATGGAATTCTTCCAAGAATTCGAAAAAGAAGTAGCGCCGATGCTACTTCTTGCCTTCTCGGCGATGCTCAGAGCCGACACGACCTCGGCCCACATGAACAAAGGTCTGATCACTTTCATCCCCAAATCAGGGGACCGAGCCAGACTGAATAACTGGAGGCCCATTACCCTTTTGGGCAGCATATATAAGGTACTTGCAAAGACTCTCGCTCGCAGGATATAGACGGACCTCACGGAGATCATCAGGCCCAATCAAACGGGCTTCGTGGAGGGCCGGAGCATCCTTGACAACGTGTTCATGGCTCAAGAAAGCAAGCTTAGGTTGGGCAGAAGAAAGCAACCAAGACCTGGTTCTTCTTCTATTGGATTTCGAGAAAGCATTCGATAGAATCGAATGGGACTTTCTCTTCAAGGCCCTAGGCAAACTGGGCTTTAGCCCCACCTGGGTCCGCTGGGTTGCATCCCTATGTCGAGATGCCACCTCCGCCATCAAAGTGAATGGGGTAGCCGGCCCCGATTTCCAACTCGCCAGGTCTGTAAGGCAAGGGTGCCCCTTGGCACCCTACTTATTCATTCTCGCTACTGATGTTTTGGGGCACATGCTGGCCGACCCCAATCATGGGGCTGAAGGCCTCTCCCTTCCTAGAGGCGGTATGATCAGAGACCAAACCTTCGCCGATGACACAGCCCTCTACCTGAAGGGCACCTTGACCAACATGGACAGGGTGCAGGAGGTCCTCAAAACATTATGTTGCGCATCCGGAGCCAAAATCAACTGGCGCAAATCAGCTGCCATCTGGGCCAGCCAAAGAGAAAAGCCCTGGGAGTGGGGGGAAGATGAAGGGCTAAAATGGATCCCGAAAGGGAAAGGCACAAGGTACCTAGGGATTCAGGTCGGATTCCACTTACCATCCGAGGCGAACTTTGACACGATGATGCTCGCCCTCAAAGGTAAGCTCATCAATTGGAGCAGCAACAAGCTCTCGCTTGCGGGAAGGATCCTAGTGGCGAACCAGGTCCTACTCGCGTCTATCTGGTACCTGGCCGCATGCTAGAACCCGGATCCCAGAATGTGCAGCCAGGTCAGAGGACTCATTAGAAACTTTATATGGGGGGGCAAGGAGGTGCCTACGCGCGCCAAGGTCAAGTGGGACACCCTGGCGCTCCCAACCTCCCAAGGAGGCTTTGGCGTCACCGACCCCAAAGCCCATTCGGAGGCTTTACTGGCCAAACTCTTCATAAGGGGCTTAGCGCCCGGTGGAGAGCCCTGGAAAGAGCTCGTGCGGCACAACGCCGAACAGATGAGGCTCCCGGTCCATGGCAAAGGCCCCTCAAACCTCGACCTGAATTGGCTCCTCGCCGCACCCAAGCTCAAAAGGCTCAAATGTTCTATGTGGAAGAGCATCGTAGGCGCTTGGTTGAATGTGAGGCCCAGCCTAATCAAATCCAATCCAACCAACTCTGATGAAGTCCTCAGGCAACCTCTCTTTGGCAACCCATCAATCCTCAACTCCAGAGGTATTCCAATAAGAGTGGGGGGTGTGAGTGAAGGCAACGCCCTCGCGCAATTCGGATGTTCCCGAGTCAAAGACATATGGAACGATGCAGCCAAAGATTGGAAGGGGCTCACGGACTTGGGAATGAACCACCACTTGCCAACAGACTGAGCAGGGGGACAATCACGTCGAGTATCCCCTGGCGCCCAGACGAACATGAATGCCACTTTCGCATAGGCGACTGGATTGCCAATCCAACACCTAGAGGGGGTAGCCCACTCGACTAGGTCTACCTTGTCCTCGAGCCAGCCGACGTAATTGCCTTAGTGCTTGAATTTCAAAAGATCATGCCCGGAGGCCGCATCCAAGCAATGACCAATCAAACCATAAAAATCTCCACCATCAAGCATCGCCTAGTCAGAGTGCTCTCCCAAGAGAGACCCGGGGCAACTTTCAAGGTCGCCAGAAAGCCTCCAATACAAGGCAAGGCGCCTCTTCTATACTGAATTTTCGATGCATGCTTCATACTCGATCTATCGTGGGACCCTGGAGAATGGCACTGGCAATCAATCCCGCCCCTGGGCGATGCCCCCTTCTACGGGTACACTGCCAAGAAGGGCTACACCAACATTCGCAAATCGAACCACACGTCCAGCATGAAATCTTTCCTTCACGACCTCAACCTCAGAAACACCTCTACCATTCAAATGACGGCCAGACTTTGGCACAACACCCGCCCACGGAAGGTGGGCATGCTCATCTGGCTGGTTCTCAACAAAGGCCTCCCGGTTGGATCCTAGCTCCAACAAATAGGCCTTCCCTCACAATGCAAAGTTTGCAACTCTAACTCAGAGGAAACCCCTTGACACTGCCTCCTGGATTGCCCCATGGCGCAACGCGCCTGGGAAGCTTTCAAGAGAATCTGGACTGAATGGCATGCGCCTCATGATCTGGTGATTACTTGGCCCTTCGTGTTGATGGGCGAGGCGACGATCGAGCAAGAGGATGACCCCCCGGGACTCCTCGCATACCACACAGGCGGTTTCACCGACCCCAGACAAGTTTAGACATCTTGCATAATTTCATTGTTTATCGCCTCTGGACTAAAAGATGTAAAAAACACTTTGATGACAATTACTCCCTCAAAGCAGTTCTCACCCAGGCCTGGGTGGCCACCATTGAGGTCGGCATGGCCTCTTGGAAGGCCATTAGATCTCACCAGCCACCAAGAACCCGGACATTCAAGCTAGCATCGAGTTAGACTTCAGAAATGAGTGGCTTCATATGAACATTTTGGGGATGGATCACGCCACCATTCGGTGGCATTTCCTTCCCCCCCCCCCCTGTCTTTTCTTCCTTTATTTTTTGATTGATGGGGCTGCCGCCTCCCTCCCCACATGGGGGTCCCTCACAACTCTTGCTTGAGCTTTTCCATAAATAAAATTTTCATTCATTGTGAAATCCATGTTGAAATTGCCACCCTAAACCCTACCACCCTATTCATTTTTAATTTTTATGTTGTTTTGAATTAATTTTACACGCTTATAATGTTTGAAGATTACTTTATATCCATTGGACCCTTCATTGACACCCCTTAACTGCTTCAAGAATCTCAAATCATCCTTACTTACACGACTATCCATTAAATTTCAAAACAAGACGAACATTTTGTTGAACATTACAAATTTTGTTGTCTATTTCTATCCCCAACCCTCTATAAACTTCTTACCCCCAATCACATAATCAAAATTCTAAAATTATGATTACTAGCTTTTGTTGAAGAAAAAATCAAATTCCAAAAAGAAAACCCCCCACACAACCATACACACCCATCATTCTTCAATCCAACATTTCGAACAACTTTGCTTTATGTTTTCAACATTTTATGCTGAGTTTTTCAGCATTTTAAAAGATGAGATTTCATAGTATTTGTAATTTTCAACATTTCAAAGATGGGACTTCATAATTTCAACATTTTGAATAATTTTACTTTGTAATTTTCAACATTTCAAAAATGGTTTTTATGTTATGATAATTTTTAATTTTTAAAATTTTAACGAAATTTAGTACTACTTAACATTTTTGTTTTTTTATGTAAAGAGAATTTTAAAGGTAAAGGAATATGGGGGTTTTTTTAAAGAAATTTTGAATAAAAAAATGTGATTTTATAATAAAATCCAAGTTAAATTTTATTTTTTAATGTCACCTTACAAAATGTGGAAATGTTGATGATAGGTTAGTTGGATCTTTTAAGAGTTAGAAGCTGCACTAAAATATTCCACCCAAAAACCAAATAAATTATACACATGAAAAATCACATTAGTTTTTTACATGTGAAAGCCAACTCAATAGGATTGTTAGTTTTCAATATGGCCATGTTACCCATTGAACATTGATATTTTTATCACTAAAAATTCATTAAAAACCAAAAATTAACTTTTAATGAAATTGGGGGGTTTCCCAAAATAAAAGATTAAAATTGCTTACCAATTTCCAAATCACAAGGCCCCTATTTTGGGAATGTCCTTACCTTGAGTCTTTATTTAATCAAATTGTTTTTGAAATGTTCCCATGTCATTTCTATAAAACTTCATTTCCATGTGGATTGAAATAAAAGTGTACATTTGTTTCTTATTTCAATCAACAAAAGAGCTAGGTTGTCTACCTTGAGTGACCCAATGTAACCAAAAAGTGGCACTTATTAAGTTCCTTAAAAACACATTGACTGTACACCAACAACACAACATAATGTTATATATGCAAAACTCATGGCCTTAGCAAATTTCCAATGGTGCATAATCATGAAGGATGGATGTTCCATGGTTATTAAATCTACTAAATATAGGTCTATAGGGGTTAGACCATTTCGATTTCACTCTTTTGAACATCAACTAATTAAATTGGCACATCAAGAGCTTCCCTTAACACCAACACACCCATAACAACAACATTTGTAAGAACATACCCCAATGTTATTCAAACAATTCCCACATTAGAAACTGCCATCGAATCTTTTATAAACAACAAACTACACTTCAAGAAAACACATGAAGCTCAATTTTATAATATTAATGTCCCCATTCATTCTACAAAACAAAATCAAGAAGTTTGACAAATGCTACCTCAATACTCACATTGAAATAATTCTATAGAACCCAATTAAATAATTCAAGCACACATTCAAAGGTCCCAAACTATTGGGTCTCTTCCTTCATCCAAAACACTTAACACCCCCTCACAATGTTCATTCACACATGTTCCTTTGCCAATGGGTCATTCATGAAATCCTTATATTTTTCATCATTCCCCTTATCAGTGGCCTATGTTTGTAAACATATTGGTTTCTTTCTAGGAGGTCAATTGCATAATGGAAAGAACAAGAGCAAACTCCCAAAAAGACAAACAAAACTTACTTATTTCAGGCATTCATCTCTTCATCACAATTTCAAAGTGTGTCGATGATTCTAAATGCAAATTCTATGACACAAAATCCACACAAAACTAGCCAATGTGCTTAGCTTCAAATCTCACCATCCCCTTTGTAGTTGTGTTGCCTCCCATGCTCCACAACTCGCACCATTCTCCTCCATTCAAGAGTAAAACAACAAACATTATACTAATCCCTAAACTTTCACACAATCTTAAGAACAAGCTTATCATCACATCAAAGCTTCCTCCAAGAAATCTTTCTATGAATGACGAAACGACAAAATAAAAGACGATTTTTGGCACCATGATTGTAACAAAGATCAATACATCGACATAGTAATCCTAAGAACTTCCCATTCATCCTTTTTTGTTACACCAACACCTACCAATGCACTAGTCTTGTTTTGGGAATTAGGTGGATGAAACCCAACTTCATTGTAGGTGAATTTAAATTTTTTTTTCCCCTCACACTTCCTTAACCCCCAATGGTCACTCCTACGTACCCATCCTACCCCCTACATCCTCCTACATACCTTTCTCCTCCCCCCTTCCTACCACCCTCAATAGTTCACTCTAGGAGGAGTTTTGGAACTTGAAGTTACTTGGAAGGGGGGACCTTGATATGGAAAAACATTTATCTCATCAAAGCAAGTTGAAAATTTGCAAGAAAAAGTTTGAAGGAGGGAGTTTGTTGGAACAAGCTTGGAAGGAGGGAGGTTGATGTGGACAAGGGCTAATCTAGGCAAGTTACAAAACAAGGAGCTTGAAGGAAGGAACTTGTTAAAGCAAGATTGGAAGGGAGGAACTTGCTTTCAATGTGTGTTTGGCCAATCCAAGTAAACTAAAATGTAGAAAGAAGCTTGAAGGAAGGAGTTTGCTTTGGGGAGAAGATTGCAAGGAAGGAGCTTGTTTTGGAGAAGTGCTTTGTTGATCTAAGCAAGTTCAAAGTTTTTTAACATTGGATTTGCAAGGAAGGAGGAGAGGGAAGGATTAACATGGAAGAAAGCTTCTTCAAGCTTCTTTTTAAGTGAACTTTTTCTCCTTTTCTCTTTCTTTCTCTCTTTTGTGCGTATGTTTTTCCATTTTTTCACTTTTTCTTATATTATGTTTTTTTTAAAATTTGTGTTTTTGTTTATTTATTTTTTATTCATTGTTTTTATTTATTTATTTCTTTCTTTCTACCTACCTAATCTATTCATGTTTTTTTCTATTTTTCTTTCAATTTTTTCCCTAATTTTTCTATTCATGTTTTCTAAAAATCTTTTACTTTTTTAAAATTTTAATTTCAAAAGATCTTTTTCCCTCTTTTTGTTGATATCTTTCTTTCTTTTCTTTCAAAGGTTTCTTTTTTATTGTCATCAACATCATTATTATTATTTCTCTTTTTCCAATTTTTGGGTTTTTTCTATTCATGTTTTCTTCAAATTTTTCTTTCAATTTTTTTTTTCAGTTTTTTCATTCAATCACGATTTTTTTCTTATTTTTAAAATTTTTAATCTACTTTTTCTGTTTTTTTTATTTATGTTTTTATTCCTTTCTTTATCCTATATTTTCTAGAAATTTTGGGATAGTATGTGTATGCAGGGCTAGCTAGTTTTAGAAGAGTGAATGAGTGGGTGAGTGTGTGTTGGGGGAGGGGGGCAAATGGGGACAATATAAATGCACTAGCAAACAAAGTAGAGACAACTTGACAACTTGAGGCAACAAAGTAAGTCATTTTTTAAAAACTTTTTTTGTTTTCGTGTTTTGTGCGTGTTTGTTTTGTTTAGGAGTTCTTTGTTTTCTTAATCAAGGGTGTGTGTGTGAGGTGTAGGATGTCCACCTTTCAAGACGTTGAATTAGTTCCAAGCTCCATTAGCCATGGAAATTGCAACAAATGATCCACCCCATGACCTAATGGAAGATCTAATACATGTTGCAACAAATGATCGAATCCTCTTAAAATAATGGAGCAAGTGAAATATGTAATTTTCATCCTTCCCCCAAGTGATTACTTAAACATTCACTAGAAGAAATTTGGAAATAAATGATTATAATTTTAGTTGCAAAAAACAAAATTTTAGTCATATTGAACACATGTGACTACAAACCCTATAGTCACCTTGGACAAGTGGCAAAAGACAACCAATCACAAAAAACTCCATGTAGCATGTACAATTATTCTTATAGTCACATATTGCTTGCGACTCAAGGATTTTTCATCCATTGACTAGTCATAGGACTATGCGATTATAGATATGACTACATAAAATATTGGGTAGCATTTTAAAAATAATTAAATTTTAATGATTTAATATATTTTTAAATCGCATATATTAAGCATTATATTATTGGTAATTCCATAAATTTTAAACCTATGACTTGTTGATATGTGTCATGACCTAAGCTAGGTTAAAAACCTAATTTAGGTATTTAAGTGGCCCTAAATAAGAACCTAGGTTAAGTAGCCTAATTACGTAAAATATACATGGTTAACACACCATCACTTACCACACTATATAACCTGTGAAGTTGGATCCTTACACCCCAAGGATGGATATCAACTCCTTCACCATCAAACCACCCCACTCAACATGCAAATACCATGGAATGCATTCTATTTAACCCATATTTGACTTTAAACATTGCACAAACATCAATTTCAATATTTCATATTTTATTGATATTTTTCCAAATGGAAATTTTTAAAGTTGATTCTTAAAGTATTTTCAATGACATACACAATTAAATATAGTTTTCTTCCAAAAATGTACATTAGTTTGAATAAATGGTCTTTGAATTTTTAAAAATTGAATTACATTTTGATGATGATTTACTGGATTTCTTTTTCAAGCACATGATTTAAAAATGAAAAATATTTTACAAAAAATATTTAATAATAATTAAATAAATAATTTGTGTCCCAAAAAAAAATCCTTCATCTCATTAAAAAATAAAATACAATGTGATTATAATATATCATAATTTTAATTAATTCACATATATATTTTATAAATGGATAATATATCTATCATATTTCAAAACATATATATATTTCTCAATATCGGTTATAATATTTATGATGTATAATTTTTTTTTATGTTTTATATTTTACAAATATAATATATAAATTTTAATCTAAAATTATGGTAAAAGTTTTATGATCAAATAAATGATATATTTCTTAAACATCTAAAACCTCTATTTGATTTAAAATATATATCATACTTGATTATGATTATAATAAGTTGTAATTTTACCCATAAAATTTAATTTACATGTATAATATATAACTAAATAATCATCATATATAATATTTACAAATATATCATAACTCAAATATATTTCATAAAAATATAATAATTTGTATTTGTCAATGTCAATAAACAATAAAAAAAACCAATAAATAATTAGACACAAGTTGATTATTAAACAAATATTGTAATTCCAAAGATGTGACATAAGTTTTGATCATCAAAATATTGTAAATGAAAAAAATATTGGCCTTAGTTGCCAAAACAACTATGACCAATTGCAAAAACAACTAAGTTTTCATACCTCCAAGGATCCATTCACAATATTGGATGAAAAATATGCACTTTCATTTTACTTTTCCATCCAAACATGTAATAGTCACAAATTATAATCACATATATGACTACACACATTTATGACTAAAATGACATGTAAAGCTAACCCAACTATAGTTGTAAAAGTAGTTGATTTGGACATTAGTTGGATCTATAATCATAACCATATGGATGGAATGGATTAGATTTCTTCTAGTGATTATATTCATGTTAATTCATTACTCCACCCTCTCCATCTTTAGATTAAAAAATGCCTTTTGGATCACAACTTAAACCCTATGGGTGCTATTTTATCAACCTAATTAGCAAACAATGGTATGCAAATTCTTAAGAGGGGGAAAAATCATGTTCAACTAATCATGGGGAAAAAAAAACCTTAAGCCCTAATGGAATAAACAACTTTAACAAATGCCTTTCAAGAAACACTTGCAACTTGAACCCCAAAAGAAGTGTTGAAAATAAAATTAAGAGAAAAACCCCATTTTATATATAATTAATTAGGAGAAAAAAGTAAAAAATATAATCAAACTAAAAAACTTGAATGAGAGAAAAAGAAAATATTATTCATACCTTTTATCAAATGGGACTTGTTTTCTTTCTCTAAGAAGAAATGAATTGAGCTCACTCCATATATGTCCTTCAAAGTGAAGGAAATCTCAAATTGTGATAAATAAATAAATGGCAAACTATCCTGATGGACTAGTAGGAATCCTGCCTAGTTCTGGCAACCTAATGGAAAACATTGTCTAAATTTGGCAACTTTTAACTTTTTTTTTTTTTGGTGATATGAAGAATGTTTTAAAAAAATTCTTAAAAATCCCTTTGTTGGATTTGCCAGCCCTTTTTTATTGTCGCCAAGTGGCCAAAATTTGCCAAAAACAAAAGACCCTGATATGGATATTTTCATTAAATGAATTTACCTTAATGAAGCGCATACCTTGCATATCTAGAGGATGTAAATCTGAAATTTTTTACCCTATTCATAACCTTGGATATATGTAAAATGCTCATACCTGAAGCCAGAAATAAAATGAAGGCAAGTATGAACTAAAATCTAAACTTTGTTAGTTCTGTTGATTACATAGGATGCCTCTGAAGCTTTTTCTTTTTTGGGGGGCAATGAACCATTTTGATTTACCCATCACAAATATAAATAACAAATAAATAATTGAAACTTTGAAAGCTCCCCAATTTAAACTTTGTATGTGAAAATGTAGTGCCTCACCTTCGGCCCAAATATAGGTGAGAAGGGGACAACTTTGAGCGATCTATATGGAATTAAATTGAGGACAACCAACATATGATACAAGTGCACTCTTTAATCAAGGATAAACTTTGAGTCTTGCATTCTGAGATTGGAAATGGCCTTAAAAAAATGTCTTAATTTTTTTTTAACCTGAACATTTTTATTCATTTGAAACAAATAAATTTACTCCAAAAGGGGTAAATGATATGGGGGTACCTGAACCTACCCGAAACATAATTTTATACCTGCACCCTAACCTCCTGATCGAAAATTGGTTGATGGATTCCACAGACCACCCTGCCTGACTTTACCTTTGTTTTGAAGTCATGCTGAAAATGCAAAATTACCCAGCCAGGTCCAAAAGGGAGTCACATTTTGGCCAACATGCACTTAGCAAACCCCACAAGAAATTTCATATGCTTTGTTGCATTTGGCATATTAGTCGCATGAAATGTTGAGCCCATTCCCATAATACCACTTGCTGTTTGAAAAATTGTATTCCATAAACTTTTTTTGGGGGTATGAGTCACTTATATGCTTTATTCAAGTCCATGACATCACATACACACATGGCATATGCCATAAATTGCCCACCAAAATACTTTATGACAAGCTAGGATCTCTATACTCGTGACAAAGGCCTCAACAACTTTGGGTAATTGCCTTTGCAAGGTAACTTGCTGAGTCTTTGTACCATGTGCAGATCCAGAACTATGGGCTCTTCTGTAGTGCAAGGCCAGCACTGGTATAAGCATGCAAACCCTTGTGACATTTTGCAAGTGTCACCATGCATAGGATAGTCACAACAAACCCGTTGATTCACACACATAATGAAAAGCTTGGACAAATTTCTCCTTGCTTTTTGAGGAACCTAACCAGTGTTGAGTGAGGATATCTTTGAAGCCATACTTAGAAGGGCAGGATCCAAGAACATATGCATACGTTCAGCCTGCAAGGCTCAGGTTTTACTATGTTTTTGATCAAAATAAGGCCCTCCATGCATGAACATACTGTAGATCTGTTTAGTTTCTCTAAAATGGCATCCATAATATGCATGAACATGTGAGATGACCTTGAAACATGAACACAAATTTCACAAATTTCAATTTCAAAGGTGTTCCTCTTTGGTTTCAACAAGTTTGCTCACAAAAAGCATTCATACCCAACCTCTTTGCCATTAGTTTATGTCCCTTGTGGTAAGATTAAAACTTATGGAAATGTAAGAATGAAAATAATGGTTTCACTATGATAAAAGGAGTGATCTGTCACAAAAAGTATACTCAAACAAGTATGTTTAAAATTGATGATACCTAAAAGGATTCCAATACCGATTGTTGTAGAAGTGATGCCTCCCACAAAGTCATGCATGGTTTGTCTTGATTGTAGAGAAAGTGACCACTCCCAAAAAGTTATACAGGGCTTGTGGACCCAGTTTCAGAAACTGCGTTTTCCACCTCATTTCCTACCTTGCATATCAAGTCTTGCAACTTTGTGTTTCCTATCATGTGTAGTAGTGTATCGTCTTTCAACTCCAAAACAGGGGGCTCTCATAGCATGAAAGCTGAAGAGATGCTCGATCATACTTCGTAGTAGACCTGACTCCAAGTATAATTCTCCAAAGTTTGAGGTAAGCATCACCCCAATTCACCCTAACAATTGCTTAGGTGGGTGGTTGTCTTCATCTTTCAACTAACTTGTAGGCAGGCTTCAAATTCTCTATTTGGTAATTGGAATATGATGTTAAAGTCCATTGTAGCCAATTCATTTGGTTCAAACCAATCATCCAAAGTGCAGCAACCTACTAACTTACTCTGCCATTAAGGTCTGGTGTGGCAGATCATGCCAGTTTCTTAACCACATTATATGATATGATGTGCTGATGACAATCACATTTTCTTGACCATATTATATGACATAATCTTCTGGTGACAATCACATTTTCTTGACTACATTATATGACATAGGCTTCAGGTGACGACCCGCTTGTTTGTACCTGTGGAGAGAGCATAGAGGGATGACAACCTTGAAGCAGCCTAGTAGAGGATCGAAAGTCCAAGCAAAGATGGTGGACTATCTGGAGAGTGCATTCCACGCAGTAGGAGAGATGGAAATACTGATTTCTTCACCAGAACTGCAAAAAAATCTGAAGTTATTGAGTATGATGCGGCTGAAGGATGCGGTGCAAGCTTCGTTTCAATTGTTAAAGACGATGTTGTCCAATGATGCGGCATGGCAGCTGGAGAATCGATTCGTCAATCACAGACAATGTTTCACCTTGATATGGCAACTTGCATTTTCTGCGCAGATGGTCAAGACGAGGAATGAGCGCAAGAATCTTCTTGATCCAAGTGACTTGGTTGTGAAAGAGTACTACCGTGTTGTAAGGGATGCGTGCGGTTTTTTGGGGCGTTGGCAGCAAGGGTTATGGCGGAATACTACCTTCTTGCTTCTAGACACCCGTGAGGATTTTAAATCGCTTCTCTTGGACCTCGAATTGTGCATGCGGGTTATGCTTACCAGGAATGCTAGTACAACAGGTTTGGAGCACATCCAGGAATATGTGAAGAATGCAGAATCTAGCTGGAATGACATCTTGAAGGGTGCAGCCCAAGAAGACGAAGAGACAACAAAAGATAATTTGTCGAAGAAAGTGGATAGAGCGCACGGCGAAAGCAGACAAGATGGTCTCCTTGCAGATTATATCCTGAAAAGGATGCAAAGGGATGCACCGAATCCCAATGGAAGTCTTCCGCCGTTTGTTTGGAACTCCGACAGTCGAGCGAAAGTTGGGGCTTATCTTGGATGTGGTAGTTTCGGAGCAGTCCATATGTTTAAATGGTTTGGTCTAGAATGCGCGAAGAAGTCCTTCATTTGTGAGTCTGGAGAGCAGGAACGTGCGTTTGAGAAAGAGGCTGGAGTGATGGCTTCTTTAAACCACCCAAATGTTGTGAGGTTCATTTGTTGTCATCGAGACATGAAGGAGAGGGCAATTGTGATGGAGTACGTGCCGACCAAT
>Ga0116228_10003675_pt1 | contig 13543 bp, 15 predicted proteins | sample S1TSphfallax_2_FD_89694 | JGI IMG/M metagenome (GOLD analysis project Ga0116228, IMG submission 89694) | Host-associated microbial communities from peat moss isolated from Minnesota, USA - S1T2_Fc - Sphagnum fallax MG | ecosystem: Host-associated > Plants > Peat moss > Unclassified | place... | reverse complement strand
AACAAACTTAATGATCTATTTTCCTGGAAGATAATCTCCCCAAGTACTAGAGTACCCAAGGGTTTTTCAGTTCATGCCAATGGTTTAGTAGCACAGTGAATGTAGAAGAACAGAGCTCTATAACCACAAGTTTACCCACTGCTCTGGGATTAAATGACCCAGCACCTAGCATCTGACCCAATACTTTCCAGTCTGTCCGCACATCAAAACCATCCTGCACAGCGTGCTGCTGGGTGTAGCATTCATGCCAAGCATCTACAGTTCCCTATCTTCACAAGACTGGTGAGGCATGCAAATCATACAATTTTGCTTGGTCAATGGATGAGCACTATTGAAAGACATTATATGAAGAACTGCTGGAAGGCCCACATCTGTGAACAAAGCTACCAGACAATGCACATATAGAGAAAAGCTTATACATGTAAAACTGGTGGTGAACTTGCCAACTTGGACTGACAGAATGTCCACGACGAGGATGTCAGCTACAGAACTGACAACTTGGTAAAGATTAGCACCCTTACCAGTTGTTGAGATCCAGGAGTGAATGAATGAAACACAATGGGTTCCCCTCTAATTGGAAAGTGACTTTCCAATGAACTAAACTCCAGCATTTGTAATCATTATTCGAATATACACCAAACACGTGCTCTATGGAGAGAGCAATGACTCAGTAAAGGACGGACCAGCTAAATAACTGCAACTCAATTTACTCAAACCAAAACTTATCAGCAGACGAGCAGATTTATGGTATTATTGGCATCCCACAATTCCACCAGCTGCTGCAGCCTTCTCTAATGCCTCGTTTTCAATCTCTTTTCGCCTTTCTTCGGCATGCTGTGCAAGTCCATGAGCCATTGCTTGGTGTTGGAAATCAAGAGAACCAGACAGTGCTTGAAATCTTGCAGGGTCTGTGCTTGACATTGCTGTTTCAAGACAACACTTGCTTTGTTCAGTCCATGTTGACACGTACAACCATTTCCACTTAAGTCATGAACATCAGATTCACAAAAAGCACCTCATTCAAAACAGACATTCATGAAGTCTGTATTACTTTGTTCAGCCTCTGTTGATACATCCAATCATCTCAAGTAGTCTGCAGTAAGTTAAATACAGAAGAAAATGACACTATATGGATCAATCTACCCTCCAGATGCACTCCATGTCTATCGGCCAACATGGTCATCACATGAGTTATCCTCTACTTGGTAATACCGGCCTGCTAGTATGTACCATGATCACCTACTACCACCAAGACCGGAAGGGAGGGCATACCTTTCATGATGTCAGAAAAGAACACAAAAGGATCCACATTATCAATAGGGGCTTGAAACTCCTCATCCTCTGTGAACTCATCATATGAATCATCTGAATCATCGTTATGTGATGAAAATGCTTTCGCCTGTAAGTTTCCACATGCCAATAAAATTAGAAAGATAAAGATTAAAACATGGGACAGAAAACATTTGGGAACTCATTGCATTACTGACCTCTATGATGAACATAGTCCCGATACCTTCTATTGAGAGGAGTGGACAACAATACATGGTTAGTATAACATTGATGTGCAGCAAAACATGACATGCTACCACTCCCTTCACTACCTTACCTAAAACAATCCAAACCAATTCCTCCCAAGTGGATCTAATATTATGCTGAGTTAAGCACAGTAAAACCTCAGTCTTGTTCCTCCTTTGGTTAGAAGCTTAGCTGTTTTATAGCCAGCATTCTCTTGCTGTCACAGATCTCAACCAGGAACTGTGTGTATAAGAAAGAGAGAAAAGAAAAAACCCTAATATCCTCCTTTACTAGGGAATCCACATCAGACAGAAAAGCCACAGAAGGAGTTGAAGGCATATGAAAATCCATACATGAGCAGCCAGTTTCTGCAATTTTTGGTTATCAGCTTCATCATCAACTTCATCATCCTCATCATCTAACTCCTTATCCCACTCCCCATCATCACCCGAGCGCCATCCCTCCAACTCTTCCTCATCATCCTCCACATCCTCAACCTTCGCAGCTTCTTCACAACACAGCATCCAGAAGTCAAAATAATGCAAATGGGATCTAACCTCCTCAGACAAAAGAGAAAAACCAGTACTTTCCTGCATGTCTGTGCTGACCAAGGGAACTGTAGGATAAAACAATCAGACATTGGAAGCATGAGTAGAGCAAACAACTAGATGATATGCTCCCTAAAGGAAACATTGACTTTAGGTTAGGAAAGGTTAGGAACCCACGAGCATGCTGTTCCTTGAAGGAGACAAGGAGCTTCAGCAGAGCTCGAAATACTTGATCTAAGCCTGCCTGTAGTTCAGCTGGCATTGCTGCTGACGACAAAGGCAGCAAAGATGCCATTCCCAGTATGCAAACCTTCTTGTCATGCTCCCTGCAACAAGCCATATTCAGTTAACAATGGACAAAAATTGTGAAAACCTATTGCTACACTCTATTGCAATTACTGTGAATTAAACATTAACAGACACAGAATGATCTTATCACAGTGTACTGGTAATCAAACCTGATAAAGTGCACAGGTTTGCCAGTCTTCTTGACTTCATAGAGCATTCGAAACCATGCCTGAAAAATTTCGCTGGTTACTTCCATCTTCTGTAGTATACTAAGGCACAGGCCTGGATTATAGTAGAGTCCATTTGCAACCTACACATAACAGACCACACATAATGAAACCATATTTTCATAAGTATTGTTTAGGGTTTAGGGTTGAGGTGCCTATATATACAACATGAATGAAGATTTGAGATCTGTCAACATATCTGCAAATTGGAAAAAGAGAAGACCAAACCCTGAAAAGCACAGAATAAACCAAAGAACAGTTTGAAAAATACTGGCACAACACACATAAATCTTTGTAATATATGTACTTCTGGCTAAAATCCCATGTCAGAAATGTCAATGTGTAAGCCATTAAATTGAATTTTGACTAAAAGGAATTTGTAAGAGAGACCATTAAAAGTACACATAATGATTTGGGAATATGCGACCACTAATACAGTATTTGTCCACATACAATTGAGTTGGAAACTTTAAAGATGTCAAGAAGAAACAGATCATCTCAAATCTTCTAGGTGAGGATAACTTAAAACAGTAACCCAGAAAAGTGTTGACATAAGAAAAGTCATTTCAGAACATCAAACTCATCACATAGAAGTTATCAAAAGACTTGTTACACCTAAACCGTTGGCTTGAAACTTGTTAGCACACAACAAAAGAAATCTGTATATTTAAAACTTGAGATTCTGCAAAACTTTACATCAAAGAAGGACCATAGAAAAAAAGCTCTTGTGAAGCAATATAATGGTTGTTACAAAAGACACCCACCTATTCATAAATATACCAATGTTAAAAAAAAACAAAAGAATTATGGAGTTCTTGAAGCTGATTGGAATCGATAAAAGACAAAGGAACCTAAGAAAAAGGAATACTGCAGCTAAGGGACAAAGCTAGGATGTTCAACTTGACAAGTAAAGACTTTTGATTTCAGAATTAGTACTCTATTGGGAAAGAAACTCAGAAGAGAATTTAGTGAAGACTGTAAGATCACATAGCAAAAGATTAGGCAGTTCTCCATAGCCAGTTGGTACATTGTGATCCAATATGGTAGGTTCTCTCTAGCACAAATCAAACTATTGAACAACCCAGCGACAACAGGGCCAGTAAAAACTGATGTCTAGCATCAACCTACATACATAATAGGCCACAACATAAAGCTTCAGCACCAAGTCCTTTTCTTGGAATAGAACAACTAGTGCACAACCCAGCCACTACAGGGCCAATCAAAACAAAAATTTCAGTTGATTTTGTATTAAGTAATATCCCAACCTTTAAGCTCTCATTTGTAACACCTGCAGACAGGTGTTCAAAAGTTGCCTTCTCAAGGAAAGGGTTAGGAGATAGACGTACCACTTCCATCAACAAATCTTTCAGATAATGTTTTTGTGTCTTCCGGAGCCTTTCAATGCTAACTCGTAGATATGGCTCCAACCATTGGTCCACATGTCCACGGCAATTCTGGAGTACTGCCTCTATTAACTTTGGAGCAGGTTCAATGTCGCTATCTTCAAGTTTATCATCTGACAAAACCTATTACACCTTGCCAAAGTCAGTGAAAATCCAGACAGAGACCAAAATTCTGTCATATTTTACAATCTATGCACAAAAAATCATCAGTCTGTATGTGTGACAAAAATTCCTGTGTGCAACAAACCCTCTGGAAGCATGTTCACAATCTTTTAAGGACAGAAATGGTCAGATAGCAGGTCTGAGAAAGCTGGTGAAGTTTCAGAAATTGAGCAAATGGAAGCAAGCATCATAAAGAAATCAGCATGAGATCAGCAGAGTTGACAAAATTACTGGCACTTTTATTAAGTTTGTATGTGTCACCTGCATTGTGTTGGAAAACACATTTACAGAGAGACTAATCTTAGAGACTAATCTTACCAGTGATATCATTTTGAAAAGGCTCTCCTGGTAGTCTGGATCTTTGCAAGTTAAAAAGTGCTCGGTACTCCTTGAGATGTAATTGTCCAGTGGAACCAAAATATCTGCATAGAACACCATTTATGAAATTCAGGTCAAAGAAGAAGGGTAGTACACACTGAATCTGGCAATAGACACTATGCCCAGTTCAGAATCAAGGCAATTCCTCAATTGTACGTGCTGCATGTTGAGTTCCAGAAAACAACAGGCTGAGACTGAAGTTTTGAGTACCCTGTTGAAGCTTGGAGGTACTCATGACCAGATCAATGAAATCCTTCATGTGCTTTGTTTTATGTCAGAATTATTTGGATGCACAATGCATTTTAATAGTGAAAATGTGAAAGAAAACTAGATGTTGAGAGTGTGTGTTTACTCTCAAAGTAATCAATGGCCCACTCCCCAACTGCATTTACCATCAGTGGCCACAGGCTCCACATGTTCAATGAAATTACTGGTGAGAAATAAGTCATATATGACACTATTTCCAAAACCTCCTCAAACACATCTGCACAAACAGCAAGAAAAATATTGGCTGTAAATTAGAACAAGTTTCTCCCATACAAGATGCAATGGACAAAATATGTCAGCACACATTTCTAGCAAAACCAAGACCTCCACCCACATCTGGGTCAAAGAGATCACAATGAGGCAACAGCAGTATCAAGTTAACAACCCTTGAACAAACTTAACCTATTACTTAGAGTGGCTCCAGTTAAGAACTTCCATTTACGCTCGAAAAGGGGCTAAGCAAATGTTTACAACCCCCAACAACTGAAGGAGAAATACGACTTCTGACTGTGGAAATGGGTTTACACTGCCACAAAAAGCAGAGAGAGCTCCCTCATCAAACAAGTGGTCATTCTCTGGCAAATGGCAGTTATCACCCTCTGCTGATTCAGTAAAGAATATATTTCTGGTAAATATATCTACAAGATTTGAGAGAAAACTCCATGAAAAGTTTCAAGCTACTTCTTGTGCAAGTTCCAGTCAAGCCAGAATAGACACAAGAAGACACAGATTTAATCAGCTCCCAATAATGAGTAAAAATAAGTTTACAAAAATCTGGTCAAAATTAAATGAAAAAACTAAACAAAAAATCTGTCTGAGTTTCGATCACATTTTCAGAAGCAACTGGAAGACTTGGTCATGTTGTCAGCATGCACTACATTCACATCAACTAGCAGCGCAATTATAAAGTAGATAAAGGTTATTGGGTTCCTTGAGGCTCCCAACAGCACTTAACCTTTCCTTCCATCATACAGCCCAACTGACAAGACAAACTGATGACAAGACCATGAAGAATTCCCACAGATATAAGTAGAGATCTGATATGCAGGCAACAGTTATTCAGGAACCTTACCTTGGCCATCTGTAGTCAGCATCCGTTGCATTATGGGAAGTAGTGTAGGCTCCATCTGAGGAAAAAGATTAGGCAAACGGCTGACAGATTCCAAAATGGTCCCAATTGCTCGCAAGCAACCCACTGCAGCCAAAGCCCCTGAATCGTCATCATCTTCATCGGTTTCTGAGGACTGTAGGCACTTCCAAAATGCAGCAGCCTGCATCAAACCACCAGCATGCTAGGTTGTTATATGAAAAAACTCTGAGATTGATAGGCCCTGATCCCTGCTCCTAAAGGCAAGTGAAGCTACCCCCTAATCAACAAAACATATCAATTCTTGAAGCTCAATCAGGTTGCTGAATTCGGAAAGAAGGGAGTAGTACCAAATTCTGGCACAGACCCAGTGCATAAGGTGCCATCTCCTCCCCAAACTTGTCAACGATTGTCTCCAATGTAAAGACAAGGTCTTCATTCTCAACTTCATTCATCAACTTGAAAAATTCTGTTGGCCAATATCAGAAATAGGGCAACAGAATCAAGTCTCAGCAAGACAGCATGTATAGGAGAAGGGTCTGAAAATAGACCCCTCTGCATTTGAGATCCTGCCTGAGGCCAGTAGGCCAAGGGAACAGGTTGAAAATCCACAAGGGTCTAAAAAGACCAGCATGATTTTTATTTCCACTTATATAAATAAAGACAAAAAGTGATAAGTGGGAATAAGGATGTAATATGCAAAACACAAAGTACTGAGTTTGAATACTGTACCTTCCGAAATGTGGAAGACCCAATACAGCCTGTCAGACAGGCTGTACTGAGCCTTCCACATTTCGGAAGGTACAGTTTTCAATTACTGCAAAATTCAGGGCAGGGAGCATCCCGAAAATACAACGGAAAAATCAAGCTTGTCTTTACCTAACCACAAAACAGAACATCAACATACATTGCCCTTGTATAGTGGCTTGCTAACTGCAAATGCAATAACAGAAGCCTCCACCCCCTTAGCAATTGAAAACTTACCATCTAAGAGTTGGGGTAAAATTGGTCGAATCTCACTGAGATCTGTTAACATCACCAAAGTCACATAAACAAAACCCCAAAATGAGAGGGACATCAAATTATTATCTACAATTCATGCTAAACTTCCTGCATATCACTCTAGAGCCAGTTCAGAGTTTCAACCAGCAACTTGACATCTCAGTTGCCAAATCCAGACTAATTCTACACCATAAGAGATCTGAGAGTCTCCATAAGGCATGGATAACAGAGGGAGAGGAATGAAACTACCACCTTTACAGGCCTCCACAAAGGCACGAAGAGCAACCACAGAATCAACGCGGACAGGAAGTTCTGGGTCTGTGAGAGCTGACACAACCCGATGCAATGCAGAGGTGAAGTTTCGCTGGTCTGTAAATGTGATGTCTGCATACTGCCCTGCCACCCATGCTGCCTGCAATCCAGTGCCCACATTGTCAGTGATTGCACATGGTTCCTGAGGCCATTCAAGGAATATGGATATGCTGCAATGTGAGACAGACCTGTGTCTCCACATATTCAAAACATGCTATGTCTTCATCAAGATGTGGCATAAGGCTTGCAACAACACACAGTTTGCAAATACATTAACTGAGCAACACAACAATTAACACTTTGGAGGGTATGGAAGCAATTGAGAAGGAAGTATGTAGTTTGACTGGTGAGGTCATCTCCATCCCAAAATGTTAAGAATATAAATCTATGATGCTTGCAAGCCTTTGAGGAAGATGTCCATCAGTCCCTGGTGTCATCAAAAACATATCAGTAACAGAAAACAATCATAAGGTCATAACTTTTGACACTTGAGATGGTACCTTTGCTCTGAGGTGACCGACATGGCTGCTGAACTCAGGGTAAACATGCTGGACAAGCATATGTTCCAGCTGAGACTTGTATGGTTCAGTCTGCTTCAATTTGTCACTCAATGCCCCAACAGCCAATAATGCTCCATCCTTTTGTTTGTATGGCTTTTGATCCACTGGTGCCTCATCATACCTGTGATTCATCTCCAAACCCCTGAAAAGTTACTAAGAGTTATAAGGCGAGTCACTGGATTTGCCTCCAGACTGGACTGCCCAAGAACATGTTTGTGACCTAATGATAAGGGTGACTTCGAAATGGAACAGCCCACTGCATTCAACCACTTCTTATCAGCACAGCAGATTTTCACTTGCAGATCAACAAGTTTCCCAATACATGTTTGTCCTGAAACTTCCTGCTGTTCAAAAATCCTTTTCACAGTGTACACTATAGGTGTGTCAACACAAGATACAGACTGTTGCATTGAAATATTGGCAAATCAACTGTGATGGCAATCCTGCTAATTCACCAAATGAGGGCAATTAACAAAGTGAGCATACCGTCTAAAAACTGCAACAATGAAGGTCAAAAAATTGTGTAGATTCTCTTTTCCCCGCTTCCTGACAAGCTCAGAAATGAAATTGATTGCTGCTGTGCGAGGGCTATACATATCTTCAATGATGTCTGCAGAAAACAGAGGAAAAAATTACTTTTCAAGTATCAACTATTTTGAAGTCCAAAATGATAATCCTCACAAAAACATGACAATAAATATTCAATAGGTGAACTTTTACACCAGAGTTGTTACTGAGAACCAATCCCATCAGGAAAAAGATAGGCAACCAAAACACGGACACTGCAGTGGACAAGAAAAAGACTACCAGGCAGGCTTGTACAAGTACACATACCATATCCTTTCCTGACATATTCATGTGGATCCTCACGCCAGAGCCGGTCATCCGTATCATTAAAACACATAAGAGGAAAGATGATCTCAAAGAGCACCACATCCAGCCGTGGCTTTAATAGTTGATAAGTGACTGATTTTGACACACTGCACAAGCAAATTCAAATGTCAAAATCAACATTTCATTGGGTGTACTCACATGGGCCTGTCAAGCATCCTACATAAAATTGGAGGGTAGTAGTAATTCGTAGAAAAGGTATCCCAAAATAACACAGAACTCTGGATTTTGTGCAAGAGATTATAGGACTACTGTGGACATTGACCACAATGTGGACATCTCTCACCCTCAAATTGCAGAGAAAAGAGCACTGAATTCTATAAGGTCATACATGCAAGCTATTATAAATAATAGACTGTGAACTTCACTGAACTTAGGGTGGACACAAGCCAGGTCTGTTTGTTACCTTGTGTTTAGATACTGCAAGGCCAAGTTGATCACCCTGTCTGGCAAGTAGCCATCTTCCCGCACCACACTTAAAAGAGACATATACAACTCCAAAAACTTCCCTGAAAATTGCTTTTGAAACATTTGTGCAAACGCCTTATTCTCTGGTTTTGACATCTTTGGGTCACCAAACCTGAATTCTCAAAACTTACCAATCAGATGGGAACTGAGCAGGATTTTTTCAAAAGACCATTCCAAAACCATTTGCAGACAGTGTTCAATGACTTGAAGCTCTGCATGGAGATTCCAAATGAATGTCCAGGGGCCAGATTGATCACTGGAAACAAATCTTATAGACTCAACACTTCTAGCCACTAAGTCTGGGCAGGTATTACAGTCAACATTCTGTTTGACTAATATCATCACTCCTGCCACATACATCAGCATACATTGCATTCTTTCACAAAACCAAATAAAACTGAATACAATGAAATCTAAAGCCTCATCAACTTGACATAGACAATAGGATCTACCAGTTAAAACTAACATAAAAAGTATCTAGCTTGTTCTGCATTTAGGCCCACCTATTATATAACCGATTCAGTATATGTAAAGTCCACTTCTTCACTTTCCACCATCCCCAGGCCTTCCGCAGCTCAGGATCTGTTGGCTGTCCGACAGTTGGAACAGGTCTCTCAAGCAGATTATGAAAGCATGCCATCCATGCTGTAAATGTAGGGGCATCGTGCAGCAGCTTGGGGACCTCGAGCTTTAATTGAAAAACCAACAGCCAGAGCATTATAATAAGACCACAATTCTAGCATGGTTGCATGTCTTAGCTTGACATACAACTGCTTATACTAGTAGCTCCATCTGCAGTTCACTAGATTAGGTCTAAAGCAGCCAGAGTTTCCAAAAATCTACACAAACCCAATGTCACAAATACACTTACTCACTGCTAGAACCAGGCTTTTGTCTAAACTGATTTTTAAAACTGCAAGCCAGAAGACCTTTTGAGACATGATTCCTCAAAAGGTTGAACTGAGTTTCTAAATAGGAAGGAATAACAGTGCAAGTGTCTCATATGAATCATCTGAAGTCAAAAGACCATTCTTAGAAAATTATGAGATGCAGAGGTTTTGTATTGATGATGCAAATAAGCAATGCCATGCTTCATTGCTTTTCAAAAGCTTCAGTTGGAGAGACCAATTTGCATCACTCTAGTTAGTTGCCCAGTTTACAGTCATATCAAAGCCCTACTTGCAACCTAGCTTGCTAATGTCAAATTGCCATTGGCAGTTGCCTAGTCTGAAATAGATTGTCCATACACAGTAAATACAGAGTAGGGTTCCAGAAGTAACATACATAAGCAGAGGACCAGAAAATCTTCAAGATTAGCTTGATAAGATCTGAGATCTCAATGGCAGGGTTGGGCAACAAAAGCAGATACTTCAAAATCTCCAGCAATACAGGGAATGTGGTATTGATGATAAGATACACAGGCATCCTCTCTTCTTCATCCTTGAATCTGACATCCAAATAGCACTATCAGTCAGCTTTCTAATCAATACCCTTACTATTACCACTTTACTCATTCTCCAGATGTCTCTCAGATGTCTGCAATATGAGATACAATGAGTGCTGAGTAAGTTTCCCTTGCACCATGCCACTGTCATAGTATTAGAGAGTAGGGATGGCAGACAGCACAACTGTCAAAGAAACTCCACTTTCTGAACTGCAAAACCCATATATTGCTGAAGGTTCTAATCTTCGAAAGTACACAGAGATAGTACATACACTCTATACCCAGATATCAAACATTCCAAAGCCCTTTCAAATTGTGAAACAGTCACCAAATGGAAATACTTCTAAGTCATTCAGCTCAAGTCACTCCATGTCCTGAGATGCAAAATACTGGTTCTTTGCTTGCACTTCAAAAGGGTGATACTTACTCATATTTGCGGGTGAGGATGCGCAACGCATGGAGTGCACCAAAAATACGCTGCTGATCCTGTGCCTTTAAATTGCCATCTATGGCTGGTAGAAGGCCTGGCCAATGCTCGGGGTAGTCAGCATGAATGACTGTCTTCAAGCATTCACCTAGCTGAACCCTGAAATGAGTTTAAAAGTCAAGATAACACCTTCAATAAGTAACAGATACCCCACAAGCCACAACAGTGAGCGAGACATCCATTCCTTTATCTAGCTAGCAACATACCATGGACATAGACCATTCACTACTAACTAAAATGTGGAGAAGTCAAATACCTGCCTCCCTAGTGGATATTATGTGAATATTGTAACTGTTTAATAGTAACACCACGGAGGTTCAATTGGCTAGTTGCCATTCTTTTGACATTTTCTGGCCTAGAATTTTAATCAGGAGTCGCAAGAGTATGCCCACAAAATGGTGCTACCGACAAATCATGGGAGACTACAGAAAGCAAAGGATGATGTGCTTGAAACAAGTATACACCTGATGATTGGAGGAGCTTGGATGATAGCCTCCAGAAGATTCTCACGGACAGTTGACTTATCACTTTCAGAAATTTTAGGTCGATCACCTGGTACCAGCATAACCATCAACCACATTCATTGAGTGCACACATGCAGGTCCAATGACAAAAGGCTCATTGGGACATAAGAGATTGAGAGTGAAGCTCATCCATTCAGGAAAAAAATGCCCCCAAAGCAACTAGATTTGTTGAGGTTCTGGTACTCTTGCCAAATTCCAGCATAAAACAGTGACAACGTAAAACCTCCAAAACCACAGGAAAAGAAAGGGCACCCAAGATAAAAATTCCTTACCAGGTTCCCGAGGCATCCAGTCTCTTGCACTCACATTTTTGAGGTAGATACTAGCAACTTGACGAATAGAAAGATCAACATTAGCTGCCACCACAATTTGGAGAAGTCCCACCAAGTGACCCTCAACATGTTGATACTGACCCATACACATCCCACAAAAGCAATGCTACCAGAGTCAGAACAAAAAACTGCAACTTGGGACCTTCTTCCACACAAAGTCAACACAAGGATGTGCAGAATTGATTATACCTTAATCCACAAAGACAGTAGATGTAACCACCAATGACAGCCCAGGTCAGAATAACACAGAAATCAGCTATCTAAACCTAAAATACAGATCCCATCTGAAGACTCAGAAACTAAGAACGACCTTTTAAAGCAGCTGTCATATTGTGCTAGTCTGCTGCATTGTGACAGAGAGTACAAGTTGAAAACAACATTGAAAAAAATCGGTTCTCTGAACGCCCTCTTCCTCACTAGCTGAGATTTTTCTCTAAACCCTTGAATTCAGAGCGAGAGTGAGGGATTCGACCCAAAAACAAAAAAGAGTGAGGCTTGGCTCCCTGAATCGCAAATGGGAGTAACTAGCTATGTATGTATACAGGTATACCACTCCTGTTGTATCGCTGCTGCTAGCGAAGAAAGAGATGAGGAGATGAAGGCAGGGAGAGACAGACACCTTTGATCCAAATGAGAGCAGCAAAAATGGGAAAGAGGGGAAGAAAAAAACAAACAACAACAAACCCAACCTCATTGAGACGCTCCTCGCCTGCCTTCCGTTCAACAGGGTTCGTGCTAAGAGCCGATTGCAGCACAGTTGCCAAAGTAGCCAAATCCATGATGGGCGATCACCCCTATTCCTCCTTCCCCTTCTCTCAAGGAAGACAACGCGACAGCATCGAGCGCCGCAGGGGGATCAAAACTATCCAAGGACTCTCTGTCTTTGGTAGAAGCGCGTCACATGTCAAAAAATACCCGCCGAAAAGGAGGAATCGCAGAAGAAGAAAAAAACGGCCGATGTTCGAAGAAGCCCAGAAAGAAAGCGTTGAAAAGAGAAACACCCCAAAACAAGCACCTTATGACAATATGACCCCGCGCCGAGCAGCAAGCAGATTTTAAGTTTCACAAGAGCGGTGAGGAGAAGAAAGGTAATGAAGGGGAGCAGCAACCGCAGCAGGTGAATGAAGAAGAAGAAGAAGAAGTTCAGTGAAAGAGAAGGAAGCGCGGCGCAGCAGCGGCAGCAGCAGAAGACAAGGGTTGAAGGAAAGAAGAAGAAGAAGACGCAGCAGCCATTCTCTCTCACGGGGGTCTCAAGTCCTGCTGCCCTAGACAAGGCTCGTCCGATCAGCGTCCAGCTGATGATCCATCACATTACGGACGCCCTAAGCGCCTGTAAACGACCACTCCACTAGCCGGCTGCTGCCCTCGGAGGGAAGCAAGGAGGGGTGTGCACTGTGCGGAGGGTTTGGAGTTGGGAGGGAGCGAGCGAGCGAGCGACGGAGGCAGGGAGGGAGAGAGAGACAGTGGTGCCATTCTCGCTCGCTGCCGACGCCGGCCCTATTTCGCACCACTAAGGAGCCGTCCTCTGTACGTTACGAAATCTAGTCGGCTCTTTACGGTACCTGGAATAGGCACCGCCCTGCCCCGTTCCGAACTGTAATCGTCCAACTGACTGACTAGGGGCGCTTGTAGGTGCCTGCCCTTTTTT
>Ga0116228_10003674_pt1 | contig 13544 bp, 17 predicted proteins | sample S1TSphfallax_2_FD_89694 | JGI IMG/M metagenome (GOLD analysis project Ga0116228, IMG submission 89694) | Host-associated microbial communities from peat moss isolated from Minnesota, USA - S1T2_Fc - Sphagnum fallax MG | ecosystem: Host-associated > Plants > Peat moss > Unclassified | place... | reverse complement strand
TAACTAAAAAGTTTGTCCCATATGTTTTGGCTTTCATTTTCATCTTGAAAAGTATATAAAGGAATGGGTTTTGTCTTACATTTTCATATTTTAAAACATGGGCATATGGGATGAGCCAATAAAACCAACTTAACCCAAAATAAAATAAAAATATTTTATTTTTACACCTAACTAACCTAGTTTTCTACTTACTTACCTACTTAAGTAGGTATTTGGCCTAGGTAAGTAAATAGGTCCTATCTAGATAAATGTTTCACTTAGATGGGTGGGCACGTATATAGGTAGGTAGGTACCTAGTTCAACCTACATACCTAAATATTAACTTTAATTAAATTTAAACAAATTCAATTAATATGCCACGTGGCAAATTTCTATTGCATCATGTGTCACAATTTAAACCATTCAAACATAAAAATTAAAATTTTTAGATTATTTCAAAATAATAATAAAATAATTTAATTATTAGAAGTTGGGACACATGGCAAAACATAACTTGTTACCATTGTTCACCAAAAAAGTTGCATCTTAGTTACAAAAGGGAGGTAAGCTATTGCATGAGCCAAGAGCTAAGAATTTAAGCATAGAACCTAGAGTTGTAACTTGGGATGGTAAAATGTTTTTTCCCCATACACATGCAAGTAAAACCCAAGAATTTAATTGCAAAATGAATGTTGTACTAGTAAATTAAAAAACAAACATGGGGATGAATTTAAACATTCATCTTCATTATGGATAAATGATTTTTTTCATTCATTTAATGTATGGATGAAAAAAATTTACATTTACATGCTTTTAATGATAAAACTTCCATTAGAATTATGGATGACAATTTTATTTTATCATAAAATTTTTATGGATAAAATTTTCCCCATAATTTTAATAATTAGATTTCCATGAAAAAAATATAATTCTATATGATATAACATTTGTTAAATAATATAATGTAAATTCAATTATAGATGTATTTCATGGCTATGGTTTAAAATGTCATTATTTTCAAAATGTTTTAAAATTATTACCATTACTATGCTAACATTCGCCCCATGGTCATTGTTGTTTAAAAAAATAAAATTAAAAAAAGTTTTCTAGGCAAAGTAATCTAATGTCATTGACTATAGTGGGTTTTTTCCTCTCCCTCTTCTTAAGGTGCCACAACTTTTTTTAAACCTATTTATAATTATCATTGGCAACAATGGGGGTTTTATTTTTTCATTCTTTATTAAGGGGGTGATGACTTTGTTTAGATTTAACCAATGTTGTTGACAACAGTGGGTATTGAGTGTTTTAGCTATATTTTAAAACTATGTAATGTCATTGGTGATAATGGGTTTTTGAAATAAACTAAAATTCAGTTTTAGGCACTTTTTAATTAACTTTTTTCAAACAACCTTTCTCATAGATGACAATGAGGCTTTGTTAATAATCATGTATTTTCAAGGCACTTTAGTTTTCCATGAAATAAATATATAATGTTGTTGACAATAATTCCATAGTTTGTGGGGTGACAATCATTCCATAACAATGTTTTTGGAATTGCTTAACATTGGTCATGAAATTGATTTTTTAAACAATATTTTGAAAATTATTTTGGTCCCATCAACATATTTTCTCCTATTATCACAATTTCATTATCTGGTATTATTAAATGACATTCAAATTTGAAATATTATTACTTGAACAACAAATGAGGATGGATATGAATAATTTTGAATTTATTTATCTTTCAAACACGGATGATTTCATCCAATTATTTATTTAATTCAAATGATAAATGAAATTCATCCATATGAAATCATTCGTCTATGAACATATTCATCCATGTAGGTGGATTAGAATCACATTAAGATTTAAGTTCCAAAATCAAACCTGCAAGCTTAGGTTTTATGCTCATGCACAAACCATCTTCCTATGTACAGAGGTACAAATGTAGACAAGCATGTGTGCTAATTAATGTTGTTTGGTTTTTTTATTATAAAAAGAACCTTCAATTTTAGTTATGAAACTTTTTTAGTTTTCGATGGACCTTTTGGTTTGATCTTAAAATTGATCCCCACCATTGTTCTTTGGGCTTTAAGAACTTTTAGTTCTAAATTTTTAAAAAACAAAATTGGAATCCAGTCTTATCAAAGATCAAGTCTAGTTCCATTTTCGTTACACACAACTAAACACAATTTTTAGAATTTAGTTTAATTTTTTTCAATCAATCCACAAAATCCAAAATAAATATTATACAACTTTAATTATATATGTCTATTTGGCCCAATTGTAATGATAGTTTCCATGAAATGTGAAATTTTTGGTTTGGAGCCTCCATAACTTGACCTCTAACTTGTACCTACACCTGCATAAAGTCAAGAACCTACCAACATTGGTTTTAACCATCCATATATAGTTTTAAAAAAATTTCACACAAATGCAAAATTAAAAAGAATTTGTAATATATTCATTTTCAAAAAGAAAAAATCACAAAAATCTGAAAAAACATTGGAAACTTTTTCACCACATTTTCCAATTGGATTTTGAAGGGGGGAGGGTGTGGGATTTTTGTACTAGCTTTCCAAAAAAGGGGATTTTTGTACTAGCTTTTAAACTTTTTTTGACATGTTGTAAAACCCTATCTCCATTTAATGCTAAATCCCTCTTGGGATGCTCAATATGATGCAACATTAGAAATTAAAAAAGCTAAAAAAACCATTAGTTCTAACCATTTGTTCTTCTTGGTAATGAAGAGCAAAGGGTTCTTCTTGGTAATGGAAAGTCATTGGTCATCAAATTGAGACAATTGAAGCAATTTCCTTACTTATGTTTATTGAATCAAAGAAGTAACAAGCTACTCATCATTGCATAATGGCCTCTTCTTCCCCTTATGGCAAGTTTCCAAATTGGCAATATTTCAAAATAGGAAACCCTATGTCACAGCATAACCAAGAAGACATCTCACAACCCTATCTCACAGGCATAACCAAGAAGACATATTTTATGTATGAAAAATTTCAAGGAATTAACATCTGAGAGATTTTGCATAATCTTTCGTATGCTCATCCTTCCTTAGACAATTCATCTTGTTGTGCTAAATCTTCCATTGTGAGCTGCACTCAAAGGAAAGGGTTGTCAAAAGGAAGGGAAAGGAAATCTGTGTAGCATATAGATTGATTACAAAATTGCTTACTGATTCTTGTTACTTGTTATGAGCTGCAGCAAAGTTGTCCTGTAGCAATAGTGCACAGCAATCATTGTGTGAGCATGCCCAGGCTGCCATTACTCAGGTCCAAAGCATAATCCATTTCCAGCACCGGCATTTGCAGCAGCCATCCCTCCTTCATCCTCACAGTATTTTGAAAGCAAAAAGACCCATCCAACTATTTGACCCACCCACCCAGCTAGAAATTCTGAAACCACAGGCTTCTGTGTCCACACAGCAACTGGGTTTACTTCATCTCCAGGAGCTGATATCATCAATGGGAAGTACTCCGGGGAGCACAAAATTCCATGCCTATTCCGCACAGCTGAGGTCCAAATTCATCAGGCAGGGATGGTGGAGGTGGTGAGGTAGTGGGCATCATAGTGCTGGTGCAGCCAACATCCACCAAGTTGCTCATAATGAGCAGCAGCAGTTATGTGCTGTGCAACAGCCTCCTGTACAGCCACAGGGACCATCACAAAGGTGCACCACTGCCTTCCTAAAATGATGTATACAGCATATGGGACCTATTGAAATGTCAAGCTTTTTCACAAGTCCCTTCTCTCTCAACCAAATCTGGTGGCATCAGGTACCCAGTTTGTCAGCTTCCTCCAAATACTAGAGTCACTCTGCAGTAATCGGTTTTATTTCAACACTACATTCAAGTTTTAACTCACAAGTTTCTGAATCCACAGGAATGACAAGAGAGAGCTCTGCTGTGTCTTCAAGAGAACTAGTTCTAACTACTACCATCTCTTCCTGTTGGAGAGCAAAGGGCATGGTGTCCCTATGTCCATGGACATGTAGATCTCTTTCTCTCTGCACTTGCATTATCTACCCCATCTCACTCTCTCTCACACACACACACATCAGTTAGGTATCAGGATCCTCGTCCGTCGAGTGATGATTCTAAGCGTTCGAGTAACCGGCCATGGGCGTTCTCGAAGAATCGGCCATGGGCGTTGTTCGAGCAAGCGGCCATCCCGAAGTTTCATTTTAGGGTTTCAGACGAGGGTTTGCTTGCCGCGCCGGGCATGAGCGGGCGTTGGTTACCATTCGTGGCAAGAGCGCGGGGAAACGCAGTGTTCTTCTTTCTTGAGAGTGATTCTTTCGTCTGCTCATTCGCCATTCTCTCAGTCACAACAATTATTCTTCTCCGCCTTCGCTGCGCTTCTTCTTCTTCTTCATGCTGCATAGACTAGGAAAGCTCGGAAGCTGGTAATCATAGTGAGCGTCACAGTTTAGTACGCAGCAGACATGGCGATCCGCGTAGTGAATCCAAATGCCGAGGTTCTCAACAGGTCCGCCGCACTTCTCATGAACATCAATGCCGCCAAGGGTTTGCAAGACGTGTTGAAGACCAATCTTGGTCCGAAAGGCACCATCAAGATGTAAGTCCCTTTTCAGCCTCTTTTCTTCGTTTGCATTCCAAGAAGATGTACCAAACGACTCCCGTCTTGTGGAGTCTTTGGAGTTAGAAATTTGTCTTGATTCTTGATTCTCTAGGTATCAAGCACATGGACTGCTTTTACGGCTTCATCGCCCTCTTGCGAATGGTTGCTTGCGGGTTTAAGCCCTCATAGGATGTATGCTCCATGTTACTCTTGTAGGCAACAACAGAGGAGGCTGCTGAAACAGAGTCGTTCAAAGGGAAGAAGTGATATTAGAATGAAGAAATCACATTGTTCTCTTTCATTGTAGTTGGAAAATGTCCATCTGTGTAGTCAGTTGCCATAAGACTCCTCCTCTGTATTGTGGAGGTTTTTTATACTGAGCTTATATCACAGAGTGACTTGGGAGAGGGGGAGAGAGTGCATTGGCTTTGTGAGCATCATCTTTCTTTTCACATAAAAGTGCTGTTGCAAAATGTGCATCACATGCTATGGTTTCTTTGCAACATGTTTGATTTTGGATGTTTGTGAGTTTGGAGTGCAGGCTTGTAGGTGGATCTGGTGACATCAAGCTTACAAAAGATGGAAATACTTTGCTCAAAGAAATGGTATGTGTCTGATAGTAGCAAGCAACTGTATAGGGTTTCTCAGGGGTGAAGTTCTTGTTTTGAGATTCTGGAATTTGTGAACTCTTACCACCTGCAAGGATTGAAACAACATGGCCTTTAGTTTGTGTCTTACAGTAGTGTGGGGTGTTGATTTCTGCAGCAAATTCAGAACCCAACAGCCATTATGATAGCAAGAACAGCAGTTGCTCAAGATGATATTAGTGGGGATGGTACAACATCTACAGTTCTGCTTATTGGAGAGCTGATGAAGCAATCTGAGCGATACATCTCTGAAGGTCAGTTCACACTTATGTGAAACTGTTGTAATTACAGTTATGAATGTGCTCCAAGATGAGTTTATTATGTTTCTGATCATGATTTGTTTATGGAAATGTGACATCCTCTAAAACATTTGCCTTTCTGAATACAGTATATCAGTAACCAAGTTTACAGAGGTTAAGAGATGACTCATGCACATTGTGGCATTTCTGGTCTATTCAGTTTGCAGTAATGTGTAGTGGCCATTTCTAGCCTTTCATATTAGACTGTTGAGTAGCTAGTGTGAACATAATTTCTTGTTGAATAGAGGAAATAAACTGATCCGGGTGCTAGACTTAGGCTGGTGGAAGAATTTTGGCTCCTGATGTTTGTGAGCTTGTGTGAAGGGATGCATCCACGGGTGCTGGTGGATGGGTTTGAGGTTGCCAAGAAGGCCACACTGGAGTTTCTTGAGGACTTCAAGACCCCTGTGGTCATTGGTGACCACCCTGATAAGGAGGCGCTGAAGATGGTGGCTCGTACTACTCTTAGAACAAAGGTGGACATGGGAATGTGATTGTGCACTTGTGATTTTCTCCTCAGTTTTTGAGCCTATGAAGCCTCAACCTCTTTGGGTGTTTGACATTTGTTTGATTGTCTGAGCAGGTGCATGAAGAACTTGCTGACAAATTGACAGATATAGTTGTGGATGCGGTAATCCATCTGCTTTCCTGGTTCTATGTGTGTTTCACAAGTATTACTGTTGCCCACAGTTAAATTCTTGAGATTGGGGCTACCTGTTAGATCACTTGATCTAGGATGGGCATGCAAGCAGGTTGTATAGACAGCGTATGTGTGGTACTTACTGTTTGAGTGATGGCAGGTACTTTGTGTGCGGAAACCAGATGAGCCAATAGACCTTTTTATGGTAGAGATCATGCACATGAAGCATAGATTTGACTCAGACACCCGTCTGGTAAGCTTATACCCTTGTTGCACATTTGCACAACACATTAGATCTAGTAGTTGTGTTGTTTCATATCATGTGAATATTTTATTGTCAGGTTTTAATGGGAGGCTTGAACATGTGCTTTTAAATTGGTATTGTGTGCTCAGAGGATTCAGCCAGTGCTCTGTTTGTCCAGTTTGTAGTTTTGACATTGTGAAAGTGGGACTTGTAAACATGCACCAGTCATAATCTTAGCCACTGTTAGTCTTAGCCAATGTGATAGTCAAAATTCACTGTAAGCTCTGTTGCAGGTGGAAGGTCTTGTCCTTGACCATGGAGCACGGCACCCAGACATGAAAAAGCATGTGGAGAACTGTTACATCTTGACTTGCAATGTGTCACTGGAGTATGAGAAAAGGTAGTTTGGTTTTTCAAGTAGATGGTATTGAGGCACAGTTGATGTGTTTGGGTTCATTTTTTGCACAATATGTGGTTCCAGAAGATTGAGGAAGCAGCATGTTATTGGCTTACAATGCACAATCTGTTAATCTTTTAGTTTATCTTCGCTACAGTGAGGTGAATGCTGGATTCTTTTACCATGATGCGGAGCAACGAGAGAAGATGGTTGCAGCTGAGAGACGCCATGTGGATGAGAAGGTGCTTAAAATTATTGAGTTGAAGAAGAAGGTTAGTAATCCTTATGGACAGTTGTTTTTGCTATGTCTCAGTGTGCTTCTGCTTGATGACAACCATTGCTCAACATAGAGTTTCTGTACTGTGTGAGTGGCACTCACAAGGTTATGACTGCACTCATTCTTCTTGTGTTTTTTTTAGTTTGACTGGAATTGATACAGCAATATTTTCACAGTGTAAGTGTGGAGTGTTCTGTGTGTTCTCATTGATATGCTTATTTGCAGTCTTGAATTGTACAATGAGATGATTTTCTGGTGTTTTCACTAGATGGATGTAGTTTCATCTTTTGCAACATTCTGGGAGGTATGAGCATGTGCAATTGATTACTGTCACTTGTGCTGATGTTATAGATGATGTCTTATGCAGGTGTGTGAAGGAACAGACAAGAATTTTGTTGTAATCAACCAGAAGGGCATTGACCCAATATCCCTTGACCTGTTTGCAAGAGCAGGGGTAAGTACTTCTTCACTATGAGGTAGAGTCTGGCATCATCTGCTGGATGCACAAATGATGTTTCTATTTGCCTTGACAGCAGTACATAGATAGTCTTTATATGGCTTCATGTTTTTGAATTAGTTTGGGCATCGTGTGCTTTCATGAGAGTAGCTTTGAAATGACACCCACACTATTTTTGTTTCTCTTGTGCTTGGCAGATAGTTGCTTTGAGAAGGGCCAAGCGAAGGAACATGGAGCGTCTTGTTCTTGCATGTGGAGGCGAGGCTGTGAATTCTGTTGAGGGCCTGACCCCTGATATTCTGGGCTATGCTGGTGTAGTGCGTGAGCATGTTCTTGGAGAAGAGAAGTACACTTTCATTGAGAATGCAAAGAATCCTCATTCCTGCACAATCCTCATCAAAGGTTGGTTCACAGTTCTCAAGCTTCCAGTGGACTAGATATACAATTGATTGTGGGGAACAGCTGTCTTTGCTCTTGCTGACCAGTTGTGTATTTCTGACCATACACCACTCTAGAAACCAAAGTAAGGGGCTTACATATTCCTCTTCTAATTCTTGTCTGTGGAATGAATGAATGCACCATTGATCTAGTCATCTTATAGATATGTTGATGAATGTTTAGCCTCTGGACTATGAGTCACCATGACAGAGAATGTAGAGTACAGCACTGGGATCTCCTACCTGTAACTACAGATGACATCACATTGCTGCTAAGGCTCAAATGGAGCTGATTTGTTGTAAAAGTATTGACAGTCTCTTCAGATGGGCAGCAAAGTAGCATAAAAATTTCATGTTAGTTCGCACACTTATTGTGAGAAAGCCAAGTATTTATAGAGACAAACCCAACTTACATTTGATCAGGGTTAGTTTACTTCAGTGCGAACTTTAGGCACATGAAATAAATGCTCTGGCTGAAAAGGATCTAAATTTTGGATCCTGACTTGAATCAAACTGAAGTTTTTTGTTTGTATATCCAGAAAGATAGTGATTTGCATGTGAAGAAGCAAGAGAAGGCAAAATGGGAAGAAGATATTGAATTACTCAGTACAGGGTTAGGATCACCCCTAGGATATAGCAAATGCTTGCCTGTAAAGTGTACTCATGGTCTTTCAGCTGCAGGTGGTTTATAGATGAACACCTACTGATCTGTAAATTGAAAAATGTCTGGATCTTTGGACTGGGAAACAGGACCAAATGACCACACAATTGCACAAATCAAGGATGCAGTTCGTGATGGTCTGAGAGCAGTGAAGAATACAATTGAAGATGAAGCAATTGTCTTGGTAAGGCCACTGTCCATGAGGATTGCAACTCATATTGTGAACCCTCTATAATCTAGTATTCATACTCTTCACATTGAGGGCCCTCTACTAAAGTGTCCATACTCGAAGATCTCCTGGATGGTTCAAAGTCATTGACGAGTGTCCCACCCTTGTACTTTGATGTTTGTGTCTCAGGGAGCAGGAGCTTTTGAGGTTGCAGCACGGCAACATCTGATGAATGTGGTCAAGAAAACAGTTCAAGGGGTAGTTTTCAGCATATACCCACACCTTTCTATGTTGCATTTTTCTTGTGACTCAAGTGTTTTGTCAGATCTCTTTATGCAGGATCAAGTGTTTGTGTTCATATTCTGTGCTTTGTGCTAATGTTATAAATTTATCTGTTGCAGCGTGCGCAACTTGGGGTCGAAGCTTTTGCAGATGCATTGCTAGTGGTTCCCAAAACTCTTGCTGATAACTCTGGTCTTGACACTCAGGATGTTTTGATCAAGCTTGAGGTTTATTCCCATTCTCCTTCGCATAATTCATTTTCTCATGCAGAGCAAAATGTGGTGTAAGACATGCAAAAGCAGAAGAAACTGAAGCTGTGAAGAACTTCAGCACTGGGGATTGTGGGGTGATTTGCTGTCCAGTCTCAGCTAAAGTTAGTGGCAACACTGGACTTTTTCTTGTTCTTTTGCAGTCAGAGCATGATAATGGCAATGTAGTGGGTCTCGACCATACCACAGGGGATCCAATGGATCCCAACCTCCAGGGCATTTTTGACAATTACTCGGTTAAGCGACAGATCATAAATTCTGCGTAAGCACCTTCCCAACCAGTTTCTTGTGCATTATTTCATTTGCCTGTCACAAGTAAAGTGATTGATCTCGGTTGTCACTCAATTTTGCAGGCCAGTGATTGCAGAACAATTGCTCCTTGTGGATGAAGTGATTCGAGCAGGTCGGAATATGCGAAAGGCTTAGGCAAGGAATTCAGTATCAGTGGTTGATAGATGTTTCTTCATCCAACTTATTGCTTCTCTCAGTCTGCTGGATTCTTGTGGAATATATCACAAACTTTTCCCTTCGAAGCTTTTTTGACCCAGGCTTTCACACTTGGAAGTGTCTTGCATATGAGCCAGAAATTTTGCTTGATTTCTCTCCAATTTGGAGCATGATATTTAGAGGTAGTAGGTAAAAGGCCAAACTTGAGTTCCAGGTTTGGTAGAGATACTCTTTTAATTGTCTATTTGAGGATGTTTTAGAGCTTTGCTGCCAACATGAAAGGTGTAATTCAGGAATGAACACTCTTTTCTGCATATACTTCTCTGCCCTCCATTGGAGCTCAGTTATAATCCAAACAGGGTGACTTCTGTAAAAAAGTTTTTGGCTATTATTCTACATGCAGAAAATGTTGTCTGCTGGCAATGGAAGTGATGGGCCATCATTGTGGTTGTGGTGGGAAATCCCTTGCAGCAAGTTGGCATTTTGGAGTGCATTGAAGAAGCTTTGACATTGGGACCCAAATGCATTTCAGTAGTAGGCAGAGCCAAGGTGGGGTTAGAAACCGCAGGAATAATAAGAAGAATAAGAGACTCTGAAGCAGGGAGTGGTAAGGAGTGATGAAAGTCAAGAAATCCAATACTGGAACTTGAAGGACCCAAGAATCATCACCATTATTTTGCTCCTTGATGGTCCTGATCGTCCTATTTATCTAGGGGTGTCAGATCTTTACCTTGAGCTCCTTTTGTTTGAAGTTGTTTTGTTCTTGTATACTGACAAATGGAGGTTTGGATTTGATCTTTTTTTTCCAGTTGGGATTTCCACTGTCTAATCTAAGACTTGTCATTTTACCATCACAAAGGGGGTCATCAAAGAACACATAAGACTTGTATTACAATCTTTGTGTCACTTATTCAAAATCTAGAGTTGAGATTGTGGTGTATGGTATCTATTAGGTCGGTAGAACCATGCAGTTTTAGGTTTAGGGATTAGGGTTTAAGAAATTTGAAACTCAAAAGCCTACATTATCAAGAAGGTTCAGGGTTCAGGGTCAAACAGGGTTGAACAAATAGACAACAAATCTTACACTAATACAGAATACTGTCACCAACTTATTAGAGGAAAACAAATATTGTAGAAGATTTTTTTGGAGAAGATTTTTTTTTGTTTTTGCTGGAGTTGCAGATGATCATGTGAAGAAGCAAGTTGCATGCAGTGAGCATGCAGCTGGCAGCTCGGCATTATTGCAGTTTGAACAATTTCTCTAGAGCTGGTGGTACACATGAGGGAATTAAGACTGCTGGAGGAATTTTGGGAAGTTGTTTCAGGATAAGTCCAAGTATGATCGAGGAGTGTTTTTTTTGTTGAGTTTTTCCATTTGAAGCAGTTGCAGATCTCGTCATGGGGATCAGCTGCATGCATGCATGCATGCAGCGTACACCTGCGACAATGTGCTGCCAACTTCATTACTTTAGCACCGGCCCAGCTCCTTTGATCCTCAAGGAAAGGATAGAGAAACAAAAACACAGAGATCTGAACAGAGATCTGAACACACAAAATCGACGTTCTTGTTTTGTTTGATCATTCCCATCCAATTGATTCGGAATTCGCACTAGAACTTCCGTTATATTCTTCTGCAACGACGACGTAAGGTTTGTACTGTGCAGCTGGGCCAACTCTTGAAAGCGCGGAACAATGGCGTCTGCCGGCAAGAAAGTAGTGAGATGCAAAACGGTGATACTGGCTTCATACCCGAAAGGATGTGTGAAAGAGGAGAATATGAAAGTTGTGGAGACGGAGGTGGATCTGACGTTGAAAGAAGGCAACATTGCATTGAACTAGCTTACATCTCCCTAGATCCTTACTATCGAGGACGCATGCAGGAAGACAAACGTGGTCTCTACTTTCCCCCATTCCAACTAGGAAAAGTGAATTGCACCAGCTACACCACTGCAAAGCTTAGACCTAGAGCTTTAACATCAAGACCAAGTTCTCATCACATTGTTCTACAGACTGTCCAGAAGATTTGCTAAAAATTCTCCACTAGATTGATCAAACGGGGAATAGGGTATTGAGAAAACTACTTGTTGGATTTAGTATAAGGACACCTGATCAGATTATCACCTGGGCAGAAAAGTTCGTGGTGGAAATTTGCTTTGTGGGTTGGGTGGGTGTGGGGGACGAGCTGTGGTGGGTGTGCAGCCCTTACATGGCGGAGTGGTGGTAAACGTGATTGAATCTGCCAACCCTAAGTTCCAGGAAGGAGACTATGTGACAGGGATTCTCGACTTCTGTGAGTATCTGGTAGCTCCTCAAGGAAAAGGGTATTCCTGAGAGTTTGTTCCTGCATCACAGGAGCTTGAGATTGTGGATGTCTCTCAAGTGCGACCCTCCTACTATCTTGGTGTCTGTGGTAAGCAAGCGACCAAGCTGCACAAGACTTTCTCTAGTTTACTGCAAACTCATATTTAGAATGGTCATGGGGACTGATCTTGACTGATGATCATCACTATTTGATTCATCCTCTGCTTCTTGAATGTCTGTCTAGGGATGCCGGGATTGACAGCCTATGTGGGACTGAAGGAGATTGGACAACCCAAGCCTGGAGAAGAAGTGTTTGTCACTGCTGCTGCAGGAGCAGTAGGACAAGTAGTTGGGCAGTTGGCTAAGATCTATGGTTGCCGTGTGGTCGGCTCTGCAGGCTCTGATCTCAAGGTACTGTGCTTGAAATCCGTGTCAAACTGGATCAACCTGAATGCTGTTGGAAATCATCTTCATGATCAACCTCTCGGCAATGTTTGAGACAGTCTAATCTCTGGTTGAAAGCAGCACAGCTTGAAGGAAGCTCACAATCTGATCAAAAACTCTGTTCTCTGTGAGTTTTTGCTAGCTGCAAAAGACTTGTGGAATTAATGTTTCAAAGCTTTATGGGAAAGAACACATTGAAACTTTTTGCAAGTTGATTGATCTGCAGAGATCTGTAATGTCAAGGTGCTTGACTTTGGGTTTGAACTTTCAATAGTAGACTGTACTAAGAACCAAGTGTTGCTTCATGAATTATTTTGTGAATGATTTCTAAGACTTACTTGCAGGTAGATTTGCTGAAGACATACTTCCGAATAGATGATGCCTTCAACTACAAGAAGGAGACACATTTGGAGCAAACTCTGAGCAAGTAAGCATCGTTATGACATTCAATCCCCCTTCCAAATCTCAAACCCTAACAACTTCTTGGCTTGTGTCAAACTGGCTTGAATGTGCTTACTCCTTAGATTTTCTGGCTGCTGCTTGTTCCATCTCTGTAAATGCAAAATTGCAATGTGCATCATTGCATGTCTAGTTTGAAGGTGCTTGTAGAAATACTTCAAAATCTGGAGATAACATTAAGTAGCAAAGTGATAATGACCAGTGTGTCTAATGAAGTACTAAAACAGATTTACAGACTTGACCAATTCTGTGTTTTAGCCATGAATTTCAGTATTTGTAGTAAGAACACTTAAATTTTTTTTGAAAGACATTAAAAAAGTTCTTATAATATTCTAAGAATAAAGTAGTGGTCTAAAGGACACGTGTGGCTCCTAATAGCGTGGTTGGACCCATGCACCCTTTTTATTCAAGAAATATGTACATGGGTGAATATCAATAGTTGCTACAAAATGGGGGATAAGTTGTGTACTTGGTAGGAACTTTCATGAAGTGGCAACAATAGTTGATGAATACCACATTATCACTACCTTCCTTCAAAT
>Ga0116228_10003673_pt1 | contig 13544 bp, 11 predicted proteins | sample S1TSphfallax_2_FD_89694 | JGI IMG/M metagenome (GOLD analysis project Ga0116228, IMG submission 89694) | Host-associated microbial communities from peat moss isolated from Minnesota, USA - S1T2_Fc - Sphagnum fallax MG | ecosystem: Host-associated > Plants > Peat moss > Unclassified | place... | reverse complement strand
ATTTCTTTTAGTGGAGGTAGGAGTATTACAAAGGCATTGAAACTTCATTTGCCTTTCACTATTTGCATTTAATGTTTCATTATCAATTGTATTAGTTGTGTGTTCCACACATCACATGTACTCCTTGTTAAATCACATTTCATAGATTATATGAATGAAATTCAAATATCATACAAATGCTCATTTTGCAATATGAATGCAAAATATGTACCATACATTCATATATGTTTTAAAATATGAATATTCGTGTGCCAAATTCATACCCTAACAATTGATATATGTGGACATGGTACAAATGTATACTAATGTGGTATGATAAAAGGGTGGGATTTTTGATAAAATGATTGGCCTCATATTGGAAAATGAACATATTATATACAACATTAATTTGAACATGTAAGGTAGGCGTCAAGGTGGGGATGTTCCCTAGGTGTTTACAATGAGGTGGTAGCAAAGTATGGCCTTGGTGGAATGTCCTTCAACAATAGGCCTTACCCATTATAAAAATCATGAGGCCAACATCATGATGACCTCAAAAATATGTAAACCACAAGATGATAAGAGCACAAGGCATTTTAATGCATACAAAAAGGCATTTTTACTAGTATGTGTAAGATGTATCTTATACCTAAGTCCAAACTGGATGAAAGGAGCCATTTGCACCAAAGATCAAACCCTTAATTTATTTATTTTCACAAAATATTTTTACAATTAAAAAAATAATTCTTATGGCCCCAAAGGATGGTGGATTATTTTATAATATAAAGGATTTTTTTTTTAAATCATAATTTTTTCATTTTCAAATCTTTTCAAGTTTTTAAATTTTTTTTTAAAGTAGTGAAAAACATTAGTTATTCTACCATAAAAATGTTTTTCAGTACTCCATACCCATTAGATTTATGTCAAAATTTGTCAAATGTTCCCATAATCCATTAAGAATATTGTTGTACAAATTAATAAAAAAAATCAACATCAATTTAAGTAATTGTTTGCCTCAATGAAAATTAAATAGTGGTTACATCTTAGAATGGATCATTTTATTGAATTTACACCCATATGCATAAGGTACCTTCCAAAATTCAAATAGGTACACAACAATTTTTTTTTGAAAGTGTGTTAAAAGTTACAATGTATAAAAACTTTAAAACTTGCACCTACTCAAGTTGTTACTAGTTTATGGGAATTTATTCTTGTGTGTGTAACTAGAATGCCAATGTTTCCATAAAAATAATTTTTTGGTGGACAAAATTGGGAACTATTTGGAGATTTTAATTACATTTGACTAATTTTGCTCATCTTTATGGAAAAAGTCCTTAAATTTTCTAATCACAAACAATGTTTTGTTTTTCTTGGGTGGAATTTTCCATTTGGCAACCAAAAAAACAATGTAAATCCTATAAAAAGAAATTTTGGGCAAAAAAATGGCCCAAAGTTACCCCATATTTTGAGGGAAAAAAATTGAAATGACCAAATTTAGACCATAACTTCTAAAATGTCACCATAATATAATGGGTTCCAAGAATTTAAACTTTCTTCTATGACTTGTCAAAAAAAAACCCTAATCACAAAATTGAGACAAAGTGCATGATGAATGTCTAAGAACTCAATGATATAGGTATTACACATTGAACTATTAGTTCATTCAAAATAATTAAAAAAAAATTCAAACCACCGATCTAGCAATCACATTGGTTTGAAACAAATCTTCAAGCCTACACATAACCCTATTTTACTAAACATTGAAAATAATGATCCTTTTTTACCATTTCCATTGGTTCTTTAAAATTTTCACAAAACTACCAAACCCTAATATTACACATTAAATTGTTATTGCACTCAAGATAATTTAAAACAAAATCTAGACCACCAAATTTAGCAATATCAATAGCCAAAACATTGTCTTTTCCTATCATAATAAGCCTATTAAAAATCCTTTATATATTGGCACATTATATAGGTTCCTCTATACTATGACTTTCAATAATATGAAAACATCAATAATGTGACACATTTTCACTTGACCAAATTTTTCAAGTATTAAATTTGTTTTTTAATATGATAGTTGACCATGACCTTTGATTATATTATGCCTCGAGACCCCCTTTTGCTATATTATGTATGTACCCAAGTCTCATAACTATGTTATATTACATTGACATCTTGTGTAAAATGTGAATACATTTACAAATTTGTATGGAAAAAACTTAACATATACAAAAAGCACCTTCATTTAAAAAAAAAAGAAGCATTTTCCCTTTATTATGTCATAAGATCTACCATTACACTCTCAAAAATGTCATACTATTGAAATTATGCCACCACCTCAATAAAATGTGACACTTTCATTGTATCCTAAAGGTGTCATATTAAAAAGGAAGAACAATAATACTATAACCATGTATATAGACAAGGGTTATAATATTTGTGTACTAATGCATAGAGAGGGTGTTAAATAGGCTTGGCTTGGGCTTGTGTATAGGCATGCAGAAAAAAATTATTATAGCCAATGAAATTGCTAGATTTGGTGGTTTGAATTCCTTTTTTTTTACTTATGTTGAGTGAACCAATAATTAAATTGTGTATTTATTAGGGTTTGGTAGGTTTATGAGAATTTTAGAGGACCCATGGAAATGCTTGAAAGGGATCATTAGTTTCAACAATGTCAAGTAGAACAAGGTTGTGTGTAGGGTTTTTGCTAGATGGTGTAGGGTTTTAATGGGATTGCTAGATTTGGTGGTCTGAATTTGTTGGCCTTGCCTACCAAGGCAAATGATATTGTGTTTGGATTCATCATAGGGTTTAGTAGCTTAACGGATTTTGGCCCTGAGGTAGTAGGTCTATTTTTATATGAGGATTTTTTTGAAAGATGATATTTTGGCTTGTGTTGAAACTTGAGATTAGTTATAATAGAGTTATAATAATATCTTGAAGGAATTTGGTTTCTTTTAGAGGATTTTTTTTTTGTTTTTTTGGGGAAGATTACATTTTTGCATGGTGAAATAGTTGAATTTTCATAATTAATTCTTCATTTTCCCTTAAGATACTTTTTAATGTAAATGGCAAGGCCACAGTGTGACACACTCTTTGTTGTGTTAGTTAATTTTGAGTGAACTAATAGCCAAATTGTAATAGCTATCAACTCATGACTGTCGAATAATTCACTAAATTAAAAAAATTCCATGTTGCAAAATTAACTATTTGCATGGATTTTTCTCTATTTTCCTTTACAATTTCTTTTCATTGTTAAAAATATTATTATTATTATTTGAAAAATTAGACAAATAATTTAATTAGTGTCAAAGCTGTCAAGGTACTAACTACGGTATTTTACAGACAGACATTAGGTACTTGGGTACTTTGTTATTTTACAAAACTTAGGGAAAAACTAAAAAACACCCAAAACTATCTCGACGGCTATTGGACGATAGTAAAATCCACCAATGGACGGTCTCGTTGTTGATTCTTCCTCTGGGCGGCAGAGGGGCCAACAACCTCACTGGGGAACACGGCAAGACATTCGCTTATTTTAATCGCAGACTCGAGCGCCCGGCGGCATCGTCGCTCTCGTCTCGTCGTTTTCTTCCTCGTCTTCGTCGTCATGGCGGATCTTCTTGCTTCCGCGCCGCAAATTGCAGCAATTCTCGAACACTAGAGAACCATTTTGGTTGTGGACGCCATGGCGCCTCTGCTGCCTCTGCTGCCGCGGCTGCTGCTGCACATTTTGTGGCTTACAGGTCGGGTCTGTTTGCCATTGTTTTCTTTTCATCTTTCCTCCTTTTATTTGCAACAGGAAAGGTCCGTAAGCCTCGATGCATTGTTAGGTTGAGAAGAGGCAAGAGAATGTGTTTGTTGTTTAGAAATGCTCTTGGAATTCTGGTAAAATATCCGGGGTTTTAGCGCCAGTGAAATCAATCGGCTGTGACTTCGCAGTAATTGCTGTGCAATTTGGTTTCTGCTTTGGATCCCTTGGTTCTGCTGTTGCGTTTGTTTGTTTTCTAGAAATCGGTCGCTCCGGGGTTTTTCTGGTGATTTCCTAGGATTCGAATCCTTGATGGATTCTCCTGCCGTAACTGGGCTTGCTGCTAGGTAGTTGTGGATCTTGTTGCTTCGTTTCTTTTCCATCGATTTGATCCTCTGGCTGGCTCATCTTCAGCTACGACAGGGTTTAGGTCGAGAATTTAGGGTTAGAGCCTGTACTTGACTCTTAGGGGACATGCATCTGATATCCTGTCGTGATGGTTATACATGGTTTAGAAGAGATGATGATGGTCTCTAAGGATGGGATTAGGGCTTAAAAAATTCTATTTTTCATTTTTGTGATTAAAATGCTGTCGGGATTTGCAGCTTTCTCTATACATGACTTTGGAAATACTCTCTCCCACTTGCTTTTCTTGAGAAATCTCTGCTCTCTCAAAGAAGAGTGTGACAGGTGAGAGGTGATGGGGGAGGGGCAGCAGTTTGTTTTGCAGGCGCAGCACACATAGCACATGCTGTAGCATCTGATGAGTATCTGCCTTGTGAGGCAGCAGTGCATTCATGGGCCATCAAGGAGACTGAAATAGTGGATAGGGAGGTCCAGCTGAAGTCTGCAGATGGGTTGCAGCTGAGGGATTTGCTCTTTTTCTTGCATATTCCAAGAACTGGTGGTCGTACTTATCATCAGTGGTATGTGTTTCAATTCATGACTAATTTTGTACTTTGCCTGACCTTAGAGAAAACCCAAAGAAAAAGTAATTTACACCATTCAGCTGCTCAGTAATGATGCAAGGGTTGCACAAATTTTAATCAGGGAGTTTGCTCACCTTGGAAAATAAATCAGCCAGCTATTTCACCACAGAATAATAGCTGGCTGATTTATTTTCTGCCACAAAGGCTGAAATCATCTGATCAAACAAAACACATCTCAAAGGTTGCTAACTTACAGTTAAATATGTTTATGCCTTGTTGGAGGCCTCCTGTGTGTAACTGCATTTAACTAGCCTTGTTTTTTTGTGGATAATCTCAGGGGGAGCATAACTTTTTGGATCTGATTAACTTGTAGACTGATTTTTTAGATCAATTCTGTTGACCTGATTTCAAGTTCTGTATTGTGACTGTGCACTATTGTGGTTTCTCTTGGAATCAGGTTATTTGTTTTCAATGACAGAATTGAGTTTGCATACAAGAATTACATATTTCTGATCAATTATTTGTAATCTTTGTACAGCTTTCTGAAACAGCTGTTTCTTTCAGAGGAACGCTGTCGGATCTCATATGACAAGCTGCGTTTTGATCCAAGGTTGGTGTGTGCAGTTCTCTGTTTGTCACCTCTTGTGTCTAGATTGCTTATTGATGACAAATCTCATCCAATATTTGAAATTTCTGTGGTCTATCAAACGTGAGGACTAGGCAGTATTTCAATGCATATTAGTCCAGAAGTAAGGAAGCCAGCATGGAGGAGCATGGGTAGATCAGTCTCCATCTGTGCATTTTGTTGTGCGGAAACCTTTGATACAGGGATTGTTGATAGAATTTCTGCAATTATTTCATCATATGTGGACACAAGATAGAGGGGTTTGGAAAAAAAACAAGGCTGCATGTTAGAGGAATGACAGGTTGGGCTAGGAATTGAGGGTGCAGCCAACCCAGCTGCAAAATCTTCTCAACACACGATGACTTCAGCATCATGCACAAGCTTGACCAAAGCAGCACATCAGCTGTGACCAATTTGCGCCACCCCTTGGACCGTGTACTGAGCACCTATGAGTTTTCAGTGGAAGTGGCAGCACGTTTTTTGCGATTGAAGAAAGGTTTCCCTGGACAAAACCCTTTTCTACACACCAAATCCACACATCTTGTGAGCACTCTCAGTATCTGGCCTTGGAAATATTTGGTCCCTTTTATGCAGCGAGACATATTTATGCGGGTATTGCTTCCTCTCTGCTGCCCCTTTCTTTATCAGGTGGCATTGTGAGCAAGCCTCAGTTTTGTTCTCTGTCTAAAAGTGTTTATATGATGGAAGATTGTATATTGAAGAAGGTGGATACATACTAGGAACAACCATTGATGGGTAGGGTCGCAGCGTGATGCTAGACTGGAGGGACATGTCATCCATATGGCTGCTTCGGCAAATACATCATATGATGCAGCATCAATTGTCATGTCGCTCTTGGAGTTCATCCACCACCCGGTTGCTCATGAGCTTGTTCACAATGGTGCTATGTTTCAGGTTTTTTTGGTCTTCTTAACACCTCATGTTTTCTTGTTCCATCTCTCTGAAAACAACAATCAGGATCAGATTTTTTTTTGTAATTTTGTGGGGATATATTTTCTTTCAATCTTCAGCAGATGATTACAAGTACATGGGGTTACCGGTGGCTGCAGAGTCACATTCCAGGGGTACCTGTTGCATCAGAGTGGTGTGGCAATCCTTCATAAATTGATGCTCCTCTTAGAATATGGAGTATGGAATGGGATCAACGGTAGTCAATGTTGTCTGGTTGATTGGAGTTTGCATGGTTGTGGCAGGTGGCTGGACTTACAAACAATTCCTTTATCAAAGAGGCAGGACTGGTGCACAAGTGTGTTGAGCGTTATCCCCAACTTGGCCATCAAGTGCTGCATGTGGCCAAGGTAGGTCCCCATTAATTGTAAAGAAAATATACTCGTACTGTGTTAGGAAGTTTGCTTGTCTTTACCAGGCAGAGACCACTTGATGGTTCATGTTATGGTGTTCCCAGTGGCTCCTGCTCTGGTTCTTGAATGGGAACCTTGTCCAGCTATCTGTAGAAAGTCAAGGGTGAGTGAAGTCATGATACACTAAGTATTGTTGCAACTGAAATTAAGAACTTATGTAACTTCCATGCTTGTCTGAAGTTCATTGTGACTGGGAGGGTGCAGAGGAGGCTAGATGGGATGCTGTATGTTGGACTGACAGAGAAGCAGCAAGAATCAGCCTCTATTTTCTTGGGTCTCATGGGCGATCAAGTTTCAGGCCGATTGGAAGCATTGCAACAAGAATCTGGAAAGCAGAATGTTTCTGCTCCAGGTCAGGTGATCTGCCTCACCATGATGGGGGTTGGATGCGTGTGTTCTGATGTTTGTATTTACCTTGGCTTGCAGGCCTTTTAAGGCTGTAATATGACTATGGAACACAGTCAGGAAAATACTGTAATGTCCACGAGGAAGAGAAATGCCAAGGTAGGAGTAAAGCAGGGATTGGACTGACTACCATACATGCTAATGAAAATTCCTTCATGTTACTCTGTTGGATTCTAAACCCTAATGAAAGATACTGAAGTTGTCAAGCAGGTGATTATATGTATTTGCAATTGCTGTCCTAAAAAAAATTTTGGTTGGCATCACTGAGAGACTGATAGAGAAAGACAGTGCAGCAGCAGGATGCGGCACAAAGTCTTTGGATGGCTTATAATTCCTGCACCAGAAACCTGCAGGCTTCCTGCTCTTCACGTCGGGCTGCTGCTCTTCAGCTAATTCCCCCTATCATCTTTTCCAAAGAGGTATTTGTGTTACCTATATACAGTTGTATGTTCACACATGTTCAGCTAATTCACATTTTCAATTGCCCACCCATGTGAATTCTTCTGCTTCTAATAGAGGAGCATGCGTGAGGCTTAGATGGTTCTCACTTGCCATGTTTTCTGCATATAAGTGTGCGCTGTTTCATCGGTTTGGTCTGTGTGTGCATCTTCTGAGTATGTTAGGCTAGAATATTAATATTCCTATGGCCACATTTGTGGTACCCTAATGAAATGCTTTTGCCTTTTTAATTCAAGGGTTTAAATGCTAACTGGTTTGAATGCAATTTTTGACATGTGTTTGGTCTTTGTGTGTCTTTTGTGCATCTTGAGGTAGCAATTCTTTTAGTATCGATGCTAAAACACCCAAGGTGCCATTTGAGGCATTTGGAGGGTGGGATTCAGCATGTTATGATTCAAGGGTTGATGGTTGATGTTCTCTGTTTGCACAGGAGCGAAAACTCATCCCAGATGCAGTGGTGGAAGACATCTTATCACTGAACAGTCTGGACTTGGAGCTATATGAGCATGCAGAGATGCTCTATGCGAAGCAGAAACAACTGTTTCTCTCCCTCAACCAACCTCAGGTTCCCTTTTCCTCCCTGACTTCACCTTCAAATCTGGGTGTCCTGTTTATGTCCACCGCTTACATGCTGATTGGCCTAAGTTTTGAGCCTGAAGATCAGGATGAGATAGGGACATGATGTACCCAATTTTCATTTTGTGTGTAGACACATTGTGGTGATAGTGACTTAGAAGAAGTTCTGTTGCTGGAGGCACAAATACTGAATCCACAGGAAGAACATCCATTGATATACCTGCAGTAAATGAAAAACAGAATGGAGCTGAAAGGATTCACTGAAAAATCATCTGCACTCATAGAGACAGCATTGTTGGGGATGGTGAATGCAGGTTGGTGATGATCTTGAATTGCTGGCTTTGTTATCAATCTCCGTTGGCATATCTGGGGGTACTCTTGCTATAGGACTGGTACTCTGGACACGGAAACGAGTTGGAAAGGAGCGGACTCCAGTGTGGAGACGAGTATGTTAATGATCCACACAGATGAGAAAATTGTAGACCAATGTTCAAAAATATTATCATGCTGTTCAGTTCAATAGTGTATTGATCTACTGGTCCAGCAAAGCAAGGTTCTAGTAGTGGCCCTCAAGGCTAGTCAGCTGTCAAAAAAGAGTTAGAAGTGAAGACTTGTAGAGAAGGAAATCCTTCTGGTTTACCATTAGTAATTTGGATGCACAAAAAGACAGTTGTGGCATCCATCACTGAAATTCAATTTTTTCTCTCAAATGATTTTTTGAGATGGGTCAAGTTTCCAATGGAACCATACCAGGAGTGTGAAATGGATCCTTATTCCACATGTCGGATTTGGCAGTTGGACCTTTTCAAACCTAGTTACTGGGAGAAAAGAGAAGCATGGTCTGATTGGCACCAAGTGGAAAGGGAAAGCTCAACAAGCTGAAGACAAATGCCAGCTATATGCAGATGTATTTCTGATTGCAGCAGAAATCTTACCCTTTCTTGTCATCTGGTTTTGTTTTGCTGGACAGAGGAATATATGGGGGTGCAATTGATTGATTCCTTATTGGTGGCTGCACCCTTTTCCCCAAGCCAACAAAGAGAAAAGGGGACAGTCTTCTCCCTTCTTCCAGGGAGTACAAGTAACCACCTCAACCTACTTTAGCTGAGTTAAAACCAGGCCCTGCATTTCCTTGTGCACACTATAAGTAGTTAGGGGGCCCTTGAATTTACTCACCATGCCATCAGTGGAGAGGAAGTACCATAAATGTATACTCGGTAATCATACAACTGATTGTAGTTGGGTAGTGAGCTCCATATGGAGGCAGGTAGAGAGGGCAAGTGCTTGATTTCTAAAAGTAACTTTATATGACAGTTGTTCTCTAATCAGTGTAGAAGAGGGGCCCCACTTGGTTGCTCTTGATTGCTTTATGAACCTTGTGTGTGGCTCTGTGCTCAGTAAGTGGGTTAGACCTGGTAGGTTGTTGGTATTTTTTAATCTTTTCTCACTGGCTGGCCCATATACATAATGTGTAAGTCAGTAGTTATAGTTTTCTAACATCATACACTAGTAGCATTTGGTGGTTTATTGCATGCTCTCAAGTACTGAAATGGAGTGTACATCTAACTTTGCTTTTACTATGCAGCTGCTCCTTTTTCTTTTTGTTGGCCCTTTTTTCACAGTTTAAGTAGTGTTGGATATAATAAATAGGTCTTCAGGTGATGTGGTGAAAAAATGAACATGGGTGGCCCCATCTTTCCTAAGGTATTTAGAGGGGTTTCGTCTTGACAAAAAGTTACTTTTTGTAATTGTGTCCTGTTCATGAGAGAAGTCATGACCCAAGAGCATTATGGCTGGTTGTGTTGATTGCTCATTTGACCCAGTGATTCCGACGAGGATAGTCAGGATAGTGAGGGTATGGATCAGTGGTGCGTGGGTATTTGAATTCATTAATAGGTGCCAGATCTGGTTTTTTGAATATCCCAGAATCAGTGAACTACTACTCCTCCTGGTTGTCATTTCAAAACCTTCAAAGAACTGGCAGTTTTCATCAGAGAACTGGAAAAGGACCCACTCCTGGTTATTTTCAAAATCTTCAAAGAACTGGCAGTTTTCATCAGAGAACTGGAAAAGGAAAGGTGTTTCTAAAAGTGGTTATTTGATTTGTTTTTCAAGTTTTTTGAGAATCATAATTGAGGAACCGCCCTGATAACTGCTCAGGTTCTGGTCCTATTTCTGATATCCGCCCGAACACTGGTCTGCATCTGTTCCCTGCTTCCTGATGTTTGCATGAAATTAAGAAAAATCCCAAATGATTTCAATTTCGTTTCTGTTTACATTGCAGCTAAAACTGAACAATAGAAATATGGAGATTGACAATTTGATTTCCTGGTCTTATTTTGACAGTTTGAGTTCCTGATCTTATTTTGACAATTTGATTTTCTGATATAATTTGTTTTGTTTCCTGCCCACTGACACAGGCATGCAGCAGCTTGGGCTTGTAAGACAGTTTGATCCAATCCAGATGGTATTTCCCTGAAACACGTAAGTTGTTTAGGCAAACAAAAGAGAAATGCATTTTCCAAATTTACATATTGAGTTTTTCAAAGGTAAAACAAATGTACAATAACCCATCAACTGTCTAAGTTTTTTTGGGAAGCCAAAAATGAATGTGTTTTTGACTTTTACATATTGAGCTTTTCAAAGGCAAAAACAAATGTGAAATTTAATAGAACAACTTGAAACACCATAATTGAGTGTTTCAAAGGTGTTCCAAAGAGGTGCAGGCATGCACAGGAAATTAATATGCACATGAATGAATGAATGGGTGGGGTTTAGCCCCACATTGAACTGGCTTGCATTAGAAGAAATTGTCAGAATAAAGAAGCAGGATTACCTTACTTTATTGCTGGAAACATCCACTTCTGATTTTTGCTCATTGCAACAGGTGCAGCCACAGAACCAGAACTGCAGGCAACAGACATCCATGTTTTATTAAAATTTCCACCACAATCTAGTGAGTTCCAGAGAGTCTCTTTCAGCACAGGCGATTTGTTGATGGCCTCCCTTTTACAGTTAATAATTTATTTTCCCCCCTATGCTTTATTTTACTGCCTTCCGAGTCCCTTACACTGTTAATAATTTTTTTCCTGTATGCATTGCTTTCTCTGTCTTGTATTGCACGGTTAATATATATATATTTCCATATGCTTTACATTATGGCGTTCCCTTATACGTTTAATAATTTGTTTCCAGTAATGCTTTACTTCACTGCATTCTCTTATACAGTTAATAATCTGTTTCCAGTATGCTTTACTTTACTGCATTCTCTTATACAGTGAATAATTTGTTTGCAGTATGCTTTACTTTTCACTGGTAACTTTTTGTCTTCTTTTGCTCCATTGTGTTGTTTTGGGCATAACACAGATTAGGGGAAGATTGGGGGTGTGTACAACTGGGTACTTGGAGAATTTTCAGTAGGTATTTTTTGGGGTAATGGCCAAGGGATACAAGACCTGGTAAGCCAGTCTGGAAAGGTTGTCTCATGTTCTCAGATTTGCAGTGTTAGAGTGGAATATAAGAGGGACAAAACTGTTGCATATGATGCTTACAACTGTTGTTATATTCAGTTTGCTTTTCTCCAGTTTGCACAGCAACTACTTATGTTCCATTTTGGAGAGCCTATCAGCAGCTTTGCACTGAGTATAATGTACTTACAGGCTGGTCAAGCACCTGCCCATTATGCCGTATAAGGTTCCATGCGAGAGCCCAAGAGGGTGAGCTAGCCGATGCACCCGACTTAATGGGCAAGAGTGAGACTATTCCATGACATTAAAATGTCAGGTGGCAGATTCAATGATTGTTTTAAAAAAATCATGTTCAACAGACAAATTCTGGTCACTATTATGAGTGTCTGATCATCACTGGAAGATTATGTCATATAATGTGGTCAAGAAAATGACATAATCTGCCACACCCTAGACCTTTAATGGTATTTAGCTTCCCTGTTTTCTTTTCTTCTACATGGGATCATAAATTTAATTTCAATTTGTTTTTATTGAGCATGACTTTTCTCAGTAATTGCTAGGTCACCAACAAGATGAGTCAGTAAACCAGTGTTGGGCCACTGTGGATGGTTCTTTGATTTTTGTTATAACTTCGGGTTCAGGTTTTATGTTTGTGTTGGCGTCTGCTTTGTAGGATTGACATGGATATCCTAGTCATGGTTGCGCAGGTATGAGTGGTGTTGTGGGTATCAAACGATACTGGAATTGAGACAAGCAGTGCTGAAGAGGCCCACCTACAACAAGTACATCCTCACTGCATTATGTGGGTGATATCCTTACTTCCTCATATAGGTAGGTACTCCTTCACATGGGCTGAAGCTGCTGGTACCTTACCTGCTGAGTCCTAATTTGGCAAAACTTGATTCATTACCGAGTATTGTGACTTGCAATCACTGGCTATTACATCACAATGTGGGAGTATATCAGGTTCAATTGGATGAGAAACCAATTCTTGTGACAGTGAGTTCTTTTGCAACAATTGGGCAGATATTAGAAACTGCATCAAACCCCTTCAGGGGGTATCGGGGTGGTTCTTAAGGTTCATTCTGTTTGAAAAGGAATTGACGAGGAATTTTTTAAAAAACCGTGGCTATATATCGAAACCATGGCCTGGTCATTCAGCGATTTTTTGTTCTGATTCCATTTTCTGTCACTCATAGACGTGATGGATTAATAATTATCAAAAGGGTTTAGTATACAATTGGGCCAGTGTACCTATATAATTGTGTACTTACAAAAAAACTGGTCGGAATCATCAGAGAAAGAGTATCAGCCAAAAGTGCCAAAAAAAATTTTTAAAAAAAAAATTCAAATACATAATCAGAACACAGCTGGTACAATCAACTGCTCAAAACTTCATTACCTGGAATCCCAAGGGAAGGTATATTCGGAGACAAAAAATGACAACATGCTCAATATGGGTGTGCATTTTGCATTTTGCAAGCATAGTTTGCAAGTACCTCCATCACAATCAAATGTACTCCATTGTTCTGGTGTTGCCAAGTGATGATAGGAGATCACTGTAATACGCCTCGCTTTAGGGTATCGTCAGGGTAGATATTGCAAGCTTCTACCTTACTTTTAGTATAATGGCCTGCCTTGCATCTTCAAATGTATGGAACCCTGGCCCCGTAGTTCTCAAAAAAATTGAAAGAAGGTGTTTTTGACCTAAAACCACAGTTCTCACAAAATCAAAGAATCAGTCAGGGAACCTACCCTGAAACCACTTTGTTCATTTCCAGTGTTTTGAGGAAACCCAAACCTGGAATCAGCAGTTATTTCATTCTGGGAACTCTTGAAAGAAGCTGAAAGTGAGTGGGTGTTTTGAGTTTTGAAAATTTCCAAAAACATGGAAGTGGAGGTTATAAGTTATAATAACAATTCAAAGAACCACCCAACACCAGTGTATACATACATATATAT
>Ga0116228_10003672_pt1 | contig 13546 bp, 9 predicted proteins | sample S1TSphfallax_2_FD_89694 | JGI IMG/M metagenome (GOLD analysis project Ga0116228, IMG submission 89694) | Host-associated microbial communities from peat moss isolated from Minnesota, USA - S1T2_Fc - Sphagnum fallax MG | ecosystem: Host-associated > Plants > Peat moss > Unclassified | place: USA... | reverse complement strand
TTTTTGCAGCTTCTCAGTGTTCACCATTCCGTCCTCCATCTCTTCTCAATGCCTCTGTTGTACTTAATTGAGAACCCCCCTCCTTCCTCGGACCTCGCCCACCTGCCACAATTTTCCCATTTTCATTCAGGTTGGATTCTACTCTCGTCCTTTGTGTTTTTGTCTGTTCGAGTTGTTCAGTAATGAACGGTATCATCCTTAGTCCGTGCAAATCTCGGTAAAGTTTAACGAGCTTGTACCCAAAGAAAGGTATTGTGGCTAGCTTCAAAATTCAATATCCTTAATATTTTTGGATCATGTGTCTCCTCCAGGCAACCTGACTTTCATCCGGGCCATCTTCAGGTGAAGAAGGGATTTGATTGGAACACTTTCTTTGAGAAAATAGTACTAGAACAATTTTTTTGCCTACATTTTTTGCTAAATATGACCTACCATGTGAGAACTGGATGAGGCCTCTGTACCCACTGCAAGTATGGTCAGCAACTGTGGTTAGTTTAGAAACTGGATATCTGGTCAGATGTTCAGGAAGGAGGATTTGGTGTAAGTTACCACCACTCAGAAACTTTTGATGATGGAGGACTAGGTCTAGTCTCCAGAGCAATTGCAGAGCAAACTTCAGTCCTTTTGTAGCTTCTTGAGAAATATCACAACTTCTGTGCAACAGCAAACAGTTGATGCAAGCAAAGTACACATCCAAAATTCTGTCCAATATTATCACATTCAGCTGCAATCTTTACCTTCAAAGACCATCATGCCAAACGTTTAACTTTCATCCAAATTCTCAACAACTTAAAATTCAGCCATCCAGTCACAACTGCCTTGTCACTAGAAGTCATCCATAAATCATCCATTGTACATATGTAAATAAAAAAATTATACTAGTCTTAAATTGGAGATGGGAACAAACTTTCAAATTCTACCATTGAACTTTCCCACTTTGACTAGTTCATTTCATGCAGCAAAGCAAGAATATAGCATGTTCCTCCACCAATTATTCCTTCATATTGCAATCAAATGTCGTTTGCGCCAAAATAATTCATCCATTGTCACCATGCCCACCAAAAATTAAAAACATCAGGAATGAACTGGCCTATCATGGGTTAATGATATAAACTGTTGTCATGCACACCACTTTGCTCCCGGATGATCCTTAGACTTTCTCATCTGACCATTCGATTATGACTAAACGCCTAGGTCCCCGTCCCCTAGGTCATCATGCTTCTTCAGCATTCATTCTCAGAGCCATGAGCAACCTGACTTGCTTACAACTTTGGTTACAACTTGAATAACTACATGATGAAAGAAGAATATTATGCAGCCCTGAGCCATAGATTGACATGCAACAAAAACAAGAGCCTCAAATGCATGAGGTTGTTAAATGAGAGAGAGAGAGAGAGAGAGAGAGAGCATCAAATTCAAATCACCAATCATCAACTCCTACAGAGCACCTACGTAATGCATAAAAGTCATTTTGCCATGTTATTAATTCTGAGGAAAAAAGCTAACTTGACACTAGGCTGGCCTACTACAAAACATGGCAAAATGTTACTGGGAAGAAAATAATAACAAAAAGTGCAACATGGCAAATGCTGCAAGCAGTACTTGAGAAGAAGTTGAGACCAACTGCAGTACTTGAGACCAATGATTTAACCTAACATTCTTCCTAGCATTCCTCTCACTAGGTAGGTGGTAGTGGAGAAAGCCAAAGCTGTGTCATCAGAGCACAAGGAGGCTCAAATCTGGTACTAGTTGCACACAGGTTGAGAACTGGATTGCATAGGAAAAAGCAATATGAAGTTTGAATGTAAAGAACAACCAAAAACACACACACACACACACACACATACTTACCTTTTCTTATTATATTGCAAAGATAATAATATTCGGTATCGAAAATCTATGAAGATGCTAAATAACCAGTGTTGGGTGATTCTTCGGTTTGATTATTAACCTCTGGTTCCGATTTTTAACAAAAAAAAATCATTAAAAAACAGACCCTTTGCTTCTGGTTTTTTGATAGAAAATCATTTTAACATAAAAAATACCCTCTGGTTTGTTGTGGGCTTTGAATATTTCAAAGAATCAGCGGTTTTCATGAAAGAACCAGAATAGAACCACCACCAGTTCATGGTCGGTTCTTTTACAATACAGTTAGTATGGATCAGAACTGGTAAGGATTTTTGGGAACCATATATGGCGAGTCCATATACTGGTTTGTACCTTCTGGTCCTTTGTTTAAAAGAAAGAGAGAGAGAGAGAGAATATAGCACAAAACCGTAAATAATAACCCCCTAGAGGATCCATTGCAATGAGTACATGGCAAGTCCATGAGTTACAAATGGATTGGGGGGACCCTGGTGTGGGGGCAGGAGGGGTCGAGGCTTGCAAGTGGCACCTTTCCACCCGAGGAGACAAATAATGAAGGTTCTCTCTCATCTTCATACACAACAGCCTTGACGCACCAGCCAGCCAGCCAGCAGGACATTAGTGGATTGCCACACACAATCCACACTAGAAAACATTATTCCATTCGAGCTTCAAGTGAGAGAGAGTATGGTTCTCTCTTCAAGTGTGAGGAGACCAACTTTTTAGCAGAATGGCTGTAAGCAAGGCCCTTTCATTATACAAAGGGACCAAACATTTTTTTTCTTTTTCTTTTCACAAATTTTCAAAATCTCGTTGTAATTTTTTCTGAGAGAAATTTGGATATATCTTTGTTGCAGGATAATTTCAACTACAATTTACAAATCTGTGCAAAGGGATGATTGGTTGACTCATGTTTTAATTTACTAAATAATACTTATAGCGCCTAACTCTTAGGTGACCGGTGGATTCTTGTTTCTATGCCCCTCGGTTATGAAACAAGGGGTGTGTGACACACCATGGCCTTGCCATTTACATTAAAAAGTGTCTTAAAGGCAAAAGAAGAATTATGGAAATTCAAATATTTCATCATGCAAAAATATAATCTTCTTCCCAAAAAAAAATCCTCTAAAAGAAACCAAAATCCTTCAAGATATCATAACTCTATAACTAGTCTCAAGTTTCCAACACAAGCCGAAACATAATCTTTCAAAAACCCTCATATAAAAATAGACCTATTATTATTATTACCTAGTAGGGGCCAAAATCCATTAAGCTACTATACTCTAAAATGAATCTAAGCACAATATCCTTGCCTTGGTAGTAGGGAAGGCCAACAAAGCACTGGACGATGAATGAACTTTTTTAATAAAAAACATGCCAGGTGCTGTCATCGTCATGAATGATGGAATCAATTTGAATATATCCGCTAGATGGTGAACTGGTCGAATCTGCGCCGTGGATTGACAACCAACGTTCATCTAGACTTGGATGAAACAGAGATTTTTACATCCATTTCTATAGTTAACCCATCGCTTTCATCATCATGAAACGGTAGTGGTTATTTTAACACATCCATCACCTGGCGAGCTGGTGGGATCTGCACCGTAGGATTGATTGTAGGCAACTGGTCGTTTAAATTTGGATGAACATAACTCACCACCGCCTCGTGGTGAGTTAGCGACTTCACAGGCCACTGTGCGTCATGATGTGAACAAACGAGGACGGACGGTCCGTCAGTACGGATGACACAGTCAGCAGGCTCAGGCACTAAACTAAACTAAACTACAGGGCGAGAACCTGGTTACGTGGATGGGAACAGGATCTCGAAAAGCTATAGTGTGAAAAAGGGGAGAGAAAAGCAGCGAGATGGATAGTGGATGATAAAGCGCGAGGGATGGAGTGAGTTTTTGTATTTGAGAGAGAGAGTAATTGGTGTAAAAAGATGGATGAAAACTGAAAAGGGGCGGGGGGGGGGGAGGGGAGAGATTATAAAGAACTAGAATTGAACTAGATGAATGAAAAATGAGGAAGAGGCCACTACCGAACCATTGGGATAATGGATGATACGGAACAAGAGATGGAGATGTCGAACAGATGGATGACAATTGAGAGAGGGGGGTTTGGGGAGAGATTATGAGAGCTAGAATGGAACTAGATGGATGAAAACCAAGGAATGAGGAATGGGAATGCTATACCGTCGCTGGATAACGGTGAACACTGTGTGCGTCGATACTTGTGCGGCGAGCTCTCCGGGAGGGAGGAGGAGGAGGAGGAGGAGGAGGAGCAAGATATGGCAGGCGCACTCGAGGTGTTGCGACACAGAAGATGGAAAATGGACACAGAAGATCAGGAGGCAATGAAGAAGAAGATCAGCTTTGAAGGAGAACAACAACAAAATGCTCCTTCCTCTCTTCTTTCTCAATCTCTCTTCTCAGTTTTGAAAACAGCGGAGAATTGTGCAGAAGAGGAAGAAGTGGCTGCTCCTCAGCTTCTTCAACTGAACACTAATCCCAATGCTGCTGCTGCAGAAGAGACTGCCTCTCATGTTCTTCTTCTTCATCAGCAGCAGCATCATACTCCTCATGTGCAGGATGTCCAAATCGTGGAGTGCTGCCTTGATGTCTCACGGGAGTGTTTGGATTTTGTGCAAACGGAAGAGGACTTTGAGTGTTTGAATTCCTTGAAAAAAGTGGAGGATGAGGAGGGTGTGGGTGTACTACCGGGTCGTGGTGATGGCGATGGTGGGGTAGTAGTAGATGGGGCAGAAAAGCTTCTTTCGCACTGCATGGAATTTTGCAAGTCTGAGATCAGCTGCCTTGACTCTTTTGATGCCCAGGCCGGATGTGTGGACGGCGCCGCGGAGGTGGTTGCGCCCTCTGAGAGTCTAGATTCCGGGGTTGCGGGTGAGGAGGAGCAGTTGCAGGAGGACGTGGCCAAGAGTGCTACAACTGCTGCTGCTGCTGCTGGAGATGCAGCTGCTTCTTCGGGTTCAGAGATTAGCGGGGAATGCAGCAGCGGCGGGGACAACAAGGAGGAGCGGTCGAGTAGTAGTCGGAAACAAGAAGCTGGTACTGCCGGGAGCAGCAAGAATGCTGCTGCTGCTGCTATCGGCGGCGCTCATGGTGGTGGTGGTTCCGGAAAGAAGAAAGCCAAAGTAGACTGGACACCGGAGCTGCACCGTCGGTTTGTACATGCAGTGGAGCAGTTGGGAGTCGAGAAGGCTTTTCCATCGCGGATTCTAGAGCTAATGGGAGTGCAGTGCCTCACGCGACATAACATTGCTAGCCATCTACAGAAGTATCGCTCCCATAGACGCCACCTTGCTGCTCGGGAGGCAGAGGCAGCGACATCATGGATCAATCATCACAGAAGACCTTACAGCAGTACCCATTCTGCGGCAGCAGCAGCAGCAGCTTCTTGCTGGAACAGAAGCAGCCGCCGGTATCTGGCTCCTGTGCACAGCAGCTGCTGCAACTCCCACTCCCCTCCTCCCATTCAGCCTCGTCCCGTGCAACGGCCGCACACGCTTTTGCATGCGCATAATCACCAAATGCAGCAGCAGGTTCTTCTGACGGCGGCGCCCTTGAAGGTTTGGGGCTATCCCACAGTGGATCATTCTTCTGTGCATCTGTGGCATCAACCAGCGCCTTTGAATCCTCCTCCCTCCTTCTGGCAGGCGCCGGATGGCTCATACTGGCAGCATCCTGCTTCAAGCTACGACGCCGCGTCTCAATCTGCGCAAGCGCCAGCAGCAGCTTGCTACCCTCATCCCATGAGAGTACCTCTAGCCACTACGCCGTCAAACACAGCCGCGCTTGCAGACGTACTACTGCAAGGCTTCTCCTCAGATCAGGATAGTTTTTTCGCTGCAGACGAAGCTTTGCCCGACTCCATGTACCTGCTGTGCAATTCTTACGAATCTGATGACTTCTTGGGAACTGTTTCTTCTTCTGCCGGTGCTTCTTGCTGCAGCAGCACCATCTCCGGGAGTGAATCCCAATATCTGTCGCAAGAAATTCTGGACGCCGCGATTGCGATCAGTGAAGCACTTGCAAATCCCTGGACTCCACCTCCGCTAGGGCTTAAGCCTCCGTCAATGGAAGGCGTCATTGCTGAGCTTCAACGACAGGGAATCAACACAGTTCCTCCTTCCACATGCTAGCATTTCTAGATCTCAGGAGCCGCAGCAGCTCAAGAATATGTGTCTCTCTTGCAGCAGTCACAATTTGTTGGTCAACGACACTAGGGGGTGTTTCTTCTAGGAGCTTCTTGCTTGGTGTCAAGCTCCAGGATCCTCTCTCTTTGTGATGAAACCAGCTTCAGGAGGAGAATATGAAGAAGAAATTTGCTGACAATTCGAGCTGTGCAGGCACCAGACCATTTTGTAGAAAACCCCCAAAAAAAGAAGAAAAACTAGTATTGAGGGAGACTAGCATGGAGGAGGCCACAGCAGCTGAACAGAATCTGAGGAGGAAGAGGATATGCAGCATGAGAACAAGGAATGTGATCCTTTCTCAGAGGCAGCGATATCATGCCACTCATGCACAGGGAGAGAAGAACAATCTTTCAGCTGAAGAGGAGGCTCGCTTGCAATTTGGGATTTAGACGATGTGTTCTCAGGATTTTACATTTTGTAAAGAAAAAGGTCCAATCTAATAGATTAGTGCGCTGGGATGGGGAAAGAGGTGATCAGCCATGGTGGTGAGCATCCTCACAGTGAAGAAGAAGAAGCTGACAAAGAAAGATCATGATATGCTTTTGTGAGGTGCCAATTGTAATTGAACCCAATAATCCTCACTTGACACTCGCACTCAGACTTGAGGAGCTCAAGCTTGAGGCAGCTGTGAACCAAGGATGGATGTTAGAGTTCACAATGGATAAAATACCTATGGTTGTCAAAATTGTAGATCTGCACAGTTTGAACAGGAATCGTCTGTACAAGGTGAGAGTCCGAGTCAGCAGTGATCAATTATTGCTGCAGTGTTTATTTAGCTGCACCATCTGCTGCAAATGCTGTCCATGATGATTCACCCTCTGGATTCTATTATGACATGTTCCCATCATGTTGAAGGAGATGATTGCTCAGTCTCTCTGCTCTTGTTGCAAATGAATGTTTGAGCTCTCTCTGTCTGTGCAAATTGGGTTTTGCCTATTTCCTACCAGTTTTCTAGAGCTTGAATACTGATATACACAAGTGCATTTGCAACAATTCTTCATACCTGATGACTTACAGTTTGGCAGCTTTTTGTATGTCTGTAGCTATGGTGATTGGGGTTCTTTTCCAATACTGTACAGAAGCTGTGTAGTAACAACTAGTAACCATATGAGTCCTCTTAGAGTATCCCAGACCCATAACTACAGATGTTAGCAGATGGCACTGATGCCAACAAGGATTGGAATCAAGATTTTAATGTTCAATGGTTTTGTTGAGGAGGGGTGGGATTTGAGGCCAAGAAGACACCTGAGGTTCTTTCAATCAAGTGTCTCTTGGTTGGTTGTTTGGTCAGTTTCTGAATTGTTTCCAGGAAGGGGTCAGGGAGGAAACTCATTGCCATGGCCTGCCTGCCTGTGCTCAACAAAGATCTTGAAGCACAGAAGTGTTTCTTGAAATGCCACCATGTTCTTTCCATCCCAAGTCTCTTTTGCTTGTGAGAGAGGATGCAGGGTCAGATGCTGAATTATTCTAACAGGTGGTAATTGCATGTGTTCAGCTACACCTCTCTTCTGCACAAGCTTGCTTCCTTTCACTTTGGCAGAAGCAAAACATTCCTTCTGCACAGCAATTCTTGTGAGGAGGAGCTCTTCATCCATCCAGGTTACTCATAAACTCTTTATAAATGAATGTGTTTCTCACACTCCTGAGTTATCCATAAGCGCTTCATGAATGTTTTTCATATTTTTTCAGACACCCACTGTTTTTGATGCATGGGTTTTCCTCCTATCTACTAAGGTCTAGAATCTGTGGCAATGGACACATTTGCTTGATGAAATGTACTACTCACAAGTTAACTAATTGTTGCTAATTGACAGACTGCTTCAAATGAAAAGTAAGCACACAGCTTCTGCCAACTGGAAGTGCCATCTTTGCTCATACAGCTTAGCACTAATAAGCTGGCTGTCAGAGTCCATTCCTGGTGTTGCAGACCAGGTATTGCATCTCAAAGCCAAGATGTTGATGTGTATCTTGCAATCGCTCTAAACAATGAAGAGCCCATTGGATATGCTACTCTCACAATCAAATTCACATACGGTAGTTAACTTAATCATATGGATCCTTGAAACACAAAGGTTGGTTTTCTTTCACCTTAGCTTAGCCCACTTTACACAAAGTGAAGATTTTTTTTGCTTTGCTAGGGAGTATCAAGAATTTTTTTTTCCCGTTTAAAGAACCCCACCAATACAGTGAAGATTTTTTTTGGCTTTTGGGATTGCCAGAACCTCATCAAGGATTTTTTTTTGCTGTCAAGTTGCCCCCACCAACAAAGCTAAGGGTTTTTTTGCTTTGGGATTGCCAGAACACGAAAGAAATTAATTTTTTTTTTCCATTGAGAAAAGTAACTTTTTAACTGAATAATTTTGAGTTTCTTTAATGAATTTAAATCTAATAATTAATCATTAATCATAATATTTAAACTGAAGTTTCCATGCAGATTCTTTGCTGTCAGCTCTTACCCAATGATGGTTACTATCAGGGTGAAGCCCTAGGGTTTATATGTTGTCACCCTGCACCCCACTAGTGCACAATCCATTGGAACCCCATTATGACCATGGTTGGTCGGATATCACAATGTTAAGGCTCATCGATTCTCAGGATACCAATAAGGTATATATATATAACATTTAAGAGAAAAATATGCATCGTAAATCTTCAAGGGTTTATGGTTTCAAGGGTATATTTCAAGATGGGTATGGATTCAAGTTCAATTTTCTTCCTTCGGTGGATATGGATTTGCCAGTTTTTTAAATTCAAACAAACTATGAATAAAGTTATGCATATTCAAAATCTGACTAACTCAGTTCTGGATAAACCAGAACCGAGCTACCAAATGCAAAACCTTGGTAACTCATCTTGCAAAACCTCCTCTTGCCCTACTGGGTAACAACTTACGTAAGTGGGTAAGTACCAAAGGTAAAGTAGTTACGAGGAATGTAAGTGATTACTATATAGGTAGGTAATTAGGAGAATCGCTTGGTGGGTTACTAGGTAAGTAGATATGTGGATGGATGGATGGTGCCTAGCTAACCATGGGGGTTAGTTAGCTGTGGGACAGGAATGCAATGAAAAAGTGTTTCCTGTTCACAGGTCATCCATCCATCATGCATGCTGAGTTCTGGTTTACTCTGGCCAACCCCCTGGGCCTTATTGCTATTCTCAGAAAGTCCCTTTTTTCTACTAATAAACCAAATGAAGTCAAGAGTACAATTTAAAATGTAAGTTTACGAAATCAACTTTCTAAGAAGGTTTTTTCTTAACACTTTTTTCCAAGATTTCAAATTGATGTTTTTAAGTTATTAAATATTTTGTACAGTCAGCTTTTTGACCAGATTAGAGCACATGAAAAAATGCATGGGAGGAAATTAGTACCTACTAATTGCAATACTCTATTCAAGTGGCTCAGAATCTAGAAACCAAATGGGTCCCAGTCCAGCTTCTGCCTCTCTCTTCTTTCTCTCTCTCTCTCTCTCTCTCTCTCTCTTTGTCTCAGATAGGAATTTAGGGCCCCACAAATTCATCCTTGAACCAGCAAAACTGGGTCAGCCAATTTGCAGCTAATCTCACACTCATTTTAAAATGGGTGTGAGAAAGGCCCTTGAGGTTGTGTGTGGAACATCTTCAAGAGTAAAAACCAGTGTTGGACGGTTATTTGCAACAGGAACAGACCCCCAGGTCATCACGGAAGTTCTTAAGGTTCATAACCGTGGTTCTCCAAAGAATCAAATACATGGTTCTCAGATAAGGAGTCACGGTTCTTAGATAAGTAGCCACAGTTCTCAGATAACTAATCATGGTTCTCAGATTTGTTTTAAAAAGTCAAATAACTGCAGTGAAAGCCAGCGGTTCTTTGCCAATCCTTTCAGGAAACCCGATGGTTCCTTGAGGTTTTTTTTTCTTTAATAAACAGAATTGACGGTTCTTTGATTTTGATTTTTCTTTTTCTATATACTCAGAACTAACGGTTCTCTAATTCTGAAATGTTTTTATAAAAGTTGAAACTGGCGGTTATTAACAAAATCAAATACCCACCCAAGTCTGGTCAAAGCTCCTTGATAACCCAATTTACAAGTCCTTCCATTACCCCATATCTCTTCACCTACCCCTGCATTCTCCATCTTGTTAATTTGCATGCTTTTGCATGCCATCTTTTTTCCTCAGGGTAACTCATAACTCATCTTGTCGTCAGCATACTTTTCATCTTTTTCTCATCACCTTTTCCCCTATGATTCTTCAACTCTTTCCTTTGTTTTCTTGACTTAATCTTCCCCCCCTCTTCTTTTTCTTTTGGTCCCACATTTCTCCCTTGGGTCAATATTTTTTTCTCTTTTTAAGATGTTTCTTTATTTCTCAGGTTAAGACCTTACCTTGAAGAATCTTAAGAGATCTGATGGAGTTGCAAGTGGTCAATTATGCATTTTATTGGGATTTTGTGAACTTTCTTCACTCCCTCTACCTACATTATTCAACATTCTGTTTTAGTCTCAACTCACATGCTTATTTTGCAAGATCAACAATCTTGATAAACTACACTTTTATCACATCCTTCAACTTCATAGTTCTTACCATCATTTGGTTCCCACTTCCAAAGTTGCAAAATATTCATTCAATCTTTTGAACCTTTGAAGAACTGACCTCACTTTGCTTGCAAAATCCACTTTATCCTCCCACAAGATTTGGGAGCGCTTCTCATCTACCTTCTTCATCTTTTAAACTTTTCCTGACCCCTTTCTCAAATCTCGTACTTGCTAGATCTTGAATATTATATTTTAAAGGCCATCTTTTTGTATTTGCCTCTACATAATTTTGGGCATTTGATTGGCTCCTCCTATTCTCAATTCTTCAATCATGTTCATAAAACCTTGACATTTTTTTAAAAATTGCATTCACCAAAGCACAACTTGTACTTTCCTTGGATTAGATTGGTTGTTCTACTACTTCCAAGTTATGTGTGTTTTGGAAGAATGTTGGAAAAGACATGAACACTTCTTTCCACCCATAATCTAACAACCAACATGTTTTTTTGTTTTGGGCCTCATATGCCCACTTCTTTATTCATCCTTTATCTACTAGCAAGAAAAAATTCAATTAGCTTCTCTTCATGAAAGAGGTTTCATTCATTTATTTTTAGCTTATATGACCTTTAGACCTTGTCATTATCTTAGCTTTGACATTTATCCAAGGGACTCATTACTAATTAGATACATGATTTCACACATCTAATTTATTTATTTTTGTTAAATGATATGTCACATTACAAATCACCTTTCAAAGTCCAATTTGCAACCCTTACAACTTGCAAAAGGTCATGTCGTTCTACTATATCAAATTCAACAATGAACTATTTTTTCTTTGCTTGTATCAAAGCAATGACCTCTTGGTACTCCCAATTGGGTTGGCAAGCCAATTAGGAATGGGATTGATTTGATTGTCACAAGTAAGGTATGATGAATCTATTTTAACATGTCTTTTTTTTCCCTTCTGGAATCAAGTACTTTACTATGGTGTGCCAACACCACCTCTATGTGCGATTAGAACATGTGTGCTTTCTCAAACATCTATCATTTGAACTTTTTCAAAATTGAGATGGAAATAGATGTGCAAATTTTATGTCAATTCTTGTGATGAACAATTTGACTAAAAGAATGATCAACTAGATTGGATCCATGTTTTCTTGTTGCAATAATGGCAAAACAAATGTGTAGTAGATGTATTAGTAGATGGAAAATATATATAAGGACTTGTGAACTTGTAAAATTTGTTGTAGGAAATACCTTGATCAACATTGAAATATAACACATGAAATCACATGGAAGCGAGGGCAAGAACTTACCCTTGCATGAGATTTAACACAAACTTTAAAATGTCCACATTTTGTGTTCACACTTTAACATCAGCACTTAATTAAACTATTGAAACATTGAATGTTATTTTATCACTTCAAATGATAATGCAATACCAACACTAGCATTTTACAAACTTTTTCACATCAAATTCCACATAAGATTTTTGGTTAGTGATATCACACTAGGTGTAGACATGCAATATTTTATTTTTTACAAATTTAAGGCTAGCATCAATTTAACTTGATGATTGGACAGATCTTTAATTTAGCTTTAACCATTCCAAATGTGGAATATTTTGATTTTTACTTGCTATAATTTTGTAGGTGACACCATGTGAGACGATCACCTTTATTAGGTTTTTCTCAATTGGTTTTCGAACTCTCATGAAACTTATTGTAAATTGTATCTATTTTGATTTCCTATCAATACTACATAATTTTTAAAAACCAGTTTCATGTTAAATGTTCAGCCAAAATAAGTGTACAAGACCTCTTTAACTTTTTATATTTGTTGCTTTTCGTATCATACGAATAGTTTAGCCCTTATTTTAATTTTCAATTTCAATCTTTCCAACCTCTATTGGTTTCCTTTATTTTCATGATAAGCAAATTTATTCCCTACAATTTTCAAAATTCATTATTATGATAATAACATCTTCATATTGGTCATTAAACAAAAAAAAATCAAAATTTTCTATAATAAGATTTATTTTATGATATTTTCACCCAAAAAACAAAGATCACAAATTGGCCTATTTTAACATGCTTAAACTCATTCACATGATTATTACTTTAAACAAGCATGAGGTCCTTTTACTTGTTGCTTTTGCATGTGTGGATGGATATATTTTTATTATGATCAATTATGCATGATATTTCTTTTTGAGTCATCATTTTGTTTTCAAAGCATTTATTTTCACCTCCCTAGCCTCCTCCTTCATTTTCATACCCATAACATAATATAGATATTGTTTTATCCCAAAGGTTCATTTTTACTTATCACACATTATAACTTCCCTTTAACCATTCTTGTGACCTTAGTTTTAATTAAATGAAGCTTAGATTTTTTTTGTTACCTTCAACAACATGAGTTGATTAGGTCAAAATGAACATTTTTTCTCCTTTGCATCAATTTTTTTCCTCCTAAGCTTCCTTTTTATCCAATTCATCTTTTCACAATCTCCCTTAAACATATCCCATTTTATTTTGTTTTTATCTATCATTGAAACTTTATAACTTTTTTTAATTTATTATAATAAAGGACCTTTCTTGAAAGATACCTCAATGCAAGGAAATTGACAACTTTTACAAGCATTTCCTATCCTTTTGGTCTTCATTTTAAGGCCACTAAATAAGAACATTGCTTTTACGCAGCTTCCATTTGTTATCCTTATCTATCCTTTGGTACTTAAGTTGTTGTCTTGGTACCATCTCATTATTTTCACACTCACATACTTGTAAATTCTATTTTTTCTTTCGTCTTTGTGTTTGTTCTTCCATGTTTCCTTTTCTTTAATCAATGGGTTCTCTTTCACATGCAATTTTTGATTGCTTCACAATATTCCCAACCTAATGTAACATGATTCATTTTACTTCCCTCATTTATGGTGCCCTTGTGTTTT
>Ga0116228_10003671_pt1 | contig 13551 bp, 14 predicted proteins | sample S1TSphfallax_2_FD_89694 | JGI IMG/M metagenome (GOLD analysis project Ga0116228, IMG submission 89694) | Host-associated microbial communities from peat moss isolated from Minnesota, USA - S1T2_Fc - Sphagnum fallax MG | ecosystem: Host-associated > Plants > Peat moss > Unclassified | place... | reverse complement strand
TATGCTAGCAGGCTGATGAAAAAAGAATTTTGGCGGGCCGGAAACGAAGAATAATTCGTGTAAATTGCGTCCATCGTAAGATAATTCCGTCAAAGGGGCGCTTCCGATTCTTTTCCACCTACCGTTATGGCCTCGCCGAACTTTTTCATCAGCCTGCTAGATCAAATTGCCGATGGCGGCGCGCAGCTTGGCATTGGGCACCGGCTTGTGCAGGAGCAGAAAGCCGCTTGCCTGCGCCTCCGCCAGCCGGTCCGGTGCGGTGTCTCCGGTGATCAGCATCGCCGGAATCAGGTTGTCATGGCCGGCCCTGAGCCGCTCGATCACCGCAATGCCGTTTTCGCCATCGCGGAGCCGGTAGTCGCAGATGATCAGGTCCGGCCGCGCGGCTTCACCGGCCAGGCGCAACGCCGCCTCCGCGCCGGAGCCGGCGGTGATCACCTCATGCCCCCAGCCGGTCAGCAGCGCGGCCATGGCTTCGCGGATCGCCGCCTCATCGTCGATCACCGCAATCCGCCCGCGCGGAAACAGGGTTGGCGCCACCTTCTCGGTTTTCCCGGGCGCCGCGCCCGGCGCCAGCGGCACCAGAATTTCAAAGCAGGAGCCGCGCCCGGGCCAGGAGCGCAGGACCAACTCGCAGCCCAGCAGACCGGCTAACCTTCGGACAATGGCGAGGCCCAGCCCCAGCCCCTTGGCGCGGTCGCGTTCCGGATTGCCGAGCTGGACATATTCCTCAAAAATCCGTTGCCGGTCCGGCTCGGCAATCCCGGGCCCGGTATCCCATACCTGCACCGCCAGTTTTTTGCGCCGCCGCCGGCAGCCGACAAGCACTTTTCCGCTTGCCGTATGACGCACGGCGTTGGCAACGAAGTTGCGCAAAATCCGTTCCAGCAGCACCGGGTCGGTGTCGATGACCGAAGCGGACGGCACCTCGCGTAGCGTCAGCCCCTTGGCGCTGGCCTCCGCCGCGTGGTCACGGCATAGGCGGTCGAGGATCGGTTGCAGGACGATCGCCCGGCGATTCACTTCGATCACACCGGCATCGAGCCGGGAAATATCCAGAAGTGCCGTGAACAGATCATCCATGGCGCTTGCCGATGATTCGATCTGGTCCAGCAGAATTTCGCCTTCCGGCGGCATTTTCACGCCGCGCAGCGCGCCGACGAACAGGCCAAGCGCGTGGATGGGCTGCCGAAGGTCGTGGCTGGCGGCGGCCAGAAAACTGGATTTGGCGCGGTTTGCCTCCTCGGCCACTGATTTCTGCCGCTGCAGGTCGGCCGCCAGTTCCTCGGCGCGGATGCGCAGCCGGATCAATTGCTTAAAAGCCCGGTTGTTCTTCACGCCAAGCCCGCCCATGGCGCCGACGAAGATCAGCATCAGCAGGTACACTTCATGCTGGAGCGGATCGGCCGATGCGATGCTGGCCACAAGAAAGGGAATCGTTGTCGGCAGAAACAGCGCAAAAAAGCTTGGCAGGAAGGGGCTGAAGGCCGGAATTGCGCCCGCACCCACGGTCAGCGTGACGATGAGTACAACCAGCCGGACATCGAGCCGGTGGCCTGTGGCCAGGTGGAGCGGCGCCCAGCCCCAGCCAATGCCCTCGGCCAGGCAGATTACGGTAAAGCCGAACGCCCAGAGGCGCCAGCCACCAGGCGAAACCTGGGAATTTCGGTAGAACTGGTAAAGCAGAATGTGGCAGGCGGCGCAGCCGGCGATATAGCCGGCCCAGGGAAAGCCCCGCCGCGGATTGAGATAGCCAAGATGATAAAGCGACACTGCCAGGATGAACGCGCCCAAGGCAGCGCCGCTGGTGCCAAGCGTTACGGTCTCGAACAGCGCATCCACCTGCGCGGTGGCGATGCGGTTGCGAAGGGTCAGTCCCGCCGGCGGGGCAGCGAATTTTTCGTCGTCGGCCATGGACCTCTCACGCTTCAGCCGGCAGCATAGATGAAGTTATCGATCCGTCCGTCATGAAATCGGCGGCACGCCCACCGGACCTTGCAACAAACCGGATTGTTGCAATGCCGTGATCATCGGCAGGAGTTGGCGCTGATAGGGCCGCCATCGGCCCATCCCGTCATCGTTCACCGGGCGGCGCACCTGGTCGCGGCTGGCGGTTTTTATGTCGCGGTCCAGTTCGTAGAACCTGGCGCAGGCCGGGTCGTAGGGGAGGTCCAGAAAGCCCAGCACGCGCCGCAGCGTCCGGTCGAAATCGCGTATCCATTCGTGCAGATGAAGTTTCAGGATGGGGATTGGCAGCACGCTTTGCCAATGGGCCATCAGCGCCGCCTGCCAGCCGATATACCAGCCGAGATCGGCGAGATCATGGGCGTAGGGGTGGGCAGCCTCGAACCGGCGGCTGTAGATGGAAAAGCCGATATCGCGCGGGTCCCGGACGCAGTGAATGATGCGGGCTCCGGGGAACAGCCGGGCGGCGAGGCCGAGGAGCTGGAAGTTCGCCGGCATTTTGTCGACGATCCGCGCGGCTTGCGGCGCCAGGGCGTGCAGATCGCGCAAATAATCCGCCGCCGCGGCGTCTAGCCGCGCCGGAGCCGTGGCGGCAATCCGCTCCGCCCAGCCAGAATCGCGCCGCCGGCCGCCGAGGCGATGCGCCAGCTCCCCCAAGGCATGGCGTTCGCCGGCGCCAAAAACCTGGGCGTGCGCGGCCAGGATTTGTTCGGCCAAGGTGGTGCCGGAGCGCGGCATGCCGACGATGAAGACCGGCGACGGGTCGCGTGATGGGGCGCCGGATCGCAGCCATGCGGTGGTGAACCGGCTTGCCATGGCTTCGCCCAGGCGGCGCGGCTGGTCGCGGTTGAAGGGCTCGAACACCGCCAGGAGGCGATGACCGGTGCGCAGCGATGCGAAGGCGGCATCCGGATCATCCAGCTCGAACCAGATGCGCGAGAGGCTGAAGCAGCCGGCGATGCGGCCGGCGGCCGGCGCCTTGCCGGCGGCGAGTTCCGCCGTGATGGCGGCGGCGGTTTTGTGCAGACCCTGCGGCCCGGTTTGGCGCGCCGCCGCCAGACGCCCCGCAATATCCGTGGCCTCGCCAGCCAGTTCGAGACGTGCGGCCGTACTGTCCGGGTACCTGGCGACGAAATCGCCCAAAAATGCGGTGGCGCGATCATTCTGGTGGAGGAGGCGCCAGATTTGCGCGGCGGCGATGGCGGCTTCCTGGTAGCCTGGCATGAGGCGGGTGGCGCGCAGAAAAGCGGCCAGCGCGTCCCGGGACCGGCCATCGGCGAGGCGGGCATTGCCCAGTCGGTAACGCGTCTCGGCATCGCGCGGCGCCAGGGCGATGGCGGCCGCCAGCGCCTCGCACGCCGTCGCGGCCCGGCCATCGGCGAGCAGGGCTTCGGCATAGATGTGCCGCGCCGCCAGCAAATCCGGCGTGCGCCGCACGGCCTTGCGCGCAGCGGCCACGGCCTCGCGGCTGCGTTCCGGGGGCAGCGCTTCGGCAAGACGCAGATAAGGCTCGGATTCCGCCGGCCAGCGTTGGACGGCGGCTTTGAGCGCCGCCAGCGCGGCGGCGGTTTCGCCGGCGGCGCGCAGGGTTTGCGCCTGCGTCAGGGCCGCCGCCAAATTGTTTGATGATGGTGCAGCCGCAATGTTCACGCTTCATGGATAGACCGGATCGGGCATTTATTTCCAGCTTTTTGCCGGCAACGCCCAGGCCTGCCTGCATATGATTAACTGACGCGCTTGCGCAGGGCCGCGGAGAGTCTTTCAGCGCCGATGACGATGATGAAGGTCATGATGAGCAGGAGCGAGACGGTGCGGTAGTCGAACAAATTCATCGCGCTCAGCAATTGGAAGCCGATGCCGCCGGCGCCGACGAAGCCAAGGACGAGGGAGGAGCGGATGTTTTCGTCCAGCCGGTACAGCGCGATGCCCATGAGGGAGGGCAGGACGCTTGGGACGACCGCGTGGGAGAACACCTGCAGGCGGCCGGCGCCAGTGCTGGCCAGGGCTTCCATCGGGCCCATATCCATATCCTCGATCACTTCGGCCAGCAGCCGGCCGAGCATGCCGATGGAATGGATTGTCAGCGCCAGCGCGCCGGCGAAAGGGCCGAGGCCGACGGCGGTGACGAAGAGCAGCGCCCATACCAGGTCCGGAACCGAGCGGCAGATGGCGATGACCGATCGCGCAACGTAATAGGCGGGCTTGGCGGGCGAGGTGTTGCGGGCGGCGAGGATGGCGAGCGGCAGCGCCAGAAACACCGCGAAGAACGTGCCGAAAATGCCGATATCGACGGTTTCCAGCGCCGGCCAGAGCTGGTCCTGAATGTCCGACAAATCCGGCGGTAGCGAGCGGGAGATGATGTCCGCCATGCCGGAGACGCCGGTGACGAGGTCCTGCGGCCGGGCTTTCACCACGTACATCGCCTGCGCCAGCACCAGAGCGAGGGCGATGCAGATAAGAATGGTTTTGAAGGCGCCAAACCGCGTTTTCGCCGGCGGATTGGAGGCTGCCTCCAGCCGCAGCGCTTCGGTGGCTTCGCTGTTCATGCCGGAGAAAAACCTTCGTACAGGCTGTCGATTTCGCCGTCGGTGACATTGCTGGGGGGGCCGGCGAAGGCGATGATGCCCTTGCGCAGACCGAGCAGGCGGTCCGCGTAGCGGCGGGCGAGATCCGGCTGGTGCAGCACGCACAGCACGGCCATGCCTTCATCCTTCGCGAGACGGCGCAGCAGCCGCATCACCTCCTCCGAGGCTTCAGGGTCCAGGCTGGCCACCGGCTCATCCGCCAGCAGGGCGCGGGGGCGTTGGGCGAGGGCGCGGGCGATGGAGGCGCGCTGCGCCTGGCCGCCGGAAAGCGTGCTGGCGCGCTGATGCGCGAATTTTATCAGCCCCACCTGCTCCAGGCAGCGCATGCCGAACGGTGTTTCCGAGCCGGGCAGCATGCCGAAGGCGGTTGCCAGATTGCGGTGCCGGCCGAGCGTGCCGCAGACAACATTCGCCAGCACGCTGCGGCGCTTCACCAGATGCGCATGCTGGAACACCATGCCAAGCGCCATCCGCGCATCCGCCAGGCGGCGGCCGGTGAGGGTGGTGATGTCCTGCCCGGCGATCCGTACGCTGCCGGCGCTGGGTTTGGCGATGCCGGCGATGATGCGGAGCATGGTGGATTTGCCGCTGCCATTGGCGCCGAGAATCACCGCGAATTCACCAGGTAAAACCGAAAGGCTGACGCCATTGAGCGCCAGCCTTCCGGTTACATAACGCATGCCGAGGTTGTTGGCCTCGATGAGCGCTTCGTTCAAGACAGTTTCGTCAGGTCGATATGCAGCACATGCACCAGTGCGCGAATTTGGTTGTAGGAGGCATCATGTTGCGGCACCAGCCTGCCGTCCTGCGTGCCGATCACTTTTTGCTCATCCGGCGTCAGGGAAGATAAGTCCATGTTGGAAAGTGCGGCTACCAGCTTGGCCTTCAGCACCGGGTTCAGCTTGCCGTAAACTGCAATCGGGTCCAGCGGGATCGGCTTGCTTTGCCACAAAACGACATAGGCTTTGGGGTCGTACTCGCCATGCACGGTTGCCGCGGCGATGGTTTGGCTGTTCAGCTCGCCGGCATCTACCTTGTGGTTGCGCAGCGCTTCAAAACTTGCGGTGTGGGAGCCGGCGAAAATCGGCTGGATGCCCTTGTTCTGGTCAATTCCCGCGGTCTCCAGCGCATAGGCGGGGAAGAGATGGCCGGAGGTGGAGGCCGGGTCTGAATACGCAAAGGAATGTCCCGCCACCTGTTTCAGGCTGGTAATGCCGGAGCCGGGCCAGGTGACGATGGAGGCGGTATAGGTTGAAGGCTTGCCGTTCGCATCCGCCACCGTTGCCACGGCCTGCGCGTCCGCCACCTGGTGCGCCAGCACATAGCCGAGCGGGCCGAACTGGCCGATTTCCAGCTTGCCGGCGCGCATCGCCTCGATTTCCGCGTTGTAGGAGGTGGCGATATCGATCTCGACGGGGCAGCCGACTTTTTGGCTGATGAGTGTGCCGATCTGGTTATAAATCGGCGTCAGGATCGCGTTGGAATCATAGGGCTCCACGCCGAAGCGGATGGTGCCGCCGGCCGGGCAAATGCTGCTATCCGCGAATGCGGGCGCCGCCAGGCCGGCCAGAAACGCGGCCGCCAAAAAGGTTTTTTTCATGTGATTGCTCCTCAGCCTGTTTTCATGAAACAACGCGCCGCTCGCGCGGCGCTGCCTCAAACACCTTCTACCGGCGTTTGAAGACAAAGCGTTTTCGGTTTGATGACGTTTCGATGACGGGCGCGGACATCTGGACAATTTTTCTCCGCCCCGGCATTTGTCCCTGCATGAACATGCAACGGGGCAAGGGTGTCGCATTATGGAGCCAGATTGCCGGTCAATTGGGAGAAAAAATTCAGTCCGGGGCGTTTGAAGCGGGTGCAAAGCTGCCGGCGGAAGCGCAGTTGGCGGCGCAATACGGGGTGAACCGCCATACCATCCGCCGCGCGCTGGAGGAGCTGGGGGATGCGCGGATCATTCGCACCGAGCATGGCAGAGGTTCCTTCGTCGCCGATGAGGTGCTGGATTACCGCATCGGCAAGCGCCCGCGCTTTTCCGAATGGGTGCGCGGCCACAACCGCGTCCCCATGGGCGAAATTTTGCACCTCCGCGAAACCGGGCTTGGCGAATTGCCGGAGGCCGAGGCGGCGGGGCAGGCGCTGGCACTGGGGCCGGAGGCGAATGTTGTGTTTTTGGAACGTCTCGGGACCGCTGATGCGCGGCCCGTCGCAGTTTCGCGCCATATTTTTCCCGCAGCACCCGGACTGCAAGACGCTTTGCGCGGCAACGCCTCGATCACCGCTGCACTCGCCGCCGTTGGCATTGCGGATTTCATCCGTAGCTGGACCCGCGTGAGCGCCCGGTCCCCGAACGCGCGGGAGGCGCGGCTGTTGCGCATGGCCCGTACGGACCCGCTGCTCGCCTGCGAAGCCCTGAACGTGACACAGGCAGGCCAGCCCACGGAATTTGGCCTCTCCTGCTATCCCGCCTTGCGCGTGCAACTGGTGTTTGAACCATGATGGCTGATATTCACATTATTGGCGGACCGTGCATTGCCGACGGCCGCATTATTGCGCCCACGGATGACGCGCGCCTGCGGATTGACGCCACCGGGCTCGACAGTCTTCCGGGCCTCATCGACGTCCATGGCGACGCGTTTGAGCGCGCCTTGCAGCCGCGGCCCGGGGTTAATCTGCCTGTGCACATTGCGCTGGCGGAACTTGAAGCGCAGCTTCTTGCCGCCGGAATCACCACCGCCTATCTGGCCATCACAGTTTCCTGGGAATCCGGCCTGCGCTCGCGCGCCACCTACCAGGCTTTGCGTGATGCGGTTTTACGCCGGCCCGCCAGCGCGCCGGATTTGCGGCTGCATGTGCGGTTTGAGGCGCATAACCTGGATTGCCTCGAACTTCTGCTCGATGATATTTGCGCTGGCCATATCGGGATGGTTTCGTTCAACGACCATACCCCCAGCATTATGCGCAAACTGCACGACCCTGCCGCCGCGATAAAATACGCCGAACGCGCCGGCCAGTCCCTTGCGGATTTTGCCGATGCCGCACGCGCCGCCGCCGCTGCTGCGCCGGACGCGATCATGGAAGGCCGCACCCGCCTGGCGCAAGCCGCGCGGCGCAGAAAAATCCCGATGGCGAGCCATGATGATGCGAATCTCGCGGCGCGCGCGGAATTTCGGGCGCTGGGTTCGGCGATTTCGGAATTCCCGATGAATGCGGATGTTGCACGCGAGGCGGTTGCGCATGGCGAGGATGTGGTGATGGGCGCGCCGAATGTGGTCCGCGGCGGCTCGCATATGGGCTGGCACGGTGCCGAGGCGCTGGTGAAAGATGGCGTTTGCACCGTGCTGTGTTCGGACTATCATTATTTTTCTCTGCTGCGGGCGCCGTATATTCTGGCGCGTAACGGCAGCGCCACGTTTGGTGAGGCGGTGGCGCTGGTGACCAGAAACGCCGCGCGCATGGCGAGGCTGACGGATCGCGGGAGCCTGGAGGTGGGGAGCCGCGCGGATGTTGTGCTTGTTGACCCTGCAACGCAGCGTGTGGCCGTGACCATCGCGGCCGGAACTCTGGCCTACCTGGCGCCGGAGGCGGTGGCGCGGGTGGTTATGCCGCCGCGCTAGAGCGCGATCGTTTGAGGTGCGCTCGCTTGAGCGCGCCGAAAACGTGAATCGCCCTCAGCAAAAAAGCTAGAGCGTTCTCCGGTCAAACGGAAAACGCTTTAGCCTGATCGGATGGGACCGGCGAGAGCGTCAGCACGCGGTCCGCAATCGCATCCCGCACGAAAGGGTCGTGAAAAATCCCTACCATGGCGGCACGTTTGGCTTTTTTCTCGCGCATCAGCCCGATGACGATGTCGCGGTTGGCAGCGTCGAGCGAGGCGGTGGGTTCATCGAGCAGCAGCACCGGCCAGTCCCGGATGAAGGCGCGGGCGAGGTTGACGCGCTGTTGTTCGCCGCCGGAGAACGTTGCGGGCGGCAGCGCGTGCAGCCGGGGCGGGATGCCGAGGCGCTCCAGCATGGCGGAAGCGGCGGTGCGATCACCGCCGGCGGCGACGATGTCAACCGCGGCGACACGCGGCACGGCGCGGAGAAACTGCGAGACATAGCCAAGGGTTTCGCGGCGCAGCGCCATGATCGTCTGGTCCGGCGCCGCCACGATATCCACCATTTCGCCGCCATGCCGGACCAAAATCCGGCCGCCATCCACCTTGTAATTGCCATACAAGGCGCGCAGCAATGTGGATTTGCCGGCGCCCGATGGGCCGGAGAGTGCGATGCATTCGCCGGCGCGCACGGCCAGCGCATTGTCCCGCAGTACGTCCAGCCGGATGCCGCCTTGCAGATGCAGCGTGAAGGTTTTGGCAAGACCCGAAGCTTCCAGCATCATCATGCGGGCAGCACCGAGGCGACGAGGAGCTGGGTGTATTCATGGTGCGGGTCGTCCAGCACCTGGTCGGTGAGGCCGGTTTCGACGATGCGGCCATGGCGCATCACGATCAGCCGGTCGGCCAGCAGCCGCGCGACGCCGATATCGTGGGTGACGAGCACCACGGCAAGGCCGAGACGGCGGACCAGGCTGCCGATGAGGTCCAGGATGCGCGCCTGCACGGAAACATCGAGGCCGCCGGTTGGTTCGTCCATGAACACAAGTTCCGGTTCTGTAACCAAGGTGGCGGCGATTTGCAGGCGCTGCAGCATGCCGCCCGAGAAAAACTTTGGCATGTCATCCAGCCTTGCGGGATCGATCTCCACCGCCTCAAGCCAGCGCGCGGCGGTTTCGCGGATCGTGCCGTAATGGCGCGCGCCGTCCGCCATCAGCCGGTCCCCGATATTGCCGCCGGCCGAGATATCCAGCCGCAACGCGGCGCGCGGGTCCTGCTGGATAAAGCCCCAGCGCGCGCGCTGCAATTTCCGCAAGCCCAATTCGCCCAGGGCGGCCAGCGGCGCGCCATCATACACCACCTCGCCGGCATCAGGCGCGATGCGGCCGGCCAGCACGTTCAGCAAGGTTGTTTTGCCGGAGCCGCTTTCTCCGACAATCGCCAGAATTTCACGCCGGCGCAGTTGCAGCGAAACATTTTGCAGCGCCGTGACGCGGCCATAGGTTTTGTGCAGCGCCCGGGCTTCGAGGAACGCGCTCATGATCGCCGCGCCGCGCAATAATCCGTATCGGAACAGGCGAACATGCGGCCGCCTTTATCGTCGGTCACGATCTCATCGAGATAGCTTTCGGAGGCGCCGCATAAGGCGCAGTTTTGCGCCGCGCGCCCCGGGTGAAACGGGTGGTCTTCAAAATCCAGCGAGCGCACCGCGGTGAACGGCGGTATGGCGTAGATCCGCTTCTCGCGGCCCGCGCCAAAAAGTTGCAATGCCGGCATGTTGTGCATTTTCGGATTGTCGAAGGCGGGGATTGGGGAGGGTGACATCAAATACCGTTCATTGACCATCACCGGATGGTCGTAGGCGACCGCGACGCGGCCGAAGCGGGTGATATCCTCGTAGAGTTTGACGTGCATTTCGCCATATTCGGCAAGCGCGTGGCGGCGTTTCGCTTTGGCGCGGCTTGGTTCCAGCTTGTAGAGCGGCTCGGGCATCGGAACCTGATAGACGATAATCTGGTCTTCGCGCAGTTGCTGTTCCGGGATGCGATGGCGCGTCTGTATGATGCTGGCCTCGGCGGTTTTGGTGGTTGTTCTTACACCCGCCGTGCGGGCGAAAAAGCCGCGGATCGAAACCGCGTTGGTCGTATCATCCGCGCCCTGGTCGATCACTTTCAGCACATCGTCGGCGCCGAGGATTGATGCAGTCACCTGAATCCCGCCAGTGCCCCAGCCATAGGGCAGCGGCATTTCGCGGCTGGCGAAGGGAATCTGGTGGCCGGGAATCGCCACCGCCTGCAAAATCGCGCGGCGGATCATGCGCTTGGTCTGCTCGTCCAGATAGGCGAAATTATAGCCCTGCAACGCCCTCTCCTTCGCCAGCCGCCGCATCCATCGCATTCAGCGAATCCTTTCGCATGGCGCGAATGGTTTCGAGCTCGCTCTGAAAATCCACATGGTGCGGCAATTTCAGATGCTCGACGAAGCCGGTGGCTTCGATGTTGTCGCAATGCGCGAGAACGAATTCCACATCCTGCGCGGGCGCTTTTGGCGCCTCGCCAAGCTCCGCCGCGCGCATAGAACGGTCCACCAGGGACATCGCGATGGCCCGCCGGTCCGCGTGCCCGAAGCATAGGCCGTAGCCGCGGGTGAATTGCGGCGGTGCGGTTTTACTGCCGCCGAACTGGTTCACCATCTGGCATTCGGTGATGGTGATGTCGCCGATTTCGATGGCGAAACCAAGCTCCGGCGGGATGATCGAGACCGCGACCTCGCCCATCCGCAGCTCGCCGACAAAGGGATGCGTATGCCCATAGCCGCGCTGGGTGGAATATCCCAGGGAGAGCAGAAACCCTTCATCGCCGCGCGCCAGTGCCTGCAGCCGCAGATCCCGGCCGGCGGGAAAGTCCAGCGGCGCCATCGTCAAATCGCCTGGCGCCGTGCCGGTTGCCGTATCCGGCTCCAGCAGGGCTTCGGCGCCAAGCATATCCGTCACGCGCGGCATGGCCTCCGGCGGCTTGGCGGGGGGCGGAAAAGCCTGCTCCGTTTCCTCGGTGAAATTCAGCAGCCGGTGGGTGTAGTCCGTGTTTGGGCCGAGGCGCTGGCCGCCCGGCATATCCTTGAAAATCGCCGATATCCGCCGGCGGGCATGCATCGCGGCGGTGTCTACCGGCAGGCTGTCAATCAGCCGCGGCAAGGTGGTGCGATAGGCGCGGAGCAAAAACGCGGCTTCGATCAAATCGCCCTGGGCCTGGGCTATTGCCAGCGCTGCCAATTCACGGTCGTAAAGTGAGCCTTCGGCCATCACGCGGTCCACCGCGCGGCCGAGTTGCTGGTCTATCTGCTCTGCCGAAATTTTGGCGATGGTTGGGTCGCCGCGCCGTTGCGCCGCCAGCCAGGAATGCGCCGCGGCAATCGCCGCCTCGCCGCCTTTGACCGCGACATAGGCCATTAGAGCGCCTCGATTTTCACACCGCGCGGCAGGCCCAAAATCTGCCGGCCGGCGCAGAGCAGCATATCAACCCCGCGCGGCAGGTTTTTGCGCCGCGCCGCCCATTCAATGAAAAATGCCTCGTCCAGCGGCAGGCGCAGAATTGTTTCGGTTTCAATACCAGGACCGGTGAGCCGGGCTTGCCGCCCGGCGAAGCTTTCGACATCCAGGATCAAGGTTGCGCCGCCTTCGGGCTCGTCATCGGTGCCGCTGCGCAACGAGCCAAGCGGTGGCCTGGTGCGCGCCAGCACAAAATCCGCGTCCTCTAGCGCCGCCATCCGCGCGCCGGTGTGAAAGACCAGCCAGTCGCGCGCGTCTTCGGCTTGCAGACTCACCGCCGTGGCGGCGTCCGCCAATGTCAGCAAAATCGCCGCGGCGGCGGGGGAAAGCCCGGCTGGGCGCGGCAGGTCGCCGGCAAGGCTTACAACTTCGCCGGGCCGGCTCAACGCACGCAGGACGGCGCGAAAGCAGGTCTGGGCTGCAAAGGCGGTGGTAAATCCGGGCGAAACATCGTTCACGAGCGCATCGCCGCGAGGGTGAAGAATTTTACTTCCGTGGCGGCGGCTTTGGCCTCCGTGGCCTGGCGGCGGCCTGCCTGCGCCGCCGCCAGGCTGCGCAGCAACGGATCATAAGCCGGATGCAGCGCCGGGTCCTGCAGCACGGCATCCAGCCGGGCGATCAGCTCCACCTGGGCCAGATCCCGCCCGGCGGCGTAGCCATGGCCGATGCGCCCGGCGGAATCCCGAATGCTGCAGCGGGACAGCGTCATTTCACCCAGATTGAATTCGTCGCCGCCGCCGCCGATTCGGCCGCGGACCATCGCCATGCCGGCTTCCGGCCCGCGCAGCCTTGTGTGCGGCGGCAAGGGCGGCGTTTCGCGCAGGCCATCGGCAATCGCCGCGGCGGGCGCGCGCGCCAGCACGGCCAGCCATCCCTGCCGCGCTGCCTGGCCCGACTCTGTGTTGTTAAACATATCTAGACATCTATATGTGTTCCGCAGAGTCGTCAACGCCGTATTTTTCGCAGAAGGCGGCAATTTCCAAGGTACGAAAATCATTCAAATTGGCTTGCAGTTGTTCATCCGGCCAATCCCACCAGGCGATGCGCTGAAGACGGGCGCGGATCTCCGGCGCGAAGCGGTGCCGGAGCGGTTTTGCCGGCATCCCGATGACGATGGCGAAATCCTCGACATCCTTTGTCACCACGGCCCCTGCGCCCACCACCGCGCCGTTGCCGATGGTCACACCCGGCAGAATGATCGCCCCATGGCCGATCCACACATCATGCCCGATGGTCACCTTATGGCTGCGTCGCCATTCGAAAAATTCCGGCTCATCGTCGCCAAACCCGTATTTGCTGGCGCGATAGGTAAAGTGATGCATCGCCGCACGCTGCAGCGGATGATTGCCGGGATTGATCCGGACGGACGCGGCAATGGAGCAGAATTTGCCGATGCTTGTGTAAATAACCTCGCCATTCTCCGCGATGTATGAGAAATCGCCAAAGCTGGATTCGGCGATGCGGCAATGCCGGCCGATTTCGCAGAATTTGCCGAACTGGCTGTCGCGCACCTCAGCGGTGCGGTCGATGCTCGCGGTCTCTCGCAGGGTTTTGCCGGCGCTGTCCGGGTTTGCGTAGCGTTCCACCATATCCTCGCACGACGATCATAATGATCTATACAAGTTGTGCGGATGGATTCGTGACGCTTATGTGACGGGCCGATGAAATCTGTTATCCGGCTCCAGAGCATTTTCCGATCAAACGGAAAATGCTCTAGCCTTGTTTTGGCGAGCAACTTTATCAGATCAGGTTGAATCTTCGATTCAACCTGATCGGATGTTGCTCTAGAGCCGGATGATTTTAGATGGAATCGCTTCGCGATGCCATCTCAAATCTGAATCCGCCTCTAAATTATT
>Ga0116228_10003670_pt1 | contig 13552 bp, 11 predicted proteins | sample S1TSphfallax_2_FD_89694 | JGI IMG/M metagenome (GOLD analysis project Ga0116228, IMG submission 89694) | Host-associated microbial communities from peat moss isolated from Minnesota, USA - S1T2_Fc - Sphagnum fallax MG | ecosystem: Host-associated > Plants > Peat moss > Unclassified | place... | reverse complement strand
TTTGTAATATGACATTATTCCCTTCCTTAGTTTTGTTCTTGTACTATATAACACAAGTGTTTTGTAACACAAATGACACCTCATGACTTGAAGGATTTTGCCATCCACTAGTTTATTATCATTGACCACATAGAAAGCCCAACAAATGGCATTTTTCCTTTTAGACTTCCAGAACAATCTTTTAGCATGCAATTTATGTAAGTTTAAAACAAATCTTTCATTATTACTTTCGACAACCCTGCTTGCTTTAGTTTCCAAACATAAATTTTCAATTGAAGTTTTTGTTACAAGTATATCATCCATCAATTCTTCATTTTGATAAGGTTCAATCTTAATTTCCTCTCTAGTATTCTCACTTACACTTGATTATTCCATTAGAAGTAATGTCAAAAACAACAACAAGCAATGCAAATTTTCAACTTCCAACAACCAAAATTTTAAATATTACAAGCTATTTCTTTCAAATTAAAAGGTTTTTGCAATTTTTCTAGGTATGTTTTTATTTTTTATATTATAAAATTAATGAGCAAAAAGGCAAAGGTAAAGAAAGAAACCAAAGTTCAAGGGGAGAGAAAATTTAAAAGGATAACAAAAAATTCACTTCTAGGCCTAATGCAAAGAATAAAAATTAAATGGAAACTATTATTGCCCCTTAAACAAGCACCAATCTCCTTCCAACAATCAATGCTCACCTGCAAATAAAATAAATGAAATGTTAAAAATAAATTTAAAAAATAAATAAACAAATTATTTACAAAATTACAAAACAGAAACAAAGGCATGTTTTTAAATAATAAGATCAAATAGAAAAAAGGATCAAACTTAATGGATTAATTTTATTAGAACTTACAAGTGTCATGGATAATTTCTTGTCTTCTTTCCTTTTCTTGCAAAATCAAAACAAAAATAAATTGTCTTATGTTATACAAAAATTTGAAAAACTTAAACTAAAAATTAAAAACTTCAATAATGATAAAATAAAAATGAATTTGAAAAAAAAACTTACCTTACTTGATAGCTTTTGCTTGTTGTTTGTAGTTCCAGAACCTACATGCAAAAACAAATAAGGGCAGGGAGTACCATCCAGGGGAACACAAGCAAGGAGCAACCACAAGCAAGCAAGGAGCAAAAATAGCAAGTTAGGGGGGCAAAGGTACCTCAAAATGGTAAAAGCAACGATGGGCTTAAAATGCTTAAAGATGTTTACAACAACAAAAAAATCAAAATCCAATATTTTTTAACATAGGAAATATGTAATAAATTGTATTTAATATATCCTATGTATACAAGATATAAAATACATAACATATAAAATTATGTACACATATATATATACAATTTTTTTAACTAAATGATATTTTATTGTGGACTTTATTTGATAAAAATGTAAAACACAATATTCATCCACGAAAATATAATTTTCTTGATCCAATATTTTTACCATATAAGATTACTTATATACAATATATGTCAATATTTAGTTTTTATATAATATATTACTAAAAATATTTGTGAATAAAATGAATATAATATTAAATATTAATTTATATTTTATAATTATATAATCAAACTCATATTATAATATAAAACTAAACATTTATGTATTTAATATACTATATTTAAACATGTTATATTTTTAAATTACACTATGTAACATTGAATGGATTTGATAATAATGTTATTATATGTTGATACATCATATTTTATGAACTATTTGTATTAAATTTCATAATTAGAATGTATTATGTAATACAAAACAAATTCATATTTTTAAAAAAATCTTTCATTTGGACAAAGTATGAAAAAGATAATGATGGTTAAAAAAAGAAAATGTCTTCAAAACATCATTGTTGACATGTATTGAAATGCTAGATTACATGCAATTTTTTTCAATTCAAGTATTTTTTAGTAGTTTTTATAAATTGCCAGTGTAGATTTTGGAAAACCTTCTAGAATGAAATTTAAATCATTTCATTTGAACATAATATGATAAAGATATTATTAATTAATGTTGGTTTTTAAAAACTATTTAGTTGCATCTCAATTTAAAGGTTAGGTGGAAGTCAAAGGTTTAACCCATATGTTTTGTCTTTGAATCTCATCTTTCATAAGCTATATAAAGAACAAGTCTTTCCTTGAGTTATCATATAGAAATGCAAATGCCAATTTGGGATGAATGAAAAAATGTTTGACCTTAAATGAAAATTGCAAAGTAAATGATTTTTTTTTGGCTATTTATTCCATTTACATTTTCCCTTTCCCACCTATTTGCCTACCTACACAAGTAAGTAGGTGCTAGTTTTATACCTACCTAGATAGATAGGTTTGAATCTTCTTGAAATTCAATTTTTAAAAATGAAAGAATCAAATAATTAGAATTAATTGGTTAGTATACAATAATTCAAATGAGATAGTTAATATTAAATAATATAGATTAAATAATTAATATTAAATAATCTGGATTAAATAATTCAAATTTTCAAATTTTTCTAGTTGTTCGTATGTTAATGAATTTACTTGTTCGTACAAATTCATCGCCAATCACTAAGCAATTGATGAATTTGCTAGGAATTCACAACTAGGATGAAAATTCACTTAATTCATTACAAAACCCAATGAATTTTCATTAGTGGGTTTGAACTCATTATGTACTAGTGTTGGGCTACTTCATTTTGAAGCTTCCAAATCCATGGTTTTGAAACAATTTGTTGTCTTTAGCCTCTATTTTTGCAAGTGGGTCCTTGGACTTGCTTGTTAGGCCCAACTACCCATTATCCAATGTGTCTTTGTTTTCATAGTCTTCCTCACAGTCCTTAACCATTGACCTAATAATGCCAAATTTTGAATCACAAACTCACACACCACTTATTAGTGGAACCTTCACAAAACTTTCAATTGCATGAAAGCTCAAAAGCCAACAAAGGTTCATGACTACTAAACTTGGGTGCAAAAGAAATTTTACTAAACTTCAATAGAGGGGAGAGTTTGGAAAGACGACACCTATGTGGTAGGGCCCTATGAATTACCTACACAACAAGCCCACAAAAAAAATCAAGGTGCCAAGGGCATGATGACATGCATTTTCATGCCCAAAAACAAATTTGGTCCAATAGTGTGTTGGCACTCAAGTGGATAGTCATTTTAACAATTGTCCTAGCCTAATTGCCCTTATCATCAATGGCTCCTATGGCTAAAATAATACACCAATTATTTAACTATGAGGACAAATGCCATTATGAGGCAAATGTGTTTTCATGTGGCCTTTTGGTTTGAATTAAGATTTTTTTTAAAAATAGTAAAGACAACTAATTATCCTTGGATCTTCATCAATGGATCATAATATTTTTGGCCAAAAATCAAATGTATACAAAATTTCATGCCATTTTTGTACTTTTAGCTTGCCATTTTGGGAAATTTTGTCTACATTGTAGTGTGTAAACACATGCTACCACTTATAACTTGTCATTCCCAATTATTGCATTGCCTTGCTTTGCCCTAATAGCTTCTTCAAACATTTTTTAAAAAATGTACTCCCTAATAATATGTTTCATTTTTACATGGAAACAATTAAACTTCTCAACTCTACTTGTTAAATTGGATTAATCTCCTCCATCTTGCTTTGTATGGTCAAATTTTGGTTTCCCTTTTAAGAAAATTTTAGGCTTCTTGTTCACAAACAATGTTGAGGACAAATTTTTTGTTGATGCAAAGGATTTCATCATTGTCTCCTCTTAAAACAAATTTGTGATTAACAAACCCAAGGTAAAATTGAACCTTGACGTACTTTTCAAAAAAACAATGTTCTTATATGACATAGGCATCACATCAATGTATATATGATTGCATATGTAACAATATTTCTTTTTGCAATTGAATCAAGTTTGTCAATTTGAATCATCATATTTTTTCATTTTTTCCCTAAATCTTCCAATATAAAAAATAAATTCATGAAGATAAATGTTTCCACTTCCATTAATATAAATTCCAATTTTTATTTACCAATTTGCTTAATATTTACAATTTGTGCAGTGCATGTTTGTAAGGTGGATCTTTGACCTAGAATTTTAAGTTCTTGGAGTTGATGAATACCCATAAAAAAAATGTTACAATTTGTGATGTCAAAAATTATGTTTTGAAGTTTTATGTTTACCTCGTGATGTTATGAATATTTTTTTATTATGTCAATGAGAATATAAATATGTGTGTGTGTGTTAATGTTTTGAAATTTTGAAAAAATCTTACATCACATTTGTCATGTTAATTTTAAATTCGTGTAAATTACATTTTTTTGATATTCAATATTGCATTTCTACAATGTCTAACTAAAACACCTTGAATTTTGCATTATCTTGATAATCTTACATTAGATAATTTGTGTTTTTGATTTTTTCAATATTCATCTTGCAAAACAATTCTATGTTAAATTATGTTTTTTCAATATTAATTTGACATGAAAATTTTGTGTTGAGAAAATTAAAACATTTGATTTTCACATTAGAAAGTGATGATATGTAAAGACAAATATGAAAAGGTTTTGACATAGAATTGTTTTTGGGACTTGTCATCCAAGAAGGCAATTTATGGAATCTAAAGTTGTTCCCCTTAAACTAGTTCTGATGTACAATTGTCACTAGAATTAACTTGTGTTGTCAAACATTAAAATATGTTCTATCAAACTTGGGGATATTATTGAATTTTTTTTTCTATTACATATAAACATTTATATGTTAAATGTTTTTTACAACATTCCTTCTTTCAATGAATTCAATTTCATGTCTTCTAAGTTACATTTGTTTTGCAAATTGTGATCCATTCTACATTCAATGCACTCCTTTAATAACCAAAATGAAATTATTACACATTTAAATTAAGTAATTGTGCTTTGATATCATGTTGGATTCTATGGACCTATTCTCTCATTATAAAGGATTTCTTTCATTGGATTAACCATGACATGATGGATTTTATTGAAAAATGTTTTCCTCCCAACCAAAGAAGACATACATTCCTAATGTGATTTTTCACCCCCAACTCTCATATCCTACATCCATTGTAACTATTAATGTAATGAATGAAGCAAAATGTATCATCCTAAATTAGGTGTTCATTTGTTATAGGTGGTGGGCTACATAAGGCATATAAGAAAACATGGCAAATAATTCTAGAAAGTAAGGCTTTTCCTATGTTACAAAGGAGGCTACCCTAGCAATCACTACTACAAAATGTGGGTGTAGTTCACTAGTCCCTATTCACTACACTAGTGAATTCACTACTTTCCAACTAGTCCCCATTTACTAAAACTAGTGAATTCACTCAAAATTTAATGAAATCACTTAACGTACTAGGACACCTTTTGTCATAGTGAAATGCTTGCATGTTACTTTGAACTTGTATCAACCTACATCTACAATCTAACATCAAGAAGGAATGTAGGGTGTGACGGCCTCATTTTATGTAAAATTGATCACCTCTTAGAAGATGAGAAGGAGTAGTGTGCTACTTCAAAACCAACATTGAACCTTAAATATATTCTATTTGAAAAAAGATCCTACATGATTGCAAAAAATTAGGTTCTTCCACTATGCAATGTGACTGAAAACAATCAATACAACAAACTTGAATAGAGAAATGAATTACACTAAAAATTTAATTTTCTTATAAGTATACTATGATATATTAATGATTCAAACTAGTTCCTTTAGAGAGATGGATCAATGACTTTGAGATGAATTAATGATAACCAACAATATGTTTATATGCACATGGAGGACCACTCGGAAATAAGACTAATAAATGCTAGTAGGTGGAAACAGTTGCCATGCAGAATGGGTAATATAGAATAATCTATTAAAGTTCACATGGGTGTCTAACTAATGTGCTAGTGGAAAGTGTAGTGAATTCAATCTCATGCACATGCCACTATTTTTTATTTACTATGATAGTGTGGAAATGAACAAGACTACTAAGATTAACTTAAGTATTAATTTGCCACTATTGTTTACTACTCCCATTGAAATAGCTTGACCACATGCCATTATAACATTCCCACTTTGTCAAGGTATTTTTGAGGATTCAAGCCTAGGAGCTGCATGCACTTGAAGTGTTTTGGTGTAGGAATGGGCTTTGTCAAAGCATTAACACCCATGTTTAATGTGGAGTAATATCAAAAAGAGACTTCATTTTTATTTGTCATCTCCATGAAAAAGTGGTGTTGTATGCCAATATGTTTAGTTTGCTTGTGGTGAATGGGGTTTTTGATTAGCACTATACTTCCTTGGCTATCATTGAAAATTATTGTAACATCCTTTTATGGAAAACCCAACTCCTACAACAACTTTTTTAACCACATGGCTTCTCTAATGGTAGATGGAGCAGCCATGTATTTTACTTTTGTTGATGAAAGGGCCACAATTGGTTGTTTCTTACTCACCCAACTTATAGTTGTATTTGTTAATATAAATGCAAACCTAGTTATGGACCTCTTAGAGTTTAAGTTTTCGTCCCAATTTGAATATGAAAAAACTTTGAGGGTTACTCCCTCTTCATCTCCTAAGTATTGTAACCATAGATATTGCATTCCTTGAAAATATCAAATGATTATATTGGCAACTACTTAGTGTTCTTTAGAGGGGTTTAACACGAATTGATGAACTATGCTCATTGCATTAAAGAGATTTGGTTTAGTATCAACCGTTGCATACATAAGGTTGCCCACAAGTTCCATGTATGGCATGTCCTTCATCTCTTGATCTCTTGTGAAGTTGTTGGTGCAATTGTTTTATGCAGTTTATTATTAGCTTCTAAAGGCATGTACATGGGTTTACAACTTTCCATGCCAAAGTGCTTTAGAATTTCACTGATACATACTTTGATTATCCAAGTCTAATGGTTGTATGCTTTCAATTTCTCACTATTTGAATCCCAAGAAAGAATGCAAGATCCCTTAGATCTTTCATTTCAAACTTTCATGGAAGAGATTTTTCACTCTTTCAATTGTCAAGATCTCCTTACTAAAGCTTAATAAGTCATTTACATATTATGTTAGGAACACATACGATGACTCTTGATTTTTCAAGTAGTAAATATTAGGATCTACTTGACACTTTCTAAATCCTAGACTGAAAAAGAAAGAATCCATTATTTCATTCCAAACCTGTTGAGATTGTTTCAAGCCATATATAGCTTTTTAAAATTTGCACACAAGGGTGAAAGCATGAAAAAAAGAGCTAGGGGTGCCAAGCCTTAGTCCTTCCCAAGCACTGGCCTTAAAAATTAATAACACATGGCCTACCATCATTGGCTAGGACTTTGAAAAAATAAAAAACAAAATCCACAATTTTAAATTTTCGCATGTACGGAATTTGTGTAGGATGAAGGACAAAAGCAATTAAATGGATGATAATGAATGTTGAAAAACAATTCTTCATGCATGCCTAATTTGTTATTGTCTTTCATAGTTTGGTAATCTAAGGTTCATCATCATGCTCTTCCTATAGTCTTTCAAACTTTGCACAAGCGAGCTCCCAAACTTCGTTTGCAATAGACAAGCTTCGTGTGTTTTCTTTTCCACACAAGTGTTCTTGCATGTAGTTAAACTATGAACATAATCTTAAGGTTATGATTCAATAGTTCATATTTGTTGAAGCATGGGTAAGGGCTTGACAAAGTGGTTGGAGTTTGATTTGGAAAGAAAAAACATCAAAAGTTTTTCGCTCTTCTCATTAGCAGTTTCATCATTAAGGATCATTGCATTTTAAACACAAGTATGTCAAAAATGTTCTTTGTGTACATTGTGGCTATGGTTGTTTGTTATCTTTTGAGAAAACATGAAGTTGGTTTACTACAAGGATTAACACCATGTAGTGGTTGGTTGTTGCACCCAAGTTTAGGGTTTATGTTATTTTCAAGGTGTATTGTCTACAAGGTTCTTCGAAAGTAGTTACAACCTCAACCTTCTTCTTGTGCGTTGAAATTTTGAATTTTATTTTTCTATTGGTAATTCATTGGTGCATTTTGGCTTGGACCCAAACTCTTTCTTTCCATTACATCATCATCAATAAAACTCCTTCAAATCGTTGTTGACCCACCTATTAGCAACGAGAACTTTTGCTTGTTATTTGTGTATGATAGTTTTTAAAAGTGGCCATTCCTTGTGACATTGGAGCATTGGTTTAGGCGTAATACAAGTGCAAATTTGTTGCACAATGAACAACCCATTGATCTATCGTGAAAAGAATACAACAACAATTCAGCTACCTTTCCTATCTTGATTTCCTTTTCACTTTCATCCTTAAATTTCTTTGTTAATTTAACTTGAAACAATATGCAAAATGTCCCAACTTTATCATTCAAAAAGGGTTTAAGATTTTCCTTATTGCAAGTGTTGTTGGGGTTTGATTGTTATGGTTTACTTGGTTCAAGTTTTTTGTTACAAATCTGGAGTTCAACAAGGGTTTTAATAGACTTAACACCTGATGCACTAGATGTTTCAAATAGAATAATCTTAGCTTTTAGTTCCAACATGTCAAATTTGTTATATTGAAGAATTTTACAATGTTCGCATATTTTGATTTCATTTGCACGACAAGGACTTGGGAGGAAAGATTGCAACTCTCAAGATTTAAACTTACACTTCATGAAGTATGGAACCAAAATCCATCTTACTTGTCAAAGTGTTGTTTATTTCCTTCTTCTTTTTTCAAAATTTTGCACAACTTACATATGTTGCAATTTCTTCTAGTCTTAGAGCTTAGCTAGTTGAAAGGTCCTTGAGTTCATGTTTGAAAGCTTTTAGTGTGCATAGGTCATATAAAGAACATCGTATTAGCAAAGCGATTTGGGAGATTTTAAGCAGATGTTGGTTTGGTGATAAGAGGTTAGGATGGGATGGAAAGGAGAACATGGATGATGTTTTTTACATACCACCAAAAAGCCCAGTAAAAGAAGATAATAGATGCAGTACTATAATAAATTCAAGCCAAATTCATTTGGAAGTGCATGGTTACATGCATTTTGAAATTGTAAAACAATTGCTTAAACTAGATTTTGCTCCATTTGAAAGGTCATCAAAAATTGAACAATCTTGGTAAAAAACAAACTCGAAATCGATCATCAAAGTCCCAAATAGGCAACTAATTCCTATAAAACATAAATTATTGATGATATTCAAGGAAGGGCGCAAATCCTTCCCCACATTATAAGCAATGACAAAACCAACAATCCTACCACTAGCTCTATGCAAACTTCAAGTATCTGATGAACTCTTTTTGAAAGTTGTGAAACTCAAATCTAGCAACCTAGGAGTTAGGATTGTCTAGTTCCAGTAGCAAATGGTATGAATGTTCTTCACTGTCCAATTTTCCTAAATTTTTAATTAGCATTAAGTAGTTGGATCCATGGTTTATGTTATGATTGTAATGTCCATGTGGTGCATAATGTTTATTCCTCTTAAGGCATTGATTGGTAATCTTGAGCATATGTTTTTTGATTTCTTACACAATATAACATATATGTTTTTGTTCTAATGTTTATTTTGTTGTCATTGAATGAGCCTTGGACCTTTGTATGCGAAATGGTGGATCTTAGATAAAGTGGCTAATTTGCTACATGTGTAAAAACAATTTTGTTACATCATCAACACCATACAATTGAAAATAGGTACTTTCCAAAGCACTATAACGCATTTTGTAAAGTCAAAATTTTCATAAAACCTTTTAAACCCTTACATTTAATGGAAGTTAATCATATGCATACTTGCATCTTAAACATTTGAGGGTCCCAATTCTTTGTTGATCCTAGGTTTTTTTAAGGTGCTTAGCTACTACTCTCAAAGTAATTAACAAACCATTTTGAGTTATTAGTCTTTATCAGTAGTTCTTATTATAGATTGTTTTATATATGCAATATTACAATATAGGATTAATTATGCATCTTTGATTTCAAGTCCTTGAATTTGTTAGAATGCTTTTGTGGAGTAGATGTTGTTTATCAAATGCAATATATCTTCAAATTTAGGGGTTTATCATTTTAAAATGATTGTTAATAAGGACTAATTCTTTGTCTGTGATTCAAATCCTTTTTTAATCTGTTAAAATGAGTTTGTAAAGTAGGTGTTGCTTGGCAACCATAATGAATCCTTAAATTTATGGGTTGGTCATTTTCAAAGGACTATTGATAAAGATTAATTTTTTGTCTTTAATTTCAAGTCCTTTTTTAATATGTCAAAGTGATTTTGTGAAGTAGGTGTTGCTTGGCAATCACAATGAATCTTTACATTTAGGGGTTGGTCATTTTCAAAGGATTGTTGATAAGGATTAATAACTTATTGTTGTTGTCGAGTACTTATTAAGGTGCAAAGCTATAAGTTTGTCAAGTAATTATTACTTACCAACCACTTTGAATCCTTATATTCAATGGTTGATCATTTTTAAAAGACTTTTGATAAGGACTAACACCTTAGTGTTAAGTATTTTACAAGTGACAAAGCTGCAAGTTTGTCAAATAGGTTTATTTACAAACCACTTTGAATCTATAAATTTAATGGTTAGTCGTTAATATAAAGGACTTTTGATAAGGACTAAAAGATTGTTGTTGTTGTCAAATATTTGTTAAGGTGTAAAGTTACAAGTTGATCAAATAAGTGTTGAACTTACTAACCACTTTGTCTCCTCAAATTCAATGGTTGATTTTTTAAAGACTAATGCTAAGGACTTACACCTGCTTGTTGATGTCAAGTATTTTTTTAGGTGAAAAACTACAAGTTTGTGAAGTAAATATTACTATTGGTACCCGTGACCTTCGGACACCCGTGGCTACGGCACTCCAGCCACCCCGAACGCTCTATTTGGTCGCCATAATCGGAAATTTTCCCAAAATAACACTCGTGGGTCCCACCCTAAGGCATTTATATCCCCATAGATAAAAACAATATTGTGACTTAGCGCTGTGGTCCCGACCAACGTTGTGCGGGTATTAGAACCAACCGTGTGTACTTTCAGGTTATTAGTATGGGTATTTACTCCCTTACTCGATGGGGGTGAGAAAACCCAAAACCCCGGTTCTGACATTTTGAACCTTGGTTTTCGAAAGTTTTGGAAATTTCCGAAAACACGCTCCTCTATATAACCGCCAGTTCTTTCGATAGTAGGGGGGGGAGGGGAAGGTTTTTATATCCGCCTCTGGTGCGGTGGGAGAGGGATGTGATCCGACCGTCATTCCTTCCCTTCGGACGGCTGCGATGCTTTGTGGAGATCAGGTCCTAGTTTGTACACCTGGCCGGTGCGGAAACCGTGGTGGTCCAACCCCCGTCACAGACTGACACCGGTCACCCGCTGCTTCACCGGCCTCTCCCTCCCCCACCCCCCAAAACCCCCGTCACAGACGTAGTGAATTAATATATAGGATTTACCAACCACTTTGATTCCTTACATTCAAAGCTTGATCATTTTCAAAGGACTATTAATAAGGACATATAGCTTATTGTTGTTGTGAAATACTTGTCAAGGTGCAAAACAAGTTCTAGAAATAGGTGGTGTAACAATTAACCAATAGCAGAAGACCATACAAAAGGATTAACACCTTATTTTTGTTCTCATGTTTTTTTTTCTAGGTGGGTAGAACTTTTTTTATAAGGTAAGTTTTGCTAAGAATCCAAATTAAAACCCTTTAACACAACATTTGATGCTTTATAGAGGATTAATGTTTAATTTGTAGTTGATCCAAAATATTTCTAAATTGCCAAAATTGCTTTTGCTTAAGGTTACTAGAGTCTCACATATCATTTTTAACCTTAAAATTTTGGTTGATTATCTGCAAAGTATTTTGCTATAGGTGTGCACACCTTGTTACAAATCCTAGGGATATTTTGTAATAGGTCAAAACCTTTTCCAATTATTGTATGGTGCTCACAAATCAACTTGATTATATAGAATATATTTTTTGCATTGATCATACATAGTTTAATACATTAAGGGATTTCAAGTGTTTCTAATATATTTTTTGTTATTGTGTTTTAATAAAGAATGGGTGATTTTATTGTCACAATTTATGTGTTGTAGCTGCTAATCATGGGCAAGGAAGAAAAGAAGCCAAAGTGGGTATCGATAAAGAATATCCTAAGTGGGCATGGGTTGATTTCAAATTTCAAGATGCTAATTTTTTTCAAGAAGTGAGGCAACTCTTGGCAAAAGGGTTAGATCCAAAACATGAATTGATTCATGCATGTTATTATAGCAGACATTGCAAGCTTCTTTGGCAATGTCAAAACATTCAAAACCACTAATACATTACTTCCATCAAATGCAAGGAAAGAGATGGAGACATTTTATTGGAAGATCAATGGCACTGGCCATATCACCAACAATGAGTTGATAGTATTGTTTGTGAAGGGTTGGATAGTAAAATTGAATGGACACCCAATTAATTGCGCTAAAGATGTTGTTGCCACTATAAAGGAAAAGGCTCGACGCTTGGGCAATGGCACAATGAATAAGCCCAAGGTGGAAAAATGTTCAAATGTTAATGAAAGTTTGTAGAGGTCACAAGAAGGTACATGCACATGACATGTATGTGTGAAGTTGGAAAAGGATGGAAACATGTTTAATGTAAAATGCCAGCTTTTATACAATCGTTGCCTAATGAAGATATTAGCAAAGTGGACAAAATCATGCACCTTAAACATGAGGTTTGGAAGCTAGCCAATGTACATTTCAAGTAGCTTGAAGAGAAGAAAAAAAAACTTCAAGACCATTTGATCGGTTTGAAGTTTCACATGGAAGATCGCAAATTGGCCTGTGAGATTATTGAAGGAAAAATTTAGGTTCTGAGGGCAGAACTCCAAAATTTAATGAATCAACAAGTATGGGTTCTAGACCAAGTCCCCTATCTTTTGTGAACAATCAAAGATATTTGAAATATATGAACCAGATTTGAGTTGGATTTAATAGTTAGTCATGCCTAAATAGTTGTCTTCATGTTAGGGAATTATTTGATAAATGTTAACTATTGTATAAAAATTGGAACAAATTGTAGATACTTTAAATTTTGGGCAAATAAATGTGTGAGGCATTCTTGCAGACCTTCAACATGAAGATATGCACTCACAAAATTCGTTTGGAAGTGGAACTACTATGTAGTTGTAGTTTAACAAGTAAGGTGGTTCAATGTAATGCAATGAAATTCACTAAGAATCTAATGCGTTGTGTCCACTTGGAAGATACAAGACATTATGGGAGAATCGTAACTCACCATGATGGAATGTGAAGGGGCATTATGTTGATGTTCATTCAATGCCACACTTGATGGTTGAACCCTTCTTGTTCCATTCATCATAACATCTACATACAACCTCCTAATCTAACATGCATTGGATTTTTGAAAAGCTAATATAAAAGGAGCCATGTTACAAAATTTTATAAGTTTTTTTTTTTTTATTAAGAGTTAAGCCTTGGGACTAAGAATCACTTTGCTTAGATTGAAGGAAAAAAAATAGACAATTCAACCCCCTCTACTTCCTGCAAGTGTAGCTCCCTTACAACCAAACAAATGATGCAAA
>Ga0116228_10003668_pt1 | contig 13554 bp, 17 predicted proteins | sample S1TSphfallax_2_FD_89694 | JGI IMG/M metagenome (GOLD analysis project Ga0116228, IMG submission 89694) | Host-associated microbial communities from peat moss isolated from Minnesota, USA - S1T2_Fc - Sphagnum fallax MG | ecosystem: Host-associated > Plants > Peat moss > Unclassified | place... | reverse complement strand
GCCGGCGATGCCGAGCTGGATGAGGGCAATATCTACGAGGCGCTGCTGGAGGGCTGGAAGCACGATGTGCGGGATGTCTGGTGGGTGGTTGATTACAACCGCCAGTCGCTCGATTCGGTGATGCCGGACCGGCTGTTCGGCCGGTTCGAGGGGCTGTTCCGGGACATGGGCTGGAAGGTGGTCTCGCTGAAATACGGCAAGCAGTTGCAGGCGGCATTCCGTCTGCCAGGGGGCGCATCGCTGCGCGGCTGGGTGGATGAGTGCCCGAATTCGACCTATTCGGCGCTGACCTTTCAGGGCGGGGCGGCCTGGCGGCAGGCAATTCTGGCCGATATGGGCAAAAGCCGGGCGGTCCGCGCGATCATCGACCCGATGAGCGACGAGGCTTTGGGTGCCCTGATGACGAACCTGGCCGGCCATGACCTGCCGGCGCTGACGGAGGCATTCCGGGCGGCGACACTGTCCGACCAGCCGACGGTGTTCCTGGCCTATACGATCAAAGGCATGGGCCTGCCGTTCGCCGGGCATAAGGACAACCACGCCGGCATGATGACGGTGGAGCAGATGGATGCGTTCCGGACGCAGATGAAGGTGCGGCCGGGGCATGAATGGGACCGGTTCGAGGGGCTGGACAATCCGAAGGGCGTGGAAGGATTCATCAATTCGGTGCCCTACGCGGTAAAACTCACGCAGCATGGGCGGCGGCTGGAGGCGGCGACGATCCCGGTGCCGGAAAAACTGCCGCAGCCGCGGGTGACGGGGCGGCGGATGAGCACGCAGGCCGGGTTTGGCGAGATTCTTTCGGAGATCGGGCGCGCGCAGGGTGAGACGGCAGAATTATCCAAGCGGATCGTGACGATGAGCCCGGATGTGGCGGTCTCGACCAATCTCGGCCCCTGGATCAACCGCCGCGGCGTGTTCGACCGGCATACGCGGGACGACGTGTTCCGCGACGGCAAATTGGCGAGCGCGCAACGCTGGGGAATGAATCCGGAGGGCCAGCATATCGAGCTTGGCATCGCCGAGCAGAATCTATTTTTGCTCCTGGGTGCGGCGGGGCTGAGCCATGATCTGAACGGCGTGCGGCTGTTGCCGGTGGGGACGGTGTATGACCCGTTCGTCAATCGCGGCCATGATGCGCTGTTCTATGCCTGCTACCAGGATGCGCGGTTCCTGCTGGTGGGCACGCCGAGCGGGATTACCCTGGCGCCGGAAGGCGGGCAGCACCAGGCGACCAATACGCCGGCTTTGGGCATTGTCCAGGACAGGCTGGCCTCGTTCGAGCCGGCCTATTGCGACGAGCTGGCGATTTTGATGACGCACGCGTTTGACTGGATGCAGCGGCCGGAGGGTTCCGCCGTTTGGCTGCGGCTGTCCACCCAGGTGCTGAAGCAGCCGGAACGGACGCTGAATGCGGCGGATGTGATCGCCGGGGCGCATTGGGTGCGGCCGCCGGCGCCAGGGGCCGGCATCGCGATTGCCTATCAGGGCGCCGTTGCGGGCGAAGCGGAGGCGGCGTTCGCTTTGCTGGCCGAGGATGTGCCGGGCGCCGGTCTGCTGGCGATCACCAGCCCGGACCGTCTCTATGCCGGCTGGCGAGCGGCGCAGCGGCAACGCCGGGCGGGGGAAAAAGCGCAATCCCATATTGAAAAGATGCTGGCACCGCTGGCACCTGGGGCAGCGCTGGTGAGCGTGCTGGATGGCCATCCGGCGGCGCATGCCTGGCTGGGCGGGGTGCGCGGGAGCAGAATCATGGCGCTGGGGCCGGACCGGTTTGGTCAGTCCGGCGATATCACCGATTTGTACCGCGAATACGAGATCGACGCGGCGGCGATTCTGGATGCTTGCGCGGAGGCGCTGCTGGGGACTTAGAGGCTGTTTCAGAAGTCGATAGGCTGAGCCAGCTGGGGTGGCTTTCGAGAACCGGCGCGGAACGTACGTTGAGTACGTGAGCACCGGAAGCGCAGAAAGACGCCTCAGATGGCCAGCATAGCGGCTTTTGAAATAGCCTCTCGGGCCGTCCGGTTTCCCGGACGGCCCGATGCTTTACTGGCTGGTGCCGGTGGTGCCGCCGCCGGACATCGTGCCCTCGTTCGAGCCGCCGGTCATGCCGCCGCTGGTATCCGTGCTGGTGCTGGCCTTGCCATTGGCGGAATTGGTGCCGGTGCTCTGGCTGCTGGAGCCGTCATTGGTGCCGGGGCTGGTGGTGGTGCCCATGCCGCTTTCATTGTTCATCGTGCCGCTGGTCGAGCCGTTCGACATCGAGCTGCTGTCGCCGCTGGAGCCGGATTGCACGGTCTGCGCGAAAGCGAGGCCAGAACCGGCGAGCGAAAGCGCCAAGGCGGCGCTGAGGAGTTTACGAGTCATGTGTTGGTTTCCTTAAAATTAAAATCGCCGCGTGAGGCGGCGTTCGACCAACGTCACGTAATGTTGCTGCCGTGAAGTACGACTAACGGGGCGTGAAACTTTGGTAGGTTATGGCTGTGGATGGAGCCATCGGTGGGTTGCGAAGGCGCAACCCACCCTACTGATCAGGTCAATCACGCAAAGCGCTGGGCGCGGCAGAGTTTCACGAAGCTGGCGGCGGCGGGGTTTAGCGGGCGGCCGGCGACGACCGCGAGCAGGATGCCGCGCGAGAGGTCAGGCTCGGTGAACGGGCGCGTCGCCAATGGGGCGGCGAAGCGCAGGCGGTTGGAGAGCAGCGCGATGCCGAGACCGGCGCCGACCAGCTCCAGCATTTGCGACGTGGCGCCGTGGCAGCGTTGCAGGCGGAGCGGCTGGGCGCTCTCGGCGGCCAGGCGGGTCGCGAAGCCGCCGCAGGATTCGCCGACCAGGATGGTTTCATCCACCACATCGCCGGCGGTGACGGCATTGCGGGCGAGCAGCCGGTGCTCCGGCGGCAGCACGGCGACCGCATTGTCGCGGTACAGGTTCCAGCGGTTCAGCCGCTCCGGCATGTCGCAATGGTCCGGCAGCAAAGCGCAGTCCAGCGCGTCGGTCAGCATGGATTCGACCAGCGCCGCCGGACCGGATTCATCGAAATGGATGGTGACGTCCGGCAAAGCGGTGGTGACTTCGCGGATGACACCGGCGATGGCGCCGGCGCCGATGCCGGGGCCGAGGCCGATTTTCAGGATTTCGGTGCGGCGGTTGGTCTGCGCGTCCGCGGTGGCGCGGGCGGCGTCCGCCGCGTCCAGCATGGCTTCCAGATGCGGGCGGATGTTGCGGCCGAGTTCGGTGAGCTGGGTCAGGCTGCGTTCGCGGAAAATCAACGGGCCGCCGAATTCGTCTTCCAGCCGCTGGATGGCGCGGGTGAAGGCGGGTTGCGTCACATTACATTGGGTCGCCGCGCGCGTAAAATTCAGCGTCCGGCAGAGCGTGATGAAATAGCGAACCTGGGAGAGTTCCATCAAGCGGTCGCCCGGATTTCACGCAAGGCGGCGATAATGTCGGCCGGTTCCGGGCGGCGGGAGAAATCGACATCGAGGAAGCGCCAGGCGATCACGCCGTCCGGCCGCAGGATATAGGTGGCGGGGACCGGCAGGAGCCAGCCGCCATTGCCGTGGCGATCCGGGAAATTCGGTTGGGATTTGGCGAGGAGGGCGCGGTAGAGTTTGGGGATGGTGAAGACGACGCCGGTCGCGAGGCCGACGCCGCAATCGACGTCCGACAATACCTCGAACCGCGCCTTGTGATAGGTTTTCATGTCCAGCGGCAGGCCGCCGGTTTCCGGTGTGAGGGCGAGCAGCGTGCCGCCGGCGGCCTCGATTTCGGGCAGGGATTCAGCCAGGGCGGCCAGCATCAGCCGGCAGAACGGGCACCATTCACCGCGGAAGAAGCAGATGACGACCGGGCCGGTGGCGCGGATGGCAGAGAGCGAGATGAGCCTGCCCTCCGCGCTGGGGAGGATGAAATCCGGGAATTTATCGCCGGGGCGCAAGGCGTGGTCGACGGCGCCGTTGCGGGTGAGTTCCGCCACCCAATGCTCGTAGGCGGCGTTCCAGGCGGCGGCTTCCCGGCGGCTGGCGAGCAGCCTGTCCAGACGGGACTGCAACGTGTCGGGGGTTGCCGTTGGCATGTCTTTCTATCGGTCCGGCTTTCATAAAACTCAAGCAGACCGCCCGGCGCGAGGCCGGGCGGCGGTGCGGCTTACTGCTTGGTGGGCGCCATGCTGTTGCTGGGCGCCATGGTGTTCGAAGGCGCCATGGTGTTGGCCGGCGCCATCGTGTTGGTGGGCTTCATGGTGTCAGGCTTCGCGGGCGGGGTGGGGCTCATGCTGTCATGCGCCATGCCCATGCTGTTGCTGCTCATCGTGTTCGTGCCCATCGTGTTGTTGCTTGCGGTGCCGGCGGTCTGGGCGAAGGCGGCGCCGGAGAGGCTGGCGGCGGCGATCAGGCCGGCGAGAAGAATATTTTTCATGTGGATGTCCTTTTCGATTTGAATGATGTGAACCGGATGACCAGGGGTGATTACATGCCGGTGGCGGCGGTCTCCGGCAGGCTCGCGACAACCATATGCCGCGGCGCGTTGGCGCCGATGACATCGTTTTTCATCACGATATGGGTGATGCCGGCCGGTAGCGAGGTGGCCGCCGAGAGGGCGGACGGGACCGCGACATTGCGCTGGGCGAACGCCGCCTGGCCGGAGACGGCGAAGCCAAGCGCCAGGCTGGCGGCAAAGATGAAACGTGACATGTATCAACACTCCTTGATGGATGCGGCGGGGTTTCGCCGGTGACGCTCTATGCGCTGTCTGGCGGGCGGCGAGCCAATGCCGTTGCGGCATGGTTTCGATGCCTGGACGCCGTGCGGGGTTCGGCGCAGAAAACCACCCTGCAAAGGACGCAATACCATGGCCAAAAATTCCAAACGGCGCGGACCAGTGATCCATCCCTGGCCGTTGCGGCTGACGCATTGGCTGAACGTGATCGCCATCGTGATGATGATCGGCAGCGGCTGGCAGATCTATGACGCCTCGCCGCTATTCGGGTTCAGCTTCCCGCCGCTGATCACGATCGGTGGCTGGCTGGGGGCGGCGATCGCCTGGCATCTGGCCTTCATGTGGCTGCTGGTGATCAACGGGATCGCCTATTTCACCTGGGGCGCGGGCAGCGGGCATTTCAGGAAACTCTGGCCGATTTCGCCGCGGGCGATTATGCGGGAGATTGGCCAGGCGCTGACTTTTCGGCTGCGGCATGAAAAGGGCATGTATAATGCGGTGCAAAGGCTGCTTTATGTCGGCGTGCTGTTCGCCGGGGTGGTGATCGTGATTTCCGGCCTAGGCATCTGGAAGCCGGTGCAGCTGTGGTTTTTCACCGATCTGTGCGGCGGCTATTTTATCGCCCGCTACGTGCATTTTTTCGCGATGGCGGCGATCGCCGGGTTTGTGGTGATCCATGTGCTGCTGGTGCTGATGGTGCCGAAGGTGCTGCCGCCGATGATCACCGGCGGGAGGCTGGAACAATGAAACAGTTCGATCCGAGCCGGCGCAAACTGTTCGCCCGGGCACTGGCGCTGGGCGTGGTTGCCGCCCTGCCCGGCTGTAATTTCGAGGACCCGCAGCATCCGGACTTGGCCGACCGGTTCCTGCGCGCGATGCTGGCCTGGAATGACCGGGTGCAGCAGGCGCTCTTCAGCCCGCATACCTTGGCGCCGACATTTTCGGCCGATCTGATCACCAATCCGCCGCGGTTCAATGCGTTCTACGACATCTCCCAGGCACCGGTGGTGGATGCGGCGCGCTACCGGTTGGAACTGGGCGGGCAGATCCAGGACCGCCAAGGCTGGAGCCTGGCGGCGTTGCGCGGTCTGCCGCAATACAGCCAGATCACCCGGCTGGTCTGCGTGGAAGGCTGGCGGGTGATCGGCCAGTGGAGCGGCGTACGGTTGAGCGATTTCCTGGCGCGGATCGGCGCCGATACGACATGCAAATATGTTTCGTTCAAATGCGCGGACGGGTATTATTCCAGCATCGACATGGAGTCGGCGTTGCATCCGCAGACGATACTGGCGCTGGATTTTCTGAACGCGCCGCTGACGCCGGCCTTCGGCGCGCCGGTGCGGTTGCGGATACCGACCAAGCTTGGCTTCAAGAATCCGAAAAACCTGGTCTATCTCGGCGTCGGCAATGTCTATACGGGGGGCTATTGGGAAGATCAGGGCTACGACTGGTTCAGCGGGTCTTGAATAGGGCCTTGCTGGTCCTGGGCGCGCTGGCTTTGCCGGTGGCGGCGGGTGCGGCGGCGCCGCGGCCGGTGGTGGTGGAGTTGTTCACCTCGGAGGCCTGTTCGTCCTGCCCGCCGGCGGAGGCGCTGCTGGGGCGGCTGAAGACCACCGATGCGGATCTGCTGCCGTTGAGTTTTCACGTGACCTATTGGAACGGGCCGGCCTGGACCGACCAATATGCGCTGCAAGGGGCGACCGACCGGCAGGCCTGGTATGCCGGGCTGCAAAACAGCCAGAATGTCTACACGCCGGAAGCGGTGGTGGATGGCGGCGCGCAGATGGTGGGATCCAATGCCGGCGCCGTGACGGCGGCGATCGCGGCGGCGAAGCGGGCGATCACGGCGGCGGTGCCGGTTAGCATCAAGGATGGCGCGATGGTCACGCTGACGGTGGGGACGACGGCCTCCACCGGGACCGGAACGATCTGGCTGATCGGGTTCGACCCACACCATGTGACGCGAATCGGCGGCGGGGAGAATGGCGGGGCGACGATTGCCGAGACCAATGTGGTGCGCAGCATCGCGACACTGGGCACCTGGCTGGGCGGATTGCAGAGTTTTACCATCCCCCATCCGGCCGGAGCAAAGGTCGCGGTGATCCTGCAACAGGATAACGGCGTGATTGAGGGCGCGGCCGCCGATTGACCGGCAAGGCGGGCCGCGCCATGCAGCCCGGCATGAGGCGTGCTTCGCAGGCGGCGGTGGCGGTTGTGGTGACCGCGGTGGTGTTCCGTTTGGTTTTTGCCGGGTTCACCGGGCTGGGGATCGACGAAAGCTATATGGTCGCGGCGTCCGGCCGGTTCGCCTGGTCGTATTTCGACCATCCGCTCGCGTCCTGGTGGCTGGAGCTGGGCAGCCGCTGGGTGTTCGGCGGCGACGCGCCGATCGTGGTGCGGCTGCCGTTCGTGGCACTGTCCGCTATTTCCTCCTGGTTGCTGTTTTTGCTGACGGACCGGCTGTTCGGGGCCAAGGCGGCGTTCTGGGCGGTGGCGGCGTATAGTGTATCCCCGGTGTTTTCGCTGTGCTTTGGCTGCTGGGTGCTGCCGGACGGGCCGCTGGATGCGGCCTTGCTGGCGTTTGCCTATGCGCTGAGCCGGGCGGCTGGGGTTGGGGGCGAGGCAGGCCCGCGCTGGTGGCCGGCGGTGGGGATGTTTGCCGGGCTGGCGTTGTTGAGCAAATACAACGCGGTGCTGACGCTGGCGGGTGCAAGCGTGTTTGTGCTGACGGATGCGCCGGCGCGCCGGCAGTTGCGCGGCTCAGGACCGTGGGCGGCGGTGGCGCTGGCGGCGCTGCTGTTTTCGCCGGTGATGTTCTGGAATGCCGCGCATGGCTGGCAGTCCTTCGCTTATCAAGGGGCGCGGGCCGGCGGGTTGCGGCTGCATGTGCTGGCGCCATTCACCATCTGGGGTGGCGAGGCTTTGTTCGTGCTGCCCTGGATCTGGCTGCCGCAAATGGTGCTGCTGATGCGGGCTTTTGCGCGCGGGCCGGCGGAGCGGCGGGGCTGGTTGCTGGCCTGGGCGGCGGTGGTGCCGATTGTGCTGTTCGCCGTGGTGGGCATCTGGTCTTCGACAAGGATTTTGTACCATTGGGCGACGCCGGGCTATTTGCTGCTGTTTCCGCTGCTGGGGGATTTTCTGGCCCGGCGGCCGGGCTGGTGGCGGAATCTGGCGGCACAACTGACGGCGCTGCTGCTGGTGAGTGCGTCGCTGCTGATCGCGGCGGAGCTGCGGTTCGGATTTTTGCCGAATCTGGACCGGGTGTTTCCGCCAGGCAAGTCGCCATTGTTGCAGGCGGTGGATTGGGATTCGATACGGGGCCAGGTGCCGCCGGGCGTCGCGGTGGCGGCGCTGCGTTGGTATGACGCCGGCAAGATCGGCTACGCGCTGCCGGGGGTGACGGTGACGGTGTTCGGCCCGGCGCCGCATGAATTCGGGATCTCGGCGCCGCCGGCGCGCCTGTTGGGCCGGGATGTGCTGCTGCTGGCGATGCCGGGGGATGTCACCGCGATCCAGAAGCAATACGCGGCTGATTTCGTCTCGCTGGCACCGGCGCGCGCGTTGATCGTCGCGGCGCATGGCAAGGTATTGCTGATCATTCCGGCGTTGCGGGGACATGATCTGCTGAGGGCGCCGTGAGCTGGCGCCCGGTGGTCGGCGTTGCTAACGAAAAAGTGATTCAGCCGCGATCACAAACATGATAAGCCTGTGCATTAAGCTATTGCACGCGTGTTTTGGTGCGTACCGCGTCCTTCAGGAGATACGATATGACCGCCGTAAGTCCGGCCGGTTCCATCGCCTACACTAGCGTTGGATCGTCCGCCGCTCAATCCGTGTATACGCTTGGCCCCGTCCAGGATGGGACCACCGTGGTTCCATCCGGCAGCCAGGCGACCGTGCTTGCGGTGCTCGCCGGTGGCGCGGCCGAGGAGGTGCGTTTTGGGCCACCGGTTTCCGCGGTGGCGACGCTGCCCGAAAGGTTGCTGGCGATCGCTTAACAAAATCTTTCGGGAGCGTCTGGCGTTATGCAGCAACAAGGGGGCGGCCTGCGCCGCCCCCTGATTTTATTGTCGGAGCCGCCGGATCAGGCCGCTTTGAGTTCCGGCGCCGCGGGTTCCGCCGCGATGGTTTTCGCGGTGGCCGGGGCCGTATTGATGATGATCCGGCGCGGTTTCAACGCTTCCGGCACGACGCGCTTGATGGTCACGTTCAGCAGGCCGTTGGCGATGTCCGCCCCTTCGACGACCATATGGTCGGCCAAGGCGAAGCGGCGGGAGAAAGCGCGCGCCGCGATGCCGCGATGCAGAAATTCGCCCTTCGCGGTATCCTCGGCCACGCGGCCGGAGACGTAGAGCGAATTGTCCTTCACCGTCAGATCGATGTCATCGGCGGCGAAGCCGGCGACGGCAAGTTGCAGGCGATACGAATCATCGCCGGTCTTTTCAATGTTGTAGGGCGGGTATGCCACGGTTTCCTGCGGCAAGGTGTCCACGAGACGGGCCAGACGGTCGAAGCCGATGGCGGTACGGAACAAAGGTGCGAAATCATAGGCCATGATAAAAACCTCCTGAAACTAGCAAGGTTGAATTTTAGGGCCGGCCACCCTCAGGCTGACCGGTAGGCGATTGCCGAAGCCCTCAATGAGGCGCCCCGGACGAGACGTATTATAAGAATTCTGGCGGGTGGTTCAAGAGTTTTTTGCGAGAGGCCGCCGCCGCCTTGCCTATATGTACTTTATATGATACGCTCGTGATCTAGGGGATCGAATGACGACCGAACGCCTGCTGGAGATGCCCGTCATATTCTACCGGACGGCAGGCGGTAATGAAGTGGTTCTTGCCTGGCTGCGGAGCCTACCGGCCGAGGATAGGCGCGTGATCGGCACCGATCTGGCGACTGTGCAGTTTGGTTGGCCAATCGGAATGCCGCTTTGCCGATCGATTGGCGGCGGTCTTTGGGAGGTCAGAAGCTCGCTTCCCAGCAAACGCATCGCTCGCCTGATGTTTTTTGTGGCTGAGGGCCGTATTGGCGTGGTGCATGGGTTTATCAAGAAGACTCAGAAAACGCCCGCTGGCGAACTCGATATCGCGCTGAAGCGCATGAAGGAGATGCAGGAATGAACGAGAAAAATCCACATTGGGGTACCACGCTCGATGAGTTCCTGGCCGAGGAAGGTATTCGAGAATCGGCCAAGGCCGAGGCGCTGACAAGGGTTGTTGCGTGGCAGCTTGCCCAGGAAATGGAGCGTCAGGGCATAACAAAAGCGGAACTCGCCGAACGCATGCATACCAGTCGCGCCCAGGTCGACCGCGTTCTGAAAGCGAAAGGTAACGTCACGATAGAGACGCTGCAACGTGCGGCAGCGCTTGTCGGCCGGGAACTTCGGGTGGAGCTGGTCTGACCGTCTCAGACGTGAAAGCTTTCGCCGCAGCCGCAGCGGCCTTTTTCGTTGGGGTTTTCGAAGGTGAAGCCGGCGGTGAGCTTGTCCGTCTTGTAGTCCATCGTGGTGCCGATGAGGAACAAAGAGGCTTTGCGGTCCACCAGGACGGTGAGGCCCTGGGCGGTGACGACCTCATCCTGCGGGGTGGGGCTTTCGACCCATTTCATTTCATAGGACATGCCCGAGCAGCCCTTCGTTGAGACGGAAATGCGCAGCAGCTTGCCGGCCTCGCCGCCGGCGTAAAGGGCGGCCAGGCGCGCGGCGGCGGCGTCCGTAAGCTGCATCAGCGGCGGCAGAGCGCGGCGGGGTTTGGCGGTTGTCGTGGTCGTGGTGCTCATATTGTCCTCAGAACATGTTCAGGGAAAGCCTGGCGTCCTCGCTCATCCGGCTCGGGTCCCAGGGCGGGTCCCAGACGGTATCCACCGTGACGTCCCCCACACCGGGCAGTGCCGCGACGGCGTTGCGGACAGCCTCCGGCAATTCCTGCGCGGACGGACAGGCCGGGGCGGTGAGGGTCATTTCCACCTTCACGTCGCCGGTCTCGGCGATCTCGATGGCGTAGATCAGGCCAAGTTCGTAGATATTCACCGGAATTTCCGGATCGTACACCGTTGCGATGGCGGAAATCACCGCGTCTTCATTCAAAACCGGCGCAGTTTCGCCATCCGGGGTCCAGGTGGTTACGGGGACCATCTTTTCTGCGTCCATCTGTTCATCCATGTTTGCAGTCCTCGAAAGCTGCCGCCAGGGCCGACCAGGGCAAAGTGGCACAGCGGATGCGGGAGCGATATTCCGAAACGCCGGATAGCGCGTTCAGATCGCCCAGAGATGGGTCCGGCGTGCCGGTGTTCACAACCGCCTCAAACGCAGTCCGGCGTTGCGCGACCTCCACCGCGGACAGGCCGGCGACGGCGTCCGCCATCAGATCGGCGCTGGCGGTCATGATGGCGCAGCCGCGGGCTTCGTAAGAGACGGCCGTGCCATCGCGGCGCAGGAAAAGATGGATGCGGTCGCCGCAAAGCGGATTGTCGCCATGGGCTTGCGCGTCAAAGACCTCCGGCCGGCCGGCGTGGCGGGGGTTTTTCGTGCGATCCATGATGATGGACTGATAAAGCTCCGCGTTCTCGATCATGCGAAGATCTGCTTCACGCGGATGAGGCCGGCGGCCAGGGCGTCGATCTCGTCCCGCGTCGTGTACAAAGCGAAAGAGGCGCGGGCGGTGCTGGTGACGCCCAGCCGGCCCATCAGCGGCTCCGCGCAATGATGGCCGGCGCGGACGGCGATGCCCTGGCGGTCCAGCAATGTCGCGATGTCATGCGCGTGGGCGCCGTCCATGGTGAAGGAGATGACGCCGCCACGGTCCTGCGCGCGGCCGAGGATTTTTACGAGCGGCGAGAGCACATTCAGCGCGTGGTCTGTCAGGTGGCGTTCGTGCTCGGCGATCGCGTCGAAGCCGATGGCGTTGACGTAGTCGATGGCCGCACCCAGGCCGATGGTTTCGATGATCGCCGGTGTGCCGGCTTCAAACCGGTGCGGCGGTTTCGCCCAGGTGGAGCGTTCATAAGAGACCGAGGCGATCATGTCCCCGCCGCCCATGAAAGGCGGCATCGAGTCGAGGATTTCGCGCTTGGCGTAGAGCACGCCGATGCCGGAGGGGCCGTAGAGCTTGTGGCCGGAGAAAACGTAAAAATCCGCGTCGATGGCTTGCACATCGACGCGGCGGTGGACGACCGCCTGGCTGCCGTCCAGCAGGATTTTGGCGCCGCGGTCATGCGCGAATTTGGCGAGGCGTTCGGCCGGGGTGTAGGTACCCAGCACGTTGGACATATGGGTGATGGCGAGGAGCCGCACCCGGCCATCCGCGAATTGCTGTTCAAGGGAGGCGAAATCCAGCTCCCCGGCATCGGTGATTTTGGCGATGCGGAGTTCCACGCCATGCGCGTCCCGCAGCATTTGCCAGGGGACGAGATTCGCGTGGTGCTCCATTTCCGAGACCAGGACGGCGTCGCCTGGTTGCAGGATGGCGCGGCCATAGGTGTAGGCTACCAGGTTGATGGATTCGGTGGCGTTGCGGGTGAAGACGATTTCCTCGCGCGATGCCGCGTTCAGGAAGGCAGCGGTCTTGTCCCGCACGGCTTCATAGGCGTCCGAGGTGCGCTCGCTCATCCAGTGCAGGCCGCGATGCACGTTGGCGTATTGCGATTCCATGCAATGCACCATGGCGTCGATGACGGCGCGGGGTTTTTGCGCGCTGGCGGCACTGTCCAGGAACACCAGTTTCTTGCCGTGGACAAGCTGCGACAGGATGGGGAAATCCTTGCGGATCGCGGCCACGTCAAGGAATTCGGATTTTACGGCGGCGCTCATTGCCGGGTCCACCAGGAGTCGATGGCGGTTTCAAATAGTTGCTTCGCGCCCTCATGCGTGACGGGTTCGAGGGCTTCCGTCAGAAAGGCGCGGATCAGCAAAGCGCGGGCGGCTTCTTCCGGGATGCCGCGGCTGCGGAGGTAGAAAATCTGCTCGGGGTCGAGCGCGCCGATGGTGGCGCCATGGCTGCATTTCACGTCATCCGCGAAAATTTGCAGTTCCGGCTTGATGTCCATTTCCGCGTGCGGGGAGAGCAGCAAAGCCTGGTTCATCTGGTAGCCATCGGTCTTCTGGGCGATGCGGTCAACCTCGATACGGCCCTGGAAAACGCCGCGCGCATGATCCGTCAGCACGGATTTCACCGTCTGGCGGGAGGCGCCGTTGGGTGCGTTATGGGCGACCACCGTGGTGAAGTCCCCATGCTGGTGGCCGCCGAGAAGCTGGGCGGCGTTGAGATGGGTCGAGGCGTTGAGGCCCATCAGGTTGACGTGGAATTCGGCGCGGGAGAGTTTGGCGCCGAGCGTGGCGGTGAAACTTTCATAGGCGGCGCCCGCGGCGATTTTCGCGCGGATGGTGGCGAGGTGAAAAGCTTCCTGGCTTTCATCTTGCAGCCGGTAATGCGCGAGCGTGGCGTTTTCGTGCAGGGCGATGTCGGTGACCGGATTGTGCCAGTAGACCCCCTGCCCCATCGCGATTTCGATCAGCGTGAGTTGCGCGCCGGGGCCAAGCGTGATGCGGTGGCGCGGGTGAAAGGCGATGGGCGATGCGGCGCTTGCGTATGAGATGAGCAGGATGGCGCCGGCATCCTGGCCCGCCGGGATGCTAAGCGTGATGCCGTCTTGCGCGTGCTCGGCATTAATCAGAGCCAGCGGCAGCGTGGAGCCTTCCGCCACCTTGGCGAAGGGTTGCAGGAAATCCGGCGGCGTGGAGAGGCTGGCATCATACACGCCGTTGACGAAAACCAGGCGCGGCAGGCCGAGATCCGGCAGCGTTGGCGGCGAAGCGGCTTGGGCGATGTCCGCGAAGCT
>Ga0116228_10003667_pt1 | contig 13555 bp, 6 predicted proteins | sample S1TSphfallax_2_FD_89694 | JGI IMG/M metagenome (GOLD analysis project Ga0116228, IMG submission 89694) | Host-associated microbial communities from peat moss isolated from Minnesota, USA - S1T2_Fc - Sphagnum fallax MG | ecosystem: Host-associated > Plants > Peat moss > Unclassified | place: USA... | reverse complement strand
CTCTCTCTCTCTCTCTCTCAGAGTCACCATCTGTGTCCTGTAGTTTATGCTGTATTTCGTGACTTGTTAGGGAATGAATCTCCTGAGCTGCTCCGCCACAGTTGGGGTTCCTCCTCCAGGAATTTTTCTTAGAGCAAGTGTGGGAAGTGAAATTGCTTTGCAGCACTATGTTGTTGTGCTTAGCGATTGCTCCCTGGGATATTTTTTGAAGCTTAGAATGTGCACCCTTTTTCTAGGATGCACCCAGAGGATGAACGTTGAAGAAATACATTGTTGGCATCTCTTTGCCTTTGGTTTTGAATGTGGAATATGAATTGGTACTGGAATCAAATACTGGAATTCAGTCTTGCTGCACTGGATGAATTTCTGTGTCTCCTGAGTTTCGATCTTCAACTGAGGGGTAGTTTTTGGCATTTGCATTTTGTGGGTTGTAGTGAGGCATTGTGGTTGCAGCAGGCACCAGGTTGCCAGATGTCTTTGCCTTCAGGTTTTGAGAACTCAGAGTAATGAAAAGGAGCAGTTTTGCAAAACCCAGGTATCTTCCTTCTCTTCTCTTCTGCTCCCCTTCTCCTTCCCTGAAAGATTAAGGATTCACATATCAATTTTAGGGCTTCCAGGAGGAAGTTTTGAATCCATGATTCTTTCTAGAATCTACTTGTGATCCAGCAAAATTGTTGCTTCAAGAAGGTCTAGATATTTCTGTAGCATGGAACTATGGGAGTTTTGTGGCTGATTGCTAGCCTGTACCCCCAACACTGTAGTGTTGGCAATGCTTAAACAATTCATGCTTGAACATCCAGCATCAAAAAGTGCAGTTGCCCAGCTCTTGGGAGATATCTCTTGTAACTCTGCTTGGTGCTTAATTGTAAATGAAAGAGTTTTTGTTGGGGTTTGTAGGATGCTTACGCATCTCTAAACAAAGAAACTTACCTCTAAAAGTAACAGCACTATAGGCTTCTCGAGAGTTCAGACTTTGTGATGTAAAGTTGCTCGAAATCAGAGAGTTGGTAAAACGATCTGTGGGGTGATGTCTTTTGTCCATCTCTGTGGAGCCATGCTAGAGTTGACCTTCTGTTCTACATTTGAACTCGCTGATATGCTTTGGACACTGCTTGAGAGGAGTTTTTCTTTAGGAGTGAACTTTTTAGAGCCTCCAGGGTTGTGGATCCTTTGCAAACAGATGTCCAGATATGAGTGGAGGGCTGACCTATATCTATGTAGTTAGATTCTTTGTGGCTTGATTCTTTTTATTCTCAACTACTAATTTTTTGTAGATAGAAACTAATAGTGCTGTGTGTGGATTCCCTTTGCAGAGTCCGAGTTGTATGGGATGAGGAAAATTTGGACTTTTTAGAGGCCAGCAAGACACCCAAGCAGAAGATTACTGAACCCAAGACTCCTTACTATGCCCCAAACACAATTGATGGTATGTGTGGTACTTGGTGTGTAGTAGCTTTATTCCATTTGGACTGTGTGCTATATTTGTTATCTTGATTCGCTGTATTTGTGAGATGCCCTTTTTCCTACTATCTCATTTGCTAGTAATACTTTCAGGTCTTCTTGATTTCCAATGGAATCCCATGGTGTTGTGTTATTTTCTTGCAATCCTTCTGAAATCTTTGTCTTCTATTAAGGTTTAATACCAGTCTTCTGCTGTTGCTCATTAAGGGGGGACATGGAGGGTGGGGAGAGCAGGGGTTGTTTCACCCACTCCAGATGATGAGAAGATTCCAATGGAAACAGCATTACATGCAGAGGCGATTAGACATGCTCTTTCTGAAGTTGCATCCAGCAGCAAAGCTAGCAGCAGTCGACAAAGTGGTGGCGGCTGGTCGTCAGGTGATGATGAACTTGATGAGATGGAACAAGAAGGTACTCAGCCCCTGTTGTTTTCTAAGCTGCCTTATTCTTTTGACAGAGCACCTTGTGCAAACATAAGAGAGTAGAGGTACACAATATAATCGAGGACCCACCAGTGGTTTGACTGGGAGAAGATTGATCTTGTGCAAAATAGTTCAATGAACCTAAAGAACATGATTCAGGCTTCATTACCCTGAAAGGTCAATCTTATGCTGTCTGATTTGTGTCCATGTCAGTTAGCGAACCAATGTAGAATATTTATGGTTGAGATCATTTCTGTGCATTGCTTGGACATGAGAACTGCCATGCACGGTGTTGGGGGAACAAATAATGGGGACACTTAGTTTGTCAACTACCTGTGACTGAGTGGCTCTTCACCTATAGGATTACTTCTTCTGTTTTGAAGGTTGTCACATTCAATTGTGCAACTCTCCCTGAAGTTTTGGCAAACATGAGTACCCACATGATTTTGGGCAACTGGTTGATCTGATCGCCCCTACTATAGCACGATTGACTATAGTATGTACAATCCAGCATGGCCTAGCAGTGAATTGATCACAATCACTTGCAAGGAGGCCATGAGTCTCAATGACCCAGTGCTGACTGTAGTAACCTTTTGACAAATTGGACATGCCAGAATGCTCCTGAATCTTCTGGTTCTTTGGTTTAGAAGGGACCAACTGACTTCATGATGGTTTCTGAGAATGTTAGAGCTATTTACTGAGATTTTGTTGGGAAGAGTGCACAGGGTTAGAAAATGGCCGACGATGGAGCTTTGAAGAGCACAGACGTGTACACTATGATGAGTACCGGAAAGCAAAATGGTTAAAAGGCCACTCAGATGCTGAAGATGAAGATGATAGTGAGGAGAGGGAGGTGAAACAATCTGATGAGGGGGCCAGCGGCGGTGGTCCCATTTCTGTTTCTGGTTGTTCTGGGTCTCAGAAATCTTGCAGGGGCCTAGATTGTGATGCTTCACTTGACAAAGAGATGGGGAAGATTGATTTGCAAGAGAAGCCCTTGGTGCCATCTTTGTCAATTGGACTTTATGAAGCAGACCTTGTAGAACTCTAAACCTGGGCAGGAGGTATAATGCCCGCAAAACATTGTGCATCTGGTCAGTATAAAGTTGGATCCAAATCCTCGGCTCCCTTTTTGGACAATGTTTGTTGACTACTATCTGCACTCAGCTGGTCTCAAGCTGAAGACTGGTATAGGTAGGAAGGCATTTTGTTCCATCTGACCCCAGTAAAGAGAGCGGTGGTGTTGGTGTAAAAACACATCCAGAACTGATTTGGATGGCCAATGGCTGTAGTGTTTGAAAGGGAGCAACTTAACTATTTCAACTGTGATTGGTGTGAAAAAAAATTCCTATCAAGAGGAAATATTGCAAGAGACAAGAGACCTGCAGAAGGTAACAATGCTTTGTTGGCAGATGCTGCCACGAGTGTATAATGTACACAGAAACATAACCCTCCATAGCTAGGTGGACAACATGTTTTTTTTTTCTTGCACATTTTGCTTGTACATTTTAGTGGTTACCTGAGCTACAAGCTCAAGTTGGTGAGCCTCATAATAGGCAACCCTCTCCAGGATTAATTATCCAATTTGGGGGACACAGCTATATCGATGTACAGAGAACACCTCTGTGGGAATCAGCTGAATCTAGGCCCTGCCAGCCCTACCATAATGTTATTTCACTCTAATTCATATTCTAAATTCCAATTAGAGTTATTATGCACTGTGGCCATGATGGTAGATAGCTGGTTTAGATGTGCAAGAGTATAGTACATATGTTCGATTGACCTAAATTTTCATCCTCCTTTTCCTCCACCTGTGTGTGATGTTCAACCTATTTTCCTTTTCCCATGTTGAGTTTTTGAGTTTTTTTTTGGGTGTATACTTCTGAAGCCATGATAATTAGAATGGGGATTTTGCCTTCCTCAAAGTTGTGGTTTCACCAATTGGATTGTATGTTTTGTGATTCTCAATTTTGCTTTGCACTAGCCTGATGTTATGGTTCTATCATCTGTTTTGGAAACCATTTTCTTGAGTTAAAGCATTTCATTCTTTAGTATATATGTGTGTAAGTATATGAATGTATACATGCAAGTACTGAGATCTTTTCTGTAATTGAAGTCAACCCCGAGAGATTGATTGATTCTGTCAGAAGATTATAGAGTACTGAGATCTACCAGCATATGAGGGAACAAGAGAAAGAGGGATCCCAACCTTAAAAATGAAAGGGCTAAAAGTACAAAACTGGAGAGGAATCTATCTATGAAGCAAGGAAGTTGTTTTGTTTTGTTTTGTTCTGTTTTGTTTTCTTTTGTTTGTCATGCTGAGATCTTCCAAACCACGGTGCTTCATGTTGTGCTCTTGGTATCTTCAAAAAGCTTTCAATGAGTAGGGGTGCCCCAACTTGGTTTCAAACTGTTTGGAGCTATGGTGTGGAAGCTATTGATTATTGAACCACTTTCTCAATAAAAACTAAATAAAGTTGAAACTGAAAACTGTAATGGAATTTGGGGCCATTCTTGGTGTTGTTGGAAAGCCCTCAGTGAGTCAGATTTAATAGAGTTTATTTTACAATTCTCGGAGCTAAGGTGTGAAAGGTATTGATTTTTGAGTGAATTTTGTTGCTGGAAATTCAAACAAATTGCAAAAATTGGGCTTGGAAGGAAAATTCAGTTGAACCCTCGATGTGTTCACACTTGGGCCAACGGCACAGGCTACATTAGTATGAATGACAATAACAAATTCCACTGTTAACAGCAACAAGTATGGGTATGGACCAACTACCATGGTGATGTTTGAACTTTTAATGTGAGCATTACTAACAAATTTATGTGTGATTAAAGTATGTTTTGAGGCTCTACACAATTTGGAAGAGTCCTTCTCAATTATGCATGAATAGCTTCATAATATTGGACAATTGAACCCATAAAACCTTTATAGAATGTTGCTCCTATCTAAGGATTGTTTCCAAAAAATGGCATATTTTTTAGACCTTTTAATGATGTGAGGATCATTTTAATGATGGAAGGAATCATTGTTTCATTTTTCCATTCCTTTTTAGGCCCTCTTTTTATTCATATTATCTTGATTCCCACCACACAAGTTTGAATCCAATAGGCAACAAATTCCTTATCAATGAGATGGATGATCTTCTTCATCATCACCATGCCTCATCTTGATGGGTGGTCCATTTTACAATGAATTTGTATTAATTGCATTTGTGCAAGTTGCTTGTTTTACTCAAGTAGCCAATAAGCATCCTCCACAAAAACAATTGAACAAATACATGCTAATGTTCTTGGTTATTTGGCCTATTTTAGTTTGTGAAATTGGTCACTTCTCAAATACTTTGAAGATTAAACATTTTGAGAGGTCAAGAAGAACAAGCATGCATAAACATGTTCTCACACATATGAAGATTCCAATTTGCAGAAAAGTTAAATGCAAGGGATACAAAAATAACATAATTGAACAAAAGGTCATAAGAGAATTGGGCCATACATGGTATCTTCATGGCCATGTGTTATCATTTGAATGATGTTGTATAGAAGTATTCTAACCCTAGTGTTACTCACAAAATAAATTATTCTTGCTAATAATCCATCCATTTTGTTGGTGATACACTCCAAATTATAATTCACACTTTTTGGAGTGTGTGTTCAACTAGTATAGTCCTCTTGGTAGTTGAGAATCATGCTTATATTTACCATTTTAAAGTATTCATAATCATGCATTTTGAAAAGTTGCATCCTACTTTCCTCCCATCACTATTGGAATGAAATTCCATAATTAATTGACCTAAGCATGATTATGAAACATGTGGACATCTAATGAGACAACACACCTTTAAAAAATATAGCAACTTTGAACAAAGGAATAAAATGATCTAAGACATTGAGGATTAATAAACAATATTGTGTTAGACCTGGACTACTTTCCTTTTTCGCAAAAAGAAAAGGATTACAAGGATACTTTCAAAGGTTTGCAAATCATTATTGGTTCATCACAAATTAAGCAATTATTGGTTTGAAAGTAAAGTGTACATGCAATAATAACTTGAGCCTTGAGAATTAAAAGTAATGGTGATTTTTAATATGCTTGTTGTTGGAAACAATTTTCAAAATTATGAAAATCATTGCAATAATTTTTTGAATGTATGAACATGTGGTTGTCATTTTAATTATTTATGTGAGTTGAAGAAAAGTTTACATGTACACAATGTAAACAAGGTTAAACCATATTATCTTTATAACATTGTTAACTAATCCATATAAAATTCATGAAATGTTAAATGGAAGGTGATAAAAAAATTGAATATTTGTAATGGAACAAATATTATGTCTACTGATATTTTGGATATGATAGTTTGGTGTATCAAGGTAAACATTCACATTATGGTGCACCACAAATTGTAACTATTGTTTACATTAGTAGGAAAAGGTTAAAATGTAACTAATTGATTTGCAATTGCATGCAACTAATTGTTACTTACAATTAACCTTAATTATTTTTGCAACTATAAATCAATTACATATTTTTAAATCATATTTCTAGTTAAGTTGCACCTATTAGCTTTTTCATTTTTCAATGGAATGATTTTTTGCACTATTTTCATCATAGAAGACCCTTGTATGAACCATTAATTACAAAAGTGACCAAAAAATGATTACTATTAGTTATGTATGTTTGTACTTTTGTATAGGGTAAATTATGTGTTTTATGTTATGGTAACTAACAATTCCATAGTAGGCCTTACTTATGCATTATTCATTCCACATTCACTAGGGTATATATTAGTGTTGTTTCCAAGGTTTAATTGGGCTTGGTTTGAAAAATTACTAACATGTAACAGCCTCACATTATGGTATATGTAATGGTGACAATACATCAATCATATATATATATATATATATCAAATTTTATTAAATTTTATTTGAAATATACAAAGAATATATGAAGATCATACTACAAACTTATCCAAGTTTATTATACTTACGAAATATGTGTATATATATTATTATCATTAAATATTGATTAATATAGTTAATAGTACTCAGCAAATGACATAATAAATAGATTAATAATAATACTATATTTAACCTCCCTACGCCATTTTCTAGCTAAAATATTAACTCAATAATAATTATGATGATTATTATTTGTTTGAATTATTATTTTAAAATAATTATAATTTCAATTATAATTTATTAAATTGTGTTTCATTATTTATTAATGTTATGTTTTACAATTATTATTATTATTATTATTATTATTATTATTATCACTAGTAAAAAATATCAAATCTATGATTCATTCTATGATTGGAAATCCAATCATAGAAGAAACCTATGATAAAGGCCCCAAAGTCAATATGAACGAGTTGTTTAAAACCAAACTTAATCATTTATTGTCTAACATGGCACACTTCATCCAATAGTCATATGGGACAATTTTCGTCATAATGGACTAAAGGTGCCATGTAAGTGGACCCACATAACATGTCACCACAAATGTCGATCCTATGTGGCAAGTTCAATTATTTTTGTGGGGTCCACAACATGACCCAACAACCTACATGTCAAAAAAATCAATGATTCAAATATGACTATTAGATTTTTTTCAAAATATGTAACATGGAAAATAGGGATTAGACCACATGCAAGCATTTAATTTATTTATATCCAACTAAATATGATAGCTTAATGACCACAATATGACTAGAATTTTATGTCACATTGTATTATGCGACTGGTAGATATTTAAACACAAATACATATCCTAACCAACCATGTGTAATAATTACATTTTTCCAAGTGGCTACATCTTACTATGGACATCAAAACTAATTTCAAAAACATAGTCAAACATTAGTCATTTATAAAGTAAATTATTATGTAAAAATGAACATATAATATGAGAAAAATGGATGCTCTACAACTAGGCTTGCAACTCAATTTTTGAATTACACCAATCACTTACAACTCACAATATTTCTACATTGTTGAGTGCTAACGAACAAGTTACATCAGTTGTAGAAATTGCAACTCATCATATATACAGTGGACTACTTGTGCAACTCCCCACAACTCACTTGTAACTTAGATTAAAAAATTATAATTCAACTACAATGTAACTATATTGTTGACATCATGTTGAGGTCACTTTTCATCCGCATCACATGAATAATTATGTTAAGTCTTTTTGCAACTCATCTACAACTAATAATGCACTAAGTACATGTCTATTAGTTGGAACTAACTTACAACACATGCACAACTCACGTTTGTTCATTTTGATACTAATGAACAATTGTTGTTCTACTAAATATGTATTATGTGGGTGAAAGCACACTAAAGGTGAACCATTTTTTTTCAAAAAATGTGATGTATAACAAGTATTATAGTATGCAATAAGTTAAAATCTTGATGGCATCCTTTGGTTATTTTAAACACGAGTAAAAAACTTTAAAATTTGCACAACATTTTTGAATTCATAGTTCATTTTGAGTCAAAATTCATTTTGATCCAATAATTAAATGAGGAAGATTAGATAAAATCAATGTACATACATAATATAACTTAGTCTTTTAGCGGCCATAGGGCCTCATGTTTATGATTCATGAAACATTACCAAACAAAAGAACATTAAAAAAATAATGCAATGCCCATCTATAAAATCTCCTCCTCTTTGATATGGCAGTGGTTTTTTCTTTAAAATAAAATATTATTATGCATCCATTATTTAACAAATGCAAAAAAAACACATTTTTTGAATGCAATTTCATCCAAAAACTTTAAATTACTAAATTGCCCTAAATAATAACTTCTGTTATATTGAAAATGATGATGCCATAAATTGTACAATCAAATTCCAAGTACATACGGAAAATTCCTGTTCACACAATTCAATAAGAAAAATTATAATTCACATGTAATTTGAAGATTTATATATATAAACTTTACGATGTTTTATGAATCGATTTTTTCATTTTCTATTTTGATGCTTATATTTAGATTTCTATTGATTTTATGTTGAAAGTTCAAACACATTTGCAACAATTTGAAAATATGTGTAAACCCTAAAAAAAAACCTTGTGTTATATTTTAAATGATGATGCCATAAATTGTACAATACAAATTCCAAATACATATTGGAAAATTGTGTTCACACAATTCAATAAATAATGTTATAAAATTATTAATTTTCCAACAAATTATTGATAATATTTTAATATTTGAAGATGTATAATGATGATGCATATTAGGTTTCATACACATAAATTCCTTCTCTCTATCAATTTGAATTCTTTAGTATATTTATTTTGAAATTTGAATTATTTAATTAATTATGATATATTTACATTATAATTCTACAAATTCTTAGATTTGGAATGTAAAATATTTTTAAAATAAAATTTTGTTTATTATTGTTATCAATTGCACATTTTTATTATACATGTATTAAATTATCAAATTCATCCCAAAAGTATACATGTAATTTACATCAAGTTTTGATTTATTATATCAAGGTCTATAATGTTTATTTCTTGCATTCATTCCTTGTCATTCAATTTTATTTTATTTATTTTAAATTATGAAACTTTGATATTTAATTATTTAAAATTGTGATATATTTGTATTTTAATTCTACAAATTCTTGGATTTGACATGTAAAATGTTTTTTAAATGACAATTTCTTTCTTGTTCTTATTAATTTCACATATTTACTATACATGTCTGAAATAATCAAAATTTGTCCCCCATATAATTTACATCAATTTTTAATTTTATATGTTAAGGTATATATATATATATATATATATATATATATTGCATTATTCCTTGTTATTCAATGTTGTAGTATATATATTTTAATTTATGAACTTAATCTCCAAAGGTTAAATATGAATTTATTATTTAAACTACAAATGTATTAAAAATATAAGTGTTCAAATAATGATATTGCATTTTGGTATAATAATTCGATTTTTTTTCAAACCTTTACAAGCCAACAATGTTTGATTTCTTTTGTATCAAACATAAATTTTTTTGTAATTTTTTTTGTGCATGATTTTTTTTGTTGGTTTATTTGTCTTCTTTATTTATCAAGTCTGGTGTTATGGAAAATTTGTTAGAATTTTATTTTTTTAAAAAATAAATTACATTTTCACCATTAAAAAAAACAATCCAAAAGGGATTTTGAGTGAGCACCAATGAAATTTACCCATGAAAAGGAAACCCATTCATTTGAATGTTGAAATTTGTTTTTGTAAGGGTTCAGAGTTCTTAATAACAACATTAGAAAAAAGAAGAAGGTTAAAGACATTTGCATTAGACATCCATAAGCAAGTTGTTGTATGTTGGTCTGTTTCATGGCAATGGCTCAAAAAAGGATTTGTAACACCATAGAAATGTGGAGACAATTTGCAAAATTTAAGGAATAATTCCTTGGATATGTGGTCATGTTTTACCTTCTATTTCAAGTCCACACAAGTAATCAACTTAAGAAGTTCTTACTGTGGAAGACAAGGTAACACCACCACCCAATTTAAAGCAAATGCCTACTCCTACAATTGCCATTGGAAATATGCAATGGGCAAGATTTTTTGGGTATGTTTCAATGCAAAAGGTGAGGCAATTATATGTGTAATCTTGTGAAATCTTTGGGAGTTCAGAACAACTTCATTCTATTCTAATGGGTGTGCAATTTTGTGGAAGTATTTGTTCAAAGATTGAAAGCGACTCACAAACCCACAAGATTTGATAAATCACACAAAAGTAAAGTACTTGAAAAAATATCTAGAAAAAAAGAAAACATATGACAAGTCAAATGGGTAGGGTTTTATCACAAGTGTCACATTCAAAAAATGAACATATGTATTATACTTATATATAGATTTTTAAACCTTTTGGACTTCCAATAGTTTTAGTAGATTCAAAACACCATAAGACATATAACTATTTCTAGATGTAACACCCTAAAAAGTTGAAGGTTTTTTGTGAATAATATGAAACACCAAAGGAATTTGTCTATTTAAGAATATGAAGAAAACTTTTATGGCTTTCCAATATACGTCTTTCAACTTCCATTTCATTGTGTATAAAAGAATGAAACAACATGACAAATAACTAACCTAGATTTTGAATTTTGCAATCATGGCTTTAAGTTCTTCTAGTATATTAGATTTTGTGTTCCAAAATCTGATAGCAAAATTTACATTTCAATTCCATGTGTTGGCACCAAACAAAAACATCAATATCACCATAAAAAAAAACAATGGTGTGTCACCACGGGCCAAGAAACACTTTTGGACAACTTTGGATGTCAGGATTTTCAAACCAAACAATCATTTCAAAGCTACAAACAACTAAAAAACTTTATATATGGTTGGGTGTAGAAAAAGACAATATTTATCTCAACACGTAACAACTACATGCCGTGTCCAAGTAATACATACAAAGGCCCAAGTATAAGTTTAGACCGAATTGTTACAAAAAAATGAAATATTTTCTGATTTTGATGTTAGCACCAATAGATTTCCATCAAAGCTCCACACACTCCAATTGATAGAGCTAGCTTAATCTTTCAGTAATGTCATGTTTTTATATGATTTTTAGTTTTTTTGCAACAAAATCCTTGTTTTTCATGGCATAATTTGATCTAACAACAAAAGTACACAAACATAGTTTGAAAATATGTATTCATGCAAATGTCTAAAATAAACTACAATCCATCCAACCAATAGGGTACAATATAGTTTCTACAAATTAATTTTTTTGAAGGATCTCAATTTCAAAGGTTGTGCTCATTTGAACATTGGTCACTTCTATACACCATTTTGCATTCACACACTAGGCACAATTAACCCTCATCCACTAGTAGAAATCAGCCAAAATGTAATCACTCCATTTACGACTACATGTGATTTATAGATTTGGGAATATTGCAACTATAAAACCAGATTTCAACTATTTTGGTCATTCTCACAACTATGATGCAATTATTAAAAATTTCATCCTATTGGTTGGATCGATTTTACAATTATTTTCATCCATTAGTAGGTTGATATGTCCCATTAATCGCAATAATCACCAAATTAGTTGCATCCTAAAGGTATTCTACACTGACATAGGGGTGTATTTTAATGTATGTACCAAAATAATATACATATATAATATGCATATGTATGTATATTGTTTATATAATGAATATCGAAACTAATATTTGAACTTTGAATTTTTTATTCAAATTTGATATTTGATATTTCAATTCTGAAAACTAGTATTTTAATTTAAAAACATATATATTAGAATTTGAAACTTGATATTTGAATCTGAAAATTGTTATTTCAATTGTTTCAAACATTATTTGAATTTCAAATTTTTGATTTGAATATGATATTTTCAATTTAAATTCACAAAGGCTTATTTGATCTAAAAAATTGATATTTGAATTCTAAATTAATATTTTCGAATCCAAAAATTAGTATTTCAATTCAGAAAATTATTAATTGATTGTAAAAATGCACATTTTAATTTTGAATATTTTAATATGAATATGAAAATTTATATTTCAACTCTGAAAATTTTGCATTTAAATTTTAAATAATAATTTGATTTGAACCTGAAATTTCAATTCCAAATTATTATTATGGATTCTCAAAATTAATACTTCCAGTCTGAAAATTATTAATTGAGTCTAAAAATGGACATTTCAATTTTGAATATTGTTATTTGAATCTGAAAATTGACATTTCAATTTTGGAAATTGTTATTTAAACTCAAAAAACTTATTGGATCTAAAAATTGATATTTGATTTCTAAATTATTACTTTCGAAACTAAAAATTAGTATTTCAATTCAAAAAAATTATTGAATCTAAAACTCAACATTTTGATTTTAAATTGGACTTGAAAGTTGATATTCGAATTCCAAATTATTATTTTGGATTCTTGAAATTAATATTTCAATTCAGAAATTATAAATTGAGTCTTAAAATGCACATTTTAATTTTGAATATTATTTTTTGGATCTGAAAATTGATATTTCAATTCTAAAATCTGTCATTTAACTTCGAAAAACTTATTTGATCTAAAATTTGATATTTGAATTATGAATTACTATTTTGGAATCTTAAATTTATATTTTAATTCCAAAATTTATTGGTTGAGTTTTAAGGGTTTTTTCCACTAGTGTTATCGATAATAAATCACTTGTATAAATAATCATAAATGACTATGTTCATTAAATTCAAGTTACACATAATAATAATAATTGTTATAACATAGATTTGTATATTTTCTAATTTATATTCTTATATAATTAATGTAATGAATATGACATTACTTTAGAATCATTGCAATTATTTCAGATAAGAATTAATTAGTATGTGCATAATTATTTTCTAATTTAAGATAATTACTCACATTCTGTAATTTATAATTTCAAACCTGAATTAAAAATTTGGAAAAATTATAGTGTAGTTAAAATAATTATGATACTGATTTTAGTTTCACGAATTATTATGATTATATTATTATGATTATTGAAAATTTTGTGATTAATAATCTATGATAACTAATTTATAGTAATTATGAAAATTAATGTTATGTTTAACAAATTATTATATATATAATTAATAATTACCAAGAAAAAAAATTACTTGACTTATAATATTT
>Ga0116228_10003666_pt1 | contig 13555 bp, 7 predicted proteins | sample S1TSphfallax_2_FD_89694 | JGI IMG/M metagenome (GOLD analysis project Ga0116228, IMG submission 89694) | Host-associated microbial communities from peat moss isolated from Minnesota, USA - S1T2_Fc - Sphagnum fallax MG | ecosystem: Host-associated > Plants > Peat moss > Unclassified | place: USA... | reverse complement strand
TATCCAAATGAAAGGATGAAATAATCCATTAGTCGTAAGTTAGTCATAGAGTAGTTGCAAGCGGCTTCAAATGCAAACAGTAGTTGTAGATATAACCAACAGTAGTTGTAAATGTCAAATAGTTGCAAATAGTCACAAATTTGTTGGTTGCAAAATCACAGATTTCTACTAGTGCTACCTAGTACCTAGATAGGTAGGTTGGTAGGTTGGAGAAATAAATATGTTAGGTAAATATATAGGCAAGTGGGTTGGTAGAATAGGCAAGTAGGTTAAGTAGGCAAGGTAGGTAGCTTAAACTACCTATCTACGTACTTATTTAGTTTAATGTAGCCTAATTTGCTAACAAGGCCTAGGCCTATAATTAAGTAGCCTATAACTAGGACTATTAGCTATATAGCCTTACATTACATCATTTAGTTAACCTACCTACATACCCACCTACCTAAATTAATTAATTAGCCTCAAGATGATCAATATTACACATGTAATCCTAATTATGACTATAGTCATGGATTTTAATATATTATTGTCATGTAATAATAAACAAAACTAAAAATGGTTAACCCACCTAAGGATGTGTCCTTATGACTAAATATAGGTCATTCACAAAATGTCCAAATCATGAATGCTAGGTTTTGGCATAGTGACACAACAACATGATGATTTTTTTCCCCCTTTTTCTCAAATTTTTCATAGGAGTTTCATATTTGGCTCACTCAAAGCTCCCTTCATTTTCTTTCGCATTCTCAAAAACATTCTATCAATCAAATCTTGAAAATATTTTTTCATTCCCTCAACATTTTTACAATTATTCATCCCTTCTTTTCTAAAAAGCTCACAACATTATATAGTTAAAAAGAAACAACCAAATGAAAAATATGATGAGTTAAAATAAATTCCTCCCTATTTATCTCCTTCACTTCAAGGGGTGGTTTTGGGTAAAGGATGTAATAATAATTGTGTGTACTTGAAAATGTTCGTTGTATACCAAAACAACATTCTTGGATGCCATATTCATTATTGATTATTGTTTCTTGTGATGTTCCATCATTTTCTAAATACATTGTGCATTGAGTATTCATATTTGAACCTACAACCACCTTTCATAAAATACTTCCATAAAAAAAAGTTGACTATTATAGTTATTCTTATGGTACTATTGGTACACAAATTTGGAGGTCCTTTGGTATTCTTGATAGATTAGTTGGCTGAATATTCTGATGAAAATTTAGTAGTCAATCTTTTTTCAATAACCCATCAATAGATATCTATTGAATCCTCTTTGCTGTCCAATTTTTTTGGGGGCGTTGTCATCTAATTTTCATTGACCATGTTAGTCTTTTGCCCCTTTTCTATTTGAGATGCTAGTCCTTTGGGAGTTACATCTAAAACTTGATAAAAATTAAATTTTGTGATGTTGATTAGAATGAAATTGGGTTCAAATTAACTTATCTATGGTCAATAGCATATTAATATTGTTCAATACTAGGTGATATTGCATTCGATAAGGGCCAAACCATGAGTGGATGAAATGGTGTATGGTTAGTAGTTACTTTGAATGTTGTTTAATATGCATACATAACAATATGCAAAATGTTCCTCCCAATCATTTCATTAATTGGTCATTTACCAAGGTGAGAAGGCATCAAAATCTAATGAATATGAATTCATAAATGCATTATGTTAAAATAGTTTTTGTGTTGGTCATTAAAGTGCTTGCTTCTACCCACTTTGTGGCTTAGTCGATAACTATTAAGACATATTTGTCTCCTATATATCTCCCCACAAATTTAATGGGTCCTACAAAAATTAAACCCCATGTCATAATTGGTTACGTAAGGAACATAATTACCAATTTAGCTATGTTATATGTAAAAATATTTCAAGACATTTAACAATCATCACAACTTTGATAGTAGTTGTGAGTATCCTTGCATACAAAAAAGGTCACCAACATTTTGTGTCCAATTTTTTAAAATAGGTGATGTCTATCAAAAAAATTCCTCCTCTTGGGTGGGATTGTAGTGAAATGAACCAAAAACCATGTTGGATGACTGCTAATACTATTAACTAAATGTTACATATTTTATTTGTTGGCACTTTAATGCCATGTTAATCACATGAAGTTTTGTTAAATGATTCATACAAAATTTGAAGAAATAAAATTATAAATTCATTTAATTTAATTGTGGGTTCTGTTTTTAGTAAAAAACTTTTGAACTTGAACAACAAGTACTTTAGAGGCAATTTATTTTTCAAGTGAAGTTAAAAACTCTCCTCGGTAAAAAAAATTGATGGGAATTTTTTTTATAATAACCTACTATCGACACTAAAAAAAAGCACTCACAATTTAAAAGTTGTGGAATTTGAGTTTTTAGAAAAAATTAAATTAGAATGGTTTAAAAATTTTAATTCAAGAGGCCTTTACCACATGTAAATGGGGTGTAATGTACATTACATTAAGTTTTAAAACATTATGATACAAGAAAATAAAGCCTAAAAAAACATATTTTGGTATGATTTGAAATTATGATCATTTTTCAAAACAAATTGCAAATTTTAGCAAATGCACACACTTAGAAAAAATTCAAAGGTATTCAACAAATATTGACACAAAATGTAATGTATTGGGGAAAATATGAATATTTTCAGTAACATGTTACAAAGAATTTCATTAAAAGATTCCTTTGTATGAAAAAATCAAAATGACCACAAAGGGATCCAAAGTCCTTAGGTCCTTTGCCATTATTGGTTAGTTTGATTGTGATATGACTATCTTGATCCCTTTTGCATGTCTTGTAGATCACTTGTACCTCTTTTGATTGTAATCGTTTTTTAATAATTTGATCACACCCCTTTTAGTAAAATTGTATTTGCACTAGGACAAAGGATTAAGCTTTCAAAACCAACTTAAATTGCTTTTGGTTTGTAGTGAAGTGTGCAAGGAACTTTCTACAGTGTATGTAATCATGTACCTTTTGTAGTTAGATTGGTTGTAAAGTAAAAAAGGTTGCATTCATAGTTTGGTTTGGTATTCCCAAGTCTTTAATAAAGTCGATAGTTGGGAGAAAATATCAACTACTAAATGAATTCACCTAGGTTTGTAAATTACTAAATAATTGTACTCCAAAAATACCAATAACCATCAAGCAATTCATCTGAAAAGTTGTGGCTTGTGAATCAAGTAAACCAGTGCTATGTGATCCATGTACAACACAATTTTGTTATTTAATGAATGATGTTTAAAAATTTGTGTAAAATGTAGACCATCACCAATGCTTCTCTTTTGATAGTTACATAATTTTGTTCAACATTATTGAGAAGTTTCAGTGCATAATTGATCAATTGATCATATTTATCATTGATATTTTGTGCTAACAAGATTGGATGCATCAATATGCACAAGAAATTCCCAAAAAAATAGTATATTTCATGGCTTGCTACAACATCCAAAACTTATTCAATAAAAAGAAAGGATATGGACCCTTCTTCATTGCTAAATTGAGCTTGTGAAAATCAATGCAAATCTTCAATTTTTATTTTTTTTTAGTACCCTCAAAATCAAACTTAACAAGTAGCTTGGTCGATCAGTTGAAAGAATATGCAATGAACAATTTATTTAAATCTTGTTTGATGACCAATGGCATAATTATGATTCATTTAGTACTTGGCTTGATGAGTTGTCTGGGGAATTGAAGTATCTAGCTTAATTCAATTTTGAACACGGGATTAATCCTTGTGGGAGTTGCATCTATTTGAATGGATTCTTTGGTATGCCTAAATTGTTATTTAAGCTTGGTAGTATTGAAACTAGAGGATTCAACTCTAGAATCTAAGGGCAAGTTGAGTATTCCATTTTTTTTGAATTTCCAACAACATGAGTAGCCCTATTTAATCCAATGATTTTTTTCTCAAATTTTCAATGCTAGCATAATGACAATCATTAATAACAAGATGTAACTATGTTTTGTTACATAGCATGTTTCAAATGAGATTTTTTTCAAAATCCTTTTACATTGTGGCTACCTACTAGAGCTTAAGGTAGAAATTTTGTGATTGAATTTTGTTTTGTTCAAAATATGGTGAATTTAGGTGATTGTTTTTATAAAAAACATCATTTGTTGATATTGTTGGGCCAACTTTTTTCAAAATGGTGAAAATTCAGCACAATAAAAAGCACTAATTTAATCTTAGTGAACATCTAATCCCTTCACATACTTGCATAGGTTTAGATTTCATGAATTGGAGAAAAACACATCTTGTGAGAAAAAAAAAGTATTTCAACATCATTTCTAACCAAAGATGCATTCAAATGCTCCCTTCTTCTACTAGTGGAATTTCACTTAAAAGTGAAGTTAAAAATTACGATCTAGAAAATGAAATGAATTGAATTTCAATCATCAAAATCCAAAAAATAAAAATAAAAATAAAAATTGCCAGATTTTTATACTTGATTCAAGTAAGCCGCCCAAATATATACAATGTTGTCTAAACTTTGTCTACTTTCACATCTCTTTTAAGTTTGTAGTAGGTGACTGACTCTGTCCTCATACATCAGTATCCTCTTCGGGCCTACTGTCCACATATCCATACCTAGTAGCAGGTATATAGGTTCGTCAGGATATCAATGTGACAGGAGGCAAACCATGACTTATTTGAAGAACTAGCTTGTTGTACAAGAAGGTTAGACATGACTCAAGCCATTTTCCCTCACAGGGGCTAATACAGTCACCACCACTGTTAATGGAAGCTTGGAATTTGGCTTCTAAGTAAAATGGAAGGCCTGATCCCCAGGTCCTCCCATAATTTGAGGGTTGTAGCCTCAAGGGCATAGCCCAAGGGTGTAGGCCCTCAAATTAGGGGAAGCCCATGGGAGCAGGTCATCACCAGTGTAAAGCACAAAAGGTTCTAATTAAATGGCGAAGGTCTGCATATGATCAGTGCAAGTTACCTGAATATCTGATGAACAAGCCTTGTATGCTATGAGGTGCTTTCAGATACACAGAATAAACTCTTGGAGTGCTTGAAGTCTAGGGTAAGGCACTGTCATGAGGGCAATCCCACCCTAAGTGCCTTAGGACAAGGCAATAGTCAAGTTTTGCCTCACATTGTGTGGATGTCCACGCTCCCCCCTTGTGGACCTTACTCATTATAAAACACTAGGTAAATTTTATGATGAGCCTAAACATATGTAGATCACAAGCCAATAGGAGCAAGAGACACCTTATGCTTACAGGAGGCCTCTTCTCTTACACCATCATAAGGCCCTCAGATAAAAAATTTAGTATATTTGCAGGCCACCTTATATCCATGAATTTCCTTCCCACAAAACAGGAAGGACCTTATGCTAGGTCCTTAAGTTGGATTCACATTGAAATGGTAAAGGGAATAAAGTAAGTTTAACTTTATATCATTCAAACAAAGGAATTAAAGAACCTAAAAGATGAGTTGGCAACTGACATTTCATTGGGGTAAGGAGAGGTATATGCTTTGGGATATCCTATCACTAAGAATAATAATTTTCAATTTCTTAAGATTGGATTTCATATTAGGATGGAATAAGGGGATTAGTTTGATCCTTTATCTAAAAAGATTAAAATACTCCCTTCTATGATTTAGACTAGTACAAAGTAACCTTTGTGTTGTTGACCCAAACGTGAACACATTTTTTATTTTTCACATTCTCAGAATTGAAAATTTCCAAATTTGGCAATGTGAACACTTTGAGGGCTCAACTGATTTTCTCTTCCAGACCCAATTTTTGCAAATTGTTTGAATTTCCAGCAACAAAATCCACTCAAATATCAATATACTCTGCACCTTAACTCTGAAAATCTTGAAATAAACTCTATTAAATCTGACTTACTGAGGGCTTTCCAATAACACCAAGAAGGTCCCCAAATTGCAATACAATTTTCAGTTTCAATTTTATTTAGTTTTCATTGAAAAAATGGTTCAATAATCAATAGCTCCAAACAGTCTCAAACCAAGACAGTGCACCCCTACTCATCGAGAGCTTTCCAAAGATACCAAGAGTGCGCCATGAAGTGCTGTGGTTTGGGAGATCTCAGCATGAGAAACAAAACAAAACAAACTGCATTTGCTTCATAGATAGATGTCATCTAGATTTTTCACTTCAAATTTCCTCCTTAGGTCTAAATTGCTCAATGTAGGGTTAAATTAATCACATTGTATGATTTTTGTCTATCTCTTTCAATGTTTTTCTTTCTTTCCAATTTTGTGATGTTGCTCAATTGGTCATTAGCAAAGATTGGTGATATTCAAAATATGAAAGTAGAAAAACACTTTTCATGTTCCTAAGAAAACAATGATGATGTATCATTGTGCAAGACTAATGCAATGGATTTTGAGTGGTTAGCTCTTTTCCAATAGTTGAAAGAATATGTGAGATGAGTCATTTCCTTTTTTGGGGTGAAAAATTGCCAAAAGGCAACCCTGGTACCCTTCACAAAAATTCGCCAAGTTTCTCCCCAAATTCTTGAGGGAGCATGTGGCCATAATTGTCTACTGTTTAACCGGTCCTTCACAAAAGTGTCACCAATTAGGGCGAAATGTGTGCTTATGTCGAGAACATGCCACTCCTGGGGCGTTACAGTATTACCTGTCTTTTTATTTACTTGAATTGTCCATGTCTTAATTTGTCATTAGGTTTTCAAAATTGGTTATATGTGTGACATTTGTGAGAAATGTGTATTAGATTCAATTGATGAAAAGACACGATGTTGTTGGTGATGCTGAAAATTGCAAGGACATGTTGTGCTGAGTGGAGTTAGTGCGCCGACTGAATTTAATGCTACCCAGCTACCAGTACCTTAAGCGATGTCATAAACTCTCCTCCTGCCTGCCTCACAAACAATCCGTTTCTCTGACACTCTTCTTCACCCATTGATCGTTTTAGTGGCGTGCATTGTTACGCATCAAGCTGACCCCTTGGAGTGACCACATCTCCTTCCTTTCGTTCGTCAGCAACCATGTCATTTAACTCCTCAATCAGTGGGAAGATTTTCTCATGATCTGCATCATTCCCTCAACACACAGCTCCCTAGTGGAACAGGACAGCTCGGTAACTTGGTCGGTGCATCCCGAGCTCCATAACTGTACGCTCAGTGTCTCATTGTGACCTGCATAATGGAAAAATTAGGTGTTGTAGGGTTAAAGCCCAAGGCCACCAGCTTTACTGGAGTAAGGGCCTTTGCAAGGTGTGGGGGGGTGGGGGGGAGGCATGTGTGTCGCACAAGGTAGCAGCAGGTGGCACGAGGCGAATGTTCTTGTGAACCTAAACATTCATAGATCATCAGGTGTAAGAGGTGTCCAGAGGGTTCTGACTTCTTCCGCTACTCCTGAAGAGTAGGAGGGGTCTTACACCTATAAGAGTGGTTAGGATCTTACATCCCTCTCACTCTTCAGAATGTATTAAGTAGGCATAAGATCCCTCCTCCGTTTCAGGAAAGATATTCACATATATAAGTTGCCCTCCAAACACACCAAGAAATTTCACCGAGTGTTTTACAAATGATCAGTTTCACATGTTCCCACCCATAGCAATGGTTCCAAATGCAATGGTTTGCTCTTGATGAACAATCTACCTTGAGCGGATTATTGATGTTTTGTTGCTATTTTGCGATAACTTTAATGAAACAGATGGAAAAAAACTACTTTAGTGTATAGTGTGTTTTTCAGCAAAAAATTGCCACTTTTGCAAAATCTGAGTCTAAAAAGAAAAATAATACAACAGGGGGTTAAGTAAAAGCAATATACCCCAATCCAATAGTTGTGTTTTAATTAAGTTTGAGATTCATGATGCAAGACCAAGGGTCTCTTTCTATTGGCTTGATGTTGTCATAGTTGCAAATGAGATACTCTGATGCCAACAACATAATGGAAAGCAACTAAAATCTTTCCAAGTGCCTTGTTGCATTATTGGTCACTTTCCATTGGAGTATGCAAATTTTCTAAAACTTTGTTATCAATTAATTTTGGAAATGTTTGACAAAAAATTACAAACAATAGTAATGTAGAGAATTGTAAAAGGAACATATTTTTCCATAATGAAAGATAAATTGTGCCATCTTTTGATGATTCAAGGTGGATTTGCATTTTTACATTTATATCAATGCTCGACTTGTAAAGTTGTGAGATGACTATGCTAATAACTTGAAGGAAAGATGTAATATGGAAAGTTGAGGCAAAATTTGTGATAAGACCATCCTAATGGAAAGGGACCTTTCCTACATTAATTTACATGTCATTGCACATGAGTCGTTGAATGTCATGGTGTAATGCTTTTTGGATGAAACCCTCATAAAACCCATTGCCATGGGTCAATGGACTTTGTTCATAATTTAAACCACTTTTGTTCGATGATTGCAAGAGCATGGTTTGTTATCAACAAAGGTCCAAGGGTAAATAATTCATAACCAACTTGTAATGTTTGTTGATAAATAAACAACACACTTGTAATAGGTCAGTATTTTTTTTTAAATCAAAGAAATTGGTTAATTTCCAAATGTGTTTCCTTAAACAAGAAATTGATAATAGGTATGTTTCTAAAAGATTTGAAATCCAATGATTTGATACCCTATGTGAAGGAACAAAAAATCATGCCACACTAGTTATGAAAAAAATATTAACTAGCCAACATTATGGTAAAGTCAAATTGGACCATAAAAGAATCTTATGTAATCTCGAGACAAATGTTAAATGTTATTAATGTATGAATATGCTCAGCTAGCCAATTCATCATTTTAGATTGAAAGTTCACTATGTTTTACAATGTTTAACTTGCTCCATCCTTTACCATTAATTTTTTTTCCAACCTTTTCTATAGATCAATTGTTGCAACTCCAAGTGAAGTCTTAACATTTAGTTTTGAGGCCATGATTAGGTTAGAGCCTAAGTGTTACATTGGGTTTTTTCAACTTGTTTCCTTTTACCTTTTTTAAAAAAAAAGGTGGATATCATCATTATGGGCTGAAATTTAGATTGGTGCAACACAATTACTTGACTGAGAAGGCTTGTTAAAGAAACTCGATAAGGAGGCTTCAAGAAGGTGGGTGAAGGAAAATCTATGCAAAAATATGTGAAAGAAAAAGACAATAACAATGAATGGAAAGTAGGCACAATGTAGCTCTTTTTGCATGTGTGGTATGCCTAATAGCAAAGGAAGAAGTTTAAAAGATATTGGACATAAAGGAAAATAAGTTGAAAAAAATAGCAAATTAAGTGAGGGTGGATTTGTGTTGAAATTAATGTGACATTTACATCTATGTGGGTGGTATTTGAAGATCGATGTGAAAATAATTTCCAACATGTGTTGCTTGGTCATAGAATTTTTGGAATATTAAAAATAAATAAATAAAATGTTAACATCTTGACTACAAATGTTAAATGAAAAACTATACAGTCAAAGTGTTAGCAAAAGAAGTTACATGTGAACATCAACCTAAAATTGTGGCACTTGTTCATTGAGGGTCAACTTGATTAGGGATGTGACATGGGATTGTGTGGTTGGCCATGAATACTAAAGTTCCTAGATTGACAAGTTCACACGTTACACTAAATATAAGTATGTGATGTTTAATTCAAATGTTTCCCCTAATGTTTTTAAATATAATTAAATTTAGTGTTTCTTGAAAAGAGTTTGTATTCATAGTGCACATTCCAAAAATGATATTTGATGGTTATATTGTATACATAGAAAGGACACAAGAGGGAGGTAAATTACAATGTATTTGGCCACAACTACTAACATTTATGGATGATTTGAAGTGTACAATTACATTGGTTTTCCTAATGAATTTGGAAGACTTGAGGTTATTCATATTCACATAAAAAATATGAAGTTCAAACTAAAGATGTAAGTTCTTCACTTAATTAATCTAATCTATTTTCAAATTGTCATTTGAGCAAGTTGTGATTTTCTCTTCATCTCCACGAAGGGACTTGCCAATGGTCGTGTTTTTGCTATCCTATAGGTGGATTTGGAGAAAAGCTGCTCGCAACAATCATGGGTTTGTAATGTGATGGTGTTGATTTTGCATTTTGCACCATGGCAACTTAGGTTAATGCTAAGGGAAAAAATGGATGTTATTAAGTTGGAAAATGAGATTATTGATAAAAAATTATTCATTTTTATACCCTCTAACTAATGAACATTTGTAATTGATTGCTTGTTCCAAGATCTCTTACATGCATTTGAAAATATAATTATTGACATAATATTTCTTCTAAGCTAATAGATAAATTCAACTTAATGCAAGACTTAATAATTGTGTTATATGGGATCATTGCATTGTGATAAATATTGCAATATCTTTTGGAGCATTTTGGAAAGTTTGGAAGGTCACCATCAAAGATTTTTGCAAGTTGTGGTGCTTTTGCAAATACCATAGGTGAACTTGTTGAAAACATCCCACAACATTAATGGGCTTGTAGTTTATAGGTTTTTAAATTAAAGGTTTTGATTTGGTGCATTTTGCACTAATGTAATAAATAAAAGCATTTTTGAGAAAATGGATTATTTTTATTTAAAAGATGAAATTATTGATTGAGAAGTACTCAATTCTACGTTTATGATAGATAGTGCAATGTCCCATATTTTGTGCACCATCTTGAAAAGTTTGGAATGTTGAATCATCAAAGGGTGTCAAGGTGTAATCACAATAATAAGAGCCATAATAAGTGCAAATTTGTCCTATTCAAATAGACTTGTAGGTTTAGTGCTTTTGCACATACTATAGGTGGACTTGGAAAAAATAACATACAACATTTATGGGTTTGTAGTTTTCAATTTTGTAGGTGATGAATTGGCAGCATTTTGGATCAAAACAACATGTTAGTGTAAATAGTATAAAATGGATTTAGATATAATTGATTTGGAAAACATGGGATTATTAATGTATAAATATTCAATTTTGTCTACAACTAATGGATATTTTTAGATTATTTTAGGCATTAATAATCCTTAGATGTTTCACATCCAAACTTGTGGAAGTGCCCAATATCATTGTTTTTTTTAGAAGTAAAAAATATAATTAACTTTAATCAAGCTTTTATTTGTGTTAATTTGTTGACCCAAGTGATTTGCATAGTGGTACACATTTCCAAACATATATATATATATGCACATGATTGGACCAAATTGTGTTCCTATTAGTCATAAAAATCAAATTAAAAAAATATGGTGCAACAAAATATGTACCAAGTGATTTTCAAGAAAGGTATTTAGAACTAGCCCTTATTGCATAATAGGTAGGTATTGATGAAAAAATGACCTATGAAATTGATAGCCAATTTCATTATGTTGAGTGGGAAATTGATATGTAGGTTTTTTTTAAAGGAAAAATACTGTTATTCTCACTATTATAAATCATGGTTTTTTACAAAATTCAAATTGACTAATTTGTCATTTTTTACTATGGACATGTACATTCTAACTAAAGGTTAGGGGCTTGAACGACACATGTATTTTTTTTATCGATCAACTTACCTATAATGGTTTATTTGATTATATACATATAGTCAAATTGTACAACCTTAGTCGAAATGGCAAATGGTTTTTTAATCAAGTTGAACATTTAATCAAGATGACCAATGATCTTTAGTCAAAACAACCAATGTCTTTATTCAAACGAAACATTTAATCAATATAGCCAATGATATTTAATCCATGGTCTATTACCTTATATATCTACCTTTTACCTATTCACCCACCTATTTATCTAGTTAATTACTTACCTACCTATTACCTACCCACTCACCTACCTATTTAAGTTTAACCACTAAATGTAGCCATTAGATGTAAACATTAGGTTTAACCACTAGGTGTACCCAAAGTTGAACCATTAGATTTGACCACTAGGTATAACCACTAAATATAGCTTAGATTTAACCTTTATATTTGACCACTATATTTTCCCACTATATATAACCTAGGTTTAATTTAGGTTCAACTTTTATATTTAATGTTTAGAATCATGTATTTAGTTAATTTTGGACTTTTGAAAAACAAATGACCATTTGGAAATTCAATATTTGGGGAGAAATTTTGATTTGGGGACCAACATATGATGCAACAATAGATATTAATAATGTTTTGCTTCACTAAATGATCCAAAAATTAGATATTTATAATGTTTTGTTCAAAAAACTTGATCCTAACCACCAAATTTGAAATGTCCAAAATTAACAATTTAGTCTATAATTAATTAAATACATGTTTAGATTTACCCATTAGGTTTAGTTAGGTTTAGTCATTATGTTTAGCCACTAAGTTTAACTTATGTTTAGCCGTTAGGTTTAGCCAAGGTTTAATCATTGTGATTAACCATTAGATTTAACCACTAAATTTAGTTTAAATTTGACCAATTATGTTTAACCAAGGTTTAGTCATTATGTTTAACCATTGGATTTAGTTACTAACTTTAACCAAAGTTTAACCAAAGTTTAGCAATGAAATTTAGCCATTAAGTTTATCAACTAGGTTTAACCATTATGTTAAACCATTAAATTTAATCATTAGGTTTAGCCAATGTTTAACCATTATGTTTAACCATTACATTAAACCACTAAGTTTAGTTACTATGTTTAATGGTGTGAACTAAACATGTGAAATAAAAAAACTTGACAAATGTTAAACATCTTTGATGGTGTAGTCCATTGGTAAGGGGTGGTTTATCATTGTGTAAGTTTGGGGTTCAAATTTGTATACTTGTAACCTATGTGCATGTTTAGAAAGTTAGGGTAACTAAAGGTAACTTGGTGAAGTTAGGTTAAGTAGGTTAAAACTTACTTACCTAAGTGCTTTTTTTTTACCTAGGTACCTAAACGTATTTACTATCTATCTACCTACCTACCTTTTAATAAATAATAATAATAATAAAAAATGATTTTAATTTATGCAAAAAATTGACCCAATCAACTAATCTATTGTCTATTAATCAAATAGTTAATTATTATGACAGTCACATTACTAATCAAAACGATAGGGTCCAAATTGACTACATAATCATGTTGGTAGGTTTAAATTGACTTGTCCAAATCGACATGTTGGTTTTTGTGACACCTATAATTTTGGGTTTTTTTTTACTATAAAACCCAATCAAAGACACCATGAATCATAGTAATGTACATTATGTGGTGTGGGGAGAAAATTATCCCAAAATGTCTTGACTTATTGATTTTTTAAAAAGTAAGTACTATTATAGTACCTTTTCAAATTTGACACTTAGACATCAAATAATTATTTTATTTTTCAAAAAACATTTAAGTAATAAAAATAAATTATTTTATGGAATTTTAGCAATAAATATAAATAATTGTTTTGGTACTTTTTTGGTTTTTAAACATATAGTATAATGAAAACATTTTCAAGGTTTTCTTACAAAAATGAAAGAAATAATGTTCCATTAAATCATAGGGTAAAAAAATGTTTTCAATTATTGGATAGTTATTTTGCAACAATGGATTGGCTTGAAACAAAAACTCCTTGGTTTCCAACAATTTTTGCACATTTGACCTTTATTGTATTTTTTTT
>Ga0116228_10003665_pt1 | contig 13555 bp, 13 predicted proteins | sample S1TSphfallax_2_FD_89694 | JGI IMG/M metagenome (GOLD analysis project Ga0116228, IMG submission 89694) | Host-associated microbial communities from peat moss isolated from Minnesota, USA - S1T2_Fc - Sphagnum fallax MG | ecosystem: Host-associated > Plants > Peat moss > Unclassified | place... | reverse complement strand
TTCCTTTTGGTGAGAAAGTAGTGAGTGGGTATGAGGAAAAAGCAAAAGGATTGAGCTTTTGTTTGTTGTTGGGGACTTGTTGGGTGGTAGTAGTAGTTTTGAGGTGAAATCCTCCTCGACACTTGTTGTATGGATTGCTACTGTGGCTGTAGATCTTGGACAATACAAGCTCTAGCTGCTTTGTGCTGTCTCCAAAATTCGTCAGGAATAAGGCAAAAGAATTTCAAGAATTTCCATCACCGGCAGCAAAGAAAAGAAATTCTCTACTGGGAGTTTTAGGGATTTTAGAGTTGTATATCTCCCTCTCTCTTCTGCACATCATTGTTGTTCTATAGTTCACTGAAAAGATCTTGGATTGTTCTGCATTCGGTAATTAGGGTTTTGCCGGCTGTCGATAGCAAAATGATAAGCAGGCTGATTTTGTAACAACTAGGAATTTGCTTGAAAGACCTGATTTTCTCAAATTCCCGTCTCCTCCAATTGTGTCTGCTCTGCAACTTCTGCATTAAAAATAAAATAAAATGCATCATCAAATCAAATGGATTGTCTGCAACCCTATTTTTCTCTTGATGATATGTTCCTGGCTGTGATATGCTCCAAATCGATTAGGTCTGCAAGGGTGATGAGAGAGCTCCGTTGCAGGAGATAATGTACTATGGAATGGTCAAGCCCCCTGCCCATTATGTTGTTGGGTAAGGCACCAGGTGAGCCTGATAGGGCAAGCTAGACAATGCACCCCATGTAATGGGCAAGGGCAAGGCCATTCCGGAATGATGTTAAGGTATCTGGATGGCAGACTTGATGATCTGAAAAATAAAATTTGATGTTCAACAGACACGTTCTGGTCACTACTACGAGTGTATGATTATCACTGGAAGATTATGTCATATAATGTGGTCAAGAAAAAGAAATGACATTATTTGCCACCCCAGACCTTAATGTTTGCAATCAAGGAATGCATGCCATTGTGTTGCTAAGTGTTTTCCTTAGTAATTCTTGAGCAATCTTGAAACATGTGATCAAATCAATTTTGATCCAATGCAAAAATTGCATTCTTTTGTAATAGTTTCTGAATTGTGGACTGGCACATAAATTATTATTTTTTGGTTGTAGGTTCTATCATTCTTCAATGTGGATCCAGCACGGGGGCTTGACGACCTACAGGTAGAGAGCCCTAACCTTGTTCACTATTTTCCTGTGTTAAATTTTACATTACATTTCAAGTAAAGTTCTCATACATCAGACTTTTATGGTTCCGCATGTCACTAGTCCTTCCTTTCCACCACAAAAGAAATTCTCAAAAAAGCACTTTTGACTCTCGTCTCTCAGAGTCCTCTTTCTACTGAAACACATTAATCTGGCAAAGCAGAGGAGAACAATCACTGATGATACTTACAAGGATGGGCATGGGGTGCTGTGTGCAGGTTGCTGAGAATCGATCATTATATGGAGCGAATGGTACTGTTTTTTTTGTTTTCTGAAAAAGGATTTGCTGCTTGGTGCTACATATAAGTAGAAACAATAGATGTGGGAGATAACCAGTGAGTCCTAGAAACTTAGATTCCGAAAATCAGTGTTCATTTAATTTACAAGATTCAGTCTTCATTAAAGGTTTGTTCCCAGGTTGCAAAATCCAAACACCCAGCTAGGGATCCTCTCCAGGACATGTTGAGTGCTGTGGTAGGATGATAGCATGTTAGGTTGCTGATGGTGGACTAAAAAAAACTGATCCCATCTGAACTCTCTGAAAGTTGAGCACCTTGAGCTTGCAAAACCTACTGGGATCAGGGTACCCAAAACCAAGAATCCAGGAATCCACTGGTGCCATTCCCACCACTGTATAAATGGACCTTTGGAGGTTATTCATGTACAATAAAGCTGACATCTTGTGTTGCTGCATGATTGTTCCATGGCTGGTTGGTTGTTGTCGCATACTCATCAACTTGCACAGTGCTTCCAGTGGAGGAGGGTAAGTGGGTACTTTTTTTTGCCCTATTGATGAACAAGCAAAAATCTTGGACTGTTGAAGTTTTCCTCAGTAATGTGATATAATAGGGCTGCTACTTAGAGATATGGGGACTTAGACTAGATGGAGGAAAAAGATGGAACTTTTCCTTTTTTTGCTTTAGCATAAATTGCCCCAAGGACATGTCTTGGGAAGAAGCACGAGACCTACCATGCTGCATTACTGGCTGGCTCCCTCTCTTATTTTGGGTTTTTATTGTTGATGTTTCAACAGGCACCCCGTTCTGGAAGCTCATCTTGAAGCAGTTTGATGATTTGCTTGTCAAGATATTGATTGCAGCTGCTATTGTGTCCTTCCTCCTTGCAATTGTCAATGGTGAAACTGGAGTCACTGCCTTTGTGGAGCCCTCTGTAAGCTGCACTTCATTGCTTACTAATGGTTAGAAATTTTAGTTCCAGAGTGACCCAACTGGGTGGTTTGGCTCAAGGGTTTAGGGTTTAGGTCCATAGGTATTCCTTTCTTATTGCCCTGGGAGCCATGTTCTTGACTGAGTTGTTCTCTGCCAGGACACTTTGTCAGTCAAGTTCAAGTGTTATGACTGCTCAATTGCATGGGTGGGTATTGTCCATTCTAGACTGAGGAGCAGGCAACAAGTTCAAGTATGAGAAAGAACTGATGAGTACAGGTAGCATTAGTGACATTCTGTTTTTATGTTGATTGCTGTAGGTCATATTGCTGATTTTGGCAGCAAATGCAGCTGTAGGAGTGATCACAGAAACAAATGCCGAGAAGGCTCTTGAGGTAAGCAAAAAGATATCAGATTAGGATAGAACCTTCTCTGTGATGACCCAATATACCATTTGTTGAGTTTAAAGTTGCCATATCTAACTGAGAATCGACATCTGTATACAACACATTATTTGCTGAGGTCGTTGTTTTGGGCTTTTTGTTTGTCAGTTGAAGAATTGGCATGCATAGAGGAGGAGCCTCAAATGTCTTTCCTCCCACTCTTCCCACTAGCAAGTAAAAGGAGGTGGTTTTTTGTTTCATGTTTGAGGTTGTGATTTGCAGGAACTTAAAGCCTATCAAGCAGAGGTGGCAAAAGTTTTACGGAATGGTGAGTGAGATTCTTGTGGTATTGAGGTTGTTGTGCTGATTCGGCTGTCAATTATGGTCACATCCCTTCTCTTGTACACATAGGAACTGGTCATGTAAGTATTTATTATTTGATACATCCTGTGCTGCTCAGGTATGCTCTCGATTACCCCTGCGACAGAGCTTGTTCCAGGCGATATTGTGGAGGTTGCAGGTAGTTCTCCTCATCATTCTTGTTTGAACTTATGATGATATTCAACATGATCCAGGGTTTAGGGCATGTAACTGAACTTGATTTGGATACATTTCTCTCTACAACCTGATCATGTGGGTGTCTGTTGATCGGTTGCTGCTTGGCATGTGGTTGATCCTACTTCTGCAGTTGGGTGCCAAATTCCAGCAGACATGCGTGTGATTGAGTTGCTAAGTAGTCAACTGCGAGTTGATCAAGCAATTTTGACAGGTTTGAGAACATGGAAGTCATCTGGAAACATTGTAGTTGTATTATCACTTTGGCTAAATGGGTGTTTGAGTTGGGTTTGGGTTTTTGCCCTGTGCCCCTCATGTCACGCAGTAATTAAGATTGCTAATTGGAAGAAATTTCCATGACCCGTTTACACAATGTTCAAAGAGAAAGGTTTTAGGGTTTTAAGGTTCCATCAGTTAGGGGATGACAAGTTTGTGCTATGCAGTTTACTGAAAGATGCTTTGTAGCTAGTTAGCTGAGTATAAAGTTTTTCTTTTTGGATTGCTTTTACAGGAGAGAGTTGCTCAGTTGCAAAGACTTTGGACCGAACATCAGTGCTGAAGGCAGTGTACCAGGATAAGACTAGTATACTTTTCTCAGTATGTCCTTGACCTTGTTATTATTGCTATTGTCCTTTCCTTGGTATGGCTTCCGTGAGTTGATGGATTGAGAATCTGCAGCGAGCTGTGGTTGATTTTAGAGTAACCTCCTGATGGTGAATCCAGCTGTCATTACTTTGCATTTTCTGCAGAATAGTGCTGATTCCAGGAATTATGGAGAATTCATTTTCTGCTTCCTGGAAGCTGTTGTTGACTTTGATTGAACTTTCTGATTGGAATTTGAACTGATGATGTTCAGTGATCCATCTAACGGCTTTACAGCACATGTGTGTAGGGCACTGTTGTAACAGTGGGGCATGCACGAGCCATTGTTGTTGGGGTTGGCTCCAAGACAGCAATGGGAAAAATCCGTGATGCCATGTCAGAGTCAGTTAATGTGAGTAACTCTGTAGGGTTTAGGGTTTAAGGAATCTTGTGTTGGACAGGTGAACAAGGATAGTTGTAAGGGTTTAGGGTTTAGGGAACCTTGGCCCTCTTGATCATAGGATATCTAACAGCAAGTGCCAACTGGACTGTACCAGCAAACCAATATAGATGGACAAGCAATGGTCAAGCACATATGCCATTGTGTTCATATGGAACATGGCATGTAGGTACTCTTCTGGACTACGGCAGTTCACGTTCAAGAGATTTATAGTTGTGTTGGTTCTTGCAGGAGATGACACCGCTGAAGAAAAAGCTTGATGAGTTTGGTTCCTTTTTATCTAAGGTATGTATGTACTTCAGTGCTTGTTTCCCTTTTTTTTGGTTCAGTCCAGTTTGCCCTGATCGAGCTGAATTGGATTGCCTAGGAAGTTAACTTAGTGTTGATTCAGGAGAAAAATTGTGTTGCAAAATGGAATGTAAAAAAAATGGCTGCCTTCTAAGGTTTTGTTGGGTTTCACAGGTTATTGCAGTGGTGTGTATTCTTGTGTGGGTTGTTAACATTGGTCATTTCCATGACCCAGCTCATGGAGGTATTGTGCGGGGAGCCATCTACTACTTCAAGGCAGGTTCTTTCTGCAACAAATGCTTGTCTACTTGATCATTTTCAGTCACAATGATTTTTATTCTTTTTCTTTTTCTTCTTATTTGCTTAATTATTTTGTATTGGAAACAAAATGGTGGTTCTCACAAGTGGTTTTGAGCAAAACCCATTTGAGCCTTCTTGAATTTTGATTTTATACTTCTCACAATGAAGTGGGTTTTTTTCTGAAAGGTAGCTCAGAGTCTACTGGCAGGACCCTTTTGTCAGTAAGTGAGACCTGAGTCCTCTCACCGAATTTTCAGAAAATTGCATTTGATGTTGTGAGCAGATAGCTGTTGCTTTGGCAGTTGCTGCCATACCAGAAGGACTTCCTGCAGTTGTTACAACGTAAGTTGCGCACTATACTTGTAACATCAAGTTTGAAATTGGAAACTGGAAACTGCCTTTGATCTGTATAACACTAGCACCATATTACCATGCTTATTGGACCACAAGAAAAATGCACACTGCTGCTGTATGCACTTTGGTACTTGTGCCTATCTGACCCATTTCAAGCATACCCATTGCAAAGGAACTACAGCTAGATCTGAACTGCTTGGCTTTGAGGTTCAGTTGCTTGGCACTTGGTACAAAGAGGATGGCAAAGCTAAATGCAATTGTGCGTACACTGCCTTCTGTGGAGACACTTGGATGTACAACAGTCATCTGCAGTGATAAGACTGGCACTCTGACCACCAACATGATGTCAATCTCCAAGGTTTGTTCTTTCTTTTGTAGCTACTGGTAGAAATATCCTAGAGATGGCATTCCTGAGATGATGAACACTGATTTTTTTGTGGATGTGTGCTTGATTGTTGTAGTATATACCCGTGCTTCAAGCTGATGATCGGAATTTCTCACTTTTAAGCCAAAGAGTCATTGTGCGTATTGGCAGGTATGTGTGGTACGCTCAGCTCACCGTGGACCGGTCTCTGCAGAGTACAATGTCTCTGGAACCACGTATGCACCTGAGGGCATCATTGTTGATTCAGCTGGTCTAAAGGTTTGCTCTATCCCTGTGTTTTTTTTTAATAAACTTGTTCGGGTTTAGAGTTTAGGGTTTATAGTTTCTTGAAAATGTTTGTCCTAAAGTGTTTTGTTTTGGCAGCTTGAACACCCAGCAGATATGCCATGCTTATTGCACCTAGCAATGTGCTCATCACTTTGTAATGAGTCATGTGTGCTTTATAATTCTGAGAAAGGCATGTACGAGAAATACGGAGAATCAACAGAAGTGGCTCTTCGGGTTCTTGCCGAGAAGGTTTGTAACAACACAACAGCTGCTTTTTAACCATTGGCTGCCAGTTTCAATGTTTGAATTTATGCTTGGTTGAGATGTAAAGTTAGTGCCATTTCTTTTCTCCCCAGCCTTAGAACTCATCAATCTGAGGTGGCATCAGGTTGGGCTGCCAGGATTTGACTCTATGCCATCAGCATTGACAATGTTGAGCAAGCAGGAGAGAGCTTCATATTGTAATCATTACTGGGAACAGCAATTCAAGAAGGTATATGTATGACCTTGATCATCTGTTGAATTTGGCAATGCACCACCCATCACCTGTGACTCTTTTTTTCCTTTTTCACACAAATGGGTGAGGCTGCTTACTATCATTGTTGTCACCTGCATGTGATGGGGGCTTGGCAGGTTTCAGTACTCGAATTTACACGAGATCGCAAGATGATGAGTGTATTGTGTTCTCGTAAGCAACAAGAGATCTTGTTTTGTAAGGGAGCCCCTGAAAGCATCTTTTCCAGGTGCACAAGTGTACTTTGTAATGATGATGGATCTGCTGCTCCGATGACTGCTGAGATTCGTGCAGAGCTTGAGGAGAGACTAATCAGGTACTTTGTCTGAAGGGTTTGGGGTTTAGGGTATTAGGGTTTAGGGTATGAATATGGTATTGTGCTGTTGAACAAAGTATGCAGCTTATTCTCTGCCTAGTTGTTGTCACACACAATTTTGATTGTACCCTGTGTAGCAATTGCACCATAACCTGTGTGGGTGTTTTGTCTATGTCATCTATTAGAAGATGGCATGGACAATGGGTGTGTACCAATTGGTGTGCAATTCCAAATTCCAAAATCCCAAATTCTGAATCTGGTGATCAAAGCAGTCATCCAGTGATTGGCACTTTGCAGTTATGGGCAGAAGGAGACACTGAGGTGTTTAGCTGTGGCACTGAAGCCTATGCCAATGGGACAGCAGACTGTGACACTGGATGATGAGTACAACCTAACACTCGTTGGACTGGTACTTCTTTTTCCAACTTTTGTAATCCATAACTGAGTTACATGAACAAGTATCTCCAATTGCAGGGGTTGTATTTCATAGAAAGAAAATAAAATTGTGGCACTCAGAATAGGGAGATGATGTACTGATGATGAGTTGCACAGACTTGACATATTTCGGTCCCAATTGTTTGGTTGATGACTGATAGACTTGGAAGACAATCTTGATCAGGATGAATTTAGGGTTTAGGGTTCAGGATGCCTGCTTGATTCAGATTCACTTGCAACAAGCTGGCTTAGTTCACTGCTCTAAAGAAAACTGATGTTTGGGTTTTTTAGGGTGTAGGGTTATTGATTCTCATGTGTAATCACCTGGTATTCTGTTGTTCTCTGTTTCTTCACAGGTTGGAATGCTGGATCCACCAAGAGATGAAGTAAAAAGTGCAATTGCAGTTTGCAAGTCAGCAGGAATCCGTGTCATTGTTGTAACTGGAGACAATAAGGTGTGATCTGTGTTGGGTGCTGTTCTTCTCTTAGGAACTGCAAGGAGTAATTCTTTGTTCTAGAAGATTTGCAAAACTGGGGTCCTTTTGTCACAGAGCATCAAGCTTTCATGTACTTTTGGTGCCATGGGGAGAGAGATGTGTAAGCAATTGATGTACTGTTATGATGTAGGCGACAGCAGAATCAGTGTGCCGGCGCATTGGAGTCTTCGATCCACTTGATGATTTGACAGGGAGATCTTGCACTGCGTCTGAATTCGAAGACTTGCCTCCCTTGCAGCAAGCAGTTGCCATTCAAAAATTATCATTGTTCTCAAGGTGAAAAAAAAGAACTGGAGCTGCAGTTGCTTAGTTTCCACAAAGTTATATTAGTTTTGTTTGTCTCCTTGATGCCATGGTTTGTGCCCTCACCACAACCCTGAATAAAAAGACAGAAGATCCCACACCAAAAGAACGTTGTCTGTCCATAGATGGAGAGAAAAAGTGTGTTTGACTGCTCTAATGTTTGAAAGTCAAGTGCAGCAAAATACAAATGGTAGAAGTTTCTGATCAGCAACCTAAGAGATTCTGATGGATTTGCAGAGTGGAACCATCACATAAAAGCATGCTGGTGGAGGCATTGAAGAACCAAAACGAAGTGGTCAGTTTACTCAGTACACCTGTTAGCCCTATTGAACAATGTTGCAGACTTGTATCATGGATCAGATTTCCAGCCTTGAGACTAGTAGTAGTGTTCATTCTATGGTTGAAATACTCTTTTAGCTGGGATGGTGGTTTATGCAGGTGGCCATGACGGGTGATGGTGTCAATGATGCACCAGCTCTGAAAAAGGCTGACATTGGGATTGCAATGGGTTCTGGGACGGCTGTTGCAAAGGTCAGTTTGCTTTGTACCCAACTGCTCATCCTGCCCCGCCTTCTCCTATGTTATTCTGCTAAAAATGTCACCTTTTGTCAAAAAAAATTTGGCATTAGAGCCTTAACTTCTTCACGATCCAACTCTGATCTTCTTTGGGACCTGACCCTTACTGATAATGGGTTGTGCTGTGTGTTTGTGCAACAGAGTGCTTCTGATATGGTCCTAGCAGATGACAATTTTAGCACGATCATTGCTGTAAGTATATACATCCGAGAGTGAAAGATGTTTCATTTTCTCTTTCCTTGGTTACTCACCTGTTTTCATGCCATGGTATTTTTTTTGCCTCAAAAGAGTCTTATATGATATGTGAAATTCATTTGCTTTTGCTCAAAACACTTTTTGAGAATCTTGAGAACAAACTGAAAGGGTTGAGTCTTGGGTGGAACCCATCATGAGCTGAAGCATCACTCCAACTACCTTAACTTTGGGATGTTTTATCTCTGGTTTAAGCATAATTATTTCAGGATGTGGCATGGTTTTGTGCAGGCTGTTGCTGAGGGGAGGGCAATCTACAACAACACAAAGCAGTTTATCCGCTACATGGTGTCATCCAACATTGGAGAGGTTGTGTGCATTTTTGTTGCGGCTGCTCTTGGCATGCCAGAAACTCTTATACCTGTATGTACTTGCACACCCATACTCTAATTTTATTAATTTTATCATTTCAAAAATTCATAGGCAATAATAATTGTGGACCAACATCTTGTACACATCTCGGATGTATATTTCTTGCTTATGTTAGTGGGGTCCAACTGCAGCTTGGATCTTGTGTACCATAATGTAAGTGGAATTTGGATTTCTTTTGAGCAGGTCCAGCTTCTGTGGGTGAACTTGGTGACTGATGGCCTGCCTGCCACGGCACTTGGGTTTAATAAGCAGGACCGCAACGTCATGATGGTCCGACCACGCAAGGTAAGAAGTCGGCTAAAACTATCTTTCACTCCTATGTTTCCCAAAAAATGACTATCTACAACATATAGCTTGCAATCTCCCTCTTTTATTTATTATCTTTTGAAGAAAGTGGTGTTCTGATGATGGGTCATGGCTAAGATAGTTCGTAGTTTACACATTTCCCCTTTCAAAGAGCTTTGAGACATATGCATGGCAGGTGGAGAAATTATTTTTATTTTGATGTTGTTGTTTTGATAACTGGGTGCAGATGGATGAAGCAATTGTTAATGGGTGGCTGTTTTTTCGATATGTCGTGATAGGAGGTGACCTTTTCAAAGCTTTGCCACCTTGCTTTTTTTTCTTTTTCTTTTTCTTTTTTTTTTTCATTTCTTTCCTCCAGCATATATCTGTTTGGCTACTGTCCTTGTAACTATCCAAACACTAATGTCAGACATCATTGGAATGTGACCATTACCTGCAGCATATGTCGGTTTAGTGACAGTGGGAGGCTTTGTATGGTGGTTTTTGTACTATGAGAATGGTCCCAAACTGCATTGGGCAGAATTGGTAAGATATATTCTTGACAGTTACCTTAGTACCAGCAATATTGGTGGCTCCTTTTCACAGCTTGCAACTGCATTCTCAAATAGTAATTTGGGTTTGCTGATAAGAAGGTTGGGTTCCAAGTGTTTTCTGCTTAGGTCCACAGTTCATTGTGAAACTTTGATGCTTTGAAGTTCAGCAAGAGTATGGTTTGCAGCCTTAACTGTGCTGATCTTTTTTTATGTGCTTGATGATCATTGACAATGTGCTGCAGGTCAGCTTTGACTCATGTGCTGAGAGGGACACTCTTTATCCTTGTACAATCTTCCAAGATCGGCATCCATCTACTATCTCCATGACTGTGCTTGTTGTTGTTGAGATGTTCAATGCCATGAACAATCTGAGTGAAAATCAAAGCCTCCTGTGAGTATTTCAGAAACTTTTCAAGAAGCTCATTTTCATAACCCTTTTACCACATACTTCTGCATCCCTGCATGTTTAACAGATCCCAAGCTAGGCATCTGCGACATGTCAGGCTGAAAAAGAAATCTTACTTTGGCAATATTTTGGCAAGCTTGAAGAGAATTCTACAAATTTAGCCTTCTCCATGCATGGCTTCTGTTGATGCTTGTGAAGTTTTTCACATAGGAGTGATGATATGTGATAGTGTCTTGTCCAGTGCTAATAATGAAATTAGGGTGTTTTTTCCAGGACTCTACCACCCTGGAGTAATCTGTGGCTGATGGCTGCAATTGCTGTTTCAATGATTTTGCATATGCTCATACTTTATGTTCACCCTTTGGCCGTCATGTTCTCGGTATTTATCTCTTCTGTTTTGGTTCTATTTTGAGCAATTTCATAATGACGGTCTCAATGGAAACAATTTATGATGGGTGGTGTCTCTCTCTGCAGGTCACACCATTGACATTTTCAGAATGGAAGGCAGTGTTCTGGCTCTCATTTCCTGTGAGTATCATCACTACCTCACCTAAGTGATCAACATGTTAGTAAAATCCAGCTGGGGCTTTAGTTCCTTCATTGAAGGCATTGAGCATTTTCATAGCTCAACAAATTCTGCCTAAATCCAATTTGGGTGTTCTCTGTGGGTTAAGTTAGATCCATACCATATCTTATATTTGCATATGGTTAAGTAGATTTGTACCTTGTCATTGGAGTTTGGGTATCAGTAGGTGGTATCATGTCTCTCTTTATTGACCAGTCTCTGCCCTTTGATTCTGACATTGTAATCTGTGACAGGTAATTCTTGTTGATGAACTGTTGAAATTCTTCTCTAGACGAGTGAAAGGTAATCCATTCACCAATCTCTTCATCATTGTTTTTCCGACTGTTGTAGCATTAGTTCTAGTGCCTGCAAAAGAGCTGAGGTGCTGTTGTTGAACCTAACGTACATCTGTAAGTTGGATTGAAGTTTTGGTTTTCAACTCTTTAATTCACCTGGATTCTTTTGAGTATGTGAGAAAATAGGGTAAAACAAAATGGTCCACAAGTATCTGAGGATACCACCAAAGCCTTTAGGTTTGAACATAATAGGCTTCTTTAAAAGCACAAAATTGAAATTGCCTTCCAACTTTTCTTTTAGTTACTCCATTCCTGTTTTTGGTATCTGCATTTATAGATACTGAAGATACTGTGTAACTTACATTTCAACTCACTTAGGTCCCTGTGGCAACCTTCAGATCTTTGTGGCTTATGTGAATCTCATGTTGGTTAACATTGTGTAGGTCAAATGCCAAGTCTGCGGTTTCGAAAGTACGACTTTCTTCCAAAAAGCCTTACACGTCAGGAATGATGGGTTTGGAATGACTTGTAGTGTTTTCAGGCTCAGAAGCAAAAAGCAGGTAGGAATTATGGAGCCCATTTGTTTTAAGGTAGATGCCAACAGATTTTTAGGTTAAGAGAGGTTTCTTAAAAAACAGTGTTGGTTAATTAGCACAAATTTTCTCCAAGCACCATGAGTTAGGATTGCTTGGAGCCTTGTCTCATAAGCTGGGAACCCCCACCCTGATATGCAGTTTCTATTTCACAGGAAAAAAAATTGTCTTGGGAGACAATAGGAAAAATGTCAAAAAGGATGTAATGGTTATTTGCCCGCAGTTACAATTCTGCTTGTTATAGCACTGTATATGATTTTTGTAACAGTTCATGTTGGGTCTGAAACATTATGTTTGAATTTGTTGATGTGTGTGAATTTATAAGTGAACAGCAGTTTTGAAGGTTTGCTGGATTTGGTTGGATTAATTGCTGAAGTAATTAATAATTTCAGCAAAAGGCGGTCAGCAGCCCCATTTCAAATTTTCAAGAATTTTGACAGTCAAGTCTTTAAGTACAAGATAATGCACATAGTTTTCAGAAGAAAAGATGGGAGACCAGTTGCAGGGGCAGACTCTTCTAATCAAAGGGTTATGAGTTTGAATTCTTTGGTTTTTCAACAGGGCTACTTCATCTTTTTTTCAGCTTCACTGGTTGAGCCTCAGTCTGGTAGTTTACCTTGAGCCTGGCTACAATCTGTAGCAAGCCATCTACATAGTCCAGGCACAGTGATGCCAAGACTAGGTTAATGACCCTGCTACTAAAGTCTGTGTAGTCTAGAGCTATAAGGTAGCAAATACTCTTCTACATAGTCAGTTGCTACCTACTACTTGAGCTGTCTTAAGCTTGACCTACCTATTTTAGGAGCTTGATGAGAACAACAATGTGCACATTGTGTAGCTACCCTGCTCAGGGCCAGTAAATGAATACCATGTCATCAAACTTTCTCAAAACCTTCATCTCCAGGAGTACTAAAATTCGCTAAACCACATTTTTTGATTTCATAATTCTGTTAAGGATTGACATTGTCAAGCAGCTACTAATTTGGTACTACTGGATCTGCTAGCAACTGATGTTTGGTGCTAAATAATTCCCAAAATGTTTGGCCAGAAAAGAGAAGTTTTTTTTGAACCATTTCTGTTGAAATCTTTGAAAATTGAGCCACCAACCTAAAACCTAAGGAGGCTACTGACTGTTGTAGCCATGACAATATTATGAGACTATTGCTTTAGATACCAAAAGTGAGGTGCACTTTGTATACTTATTCTTGACTATTGAAATTCTGAAATATTCAACTGGACAATTATTTAGCATACTATGCCAAGTAAACCTTCCAATACCTTTCCACTAATGTGAGAATTACCTATTTGTAGACTGGACAGTCCAAATCTCTCCAAGGCAGTCATGCAATAGACTGCATCACAAAATTAAGTCTGAAACAGTAGCATTATCAAATTGAAGAAAAACCCTATACATAAAAATCAAGGATGGAACCCATCCATCAGAAGTACAAGGCAAAAGAAAACACAAGTAGACACAACCTAAAGAAGAAAACAAAAGCAAACAATCAACTAAAATCAGATAAAGACCCTATGTAAAGAAACAAATTGGCTAGTGATGGAGGTGCATTAGCTTTGATGTGTGGAAGAGATGAGGAACCCCAACCAAGTGCAATAGCCTGTTGAAGAATCCTTGTGGCTTATGCAC
>Ga0116228_10003664_pt1 | contig 13558 bp, 3 predicted proteins | sample S1TSphfallax_2_FD_89694 | JGI IMG/M metagenome (GOLD analysis project Ga0116228, IMG submission 89694) | Host-associated microbial communities from peat moss isolated from Minnesota, USA - S1T2_Fc - Sphagnum fallax MG | ecosystem: Host-associated > Plants > Peat moss > Unclassified | place: USA... | reverse complement strand
CCCAGTAGCTTGATTCTGTCTTTGTGGTCTGGTTTCTCTTTTCTTTTGGGTGGAATTCTCTCTTTTTAATGGTTGCTCATGGTTGTTGGCTTGTTTTACTAGATCTGAACTATCCATTTCCTTGTTATAGGGTCATCTCTCAATTCTTCAGGTTGACTAAAACCTTAAGTATTTCTCAATGGAAGATTTGTACTTCAATGCAAGTTCTAGTGATACTTCCATCACAAAATATTCATTTAACACTTGGCATTGGATTGGTGGTGAAACTTCTTTTCTGTATTTTCAAAATTTCCAATAAGCTTCCATATGATTATGCTGCAAGAGATTTGACTTCTTATAGGCTATTGGCTGTGCCCATAGCGAAGAGACTTCAGATTGTGATAGGATTTGGACATAAAAATCCTATACCAATTTGATACACAAGTGGGCATGTTCCATAGAACCATGCATCAAGAGGATAAGTTCTAGATCCAGTAAGGAAAGTTATTAGGTTGAAATTTGAACCTGCCATAAAGGCTAGTCAGTAAGGAACAAGCTCCTTGTTAGTGTATCCTAAATGCTTGCCAGAAGTTCCACTAAATGAATTAGAAGGTTCAGCACTTCTAAATTCCTGAAACTGGTGAAGGGAATCATTCTTATAGAAGGCTGCAAGCTTAGTTTGCATTGACATTGAAAAATTAGTTGACCTTCTCTGTCTTTTTGTCTTAGCTATGGCTTTGAACTCTGGACTTAACTGGAACTAATATATTGCTTCTGTATGTCATTAGGAAGCTGGGAGAGAGAGAGAAGGAAATGCTTGGTTTTGAAAAAGTTTCCACTTGGGATTAAGAAGCCCTTGAAACAAGGAAAATCAAAATTTTCTTGGTTCGTGGTTTGTAATATAAATTTAGGGGTGTTACAACCCAGATGCAAGCACTACTTCAGTGGGCTGGGAGATGCGCTTGGTTTTCATAAAGTCAAAAACACCAACCGATTTTGACAACAGAAGCTCCGGGACAGCAGGAAAGCTCTGTGGTCAATGTGTGTCTGATTTGTAGTGTGCACAGAGAACCCAGCTGTATGTTTGTATGGAACTCGACAAAAATTTGTTTGATAACATGCTCCACATGGTCCAGAGAATAACCAGTTACTATGAAAATGAATCCAGTCTCACCGACGTATATAAAGGGACATTGTTCAGCCACTTGATTGACCTGGTTAGATTTGTGGTGTCTCTAGGGACATGCCTGTTCTGACCTGCGAAAGCAAAAATGAGCTTTATTGTCAGATATACCACTTATTTTGACCAGACAGAACAGGACTGCTGCTCTAGCCGTGATAAACCACTCAGGAAGGATACATAATTTTTGGTCAAGAATGCAGCACAGTCATGAAGCTCACAAGTCAATCTTCACTGTCTGACTTGAAACTGTTAAAACACAATGCTGAGATTTTGTGAAAAATCATTAGTACCATGCTGATTAGGTCCTCTCTCTTTGTTCTTACTTTCACCCTTCGCTGGGTGCTTCGTTTATGAAGTTTACCAGGGTTTCATGACTAGTACAAGTTACTAAACCTGGCACAGGACAGTGGGTGGAAAGGTGGAAATATACCTGAGAAATACAATTTGCATATATAGTGACAAGTCGTAGCTGAGTGCTACTTAAGCTCCCCAGATATGGAACAAAAGGCTTTCCCAGCACGATGTAGATCTCAACCAGACAAAAGACCACCGTCTGCCCAACCATTGAGGCACAGTGTATTAGCAAGCAGCTGTACATTCTACATTTGGAATGTAGTCATCATATGCTATTTGCAGTGAATTGCGATGAGAGAATGAGAAGATTTCTCTAACTGATTTATCGAACGGGTTCTACAGAACTAACACAATAAGACTTCCTCTATTAAGCAATAATAGTAATCAAGAAAGGAAAAAAAAAACTATATATATACATTTCATACCTCTGTATTCTGGTTGTCAAATGCATCAAACAACACTAGCAAGAAGGAAGGCAATTTTGCCATGAGCTCCTCTGAAGGAAGCCTGCCAACAAGCTGTTCAATGCAAGCATTTTCAAACATCAGAACTGTTTTACCAGAAAAAATAACACTGAAGCGAATCTATTTGTATACAAAAATGAGATATTATGCAGACTCCTGTGTTGAGATGCCCCACAAATGTCTGTTGCAAAGTGCTTTCTATCATTGTAATTGAGAATCTGAGCTGAGAAAACTTTGACGTGTATGAGGTAACATGGAGAAGTGGATGTACTTTTGTCAACCAGCTGATACAAGTCCCAAACGCCTTTTCACCTTCAAAGACCAACAATAGCACCACAGCCTGGTATGCCACACTCAGGTAGAGTATTCAACTGTTAAGCAGGTGGTAATGTAGCCACCTTTCAAGACGTTTATGAGCTGAGATTGCAAACACTAGGTGTAGCCTACACTTCAAGGGGGTCAAATGTACACCAAAAACACCTAGACCTAAAAGCTTCCTACTCCTTGCAGGGAAAATATAAAGCAACGGTGCATGTTAAGGATCAGTATGCATGTCTACAGTAAAATGGTTCAACCCACTAACCAAATCTTCTCCTGTGATTTGTTACCCAGACAGTAATGTTTCCCTATAAGGTCTGACCCAAGGAAAATTGATAACAGAAGATGTGCAAGTAGTACATACAGTCAGACTGCAGTATGTGTCAAGCTGCATCAACACTGTGTTCAAGCAGCAGTTGGCAGCAACAACCACCTGCAATAGTCTCTCAGGGTTAACATGTCTGATGAATTGTTTTGCTCCATAGTCCAGAATAGACTTCCATAGCCAATTCAATATTTGAACCCATTATGTGTGAAATCTGTTAGCAAGTTCTGCATTCTAATGACACTAGTCAATTACTAGCCAAATCAATGAAACACTATTCTAGACCCAACTGCACATAACCATTGCAAGCAAATAATCTACTTCACAGCCTTAGTCTCACATACAAGTTGGACTTCATATCTTGGAGTCAAAATCTCTCACTAAATGGAGAAGCTTCTTCAACAGCAATTCTGTGCTTTCATCACAACTAGCTCTCTGTAAAATCACAAACAGTAAAGGAATGTTCCATCAACATAATATTCAATATTGCTCAGAGAAAATATGTCCAGGAGTCACAGATGTGGGTACACAAATAAAGATACATCCATGTGAAACGACATGACAAGAGGATCGTTTTCCTCTTCCTTACATTGCATTGCTGAGTGCAAATTAATCATGCTATACATTGGAAGGTCAGAAAAAAACTTGTATAATCACAGCACTTCTAGGTTTGATGCAAATGCCCAAGAAAAGAAAATGTAATTAAACACCTTAATGCACTGTCTCAGGAAAATTGTAATTAGACACTATATCCCTATTGCAAATGCCATGGTAATGCATTGAATAATTATGCCCTTGACCCACACACAGAGATCAATTATTCATTACTCAAACTAACACACTTAAAATCATGTCAATGAGTAACAACACAGGAAAACAAACATAGTGAGATCAAAGAGAAGATGGTGCAAGTATCAGAGTAAGAGCCTACCAGTTGCATATTTGATGCACTGAGAAATTTGAGTATTCAAAGACATCACCATTGGCAATAACAGGAATGGACAAAGCTCACACCACCTCTGCAATGCCATCCTACTTTATTGGATTCCTTAGCCTATCTGCTACCTTTCTAAAAGCAAAACATAACATGTCAATTCCTCTGCTTAGAAGCTCTAGACCAACGACTATCACTACAGAACATTAACCATTGACCAAATAGTCTTCAACTAAAACCCCTTGAACTTGCAAAGACTTCAGTTGGTATCCATTATTATACACCATGTAAGGATCTGGTGGACGCTAAACAACTACAGGTTTAGGAAAATTTTCTGTACCTGCCATGGATAGCTATTGTAGCAACTCCAGTTTTCTCAATCTGTCTGGCATGCTCCACAGTATCATGATGAGTCTTCAACAGACGGATCTTGCACGTCACAGGAATATTCAAGTTCCTCTCCAATATTGTCAAAATCTGTAGATGCAAGAGCTTGAGATAAAAGACAAAGCATAGGAAGCTTCGAAATAATATCTTCACAAATCCTCATTCATGTTATAGTTGTTCAAGGGTGATCCTGGCTAGTGACAAAGTGAAGAACTTCCTTGTATGAGGCATGGACCAACAGAAAGGGCAACCATCATGTTGCACAGAAACATGTTTGAGGAAACATATGATTCAAGCAGGTGATGCCAACAGGCAGCCCTGAGCCTAACTTGGAACACAAAAATGCATTGAAACCCTTGTTGCATAAGTTGACATAAGTAGATATATCATATCATGAGTCTCAATGGACTGGAAAAAACAGGAGCTATTCAAAGGAGAAAAACATTACATCATGAATGAGATTATGCTTGGACAAAAGTGCAGCACCTATTTTGCCACTGATGGAAAATGACTCCTGATATCACCACTCCTGATATCAAAGCAACACTCAATACTGAGCCACCTTCCTTGGTTTTTCATGGTTACAAGCAACCATCCAGAAGTAGGAAAAAATGAAATGCAGCAACAAAGTGCTTGATGTTCTCTTCAAATATGCAAAAAGGTATGAGTGACAAATATACACAAGATTAGCAGCTTGTAAAGCCCGCACAACATTAGAAATCCCAATTTGGAAAACCACATGACTCTTCTCTTCATCACATGTCCAGAAACAACAGTGTCAGTGTCCTTCTCCACCAAGTCCACAGTTCCCAACATTTCTGCAACCACCATCACCAGGCAGAATGCAAAACACAAAAGAGTGAGGAGATCAGGAAAAGCAGACCTCCAGATTTTAGCTTTTAGCCTAAACCCTCCCAAACCTAGAAAACCTTCAAGCCTTGAAAATTTGAAAGAGCAACCCCAACATCGGAGACCTGGATTCCTCAAACCAAGGAAGATTACAATGAAATCTCTACAACCACCCACAGTTAATTTGAGGGTAGCATGACAACCATTAAATAGTAAAGCGTGTCCATGAACAATGAACAACCATCCTTTGAAACATGTTTGAAAAAGAAAGTTTTCTAGAATTTTTTAGAGTCAAGAGTTACATCCATGAGAAAAGATGTGAGAAGTTTAAAGCATTACTATTGATCTTGCGTGTGCTTCTGAGCAGCCTGTGGTCGACTATCTCCTCTCCATAAGTAACGTCAGCGCCATACTTAGCAGCCAGCATTCGAAATGGCAACGTCCCCTACATCGCTTACACATACATCGTCGTTCAAAACAGGGCCTAGACTGATCCAACCCTCAGAGTTCCTATTTTCTAAACAAAGATTCTTAGAGATGAGATCATGCTGATCACATTTCACAACACTAAGTTCGATGATGATTCACAGAGATAATCCGCAGAAACAAGCAAGTTCACCTCAATAGCATACGATTCAGCAGCGGAAAAAGAAGGAGGAGGAAGAAGACGGACATACCCCACAGACCATAGGCGCAAGGATATGCTTCCCTGGATACTGGAGCTCCATGTGTAAAGGAGCAATCTTGTGTTACAACAGCAGCAGCATTTGAATGAAATCTCGCAAACCAAACAACCGGATGCAAGTCGCGGAAAAAGAAGGATACGGGCCCCCGCAAAACTCCGACCCCTAGTGCTTATGTGAGAAGAAGATTAGAGCACTACTGCCGGTGCAGAAACCCGAGGGGATTTCGATCTCATCATTACAAAAGAGACAATCCGCGTCATCCTCATATCGTGGACCGAAGCAGTATACGAATTGTAGCGCGGATGATGCGCTCCCTGACCGCAAATTTACATTTCATCTTCCTCATACGGGACTTCCGACAACGATTCGGGCGCACCGATTCATGTCGCCTACAAATTTCGACTTGGAATGTGCTAGAACGACACATTTCGTGTTGGAATGTGTAAAAACGAGAAATTTTGGGTTTTAATATGATAGGATGAAACACTATGCACCTATATCTGTTCTACCTAAAACCAGCTCTGATGAAAAATAATCGTCACTGGAATTTTAAGCATTCCATGGGATTCATTGGATCTTATTCATGCATTTAGGATGATAATCATTAAATTGGCACAAGGAATCTAAGTAGGAAGTCTAACCAATTCTTTTTTTTGTTCTCCTTGTAACAAATGTTCTTTACAAAGCCATGCCACTTCTCGTGTTCTTTGGCCTTGATTGTCCCGGTACAACACCCTCTCCAAACCAAAGTCTTTGAGAATTTTTTTAGTCCCTAAGAAGTCCACTAACCATTGTTCTGCAGCCTCCTTTTCAACAGACTCAACCCCCATTTGAAGTTGATCTTGTGTGAAAGTGGCCCAATCTTGCACACTTCCAGTGAAATTGTCGCCAATGACATTTAAACCCAGCTCAGCAAGGTCAGGAATGATGTTACCTAACCCCATGGTTATGTGCAACCCTGCTTTAATGGCAGGAACAACCCATTTTAGTCCTTCCAAAATTACAGCATGAATTTTCTTCCATTGTTGATCTTCAATGATCACCTCGCAACCTTCTTGCCCCTCCACTTTGTGTAAACCCATCCTACATTCACATAGTAGATGGAGTTGGACAACTTTGATCCCTTGCCCAAGTTTCGCTACTAATGTTTGTTTGAAACCTTCTGTAGTAAAGAGGTAAAAGCGTGGCACTTTTCGCATTTGACATTTCAGAAGTGTGTCCACATCATTGCCAATAGCCTTGACATCCTTGTGAACAGCTTGAATAGCGTCCTCTATTGAAGTTGGTGCAAATGCTCTTTGATGATGATCAAATTTTGATTCAGTAATGATCATGTTCTGATTCAGTTCATGGCTCTTGAATTCTGGAGATAGCCTTTGCCACACATCATCTCTCTCTTCACTTCCCATCATTTTTATAGCAATTTCAAAACTTGCATTTAGCTTCTTTTCAAGATTCACTTCACCCCAAGTATGTTGCCAAGATTGCCAATTAGACCCATTTGCAAGAATCCTTTTCTTCAAATCCTCGACAAGAATTGCTTGATCCAATCGACTTTTGAAAGATAGTCGATGCTCCACACATTCTTTGCGCACAATGCCCTCCAATAGTATGATTCCTTGGCAACCATCAAATGCACCTCGAAGGGTTTGAATGTGTTTCATGATGCGTTCATGGACAATATCCAAAGCTTGATCATAGCTTTTGTGATTTGAATGTACTAATACATCAATGTGAGAACTCACATCATTGTTGAACTCCACCACAATTTCAATACCATCATATAATATGAAAATGGCATTTTCTTTGAAGGTGTAATCAGCTGTCATGCGATTATCAGGCCCTAAAAATTTATTGTGCAAGGATACCTGTACATATAGTAAAACCATATATTAACAAGACATTCAACCATAAATTGAAACAATCAAATCATATGTTTAGATTATTTTATTTTAATTTATTTCAAATTTCAAATTTTCTTAATTTTCCAACATAATCACAAAACTTCAAAGGTTTTCGGAATTTTGAAAAAAAAGTAGTGTGCAAAGTTTGTCATATTAAATATGATGTAATGGTTTTTCACCCTAAAGTTATTTCTGTATTTTCTAATTTAAAATATGGAAGCTTTTCAATTAGTAAAATTAGATAAATACATTTTCATTTTTCCACCAAGATGTATCCCTTAAATGCTCACAATTTTTTTATAATTCATTTTGCAAAATGATCATTTACTAGTGTGCCTAGGTTGCTTATTGTAAATAAAACATGGGTTATTCGTGAAATAGCCCATAACCCCATATGTGATGGACATAAGTTTCAACAAAATGTGTAATTAACTTGAAAATATGTATTTTCAATCACATTGTTAATTTATGGCACATTCAAACAATATTTTGTCAAAAATGATTCTTTGAAATTTATTAAAAGACAAAACCTATTGCTAAGTTTACATATGTACCACACACCTGTAATCGACAAAAGAAACCATGAGGTATGAAGGTGCAAGCTTGGTCGTCACATTGAAGCCTTCGTCCAAAATATATTGATTCAGTTGAATTGATTTGTCGCCATTCCCAAGGGATTGCGCCATTAGGAGTAGCCAAGGTTGTGGGGATGAATAAACCATCTTCCAAGGGCCCACATGTTCCCTCAAAACATAACTCTAGCCTCAACATGAGTTGCATCAATTGTTTTGTTTGGACATTCTGCATCTTCCTTCCACGAGAAAACTTTATTGAAGCATCCAATAATTGTTGAAGACATTCTTTTGTTGTGAACCCATCTTGATTTGTGAGTGGCAATCTATCATGGTTGGTCACATGCACTTGGTCATGACTAAACTTGATCAAGTGCCCCATGACTTGGTGGCAAAACCAATCCACATCCACCACAACAAAATCCAAATCTTCAAAGAAAATTATATCACCTGAAGTGTGTAAACATTTTGCCACAGCTTTGGTCCTCTCTCCATTCAATTTGATCAATGCATCTTCAGGCAATTCGATCGCACTTTGATAAAATTTGACAAGGCTTGGTAACATTGTTTTTTGACAAAACTTTGAAAACGTGTCTTGATCCATCAAAGGGCTATTGGAATGTTTTGAGACCCAAGTTTTCAAAGCAAGCCTCATGGCGATGCATACTTTGTACACAAGTGGCAATGTGTTGAGTAGGTCTTGAACGTTCTCTTGAATCAACTTTACTACCAAGCGAGCTGATTGAGAGGAATGAGAGTCAATAGTGATTGGTTTTGGTGCCACGTCCACCACTTTGGCAAATTTTTTCTTCAAGTCTTTGACAACTCCTTGTGCTTGAGCACTAACATCAATCTTGTCTGAATGTGTTAAAACCACAATTGCTTTTGGCTTGAAAATGTTTGATTGCCTATTTTTGGAAGCAATGAATCGAAGCCAATAGTCCAATTCTCCTTGCATGTCTTGAAGTGTCTTTTTGGGATCACCTTGCACATGTTTGAAGGGGCTACAAACCAAAAGGAATAGAGACGGGTAACTTGTGCCATCCAGATTGGGCAACATGAAATCATGAAATGCATGAAATTCTTCTTGACCCGCCATATCCCATATGGACAAATTCACTCCTTTTGTTCCTTTTAGCTCACGTATTTCAATTCCATGTGTGCGTTGTGTTTGTTGAAGCCCCTCCTTTAGTTTCGACAAGAAGTCCATGATTGGGGTGAAAAAGAATTTGCTAAATGTGCTCCCATGGGCAAGGCAACGAACCAAGCCTTTCCTCAAAGTTGTTTTTCCTACAAGGTTGACGATCACACACATGCACAACAGACAAAATAATGTGAAACAATTTGCTTTCATATTTCAAATTTGTATGGAGTATGTACATTTCATTTTATGATATTTTTCACAATTTTCAATCACAAAAACATAAATTATAAAACATAATAAAACCCCACGGATGACCAATTCAGGTGCTGTAAACTACAATATGTGCGAGTCTATATCCAAAACATGGATTAGCAAAATGATAGTCATTCACAAATATCCCATAGATTTTGTGCAATAGACCTTCAACTTTCATTAGCTTCTTGCATTTGATCTTCAAATCATTTTGTTGACCCATAAACCACACATGCACAAAATAACTAAGGTTAACGTTAATCTTTGGGTATTATAATGTTCCATTAAGCTTGCCACAAAAACTGTTATGAAATTCAATCATGACTAATAAAAATAAAATTCATAAACAATGTTGAAGTAAGTGACGTTTTGGTGTACAACAAGAGTTTTACCTGCATATGGATAGCCGCAGAGAAATACTCGAGCAGATGTTGCCTTGGCCACAGGTAGTTCCTTAAGTAGGGACATATACGCTGCATTCTTCACCAACTCTTGCTCCACAACCACGCTCTTGCCCTCTCGTTTCAATCCAGTGCCATCCAAACGTATATCTTTCAAGGTTTTGTTGACCACCAGCATATCCATAATGGCAGGAAACACGCTACCGCTTACACCGTCGCAACATTCGAAGTCTAGGACTTGAAGGGAACGGTTACTTTCGAGCGACTTGATGAGTGCGCACACATCTGATTCGGTGAAATTTTCAATGAAACTCAAATCGAGCTCCTTCAACGATGAGTTGCTTTGCAGCATTTTGGTGAGGGGATCGACAATAGACGTGTGAAACTGCATATCGTCTTCTTTCACAAAAGTGCTCGATCGAAGTGAGAGTTTGAGGAGAGTTGCATTGCTTTGTTGCACATTTGCATCCACTGTCAATGGTTGGAGTAGTCTTTGCAAGTTGAGGAAACTCCCTTTCAAATGCAAGTGCTCAAGGGTGTGATTCGTTTCAAGTGCTTCGGCGAAACTGTCCACTGAGTACCTGGAATCTTGAGACCAGAAAGAAAGCTCTTTCAATGATGAATTGTTCTGCAACATTTTCGCCAAAGAATTTGTAGCGACTGTGAGAGATTCCTCGTCCACCCCGTCATATACATTAAAGTCGAGTGTGATGAGAGTTGAATTCTTTTGTTGACCATTTCCATCTGCAATCAATGGTTGGAGCAATCTTTGGAATACTTGTCGGCTAGGAAGATAATTCAAAGTCATGTAGAAACGCTCCAAGGTGCGGTTCCTTTCGAGTGCATTCGCAAAGCCGTCTGAAGACCAAAAAGTGGGAGCATGGAGAGAGTCGAAAACAAAGGTGAAATCTTTCAAGCCAACATTACTTTCAAGCATGACCGCAACTTGGTCCAAGAGAATGTCGAAAGTAGGTTGACAATCTTGTGAGCCGTCCACAGTTAGATTAATGATTAGATCTGATACAGAATGGTTTTTGCACAAAGCTTTACAAAGCTGTACACACAAAACATTATTGCACAGAGAAAAATCTTGTCGGATAAAAATCGACTCCAAATTCGTGCTCTCTCCTATGGCCTGCATCAAGTCTGTGTACTCCACTTCCAGTCCACAAGGAATGTGCATAGAACGTTGTCCAAAATGAACAGTCCACCAATCTTGACAGATGTTCCATGGACCTCTAAAACTCAGGTCCACGATACAGCCAGCTTTGAGAATCGCACAAAGCTCTTGCAATCCACCGTCCTCAAGAGTTTGATCACCAGTCCCGTGACTCATTTCCGCCATGATGAAGTCCGCCCTAGTGCAAGGATCTGGATCTCGCTCCAAAACAGATGTCAAGCAACAGGCGGATAGCCAACAAATTTTTTATAAAAGAAGTTTAAGAAAATACAACAAACTACAAAAAAAAACAGAGCTGAAGCAGCAATACGTAGACAGCACAAAGAGAAATCAACGTTACAACAACAGTAAGTAAATATTACAAAGAGAAATCAATGTTGAACCAGAGTGGAAAGACAAAAACAGACTTGAATCATCAACAAGTCGGAGTGGGTTGCACAGACCCCCAAAGAAGAAGAAGAAGTTAAAACTAGAGCAAGTAGAGTACGTAGGCAGTGCAAAGACACAACACAATTGAAGCAGCAAACAAAGTGTGCAATGAGTGAGCGTGGAAGAGGTACTTAATCGCAGAAAACACTTGACGAGGTGCGTTTGCAAACAGGCGTGTACATAAACAGCCAGCAGACCATTTTTATGCGTCTTAGCAAGGCTACTAGGAAGAACCAAAAACGACAGTTCTGCAAGCCCAGACTTCCCACCCCCTTTTATTCACAAGGCTCTGGTTCTTCCTACCACGTATTAGTGGGAGTACAAACTGATGGAGCCCATGGGTGTGGGTGCCCAGCAGCTCTTTAACTCCATTGCTACAAATAAATAAATCGGCAGTACACTCTGTGAACAGGGCTGGTTCGCTGGTTCCCAATTGATTACTCGATATTTTTTGTCATTGGGACCTATTTCTAAATGGGTGACCTAAAACCACTTCTGGGGGAGGTGGCAGGGGGAAACAAGGGATTGGGCTCTAGAAATCTGGGTTTTCTTGGCATGTCCTTTGTCTTCATTTTTCCTTTTTTTTTGCGATTGTAAACAGTGGTTAGCTTTTTAGGCAGTTAATAGGACGTTGAGATATCTTGGGTGATATTATGAACTAGGTTATAGTCATTGTCAAATGCAACAAGGGGACAAATACACTTGTACTTTGGAGATGAGAAGAATGCTTGGATTATTTGCCAAAACTTTGGAGGTATGAAAGATGGCTCCATAACTAAAAGAATGGACATTAATGGCTTGGAATGCCTCTTTGATGGACGAACCTTCGATGACACAGCATATTAGTTTTTCTATGGGGATTCCCAGTTGGATTAAGACTGGACAAAGATGCAAAAAGTATGTTAGATGTCTTTACATTCGATTGGTGGACTAATTGAGGCTCCCCAGTCTCCTGGCCCAAAGAATGCATTGTTTCCTTCTTGCCCAAGTAATTGGGTTGAAATTTGCAGAGCTTGATTCTAATTAACTTGTGAGATTAAAAGAATAAGGAAGCATTTGGGTTGGCACCAATTTACTCTTTCTGACGAAACTGATCTGTTTGGCTTACTAAAATTACTCTGAAAATGTCATAAACCAAGGGGCCAACATGTTTTCAAAAATGTTAAGTATTAGTAACCTAGTAAAACCAGAGCTACATTCGAGCAACTGTACAGTATAGAAATCACATTTAATGATCTCACACCTTTAAAGTTTATATCTCATGGACAAGTAAAATTGGCTTCTTTTACTAAACTAAAAATTGAGAAAACTTTTGATACGTCCACAAAGTATATCTGTGCAATTAAACCAACAAATGTGAAATGCAAAGAAGATCTTCAGATAGTAGATCCCTTAGGCTAATTTTCCTACATTCCCCAAGTTCTTGTCTGTTCTCCAAGTTCGTCATAATAGCATCACACTTTTCTCCCATAACCTCTGGCCAAACGGAAAGACATACATACTTGTAAATGTATACAAACACATTTTATTTTAAGCTACTTTTGAACAAATTATATATATGAAAACATGTTACATCTCCACAAAAGGTGTAGCCAAGAAAAGCTCTGGTGTTTTTTTTTACCCATGCTAAAGCTGAAATTTGGCAGTGATATCAGGTTCAAAGACTACATTGGCTCTTATTTACACAGCATTAAAAAAGTTTCTAAAATGCCTTTGGAGGTAAGGCTCTTTTTTGTCAATCCCAAAGAGGAGAGCACTTGCAACCAGCGCATTTATGTTTACTTTGATTTTACCATTTAGAGTGATATACTGTGATTCATACTAATTTGTTGTGAGGTTCCTCCCAAGCTCAGAATGTTTTTTTGCAATGAGCCTCTTTGATTGGCCTATAACAAATAAATTCTGAAACTTAGGAGACTCCTCAAATAGAAGTTTTGACTCCGCAGTTTTTCGTTTTCTGAGTCAGAAAATCCAACATATTCTCTTTTCTAAGCCCCCACCTTTTGGCAATTACAGTGCGAGGATAAATGAAGAATATGTGATGATTTGAGAAAATATATATATATATTTTTTGATTGCTTTTTGCCAGCTTCTTCCCTGGTCGGATCTAGAACTGCAACGCAAAAGAGAAAGAAAAAATATATATTTACCGCGCCCTTTAACCTGCCGTGCTTGTATGCTAATAGGAGCCGGCCCT
>Ga0116228_10003661_pt1 | contig 13559 bp, 5 predicted proteins | sample S1TSphfallax_2_FD_89694 | JGI IMG/M metagenome (GOLD analysis project Ga0116228, IMG submission 89694) | Host-associated microbial communities from peat moss isolated from Minnesota, USA - S1T2_Fc - Sphagnum fallax MG | ecosystem: Host-associated > Plants > Peat moss > Unclassified | place: USA... | reverse complement strand
TCTATCATGAATGCCAAGAAACCTATACCAACATTCTGCATCAACAAGAGGATTGCAAGAACACACGTTCCATTTGCCTTCTCTGACCTGTGATCCGACCACTGTAAAGGATTTGACACTTTCTCTACAACCCTCTTCTGACCTGCCACCAGACCACAGGAAAATGGTGAAAGATATATACAATCTCACAATGCAATCCCTTTCTGCACATCATGGACTACGTTGATAACCTGAAACTACCGGCACCAGTATAACGAAACACACAAGGATGTCACTTAGCCGACAGGAGCAAATGGCGAGTGCCAACAATACCTATCTTTCCGTGGCCACGAGGAGTAACTGGACGCTCGAAAGACGTAAACAGTAAGCCTAAATAGTGTTGCTGTTACTGTTGCTTAAGCATAATGAATAAGAAGAAAAACCCTGTAAATAAAAATCAAGGACCCATCCAGCAAAAGTACAAGGCAAATGTAAGCACAAGTAGACACAACCCAAAGAAAAAAAAAGCAAACAATCAACATAAATCAGGTAAAGACCCTATGCAAAGAAGGCTCATGGCTACGAAACGAAAATCAACAATAACAAAGAAAATTTAAGACAAAAAAGTTGTCCTCTATTACAAATTGACTAGTGACGGAGGTGCATTAGCCATGATGTTTGGAAAAGATGAAGAACCCCGATCAGTGTAAGAGCCCACTAAAGAATTGCTACGGTTTACACATGCTCCAAAGCTATGGACACAAGCTAGCATTAATAAAAAACAAGCATCAAAGGGACTAAAGAAAACCTTAGATACCACATGACAAGGATCTATGTATAAGTGGTAGAAAATGAATCAAAACGAGAATGAAGGCACCTATAGTTCAATAATAAGGGGAATAAGTCATCGCATAAATCAATAATAAGGGGAATAAAGCATCGCTTGATGTTCGTTTAATGTATGATCATTTATTTTCTTGAATAGTTATCATCGTTACATGTGTTGTCATCATCAATGTTCATCACATTATATCTATGTGAATTGGATCAACAATGACATCCATGAAAGTTTGAAAGTTGTCTCTAGTGATAAGGATATTCACTCCTCATTGGGTGTGGTGAGGGAAATGTGAAAGACCTCCCTTTGAACATGTGTTTCACTTTTTAAAACAATAATTACAATAATATCTTGAAATGCATCCTGGGTTGTTATACGTTCATTTTTGCAAGGACACCAAAGCAAATGGGTACTTAGATTGTCAATGGTATGATCACATTGACACTGTAAAAGATGGGCAACAGTAGGATGTGGCAAACCAAGAAGAGTATGTAGTGCTACAAGAAAATGGGCTGAGGATAGACGAAATGCGATTGTGGTAAGACAAGTTAATAACCAAATGCCTACCCCTAGACCCACACATGAACAGAAACATGTTTACATGATATCTATTGGGATGTCTATTAGAAGCGAAACAAACTCTTATTCATGTAAACAATCCGTCAAAAAAACCTATAACTGGGGATAAGATTGAACTACTAGGCTTTCAAAGGGTGGGACTTAAGAGCAGACAACTTGGGGTAACATGGCTCGCGTATTTCATAATGCCATTTGAAATGGGAAAGTGTTAATTTCAACATGTATTATTACATCCAAAAAAAAATGATCATCTTGTTGGAAACAAATGTCAAGTGGGGGAGCAAATGAATCCCAACATCTCAAGAATGCATGGGCAACAATTTGAACTATGGAAAGGAAGCCAAGCTCATTCAAAAAATAAAAAAGGTGACCTAACTACAAATTAAGTGACCAATAGAACCACCAAAAAATCCCACACCAAGTAACTTTTTCAACATATCAATGGTACAAATATCAAACTCAACCTAATGGTACAAAATACTTGAATAATGAATAGGAACAAGATGGTCCACTAAGAAGCGCTTCGAGCTTAATGAGAAGCTTTTGCTTCTCACATCTTTCAAGTAATAAAAAAAACACATTTTATTTTATGCCCTTTGAACATGAACTTCTTCTTGTGTGTTGTTGCACACAATAATCTCATCATCCCTTAACAATGGGTCCTTCGCATGCGTCCCACCACTAGGCTCAATCTTAAACCACATTCCCTTTTAAGGGCCTTTTCAAACAAACCTTGAAAATGGGATCATTCTTTAAATCGGGGAGTGGAAATAAATGTCTTAAGAAATAATGTTTGTGAAATTCACAGCCAAAGGAGGTCTGAAAATGAGGTCATTCCTTAAATAAAGGGTTGAAAATAAGGTTTTAAGAAGGAATGTTTGACAAATTCACATGTAAATGAGGTCTAAAAAGTGGGGTCATTCCTTCAATAAAGGATTGGAAGAATGGTCTTAAAAGGGAACATTCCTCAAAGTTAAGGCCCAGAGGAGGAGGTTTGAAATTAAGTGGGGTGAATTCTCTTAACAAAGGACTATAGTGGAATAAGGCCTTAAGAGGGAACATTCCTAAAATTCAAGGCTTAGATGAGGCCATAAAAATGGGGTCAATTCCCTTACATAAGGGATTGGAAAAAGACCTTAAGAACAAATAATCCAAAAATTAAGGCCCAAAGGAGATTTGAAAATTGGGTTGAAATTTCCTTAAATAAGGGATTGGAAAAAGGCCTTAAGAGGGAACATTCCTAAAATTCAGGGCCCACAGGATCTCATGTAAGGCCTTAAAACTTTAAATCTCCTAGGGAAAAGTACATGCAAGAGTGAGATCTAATTAGGGTTAAACAAACCTTTGAAGCATTCATGAAGTAACCTTTGAATCTTTGCAATTTCAAGGATATTTTCACTACTAGGCCATGCAAGCGCACCTTTTCTCCTTTTGGTGTTGGGAGTTGTTGCACATGTTGCCTCTATAATTATTATGGTTATCCCAATAACAAACATCAAAAAATCTATAACTTAATTTGTGAGCCATTCTAACTTTCATAATATAATAAAATTTATATAATAATGTTATTAGCATGATCAACCAAGTGCTCAAATAGTCTACAAGTCCATGTGTCAATTGATTGACTATTTACATCAAGAGATGGTTTTGTCCATAGTTTAATATTAGCTTAATGTTAATTTGCCAATAAAATTTGGCAATGTTAACAAAGTACTCTGTTTTCTGACATTTGATATGGTATATTTGAAGGGAGTGGAATGAAAATGTTGAATATTGTGAGGAAGCAGTTCAATTTGGTTTTGAAATGAGGGTAAACTTGGAAATGTGTGTCTACCTTAGTTGTAACCCAATTGCAATTGAATTGCAACTCAAATAGTTGTAATCTAGTTGTACAAGATAGTATAGCTTAGTTAAGCCTAGACCTAAACTAATAATCCACCTAGCTTACGTCTAACTACTTACCTTAATTACTTATAGTAATTATTCATCAACTATTTTAATTGTATAGTTGCATAATTAAATAATTAAACATATTATCATCATTTATTAAATAACATGGTGATTGGTTTTTTAAAACAAGAAATTAAATATGATCATTTATTGAATAATTAGTTAGCACTGATTGTTTTTTTAATTCCAAATTCATTATAAAAATTTATTAACATCTCATTAAAAAAATAATTAACTCAATTATAAATATTCAATAATAAATTTTAAATGATATTTTAATTAAAATAAATATTATAATGTAGTGATAACTAATAATTGACTACAATTACAACAACAACATTAATAATAATATTGTAGCTAGTAGTTAGGCTAGGCTAATTATTTGATTTTTTTATTCATATTTTTATCTAACTTGTTGGAACTATCAAATGAGATTGTATAATAAATATTAAATGATAAAAATTAAAAAAATTAAAAAAAATTATAGTAGTGTTAAATAATGATAAAATTTGAAATTATATGATAACTTGTTGAATACATTTATTAATTATTCTAATCATATTATAATTTAATCATAAATATATAATTAAAGAATTCTATAAAAATGAAAAAAATTGGAATTAATAACCAGAATTAGAAAAAAAATCTAAATTTTAAAAATATTAATTATGTATCATTACGTGATATGTTGTAAACTAAAATTGAATATACACGGAAACAATAAATTACACTTGTACTGAACATATTCCAAAAAAATATTAATTATGTACCATTGCTTGATATGTTGTAAACTAAAATTGAATTTATATAGAAATACTAAATTATGCATGTATTGAACATACACATTACTAAGTTTATTTATATTTCAGAATTTCATTAAATTTTATTTTCAATTAAAGTGTAATATTTATATGCACAAAAAAATTCATCATACACAACCATTCATCTATACAAAAAGATTCACATGTACCTTAATAATTAATGATTTTTTATTGTAATTTTTTCAAAAAAAAAAGACATCATATGTATAAAAATGAATAAACATTAGAGTTCCACAAAATTATTAATGATTTGTCATTACTTTATTTGTTGTAAATTAACATTTGATATACAAAGAAATAATAAATTACATTTATTGAACATACATTATTACAAACTCATACTTCAGAATTTCCTTCAATTTTTTTTTGAAATTAAATTTTAATTTTTACATGCACAAAAAAATTTACATCATACATAAGCATTCATTTACACATAAAATTCACATGTAGTTTAATGTTTAATGAAATTTTATTGTAATTTAAAACAAATATTGAGATATTATGTCTATAAAAGTGAATAAATATTAGGATTTCACAAAAAGTATTAATTATGTATCATTATTCGATATGTTGTAAACTAAAATCCAATCTACATATAAATACTAACTAGGTGTATTGAACATGCACATTATTACAAATTTATTTTCAGAATTTCCTTAGATTTCCGTAAGTAAAATTTTATTATTCATATGCACAAAAAATAGTTGCATCATACATAACCATTCATTTTATACAAAAAAACATTACATGTAATTTAATCTATTAATGAATGTAAGTAGTTTGTTTTGTTTCATTCTATCATGATAAGATTTCTCGACCCAAATTGTTTCATATAAAGTTTTTGATATCTTTGAAAACCTAACAATGAATAGGGGTGCATTGACTTGGGTTGAAATGTTTTGGAGCTACAATGCAAAGGTTATTGATTATTGAACCATTTTTTAGTAAACATTAATAAAGTCATAAATAAAAAAATTATTTGAATCCGAAGGTGTACTTTGAAATTTGGAAAGTAGTCGCTAAGTTAGATTTGATGAAATTTACTTCATAACTTTCATACTTAAGATGTCGAAAGTATTAAATTTTGAATGAATTTTGTTGTTGAAAATTCAAACAAATCACAAAAAATGGGTTTCAAAGGGAAAATGAGTTGAATGTGTTCACACTTGGGGCTAGCAACACATGTTACTTTATCTATCCATGAAGGAAGGCAATTTGTTTTGTTTTGTCATTGTGATATTTCCCAAACCATGGTGTCTTGGGTTATGTTATGGAACATATCATCAAAAAGTTTTCAATGAATATGTGTGCATTGACTTGGTTTAGAATGTTTAGAGCTACAATGTGGAATCTATTTATTATTGAACCATTTTTTCATTGCATTTTTTGAAAAACCAAGATTGAAAACTATATTGGAATTTGGGGGCATTATTGGTATTTTTGGAAAGCCTTTACCAAGTTTGATTTAATAAAATCGATTTTGTAATTTTGAGACCTAAAATGTGAACAATATTATTGAATTTCTGGTTGGCATTGTTGTTGGAAATTCAAACAAATTGCAAAAAAAGGTTTAGAAGGAAAATTCAATTGAATGCATTCAAATTTTGGCCAATGACATAGGGTACATTCGTTTTTAATGAGTTTTTTATCATAATTTTAGAAAAATATTAAAATATCATGTGTATAAAAATGAATAAACATTAAATTGCATAATATTATTAATATGTATCATTACTTGAAATGTTGTAATGATCTACATAAAAATAATAATTACATGTGTATTGAACATAAACATTAATATTAACGTATATTGTAAATTTTCCTTAAATTTTATTTTGAAATTAAAGTTTAATATTTATATGCACAAAAAAACTATTTGTTTATACAAATAAAATTTACATGTAATTTACTTTTATCATAACTAAAATACTATATTAAAATACTATATGTATAAATTTATAATTGCGTACTAGTTGTTTAACTTAGTTGAAAGAGACAATTGTAAACAAAATTGCATTTCATCCATCCTCTAATACACCCTATCATCCAAAATAGTTAAACACTAATCAATGTTTTGACTATGTGCCAACTAAAAAACCTTAAATGCTAGAAATATTTCAAAAATGGCCCTTTAGTTGAAACATGCTTCACATTGTTTACCAACATAGTTGGAAGTTCAACTTGGAGACATTATTGATGTCGGGAATATTCAACAAATGGCCACCTAGTTGAAAAATGCCTTCAACTATATACCAATATAATAAACGAGTCAACTTAATTGGCAATTGCCATAATTTTATTTTTAAAAAATTTTAAATCCCAATTGATACATAGTTGTAAATGTCATGCAGTTGAAAACTTTTGGTTAAAAAGGGGGGTTGTCTACTAATGAGATATTCATGTGAAGACATATGAAATTGAATTAAAGCCTTGTCTGAATTCAAGATTAAAGCCTTGGGAACAACTATTGTCCGAACTCTATTGGAAAATTATCCACCTTTACTTGAGACCTACTTGCAACATGAAGAAAATGAAGGAGATGAAAATGTTGATCAACTTATTCAACTACCAATGAATCCTATTGTTTCCTTGAAGTGTTCAACATGACATATTGTTTGAGAGGTAGTTGGAGCTTACCACTTATTCTTTGTGAATAAACTTCTATTGCATTTCCATACTACTAATGTCCTTTATATATGTTTAATATTTCCCCTATGCCTTAAGGTTAGATGCTTACCTACATAAGGGCAAGCTAAAATAAAATGAAGCTCGAGAAAAAAGGTTGGCTTCATTTGATGAATTTTTTAATGTTCTAATGCCACATTCAAAGGTTTTCTATTTTCATATAAGGAGCATTTCAAATTTAGGAAAACATTAAAAATCGTTTTCAATTTGTTTCCATTTCATTCTATATACTATGTGTTTGGTTCAAAAAGACAAAGCTTTATGTTTGATTCAAAAAGACAAAGTTGTGTTGGTGTTTTTGGTTGTGTTGATTACACATTCCATTGCTTTGTCAATGCTTGCACTTGTCATTGCTTTTGTTTGTCATTATTTTGTTATGTTGGGTTCAAAAAATATGTGAACATCATTTTTTTATGTTGCATTCCTTGTGCATAACATTGCTATGTTTTCATTTGCATACATCATCATTATGTCATTGTTTGTGCCTTCCATCATTGTTGTGTTGTGTTGTGTTTAAGAAGAAGACAACCTACACTCTTTAATTTTGTTTCATTTCTTGGCATGCCATCACTCCTTTATTATGTTGGGTTTGAAAAGAAAAATAAGGATTTTGTTTTGTATTTTGTTACATCATTGTGCCTACCATCATTACATTGTTCTTATACCCTAAACCCTAACCTTTTATGAGCTCTACTATCATTATTTTTTTGCTATCAAATGGACTTCAATTGCAATGTTGTTGCAAGTATTACAAAAATGAAAGAAGAATTTCAAAGCTCTCCTTAATCAATTGATGATTTTGATGATGCAAATGTTGTTGAAAGGGCACTAGTTGGGAATGGTGATGGTGGGGTTTTTAATTTGAATCAATTAATAAGTTGGTTGGAGAAAGAGAATTTGAGAAGGAAAAGGTTGTTATGCAAGTTGAAGCATGAACATGATAACAACTTACTTTCCAATTGTAAATGAATTAAAAATATTGGTTCGTTTTCATTGGACAACAAGTATGTGGTTTTAAACAAAATTTAATGATTTTACTACTTTTGTAGACTTTTCTAAATATGCACAAATGTGATGCATTATGTGTCATTTTGTCCACCAAAAAAGGGTGGAGAGAAAAACAAAAGCAAAAGCACTCAAAACTAGAAAGGTCTTATTATGTATAACAAACATTATTATAAATCTTATCATTTGTAACCCGTCCCTGTGTAACTACATGCAACCAAATGTTGCATGTGACTACAAATGGTTGCCTATGCAATTACTTTTCAAATTTGGATGAAGTTTAGTCTTCTTTTCAACTAGGTTTTGACTATGACCTATTTCATCCATAAGTTGTGTTATTTTTTATAATGTCCTTGTTTTTTTTTACAACATTGTATATACATTTTATTGCAAATGTAACCAAGATAGTCACATGCTAGTTGTATAAGGTATTTAGGCTACCTAATTAGCAAGGATGTACTTAGATATATATATACCTATCTACTTACTTATTATATAACTACATACTTATTAAGTATTTGTACCTACCTATAAGCCTAAACCACATGGTACTTAACCTAGGCTTGGTGACATGTGGCATTGCTTATGCCTACATATAGGCTTAGGCATAACATGTGGAAAATAGGTTCGGCCTAAACCATGCCACGTGGGACTTATGTTAGGCCTAAGCCATGGCACATGGCATCTATGCTAGGGTTAGGCCATGCCACATGACATTTAAACAAGGCATACGACATTCCACATATGCTAAGCCTAGGCCATGCCATGTGGCACATAGGTTATGTCTAAGCCATCCCACATGGCACTTAGGCACAACATAAGACATGCCACATGGCACATATGTTCAACCTAAGCCATGACACGTGGCACATAGGCTAGGTTTCAGCCATGTCACATGGCACCTCTGCTAGGCTTAGGCCATGCCACATGACACACAGGCTAGGTTATGACATGCCACATGGCACATACATTAGGTCTAGGCCATGTCATGTGGCATCTAGGCAAGGCATAGGACTTGCCACATATGTTAAGCCTAGGCCATGCCATGTGACAAATAGGCTAGGTCTAAGCCATCTGACATGGCACCTAAACACAACATACGACATGCCACATGGCAAATATGCTAAAATTAAGCCATTCCACATGGAATCTATGGCATGTTACATGGCGCCTAACCTAACCTTGGCCATGCCATGTGGCACTTAGGCTAGGACAAGACATGGCACATATGTTAAACCTATGCCATGCCACATGGTACTAAGGTTAAATTTATCTATGCCACGTGGCACATAGGTTAAGCTTATGACATGTCTCATGTCACTTATGTTAGGCTATGCCATGCCACATGACACATATGCTAAGCCTAACCATGCCATGTGGCACTTAGGCTAGGATAGGACATGCCACATGGCACATATGTTAGGTTTATGCCATGCCAAATGGCATAAAGGCTAAATTTATCTATGCCATGTGGCATATAAGCTAAGTTTATGACATGTCACACATCACCTATGCTAGGCTATGCCATGCCACATGACACATATGCTTAGCCTAACCATGCCATATGGCACTTAAGCTAAACCTAGCCATCCCACGTGGCACATATGTTAAGTCTAAAACATGCCATACAGCAACTAAGTAAGGCTTAAACCATGCCATGTGGTAACTATATATGACATGCCACGTAGCACCTAGATTATGTTAGGACATGCCACATGGCACCTAAGTTATGCTAGGACATGGCACATAGGTTAGGCTTAGGCATGGCACATAATTAATTTTTTTTCCACAGCACATGGCAACATAATTAGACTAGGTGGCACATCATAGAATGTGTTAATTAATAGGCTAATTTAATAAGTTTTAAGTTAGGTTAGAAGTAATAGGTTAAGTTAGGTAATCATTAATAGCCCAAATAGTTGCATGACTAGTTGTAATTATGTTGTAACTACAAAATTAATCCCATATGTTTTGCCTCCCATTTTAGTTTTGTCAACTACATAAGGAAGTGCCCTAGGATCACAATGTACAAATTAAAATGCAATTGCGTTTTGGGATGAGCCAATCAAAAAAACTCAACCCATATTAAACCCAAAAAGAACTATGGTATTTTTAGTAAATGCTATGTGGCTTAAGTCGAGGCCTAGTTTAAATGGCATAGGTCTAAACCTAGCCTAGATGCCACATGGCCTAATTCTAAACCATGGCATGTGGCATATATCTACACGTAGGTGCCACATGGCACTTAGTTTATGTGGCACCTAGGTTTAAACATATGCCACTTGGCACTAAGCTTACATGGCACCTAGGTGCCATGTGGCCTATGTCTAAGTGGGTGCCATATGGCAAAATGTAATTGGTCACAAATATAGTTGCAATTTTAATTGCAAGACCATTGATGTATACACTATACAATGGCCATATATGTATTCAATGAAAAAATATTTCATTTGTTGCATGTGACTTTTCGTTTGTTACTACAACCAATTTAGTCACAAATGTTGTTTACGACTAAAAACAAGTAGAATGGCAGTCACATGAAACAATATTTATACTAGTGAAAAACCATGGCATGATTAACATGAACAAATGTATCATTTCCAATCATTATAATGTGTTGAATATTTTCAAAACACAAATAAATGTTCTCAATCTAATTACAAATGTTTAGCAACATCAAATTCCACTGTTGATTTATTTTATAAGGGAGTTTTTCCCCAAACAAAATTTAACATTTCTTTAAAACGATTTCTTGAACATCTAACTTTGTACATCATTAAAGGTATTGCCCTTTAAGTTCCAATGAAAACATATGGCTTTAGAGGCCACTCCTTCAACAATGTGATCAAAATGTGTTTCCAACTAAGTGACATTATTCTAATGAAGTAATCTTAATATGGTCAACAAGACCATGAACTGACATGTTTTCCCTACACATGTTGAAGCCATTGCCTTCACTATCACATTTGACTTATGGATGTCACAAGGTGGGTTCAATGCAATTGCATTAGTGTTTAATTACACTAACACAAAATGGGAATCATTTCATGTTATAATAATTACTTTTGAAGTTCATGAAACTTCAAAAGTTGCCCAAACTATGCAATTGAAGGAGTCAGTTATTCATTTTGGATTATGTGACAAAATCATCACATACATGAAAGATTAAGGTGTGAACTTGAACATGCTTACAATCATTCTGACAAACATAATTTTGTGTGTTCCACTATTGATAATAGAGTCATCTTATGCACTTGTTATGGGCATGTCACATTCAAACGTTGTTAATATGTTACTAATGATGTGAAAGTTTGTGTTGGGATGACAAAAGTTTTCATTAAGGATGCATAATCTTCTCTTCATACTTGGGTAAATATAGCATAGAAGGTATATAGGAATGGGTTAAAGCTTGCAAATATGCCTTTCTTTACCCTTGGAAGTTAACAACTCTAATGAAGACTCAATTTGTATATACAATTATTATTTTCAAAGAAACCTCAAAAAAATTTAATGTCAAATGTCAAATTTTGTTATTCACAATATATAAGTTATAACCCATTGCCTTGCAAATCAAAATTTTAAATCTTTAAACATGTGTTGTGGCACAATAAGTCAATGTGATTTTTATTCCAATGGCCACACAATGTGTTTTGAATTGTTCCTAAAGGTACTAATTATTGTATGACATATTTTTGCAACCATATATTTTTGTTGTATGACATATAACACAAATATTCATGAAAATGAATTGTGTAGGTATTTTTTTGTGTTTTTTTGTGATTTCCTAGAGTTGTGTTGATGGATTTGTTTTGTGGAATCATTTAAAATATATATTATAATGTTTCTTTCATGTTGATTGTAGATTGGAGACTTTGATTCCAAAGTGGTTTATCTTAACATTAACACACAAATTAAAATTATAGATGGACAACCATTTATGGCTTTTGCTTCATCCTATGAACTTTATAATACACATAACATGTTGGTTCTCAGGTTAGACCTATGGTTTGAAAATCTATAGCTTATTCAAAATTATGATGTAAGTTTTCCTTATGGCCATGCATAGTGGCAATGAATGATTAAAAAATGTTGATGCCATTATTTTTTATTATTTACAACAAACTAACATCGACTTTAATCACTTTTGAACTTATTAATAATGTTTTGTTTGAATTGGATGTGTTTGGATCCTTGGCTTTAATTGTGGAGACTACACTAAAACTCTTAAAATCAAAATTGTCCTTATTTGGAAGGACCATGGTGCCAACAAAATCTTGAACAATTATTTGGCTTGGTGGGCAAAACATGAATAACAATCTCCAAACATTGGATTCCTTGCCCATGAAATGATGGGCGTTGTAGGATCACAAATCAAAATTGAAAGAATTTTTAGTATGTCAAAGGTTATCACTAGTTTGAAAATGTTATTAGCTTGGGATCAAAAACTTGAACAAATTAGTTATTATCATGAAAATTTGACCAAAGTATCTTAAATTTGACTACTCAAGTGGGGTACAATTCAAATCATTGGAAGAATTCTTGAATGTTGAATATGTTGTTTTTGAAGAAATCCTTCCATGTTTCAATTTTTAAAAAAGGGTCAATTGAATTATGGTGGTAGTGGAAATTGATGAGCAATATAAGAAGTAAACCCTATCAACTATGTGGTTGTGTTGCATATATGGATGGCTATTAACATTGTAAGTGTGTGTGAAATGTGAATGGGTGCAAGCAAGGTATTTTGTACATACTTGCTACCTTGTTCTCTACTTGAAAACACCATCCTCTAGCATTTCAACACAAATTAAAATTTTAGTTTTTTTCATAAGTATCCATATAATTTTTGAACCTTTTTATAATCATACACTCGTACATAAACATTCACATGTTAATATATTGGATGCAAAATCACAATCAGATGTATATTTTATTCACAAGACAATAAGATTTTTATGTTAATACAAGTCACAAAAATGATTATGATTTATTTGCAATTATAGCATTATCAATGGACATTCGAATGTACATTTTATATTTTACATATTAAACATGGTCCAAATATCATAAATAATAATTTAAATTACTTCATTTAAAATATTGCTATTGATTTACAAAACATGCTTACTATTAATGTTACAAAAATGTACTTATAGCTTTTAAATCCTTGATAGTCTACTTTTAGTCTAGAGCCTTCATAGTGAAGGTTCTAGGAAACAATATATTCAAACATGTAAAATACAATCATTTCACATTCAAATACATATCATGACCATCTATGTATTGATGTACCATTCACTATGCATCATCCTTTTTGTCTAAAGGTGTTCAATACCAATCCTCATCCTTTGATTTCAATGGACACAATTTGCAAATGGAAGTACTCCATATCTACAATTGTTTGTGAATAGTGTTCATTACCCTTTACAAATTAGCATAAGATGTTTGAAACATAGAGATTTTATTCAATTATCAAATAATTGTGAAAACTATTTCATCATAGTAGTATTAGAGTTTTATAATAATGAATTTCTAAGTATTTTTGGTTTTTGATTACAATGTATTTTGTAAAAGAGATTTATGTGTGTATGAACTTTACATGTACCATTTCTCATCATTTGAACATTCACTTCTATTAAAACCAACTTTGCATTGGTGTTAAAAAAAAGAAAATATCATTGTCCACATGTATCTTGTATGTATTA
>Ga0116228_10003660_pt1 | contig 13561 bp, 12 predicted proteins | sample S1TSphfallax_2_FD_89694 | JGI IMG/M metagenome (GOLD analysis project Ga0116228, IMG submission 89694) | Host-associated microbial communities from peat moss isolated from Minnesota, USA - S1T2_Fc - Sphagnum fallax MG | ecosystem: Host-associated > Plants > Peat moss > Unclassified | place... | reverse complement strand
TGTGCCCACGAAATCACATTCCCCTCAATTGTAATTAAACTTATAGGAAATAGTCATATATTAGGATGCTTACTACTATACATGGCATTATTAGGTTGTCAACCACAATTGAACCCCATAATACTATTGCATTAACCTCCCAGCATGGAAATTTGAATAGGGCAGATTGACGTTTCGGTCTAATTTCCTTTGATGGGCAACCCCTTAACCCCAAAATATTGCCCCGTGCCACCCACTTTTTCGTCCTTTGTGCCCATCTTAAAGTATCTACACTAGTTGTTGTGCAAGGCTTCGTTCGAAGCTCCTCTGCGCTAATGAAGTGTGCTGCATTTGGGTGTGTTCTATAAGGGTGGTCCCTTTGCAACCACCGTCTACTTCTTTCAAAAACAGCCTTCACCAACTCCTTGGACCATGTGGACACTTGACCCACATGGAGGGCAAGCTTTGTAACCCTAGTGTTGACAACTAGAAACCAAACCATAGCCAAGGAAGTCATGTATAGTCCACATCAACATGGCAGTCAACACAAATGTTCAGTGACCTAGAGGTTGCAATACATCCAATCTTGCCACCCCCTTCCATTGTTCCTCCAGCTCCTCTATCACAGGTTCCAAGTAGACATCAAAATTGGCCACTTTCATGTTTTTTGGGTTCAGGATTATCAATGATATTATCACAAAAAACCTTTTTGTCACTAACCAAGGGGGTAGGTTATAGTTAAAAAATAATATTGGCCAAGTCAACCAACTTGAGCTCTTCTCCCCAAATGGATTGAATCCATTTGTAGCAAGCCCCCGTCGTATGTGCTTGGGATCAACAACAAACTTAGGCCATGTGGCATTGATGTGAGCCCTTGCCTTGTTATCAAGTGCATGACGCACTTTCCCATCTGTCGACTAATTTTGTTGTGCCATGTCATGAACTCGGCTATGGCAGTAGCTTGATAGATTCGAAGCAATCAAACAACCAGAGGAAAATGTTGCACGACCTTGATTAACACTTGGGACCTACCAATTGCCCTATATTGAAGAGCCCCACATGTAGGGCACTCCTACATCCCTTCATATTGCTTTCAGAATAATACTCATCCATTGTTGTAGGCATGTATGTTGTTGTAGCAAAAGCCAACTTTGCTGGTCAGGACTTTGGCCCAATACATGCTTGAAAGCAAGCAATTGTCCCTGGGCAGTAGATGCAAAGAAGTAGAGCCAATAACTCATCTACAAATTTGTTCGAAACCCCATGCACCTAGCACACATTCGTGAACAACATAGTAGTTGTTAGCTTTGTGCTTTAGGCACCTGTGTACAAGGACTCACATGCCTCGCGCAAGGCATTTGCTTCATTTGAAAAGGCATCTTGATTTGCAGTAGGTGCCTCAAGCTGTTCTAGATTGTTGGCCTCTACACCATCATCATCTAATGGCAAGTTTGAATGTTCAAGCATGGTCTCAAGAATGGTTGTTAATTACTCCATGATCAAAAATGCATGTTGCACCATGTTCACAATGTTTATACCATCCATTCCAGAGCCTATGTTAGTTCCAACAACTTCCACAACTGGGGCTTTAGCATCACTTGCATTAGTTCCAATAGCTTCCACAACCATGTTTTCAGCATCTCGAGGTGTAAACAAATCATCCAACATTTGTGCAACCTGGACATTATCGTCCATAACCTTTATTGGCATATGGGCTTATACTTTGGCTGTTGCACCCCATTCTTCATCAAAGTCATGGGGCTCCCTTGGCCCCTTCCACACCCTGAACATGGAACTCCTTGGGTTGACCAACATGTGTGCCTAAACAGTTGCAAGCAATAGAGGTTGACCACCTCCTGGACATTTAGCACATGGACACCTCATTGTTGTAATGCCATGGTTGTGGGCCCAATTAATCCACCTCTCTTCCACATGTTATTATCCCTATTAGTAATCCTTTCAGGGTCATCTCTTCCATAAGCTATTATCCCTATTAGTAATCCTTTTAGGGTCATCCAGGTCATGACACTTGCAAGGATCATTTAGTTGCCTTACACCTACATTAAAGCTATTGCCCATGCCTAGTCTATGTCAGCCAGCTTGCAATGCCATAGATCCAGGTGTACCAGTTAGTCAAGTAGGTGTAGGGTATTGGGAACTACACGATTGCATATATGGCAAATAGTCAACCACTACTTTTTCTTCCTATAATCCAACAACAAAATCCTCCACCAGCCATCAACCTAGATGGTTATTGTGTAATGTCCCTCCTTCCTTCTCACCTCCATTGTTTGCCTTTGGATTAGGAAACAAATAATCTATGATGTGAATGTATTTTCTAGGAATAGGACTGTCACGAGGCTGATTGTCTTCACTCTTGAACATACCTACCGCTTGCTTGCAAATGATTGATGTGAATTAAAGCCTGCCATAGTGAGGCTGTTGTCACAAAACTTCCCAAGGATGGAACTTTCACCAATTTTCAAAACTAGACAACATGGGAGCAGAGGCAAAGAGAAAACAACTACTCACAATTAGGGTTGCTATATTGATCTTCAATGATATGGACAACAAAGAGGTAGCAAACTAATTGTAGAATACAATGCAAATATCCAAAATATTAAGGTGATGACCTTGGTTAGATATCTCATTGGCACCAAACTTGCTTTCACTAGCAATGTAAAACATCCCTTCTCGTTTACTCATGGATGGTGCTACATTAAAACATTCTTTAAATAGTTGGAAATAACATTGTAGATCCGTTTGAAATTCCTAAAGCCCCAAACATCCTTGATAAGTTGTGTCCGACAACAAACAACGAAATAAAAAGACTTTGAAACAACTATTGCAAAAGAGTTAACATTCCAAGGGACCTTAGTTCACCCATGCCTTGAGCCCTATGCAACACTACAACCCACCATCGATATCCTTCACCCAACTTTGGACTGGCGCTAGGAGGTGGCTCTCCATGACAACATTGTGTAGGTTTGATATGGAAGACAATAGCATAAAAACAAAAAGTCGCTCGACATTCTCCCATCCACTCATCCCTTTCATCCACATCAACAGAGTTGTTTCATCTTGCATTTTAAAGTTAGCTCCTAATGATGATTACATTGGGTAGAAAACTAACTCGTTTGATGGAATGTTAAACAACATGTGGTATATCCCCTCTTCTTGATTTAGTGGGTGTTCCAGCAAGTGAAAGTAATCAACTATAGCATTTTACAAATGTTTTTAGAAAATTGCATCATTATATGTTCTCATTTATTTTATAACAATGTAGGTTTCATTGCCCTAATTTCTAACATACTTGTGGACTGTCATGATTGCATGATTTATATTACTCACAACCAACCATCCTCCCATATGTCAATTTCCACACACACATTGCTTTCACACAAGTCTATACAAGTCATATTTGTAATCACACTTGAAACTCAATTGCCTTTATAATAATGCGCTTCAATCATTGGCTTGTTATCCTACCAATATGTCATTCCAAACTTGGTAGAGAGTTCATTAAGTCATGAACATATTACAATATTGCACAAAATGTTGGTGATGCTAAGTGGTACAAGCTAGATGTTTATAGTTATAGTACCAGCACTGCCAAAAAATCAAACAAGTCCGAAAGTTGAACATTGACATCTTTATCATGTGGGTTATCCTATTGTGTTTCTTCATTCAAAATAAGAATCTCCATTACTATCTCCAATTAACTAATCATTTACATATGCTAGAACTTCAATGTTGATGCGAGGAGATGTGGGGACCATCTCCCAAGTGAATGTGTTGGCTAAACCTTTCATTTTCTCATAAATGGCATCGTCCTTTGCCCACCATTGTGGCAAGCCCATCTTGTTGCTTTTGCTACAAGAATGTAACCTCTATAGTTGTTGACTGTAACATTCGCATTTGAAAATCCTTGCTACCCCATTAGCCTCCCATGGATACTTAGAGTGAGCCTTTCCTACAACTTTCATTCTAACAAGGTCAAAAAATGTACACCGTAGTCCTTGACCACATCACATTGCATACCCCAGCTTTGGTCATGGGCACAATGCCATGCAACTTTACACTTGTTTGACACATAATTCATAACCTGCTTCACACATCCCACACAAATTCCATTACAACATGACACACAATCTTATTAGACCAGTCACTATACACAAAGTTGGAAACTATTCTTGGCCTAACAATGGCTCTAAACAAAGCAATAATGGACAACCCTATGTATATTCCAATAGTTGAATAAAACCCTAACCCCACATACCATAGTATGGCACGATCTCTTATGCATTGCAGTCATTGTTTTTTTAGTGCCAGGTCCTTAGAAACTTCTTCCATCTCCTTGACCAAATTTGCAACACAACACTTTGCATCCTTCATGGCTACCTACAATCCCAACCATCCCTTTTACACAATGAATGCCACTTACTTTGAGTGCAACTATCCAAGTTCACACATGAATAATTCTACTCTATCATGTGTACTAGAAATTTGGGCATGCACCACACAGTAGTTTGCTACCCTCCATAACAAGCAACCAAAATAACTATTAGACTCTCTAGACACCACTTACCAAATTCTGTTGCATATTTTCAATCATGAGTTGGTTTTTCTTATCCGATTCCTGCATAAGGTGAGCACCCCCTTGCCCAAGTGCTTATAGGTAGTTGTGCAACCAATTCTTAAAGCAATGTGATAAACTTCACATGACCCTCATGTAGCAGGTTGAGGCACAACTACTTTGATGATCAAATGTGGGTGAACATATTGATGGAACCCTAATTAATAGTTGTTCAGGGACAAAGTGGGCAGTATATATGTGTGGAATAGATACCTGAAGAGACTTGATGATGTCCTCATGCGCCTTGTTATGGAGAGTAGCACATGTGATGACTTGTTTTAGCTCCTCTGCTAATACAAAACATGCACGACCTAGTTCAACTTTGTGTTTTTCATCTACCTTTGCCTTGTTAGTGTTATGTTGAAAGTGCTCACATCCTAGTTGGTGTTCCAAGTCCTAAATGGTCCCCTTGTGCATGTAATCATAACAACAACCACATGGTCTGTTGGTCCCTACCCTTGAGGGAGGAACACATCACAACAAGAAACCCTCCACTACCTCCAGTGTCCCTTCCACTCAACATGGGCTGTGCAAGAGAAATTCATTTGAGACATGGTGAGATTCTAATTGTTTTTTTGACATCAAGGTATGACCTAGCTACAACAACTAGATGCTGCTCCAAGCCATCTCTGGTGGATTATTGATGTGATAGGGTGGTTGTAGATTCGTTGAGTTGGTTTGTTATAGCATAAAGGTCCATTCGCATGGCTTCAATCTGGGCACAATATTTTTGAGTCATCAGTGCTCGAACTTCTAGTAGCTCCTATACATGCACACAAGAATTCCCATCAACTTCTACATGACTACACCAAATCAAAGCCCCCAAACATAAACGAGAATTTTGAAACACCTTATTCATCCACTTGAATCACAAGAATCTAAACAACTTGGATGCATTAAATTAGAAATGGCACCCATTGCATCATGATTTGCAGAAGCTAGATGGTAGTAAGACCACAACTTCTTAGTTGTTCGAGTGTGTGTCCCCATTTGATGGCATAGTTTTTGCTCCAACCCCACAAAAAATAGTTAGGAGGGGCCCAATAAAGGTTTAGAATGCAATTAGTGGGGTTTAACAATGTGGATATAAAAATCAAGGACCAGTAAGTGAAAGCACAAATGCATAGAATCATATAATCAAAGTTCTTCCTATGACATATACATGCTCTTCATTATTGGTCCTACAAGCTTAGGAACTCACTTTGTTTGAAGCTTCCAAACCCCAAACATAATTGAGTGTCACATGACCTCTAGGGCCTTCATTCACCAAACTTGGAAACCCACTTACAATTTGCCCCCCCTTTTTTATCCAAGTATTTTGCAGGCCAACCCCAACATGTATGGTTGAAGACTGTTATGAAATGATTAACAATTCAACTAAATTTCCCAAAGCCATGTTGTTGGCCCCTAACAAGCACGTTGCCATTAGCTCGATGGTTATAGGAATGCTTACAAGATGGGATGGATTTTCTCTTGAACAATGTTTCTCTGTTGGTTATAATATTCAGGGTATGGGGAGTTGTCTTGGCTAGCACCAATCTGTAGACAATTACAAAAGCATTGTCTAGAAGGCACATGCAAACAATAATAAACTCTTAAAGCTTATGACTTTTGGACAACAAACTAATTAGATTGCCCATGAGTACGAAAAAGCTCGTAGATGTAGTGATAGCTATAAATAGGATGAAAGCTTCACCATGCTTTGGTGGACCACCAAGTGACACAATATCTCCATGCCAAAGTTCCACCTCCAAACCACTCCTCATAAGCTTTTGTTGGTTAACAAAGGTTCTATTTAAATTGCATGACAAGGGACATGGTTGTGAGCACCCCAAAGGAAACCATTGAGATTTACAACATAAACTTGAGGCATGTCATGAGTCCATCTAGAAGTTCAAATCATGGATCCTTGTTAGAGTAGCATGCAATTAGCCACAAACACATAGGAAATTATATACATTATGCACAATCAATGGAGCTGAAGTGTTAGGCAAGATCCAACAGAATGCAATACCTTGAATTTGTGATGCACACTATGGCATGATCTCCAACACTAAGTTCATGGTTGGGAGGTTGAATGTTCCCATTTACATCACAAATTCATTGAGTGATTGTGCAATTTATCCCACTGACATTTGGGTCGTCGATATGGCACGACTCCTCCTTAGCCGTTCGACTTAGAATATGTTCAGCCTTACATAGCATTATGTGCACACCCTTCCAAGAAAAACCCTCAACCAATAATTATGCATATAACACAATGAAAAGCTCAAAGAAAAATGCATTAAAATATGACCAATGAAAGGAGATTGTTGTGTCATACAATGGAGACATGAGGCTCATATGGCAACATGTGTTAATAGGCATTAGGCATCCACCTTCTAGTTTGCAAATATCTCATGATGTTTGAATGTTTGATAGCATAGGTTCAAGTCATCTATTTGAAGACCACAATGGGGAAGCCTATGTGTAGTTATTATAAGCTATGGAGATTTGGTCTTCTAATGCACTCTTCATAGTACACATATATATCTATGTGGAAGGATTTAAGAGTTGGGTTGTTTTAAGTGTTTTGCATGTTATATTTGTAATCTATTAGTATCCTTTGGTTTAAGGTTTGAAAGTAGCATGAGTACACAATTATGTGAAGATGGTGTCATGGGGATTTGTGTGGGCTTAGTTACCTGTGATCTTGTGGCTCCATCACTGGTGCTTGATGGAAACCCATTCTTTCTTAGGGGGTGCTTTCATGGGTTCTTCATTATTATTGTATTGTAAGTCATTTGTTTTAAAAGAGGGATTTGACCAACTCAACTAGGTATGTGGATGGTGGCAGAATCACAAGAATGGCATCTTGGTGTATGAAGCCAATCATGTTCAAAATTTAAAACCTGATTATTCATCATGTATCTTATTCCGATCATGGTTCTATTTTTGTATATATAAATTATAGCATATGCAATGGTGAAGTTTGTCAGAATGTAACATAATTATCTAGGGGGGGGGGGGGGGTTTGTGGTCTTGTTTTTAAGGCTTGAGATTTAAATTGAAGGAAAAACTTAAAGGGTCAATTTACTGTTGGTTAGCACACATGCATGATATGAAACATGGCAATTTTGATGATTTATGCACTTTGCATTTGATAAATACTAGCTCTTAACCTTGGTACTTGGTTACAAGGAGTTTCTAGTGTTTACCTGTTTAGGGTTCTTATTTGGTTCTGATTGCTTTTGTTGGAATGCAGGAGAAAATTGTCACAATGGCTTTATTTGTTAGGATTTTGCTTAAAGGTTTTCAAGTGGTCCATCCATCTTGATTATGGTCAATGTGGCGTTTATACAAAGTTGAAAACGAGAGTTACATTTATGGGCTTTTGACATCAATGTTGTCAACTATGCCTCAAAGAATGAAGAGGCAAGAAAAATCATCTGGCAAGTGGAGTTAAACCTTAACTTTAAACTATTCAAACCAGAGGTGTTTTTTACCACTTTTGAAGTTTTCAATAACGTAAGTGTTCTGACATAATAATGTGTTGTTCAGCTGATTAGTCTACATTTTTAAAGATGGATATAGGATGTGTTTGCCATAATGCTATGGTTTGTGCATGTAAGGAATTATGCTAAAGAAATAATATGTGATCAATCCAGGATATGGAGATCCTGAAGAATCTGGAATGGGAGGCTTCGATAGTTGACGAAGGTTGGTGGCTGCATCCACAAAAGACATATCACCACTTCAGCTAGCTGAATTTTGCATTTTGGCTCTTGCTTTTGAGTGAACCACCCAAGGTATATGCCATCTTTTACGCAATTCCAATTAAATGATTATGTCTACTATACAAAATTTCAATATCTTTTGGTATTTTTGATAGGTTCTTTTGCTTGGTCCAAGTCGAACACAAGGTGTATGACTGCACAACTACCACACAAATCTTAAATGTTTTAAATTATTTACTGCTATTAGAGTTGGCCATGTTTTGCTGAATTGGCTTGCTGTGGTGACTACATTTCCTTGCTACTGACATTAGGACACATTTTGGCTTATTTCTCTTTGGTTGCCATAGTTTTTGGTTTAAAAATATTTTTACTATTGTACTATTTGGGCTATTAAGTTTGACCTGCCTTTATGCCATTCAATTTGGTTTTTTTTTGTTTTGTGTTGGACTTTAGTGTAATGTCTTCCTCCATGTCCAAATATGGTGGATTTGCATTCAAGCTATGCTATTATGATCAATGCATCCTAAGCCAATATTAATGTTGATTCCTTAAGGATACCCTTTTGTTTATAAGTTGAGCAAGCTTTGGATGCAATAGAGGGAGTTAATATATATTTTGAAAGGTTGGATTTGCAAGGTAGTCAACTATGTGATGTGGGTGAAATAAGTCTTATCCTTTTGGTGGGTGCTAGTCAATCTATTTGAACCATTTGGCCATGTGAATTGACAATAATTGGGTCTCATTGTTCTTTCTTGATGTTTATTATAAGTAGTCTTTTGTAAGTCCTTGGAATATATTTTTACATATGGCTGGGAGTGAATGTTGTGCTTGGTTTTCTAATCAATGGATTTCCTACATGCCAATGTAAAGGAGTTGTTTCAAGTTGTTGGATTTCTTGAGCCAGACAAAAGCTTGTTAATTAATGGACACAATGAAGCTACTGGTATGGCAGAACTTCAAACAACCTTGAATGGATGTTTGTTATAATATGTGTAAAATAATTGTCTTAGAGAATATTGGGTATGAATGGAAATGACCCAATTACATATTTGCCAGTACTATGATATTCTTGTTCAGAACTACCCCAACCTTGTTCGAAACTACCATGACCAATTCTCTTTTTATATTCCAAATGTTGTGAAGCTTCATCAAGTAATTTCCTTGACAAATGATTTTGCATGCTTGGGTAATTTGCCGGAAAGAGTGTTCACAAGATAAATCTCTAGCTAGTTTGTAACTTATTAAGATGGATGAAGATTGTGCTATAAAAAATAACATTATATTAGAATATGGATTTGTGTGTGATAGTCATGCAATCATCCCTTTTTGGCAGATCCTACACTAGAAGGATGCATGGAAGACAACCTTTTGACAAAGGAGATTTGCTCACATTCAAATAAGTGCAAGATGTAGTTGCTTCATTTGATGCTCCCAATTCTCAAGATTGTAAGCTATCACATTCTTATTGTCTCTTAGGTGAATTTTTTCATGCTTCCCATTCCATGAAATCCCTAGGAAACTACAGCGACATCATTGAAACATAAAGATTTTTATAAGTTCACCCACTAATTAGTCAATGGGTGAACATGCAATACATTTGGGATGTCCTTGACCATAACACAAGGCTAGATTAATGGAGCGTTCGTTGCTTGCAAGAATGGAATAGATATGGTTCTGAATCCATACCTGTAAATAAGAAATCAATGGGTTGCTGAGGTCTTGTTGCATGTGGAAGCAACCCCACATTGTAAGTTTCACCTATTACCAACTATGCATAAATGTTGGCGTGCTACAAAGAGCCTCATTCTAGCAAGCTCAACAAATTTAGGATTTTAAATATGAGGGCAAGCCAAGCTTTGTGATGAGCCGTGAAAAGTTTCTTGCATCTTGTTGAGTGGGTAGGATTTATAGTGTAATAGTTCATATATTTGGACATTTGATGGACGTTCGACCCATCGAGGCATATTTGTTTGCTTTCTTTATATTATTAGTAGCTAGGAACAATCATTACTAAAAATTTTGGGTTTTGCAATTGTCATTTGCAACTAAAATTTAGTTGCATGTGCCACATGCAATTTCAAATTTGTGTAGTTGTATAAGACAAGTTGCACATGACATTTAGTTGCATGCGACACTACGTATGTAACATGTATATACGGTGCTAATATATATGCTCATCCATACATACTAATCCAAATGTAGTTGCACCTTATGTGCAACTCTCCTTGCAACTACATTGCAACTAATAAAAATATGACACATGTTTAAAAATTGGATAACTAGCTTGTGGACATGTGCCACTAATTAATTATTTTTGTGTTTTGAAAATTAAAAATTCATTGGATTAATGTCAATCATTAAAATTTATGCCACTAAAATGATGACACGTGGCATACCATGGAACGTTCATTGACCAATTGACATGTGTCCATTTTTTAAACACAAAGTATATGGTGACATGTGGAAATTAAGGCCCACCTATTTAAAAATATTCATTAATAAAATCTAAATCATCCAATTTATGTCTAATAAAATGTTGACACGTGTTGCCTATGTAGGTAGGTTATTATTAAATCCTATTAAGTAAATAGGCTTACTTAAGTATGTAAGTAGGTTGAACATAGTTAGGCTTAGGCTATGTAAGTAAGGTTAGAATAATTTGATTTTATTTTTAAGATTAACCATTTCATAAAGGTCAAGTTTTTTAAATTCACTCATCTCCAATGGCATTTAGTGTTTCGTTATTATATAGTTATTGCTCCTAGTTATATATTGAGCCAAATAGAAATGGAAGCCAAAGGATATGGGATAAAAAATTCCATTGCAAACCTCATGAACAAACTTAGTTGCACATCAGATGCAACTAATGTATTAGAGTATAGCAACCAGGGGAGGGTTCTGTTGATTCTAGTGTCCAAAAAGAACTTGAAGCCCTCCTCTTGGCGCATCTAACACAATAAGAATTGTCAAAAATGGATTAGAAATGAGAAAGTTATGGTCCCCCAAAGTAAAGGGGGTCAAAAATTCAAAAAAGACCATTGAACACTACAAAGGCCGATTCTTAAACACCCAAAAAGTTCCTTTTATGTTGGTTTTTTTGCTATTAAAGAACCAATATGATTTGTAGAACTTGAGTTGGCGCTCATATAGCACTTTAAATCATTTAAAATGAATAAAAAATAAGAAAGTAATGAGGTTTGAAAGTAGGAGGGGTCCAAAGAAAAGAAAAAAAACACGTTTTGTAACTTGGAAAAAAACTTATTTTTCTTTATTTTCATGTTTTTCTTCTTGTTAATTTTTCATTACTCCTTGTCTTTTTCATTTCAAAAATGATTGTAGGATATTTTTAATAATTAGAGTTACTTAATGAAAATATGATTCTAACATTATTATCTAGCTTAAATTAGTAATTAGCTTAAGATGTTTATGTACTTGTAGGTTAATTCATGTAGCCTATTTAAATTAATATTTTAACATAAATAATAGAATTTAAATATATAATACCTATTGATTATATATATATATATATAGAAATTTAATTGATAATTATGAACATTTATAATAAATTTTAATATTATCATATTGATTGATTCTGAATTATTTTTTGTTTAATCAAATTTACATTTTCTGAAAAATATTCCAAACAAAATAAAATCAAAAATTTTTACTTGCCAAAACAAATATTTAAATATATTTGACAAATAAAATTTTAAAAATTGAATATATATTTAAACCGTGGTTTAGTTTAACTTAATTTAATTTAACCATTGTTAGCTTTAACCTAATTTAATTTAGCCATAAATAGTTTAACTTAACTTAATTTAGCCATAATTGGTTTGGCCTAATTTAATTTAGCCATATTTATTTCATGTTAATTTAATTTAGCTTAATTTAGTTTGGCCATAATAAATATATTATAATTTATTTTAGCATAAATAATTTAACCTAATTTATTTTAATCATAATTATTTTGGCCTAATTTATTTTAGCCATAATTAATATCATTTAATTCATTTTAGCCACAGATAATTTAGCCTAACTTAATTTAACCATAATTAGTTTGGCCTAACTTAATTTAGCCATATTTAATTTAGCCATAATTAATATAGTTTAATTTATTTTAGCCATAAATAATTTAACCTAACTTAATTTAACCATAATTATTTTGGCCTAACTTAATTTAGCTATATTAAATTTACCATAATTTAATTTAACCATAATTAGTTTAGTTATGGTTATTTAACCTAAGTTCATTTAAGTTAGTCTAAGTTAGCATGGGGTTGACCTTAATACTAAAGGCACATAATATTATTATACATAACCTATGTAGATATATTATGTATAATAATTTAAGTATGTATAAGTTTAGGCTATTATTTTTATGACATGTGTCCATGTTGTACACATTTAGTTGCATGTTAATTGCACACACAATTGTATGGTTGAAAAACTATATAATACCAAATTTAGAGTTGCAAACATGACCAAAATAGTTGCAAATGATGACCAGTTGCATGCCAATTGCATAGTGACTGGTTGCAAAAAACAAAATTTCTAGTAGTGAATGTAGTGTATGATATTTGCAAGGCAATGCATAGTACCATGTGGTGATGCTTCAGAGTTTCCTTGAAATGGAGTCCAATGATAGTCCATAACTTCTTACATGGCCAAAGTTTGGAGAAGCACTAACCGGGTGTTTTGGTGCCAAAAATTGTCGTTTTCTACATAGTTTGGAACCTCATGTTTGTGGAGGGGAACAATTTAGATCCCTAATCACATGCTTAAAACTTGAACCTTAGCCTAACTACATGCATTTATTTTGTTGAATGTTTTCGCTCTTATGTAGGTGAGAGTTCGTGAGCGCACAAGCAAGGCATACGAAGAAGCCCAGACGATGCATTGAAAAACAAGCCTACAATCCACTCCCCTACTAGAATAGCATGCGCATGGCAACAACTTTGCATTGTAGTATGGGTGAGGAAATGTGTTCATCAATGGAAGGGTCCAGAAGCGAACGCAACATATCCAGTAGCAGTTCGGCCAACCCAAGTAATGAGTCTAAACAAACAACCAACAAGGTGCGTATACAAACAAAAGTTGGCGAAGTTCAAGTTGCATCATCAACAACAAAGAAGATGCCCAAGTTGATTCAAAGTAAACGGATGTTTATTAAGTCACAAGAACAGGTTGGATCCCCACATAAACCATGCCATTGTTTTTCTAAATGGAT
>Ga0116228_10003659_pt1 | contig 13562 bp, 18 predicted proteins | sample S1TSphfallax_2_FD_89694 | JGI IMG/M metagenome (GOLD analysis project Ga0116228, IMG submission 89694) | Host-associated microbial communities from peat moss isolated from Minnesota, USA - S1T2_Fc - Sphagnum fallax MG | ecosystem: Host-associated > Plants > Peat moss > Unclassified | place... | reverse complement strand
TTAAATTAGGTTTCAACACATCCAACAAAAAGAGGATAATTGTCTTTTGCTAACCAATTCTAATTAAACATTTCATTTTAGCATAACCAAGTGCAGAATAGCTCATGGCAAATCATTGTTTTCTAAAATGGTTGAACACTGGAAACTTTAAAACATTTTAATTAGGTTTCAACACATCCAACAAAAGAAGATAATTGTTTTACATGTTCATTAGTTTTGGAACTCTAATCAAGTCTTCTTATTCTAGTTCACAACCAAGTACAAGAAAAAACATTTGTTGTCTTTTGTTAACCAGTTCTATTTAAGTAGTTCAATCAACTCCTTCTCATCCATAATTAAGTGTTCAACAACTCATGTGGCAAATCATTCATTTTTGGAGTATTGGTAATTGAATATTAGAAACTTAAAACATTAGAATTAGGTTTCAACACATCCAATAAAAAGAGGATAATTGTCTTCTATTCACTAGTTTCATAACTTACATGAAATCTTCTTGATCTGGTTCACAACCAAGTACAAGAAACAACATCAATTGTCTTTTGCTAACCAATTATAATTAAACATCTCATTTAACATAACCAAATGCATAACAACTCGTGGCAAATTATTGATTTTTAGAATGGAAAAACATTGGAAACTTCAAAACATTTTAATTAGGTTTCAACACATAAAAAAAAAAGGTAATTGTGTTTTGCTCACTAGTTTTGTACCTTTCATAAAACATTCTTATTTTAGTTCACAACCAAGTACAAAAAAAAACAATTTGTTTTTTGTTGGCCAATTCTATTTAAGTAGCACAATCTGTTAACAAATAGGAGATCTACTCAAGTGCAAACATAAAACTTTATTGAAAGTAAACTATAACACAATGCTCACAACACAAAACATAACATGAAGAACTCCTCAAGGTTCTTGTCACATGAAATACACAAACTTGTGTAATGAAGAAAAAAGAAACAAACCATGAACACCAAGGTATTTAACTACAAGACCAAACCACAAATAACCAAACTAAAATAAGTAAAGAAAGTAATTCAACCTTATGAAAGTAACCTAGTTACTTTCTTACTCCAGTAACTAATGAAACCTAACTAGTTGAGCTTGAATTTTCAACATTCCCCCTCAAGCTCAAACCCACTTCTAGTACACTTAGCATTTTTCGAAACTTCTTTAACTTGTCTGTACCTAAAGCCTTTGTGAAAATGTCAACAACTTGATATTCAATACTGACATGAATAAGGTTAATTTCTTTTGCTATAACTTTTTATCTAATAAAGTGGTAGTGCACCTCAATGTGCTTTGTCTTAGCATGATAGACCGGGTTGTTAGCAAGTAGTATGCTATTGATGTTATCACAATAAATGACAACAAGAGCATCCATTGATTATCTTAAGTCTGAAAGTAATTTTTGTAACCAAACTACTTCACACGCAACAATTGTTGCACTTTTGCATTCTGTCTTCGTGTTTAATAATGCAACTGTTGGTTGTTTTTTATTGCTCCAACTAATAACACCACTTCCAAAAAAAAACATGAAACCACTAGTTGATCTTCTATTTGAAACATTGCCAGCCCAATCAGCATCCATGTATCCATGTATTTGTAACTGGCTCTTGGCTTCATAAAAAATTCCACACTGCAATGTATGTTTTATGTACCTTAGTTAGCGCCTCACTACATCCAAATGTGGCTTTCGTGGTGTTTGCACGAATTGACTCACCACTCCAACTACATAATTCAAATCTGGCCTTGTGATGGTCATGTAAATAAAACTCCCCATTATGCGTCTCTACATAGTGTATCCTCCACAAGGTCTCCTTCATTTACACTTAACTTCACATTTTGTTCCAATGGAATTGAAATGGGTTTGCAACCCGTCATCTCATATTTGGACAATTTGTTCAAGGCATATTGCCTTTGTAGTAACCATAGCCCTTTGGGGGATTGGATTACCTTAATGCCAAGGAAGTAACGCAACTCTCCCAAATCCTTCATCTCAAACTTTTGCTTCAAAAGTTTCTTCAAATCAAAGATGTCTGCATCACTATCTCCTGTGATAATCAAGTCATCAACGTAGATCACTATGACAATAATCCCATAATATGTCTTTTCACATATAATGAAAAGTCTGCATTGGATGTTTGAAATCCACTTATGATAAGATACTGACCTATCTTGTCTAACCAAGCTCTAGGTGCTTGCTTCAAGTCGTATAAAGTTTTCTTCAACCTACAAACCAAATTGGGATGTGTTTGGTCCACATAATTTGGCGGTTGTTCCATGTACATTTCTTCCTGTAAATTTCCATGAAGAAAAACATTCTTTACATCCATTTGATGTAAAGACCATCCTTTTGTTGTTGCCATAGCAATGATTGCTCTTATAGTTGTCATTTTGGCAACTGGACTATAGGTCTCTTCATAGTCTATGCAATAAGTTTAGGCATAACCTTTTGCAACCAAATTTTTTGTATTTGCTCACAGATCCATCTGCCTTGTGCTTGACTTTGTACACCCATTTGCACCTAATTTCTTTCTTGTCCTTTGGTAAAACTACCAACTCCCAAATAACATTAACATTCAACGCCACCATTTCTTCATCCATGGCATTATCCCATTTAGGGTTTCCAACTGCCTGTTCAAAACAAGTGGGTTCAACCTCTTGTATGACTTTCACCATGTATGTGCAATGATGAGCTACAAAGCCATCATATGTGAGTTTTTGTACAAGGTATTTGACTCATGTGGATCGTCGTACTCCATTGTTGTTGTTAGGTGTTTTCAAAGCTTTCTTGGCCATCCAAGCTCCGGGGGTAATAACTAAAGGGATTCTTGATTCTTCACCCACAGTCTTCTATGAATCACTTGATTCATCATCTATATGAAGATTTCTAGATGATGTTTGAGAACTACCATCTACAATGTTTGAAGATTTTAATCTTCCTTTCCATGGAATGATACTGGACCCACTAATTGAGGACTCTTGTGGTCCACTAATTAATAATGATTCTTGTTCCAGATTTGATGGAACATCACCATTTATAGCCTCTCCATCTTCTATTATTTTCAGTGGTGGGCACCAACTAATCATCTCATCAAACACAACATCTCTATTCACTTGCAACTTCTGAGTGGAAGGGTTGAAGCATTTATATCCTTTTTGTTCAAAGGAATATCCAATGAAGATGCATTTTCAGCTTTTGGATCTAGTTTTGATCTCTTCTCATTAGGAACATGCACATATGTAATGCAACCAAACACTTTAAGGTGTGAAACATCTGGTTTCTTGCCTATGAATTTTTCTTTGGGTGTCATGCCATGAACTGTTGTTGTGGGTGTTCGATTCATGATGTAGATTGCAATTGTTACTATTTCAACCCAAAAGTAATTTGGCAAATTCTTCTCATTCAACATGGCATGTGTTATTTCTGCAATGTGCCTGTTTTTCCTTTCAACAACTCCATTCTATTGTGGGGAATAACTACATGAGTACTTCCTTTAAATTCCATGCTTCTCCAAGTACTCACTGAATTCATTTGAAAAATATTCTCCCCCTCCATCGGACCTGAGGCACACACCTTTCTCCTTTTCCACCATTGTTTTGAAATTCAAAAAAATGTTGAAACACTTCACCTTTGTGTTTCATGAAGTAGACCCACACCTTCCTTGTGTGGTCATCAATGAAACTCACGTATTACTTGCATCCTCCAATGGATTCTATTTTTGTGGTCCACACATTTGAGTGGATCATTTCTAAAGGTTTAGAACTTACACGAATTGTTTGAACTAGGAATGGATGCCTAGCTTGCTTCCCCAATTGGCATGTTTCACAAACTTCTGACATTGCCTCTTTTGTTCCAAATTTAAGAAGAGCTCCAACAAGATTTTGTTTTTCCATTAGTTTAAGACGTTGGAGATTAACATGGCCAACTCGTTTGTGCCAAATTCTAATGTCTCCGACTCCTTTTCCATGTGTGAATAACATGGAATTCACCTCAAGCATGTTCACATCCAAGGTGAACATTTGTCCATTCTTTTCTCCTTTGGCAATCAATTTGCCTTGGTTCTTCATGTCTTCCACAAAACATCCATTTGGGTTGAATGTCACCTGTAAACATTGTTCCACCATCTAGCCTACAGAGACCAATTTTTTTGTTATGGTTGGAACATGAAGTACATCTTTCAAGTACTTTGTTTGCCCATCTTGCATGGATAATGGCACCTTACCAATTTGCATGATGGGATGTGCAATGTCATCAACATTTTCCAAAAACCCTGGTGTCTTCAAATCCTTTGTGTCTCTAAACCATTTTCCATGAGTAGTCATGTGATTTGAAGCTCCAGAATTCACATACCAGACATTGTTATCTGATATTCCTCCTATCATTGAATTTTCCATGTGTTGGATCATAAACAGTTGTTCATCACCTTGATTGCTAGTTGATGCATAATTCCCTTGTTGTAGCTTTCCATCTCATGCATCGTGCTCCCTTTGATAACAATTCTTTGCCATGTACCTAGGTTTCCTGTAATAGTAGCAATTTGAATCACTATTTGGTTGTTAACCTCGATGACTTCCACCACGACCTCCACAACTTCCTCTTCCTCTAAAGTTTCTTCATCCACCTCCATGAAATTGACCTTCAGGTTGATGATGTCCACCATGCGAGCTTCATTGTCGATTTCGAAACGAGGTTTTAGCACCTCTACCTCTACCTCTACCTCTATTAGAATTTGAGTAGAAAGCATTTTCTTATGATCCTCCATTGGATGAGGTACCAACAACTCTCATCTCTTCACTTATAAATAAGGTTATTAAGTCTTGGAAATCAAGAAATGTTTCTCGAACTACAATTAAAGTATGGAACTGGCTATAATCTTTTCCAAGTCCATTCAAAGTCACAACCACTAGATCTTCATCATCTACAGGGGCTCCTATAAATGTAAGAGCATCTACAAGGTTTTTCACCTTTGTAAAATAGTCACTAATGTTCATATTTTTTTTTAATAGATTATGCAACTATTGCTTGAGCTGTATTTTGCAGGCTTGTGTATTGGTGTTGTACATTTTCACCAATGTATCCCAAGCTTGCTTGGGCGATTTTGCATCTTAAATATGCACAATCATGGAATCAGACACACTCATAGAAAACCAATACAATATTTTATTTGCTTTTTCATGCCAAGTTTTATTGGCTTGAATTTGTTGTTGTGTGGGGTTTTTTGGGAGAGGAGGTTTTGTATCATCACCAGTGATGAATTCCCAATAACATTTCCCCATCAAGAAATTCATAATCCTAAATTTCCACACTTGGAAATTGTTTTTGTCTAATTTCTCAATTGCAATTTGAGAAAGACCTTCCACCATCTCTCAATGTCTTAATAGTGTTTCTAAGATTTGGATTAGGATTTTCCTTCCTTAGGTTTATAGGATTAAGGTTAGGGCTAAGTTTGAACAAAATGGACCTTGCATATGTATGTATGTTTCGAGTATTATACGAAATTCTATATTATACATAGGTTTACGTATATGTACGTATCTCGTATAATATCTTGTATGGTATTAAGTACATGACTACATACCAAACTTTTGTATGAAGGTCTTGATGATGTATTTGCGCTTCCTAATCTTCAAACTCCTTCTTTCAAGTACTCCCAAGTTGTATTTGTTCCACTCAAAAATTTGTTTTGATGTCTTCTTAATGTAAACTTTTGTCACAACAACTTTGCAAAGCTACACCGCTCACATATAACCTTGAATCCTTTTGAAAAAAATTTAAAACTTGAAAGGCTATCTCTACTATCGTCTCTCAAAATTTTAGCTCATTTAACTTCATACAATGAGAGATCTTGCTACTTCCTTGAAATCACCTCAAACTGGGACTTGAACACAAAAGGACTTACAACTCGCTCTCAGCAACTCCAAACTCCTTGAGATTTTGGAAAACACATTAGATATATTTTTTCAATATCATTTCAAAATTTCAGCTCTATTGATAATGGTCACAAAGAGTTATCACTTTCAAAAGAAATTGACTTCAAAACTGAGGCTGAAACTTTATATACTTGAATCTCTCTCAATACATATCCAAATGACTTGAAATTTCTCTCACATATACAGTCCTTTATGATATATAAGATCCCAAAGTTGCAGATCCAAAAAAGCTCAAACAAAGGAGATATGATAAAAAAGCCAGATCTGACACAAAAATTTCAAAAGTTCATAACTCTCACAAAACAAATTTTTTTCTCTTGGAATTTTGAGAATACAAACGTCTTATAGTCTTCTATAATCTCTCCAAGTTTCACTTCAAGATCTTTTTGCAGTAGATCTAGATCTAGATTTAAAAATCCGATTTCCATAACTTTTAATATGTGGACCTCCTTTCACCTCTTTTCTTTCTCTTCACTTCTTTCCTTTCCCCGTTTCTTTTTTGCACTTGACAAACTCCTATGATATTACTAGAGACTCTCAAGCTTAGAGAATTTTTAGCTCTAGATCTCTTTCAACTTTCTCATCAAACAACCTAAGTTCTGATACCATGTTAACAAATAGGAGATCTACTCAAGTGCAAACATAAAACTTTATTGAAAGGAAACTATAACACAAAACATAACATCAAGAACTCCTCAAGGTTTTTGTCACATGAAATACACAAATTTGTGTAATGAAGAAAAGAGAAACAAACCATGAACACCAAGGTATTTAACTACAAGACCAAACCACAAATAACCAAACTAAAATAAGTAAAGAAAGTAATTCAACCTTGTGAAAGTAACTTGGTTACTTTTTTATTCCAGTAACTAATAAAACCTAACTAGTTAAGCTTGAATTTTCAACATAATCAACTTCTTCTAATCCATAACCAAATGTAGAACAACCAATGTGGCAAATCATTCATTTTTAGAGTAATGGTAATTGGATATTGGAATCTTTAAACATTGTAATTAGGTTTCAACACATCCAACAGAAACATGATAATTATCTTCTAATCAAGTTTTATTATTCTGATTCATAACCAAGTATAAAAAGGCATTAGTGGTATTTTGTTAACAAGTTTTAAGTAGTTCAATCATATTCTTTTAATCCATAACCAAACGTAAAATAACTTAAACCAAATGATTCATTTATGGAATAATGGCTCCACGTATTGGAAACTTGAAACATTATAATTAGGTTTCAACACATCCAACATAAAGAGGATAATTGTATTATGTTCATTAGTTTTGTGGCTTTCATCAAATCTCCTTATTTTGGTTCACAACCAACTATAAAGAAAACATCAATTGTCTTTTATTGACCAATTTTAAGTGGGTGTAAGTACAATTGGGTGGTACTGCTAAAAATGTCACACCTTCATTTTTCCAAGGCCCGTGAAATGTTGGAAAACTATAGGAAACACATAAAGAAAGCTTTTTAATTAAAAAATTTGTTGAATACATTAACTAGGTTGTATCAATTTTGAAACTTTAACAATGTCAAAAATATTTTGAATTTTGATGTTCCTATTCATTGCATTCACACAAAGTTTCAAGAATGTCACAGTCATTGTTTTCCTTGAACCTTTTAGTTAGGAACATTTTTCAAACAAGGTTTGGGGTTCTTTTTTATGGATATAATTTTCTAAGGTACTTTAAATGGTATTCTATTAGATTATGTATAATAAAAGTCTGAACATGTAAGGGTATGATTTCTAAACCTATTCCACCTCTTAGTGGACTAACTAGTTTAATCACAAGTTATACCACATATGGTGTTATTGGAACTTTGCTACTAGTTCCAATTTGCACAGATACAAAATTCAAGGGTTCATATTTGAAATCATGGAAAGCGATTTGATAAGCTTGCAGCTCAAGTTGGTAACTTTGTTCATTAAAATGAGCCAACTCCATATCGTCCTAAATCTACTCCTTTGTGACCTCTTAAACAATTTGCCACCACTCCTTCCACTTGGGGTTTCTATTTCCCAAGGCTTGGTTTTACACTTTGAATAAGGTATTGTCTAACAATAACTCTTTAAACTCCTTCAACTTGTTGTTCATTCTAACAAGTAGAATGGGGCTAGGTTTGTTCAATTGTACCTTGGTTATTTCATATTGACCCTTTTAATCTTGGATTTAAGCAAATTGACTTTGCTTATCCCTACCAAATTCTATGGGGGTAGTTACTTGTTGCTCCCTGAAACCTTGACATGTTTGCTCCAAACTGGTTATGATACCATGTTGTTCCAAACTAGACTCCTCCATGTTGGCATAGTTTCGCATCATTCGCTTCAAGTCAATTTGGAAACGATTCAAATCATTATGGGTATTTCAATTGAGTTGGTTAAGTTTAACATACTCTTGTTACATGTTTCAATTTTCCTAGCATCATGTTCTACCTTATTCAATTCATTGGACATGTTTTGGTTTTCATGCTAGACCTTATTCAATTGTCCTTTGATTGTGAAGAGTTTTTTCTTACAGTTTTTCAAAGTCCTCTGCACCATTTTTAGTTCTAGGCTACAAGTTTACAAGCAATTGTGGGTTTCAAATAAGTTTTTTTTAACTTGTTCAAATTCAATTCTAAGGTTTGAGAATTCTTGCAATGTTTTTGACAAGGTTGTGGCATTTTGAACAACTTGTTCTAAAAACATGTTAATATATCTCAAAGTTTATATGGAACGACTAAAATTTGGGACATTTTGAAATCCAAAAAATTGTGGGTTTTCCATTTGTACATGTTCAACTACAGGTTAAACAAGTTGGAATAATTACGTAGTTACAATTGTAGGTTCTATAATGGAAACTATAGGTTCAGTAGACATAACAAGTTCAATTTTAATGTTGTCAATTACCTAATCCAAGTTGGGTTTTAGGTTCTTCCTCAATGTTGCCTTGCATAGTTGTTGCATTGAGCTTTTCTCCTCCTCTACCTCCAATCTCATCTAAACATGTTCTCTCTTCATCCTCTTTTGAATCATTAACTGGTGATCCAAAAGTAGTGTTGGACCTCTTTCTTGGTGGTGACATAACAAGTTGAAGGCTTAACTTGTCCCTTGGTGTGGGCGGTTTTGTACACATCTTTAGTCAATGGGATTGACATGTTGGTAAAAAGTGATGTTGTAGTCAAACGTGTTGGTCTTCTCTCTTTCAAGAAATGTTCCCTACTAATAAGTTCAGGTGAAACTTATCACTGTTGTGCAACCTTGCATTCTTTTCTAATTGGAGATATAGGTTTTTATGGAATTGTTATTGGTGAAAGCACATCAAATATAGGGTACCACTTCCTAAACATAATGTCTAAGATAGGTCTTGAATAACAAATATTTGCTTTGGTTTTGTTAAAAATTAGGTTAACTGCTACCTTTTTTTTATGTTTAATCTAACAAGTTAATTCAACCAGTAACTAGGTTAACACTATAGAATACCAGTTAATAGGTTGCCCCCTATTGGCTAGGTCAAAAGTAATGGCAATCTAGTTACTTATACAAGCTAACCATTTTTTTGGATATAAAATTTGTAGAATAGCTACAAATCTTACATGAAATTCTTCTTTCATGCGCACTACACTCCATTGTTCATTCTCAACAAAAGCATGTGGTCTAGATCTTGCAATTCTTTTTAAGGTGGTTTTGGCTTCTTCAAAAGTTCAATTAAAAACATTTACTGCTCCTTCCTTGGAAATTCTAATTTTCTCATGAATTAGTACCTAATCAATGAGAATCTTTTGACCATGTACTCACCCTATAATTCTTTCATCTTTTGTTGCTTCCTAGGTTCGTAATAAGTCTCATAATAAGTCCTTTCTTGGTGTTGTCCACTTCAGGTTAAACATGCCCTCCAAACTGGCTCATCTAACCCATTTGACTTGGTTGGAATCCATCTTCATCCATTGCAACATCTTTTGGCTTTCCTTCACCTTAAGCATTAGTTTTTTTGAACCTTCGTCTTTGAAATTTCGGAGCATGTTTGGAAACAACTCCTAGAAACCATAATACATAATCTCCAAATTGAAACTTCAATGAACCAGTTCTGTGACCATAATGATCTATTCCATTGGTTAGAAGCAATTAAATCCTTTGTAATCAACCTATTTTCCCATAGTTTTTGTAATTCAGATAATTGATTAGTTAGGACTCTAATAGGTTGTGGATCTTTGTTTTCATTAGGTCTAAATGGTTATAGGTATTTTGTAGGTAGCAATGGATGTAATCCATACACCAACTAAAATGGGATATGACTAGTTCCAACTTTGTAGGCAGATTGATATGAGAATATGATTGTGGACAAGTGCTCATCCCAATCATTTTTGTTTTCATTGACCAATTTAGTTAATAAGGTTCTAAAAACCTTGTTTGTAAATTCAACTTGTCCATTTCCTTGTGGATAATAAATTGTAGAACTGGTATGTCTAAGGATGAAATGGTTTGTAAAGTATCTAATCACATCATTGATAAAATGGGTACCTTGATTAGTCACAATGGTTAATGGACATCCAAATATCATAAGAATGTGTTTGTATAAAAACTTGGCAGTTACTTCAACAATGTTGGTGTGGAGTGCTCAGGCTTCCACCCACTTTGTTGCATATTCAATGGCTGGCAAAATGTATCGATTACCTAATAATCTACTTACAAGTTTAAGAGGTCCAATAAAATCCAATCCCCATTTTTGAAATGGTTATTCAAGTAATGTGGTAACCAGTTTGGCCAAATTTTGGGTCAATAGGTTACCTATTTTTTGACATTGGTCATAGGTTCAAAAATATTCATAAACATTACGATTCATCATCAGCCACCAATAACCAACATCTAAGATTTTTCACACAATGATATCTGAAGAGAAATGCCCTTATGCAATTCCTCCATTTAAATCTTGCAAAACTATGGGTACCTATTCTGGTTGTAGTTTTCAACAAAACCTATTATCTTGTCCAAATCTATACAATATTCCTTATTGAAGCACAAATGGTTTAGTTCTTTGGGTTAAATACTATTTTTGGGATGTTGTAAATCTTTCTACCATCATTCCTTCTAATAAATATTCATACACTTTGTAACCATTTAGGTTGAAAGGTAAACACACAAGCATCATAGGTTTGATGAGGTACGCCAACAAGTTTAGTGTGATTGGGTAATCTACTCAATGCATCCACCATTAGATGGGATTTACCACGTTTGTAAATAATTTTGAAATCATATTCCATAAATAATAAGACCCATCTAACTAACCTACTAAAAACATGTGACTTGTTAACTAAATATATTAAAGCCATGTGATCCACAAAAAATGTAAACATGTTGCTTAACATGTAATGCCTAAATTTGTGTAAGGCATAAACCATAGCTAAAACCTCTTTTTATGTAGTAGTATAGTTTATTTTAGCAAAATTAAACAATCTTGATGAATACATAACATGTTGATCTATTTTACATGTTGAGTTATGGGCCAATTTTGCCCCTAGTATTAGTTGAGATGCATCAATATGAACATGAAATTTTAGTTTCCAATTAGGATTGATAAGTATAGCAACTTGAATGTATTGGTTTTTGATATCTTCCCAAGTGGTTTAACATTCAACAATCCACTCAAACATTTCAGCTTTTTTGAATAACTTGGTGATTGGTGCCATAATAGAGGCCAAAAAAATTGTGAAGCATTTGTAAAATTGGGCCATTCCATTGAAGACTTGAATCTCTTGAGGTGTTTTGGGCACTAACATTTTGACTAAAGCTTTTATTTTCTTAGGATTAAATGTCTTCCTTTCTTTGGAGACTGTGAATCCTAAAATAGTTCCAAAGCATACCATAAATGCACATATTTATAGATTCGAATTAATGCCATACTCTCTGCATTTTAGAAATCAATTTCTGAATTTTTTCAAATGAGTGGACATGTCATTAAAACCAATAAAATCATTTATAAACATCTTCATGAACACATCAGTGTATTCATAGAAAGCTTTGGTGACTACCCTTTGATAGGTAGATGGTCGATTTTTTATTCTAAAAGGCATTACAACCCATACAAAAGCCTCCTAATCATGTAAGTTGTTTAATCATTATTTTTTGAAGGTTTGCTAATCAAACAATTCGAGGATAGTCAAAACATGGTTGAGTTGTGTTCATATGTGCAATGAACTACTCTGTCATAATCTCATCCTTCTACTAGCCACAAATAGTAAACCTTATGTAAAGAGCCCTTGGTATACCAAATGACAAAACTTGTAAAAAACTAGTTTGAACCCCATGCCTAATGCACATGTTGTGTATTTGATAGTCCATATTACAAAATTACAACTACAAACTGATGAAAACATTAATATTGTTATTGAATTTAATCTTTAAGTGCAAAAAAATTCAAAACTCAAAAATTCAAGCACCCAATAGGAATCTTCAAATTATATTAATTATTCGACACATTAATGCTGAACCGAAAAAGGTAGTACCGTAGTTTCATTGTTTAAATAGGTAGGGTAGTCAAGGTGCATTCACACATGGTGTTAGGGACTTTAGGGTTGAATCCCCTAACATCATGCTAGTCATTTAGGACTAATCTTATTTACCATGAAGATTTTATGTTAAGCTAACATTCACTTAGCATTATGCTATCACCCATTTGACATTGGGTACCACTTAGGATTCCACTTAGATTTTCATTTAACACCAACTTAGCATCAAGTGTGAGTGCACCATCAATGACTTTGCAAAGTCCAATTTTTGAGGTTCATTGGTGGGAAGGGGGGAGAAATTAAACAATGCACATTGGATGTGCTAAATACTTCTAGGTGGTTATAGTTGGGCATGCTCTCAAGCATTTACCTTACATGAAGGGTAAACATAGTTTGGGTCACCACTATTAAATGCCCTAGCCACAATAGCCATGGCAATTGCTACCACTTGCCCCATAGCCAAGGCAACCTCCACAACCAACACCTATGGGACCTTTTAAAAAAAGTTTAAAAAAAAATTTTCTTCACATGGGAGGTCAAACAAAGGGTGGTCTTGGAGGTGAACTTTTTTCTTTTGAAAAAAAAAGGACCCATGGGTGTTGTGGAAGGTTGCCTTGGCTATTGGTGCCGGGATGGCAGCTGCAATGGCTATTTTTGCCAGCACTTTTAATAGTGACAATTTTCAAGTTTTCTAGGTGCACATCAAGGTGTATTTGGCCCTTTTGGTCTGATATTGACCCCCTAGGGCAGGCATGCCTTTCCTAGACAGCAACACATGCGCAGAGGGGGGGCAAGTTATTTATTTCTGCTAGGGTTTTTTTCCTTGTATGATGCCATCCATGGATGGATGATGGGATGGATGGATGAAAAACTTCATTTCGTCCACGACGTCCTTTACTATATGTAATAAGCTAACTTGCAATAACCAGTTTCATGATTGTCACCTGTGAGTGAATGTGTAAATGCTAAACTGCTCAAATCTAGTGGGTGTGGGGGGCGGGAAGACCCCTTGAGAAACTATGGAATCTCTCAATCTGGTAGTCCAGCAGTTGAAATTATCTCACATGGGAACCGCTCCTCCATGACTACATTCCAGAAAATAGTGATTAAGCAACTTACATGTGACCTGA
>Ga0116228_10003658_pt1 | contig 13562 bp, 2 predicted proteins | sample S1TSphfallax_2_FD_89694 | JGI IMG/M metagenome (GOLD analysis project Ga0116228, IMG submission 89694) | Host-associated microbial communities from peat moss isolated from Minnesota, USA - S1T2_Fc - Sphagnum fallax MG | ecosystem: Host-associated > Plants > Peat moss > Unclassified | place: USA... | reverse complement strand
CCAATGGCGGGTGCGGGTGAATGGTGAAGGCGGCAACGGCACGCGGCGCCCGGTGCCCGGCGCGGCGGCGCGAAGATCCGCCCCGGCGCACCAGGCTCCGGCGCAGGCGGCGAGCAGCGCGCTGGCCTCATCGCCCTCCCGGTCGAAGAGGGTCGGGAAGGCGCCACCCGTGTTCATGCGCCGGACAAGCCCGCAGAGTTGCCGGCCCGCGCCCACCTCCAGGAACACGGCGCCTGGCATTGCGGCGGCCTCTGACAGGGCGGCATGGAAGGCCACGGGCGCGCGCAGATGGCGCGCCCAATAGGCGGCGTCAGGCGCCGCCAGGCGCCAGGCGCCGTCCGTATCGGAGAGGAAGGGAATCGTCGGCGCGCGCCACTCGACCTGGCCTGCCGCGGCTTCCAGGCCGGCCATGGCGGGTTCCATGGCGCTGCTGTGGAAGCCATGGGCTACCGGCAGACGCTCGCAGGCGATGCCCGCCGCCTTGAGCAGGCGCGCCGCCGCTTCGATCGCCGATACCGGGCCGGACAGCATGCAGACGTCGGGCGCGTTGACCGCGGCGAGCTCGACCTCCGGCGGAGAGAGTGCCAGCAGCCGCTCCGCAGGGGCGGCGCAGGCCAGCATGGCGCCCGGCGCGCAGCCCTGCATGAGGCGGCCGCGGGCAGCGACCAGGCGCAGAACCTGGCCGGCCTCCGCGGCGCCGCTGGCGACCGCCGCGGCATAGGCACCCAGGCTGTGTCCGAGCGTCGCTGCGGGCGCGAGGCCCGCTGCGCGGATCGCCTGCGTGAGCGCGCACTGCAACAGGAACAACAGCGGTTGCGCGGTGTGTGTCTGGCGCAGCAAACCCTGCACCGCCGGGTCGCGCGCCGCGCCTGGCGCGAAGGCGGGCAGCAGTGCCACGCCCAACTCCGCCTCGGCCACGGGCGCCAGAGCCTCGATCGTATCCCGGAACGCAGCGTTTTCGGCGTACAGCCCGGCGCCCGCGCCGGCGCGCAGGCTGCCCTGCCCGGGATAGAGAAAAATAACCGGTGCGTCGCGCCGTACCGGGCGAGCCTCGCCGCCGATCCGATCGAGAAGCTGCTCCCTCAGCGCTTCCGTGTCGCGGGCGGCAACGGCGAACCGGTGGGGACGAGCCGGGCGGTGCGACAGGGTGCAAGCAATGTCGCGGATGCCGAGATCGGGGTTTTCCGCCAGATGCGCGGCCAACGCCGACCGGAACGCGGCCAGGGCGCCGGGATCGGCGGCGGAGAGCAGGCACAGCGCGGGCGGTCCGGATGGCGACGCGGCGGCTGAGGGTGCCGGCGGCGCCTCCTCCAGGATCAGATGCGCGTTGGTGCCGCCGATGCCGAAACTGCTGACCGCGGCACGGCGCGGCGCGGCGCCATCGGGCCAGAGTTCGAGGTCTTTGGGAAGGCGGAACGCGCTGCCGGCGAGGCGCTCATGTGGCGCTTGCGCGTGAGGAAGCTTGGGGATGGCCCGGTGTTCGAGGGTGAGGCAGGCCTTGATCAAGCCGGCAACGCCCGCCGCGGTATCGAGATGACCGAGATTTGCCTTGGCCGCACCGAGCGGAATGCGGCACTGCGGCGGAACCGGTTGCGCGCCATAGACCGATTGCAGCGCCGCGAGTTCGACCGCGTCGCCCAGCGCGGTGCCGGTGCCATGCGTCTCCACGAATCCGATGCTGACGGCCGGCACGCCGGCGCGGCGCAGGGCGGCGCGGATCACGCGGGCTTGCCCGGCTTCGGATGGCGCGGAGAAGCCCATCTTGGCCGCGCCGTCGTTGTTGATGGCGCTGCCCAGAATGACCGCCCGAATGGCATCGCCATCGCGCAGCGCATCGGCGAGCCGGCGCAGTACGACCAGGCCGCCACCCATGCCGCGCACCGTGCCATCGGCCGCCGCGCCGAACGGGCGGCACAGGCCGCTCGCCGAGCCGATATGGCCGGTTTCGTGCCGATGTCCGCCGGCAAACGGCACCTCCACACTGACCCCGCCGGCCAATGCGACATCGCATTGCCCGGTCAGCAGCGCCGTGCAGGCCTGGTGCACGGCGACGAGGCTGGACGAGCAGGCGGTGTCGATGGCGACGCAGGGGCCGGTCAGATCCAGCCTGAAGCCAAGCTGGGTCGCGGCGAAGCTCCTGTCCGTGGCGGCGGCAATCCGCATCGTCCCGAGTGCTTCGGCCAGTTCCGGACGGCTGCGCACCGCGCGCTCGGCGTAATGGCTTTCGCCGGCGCCGACAAAGGCGCCGATGCTCAGGCCGAGCGACTCCGCATCCCGGTAGCCGGCGATTTGCAACGCCTCCTCGGCGCATTCCAGCAGCAGCCGGTGCTGCGGATCGAGAATGGCGGCATCGGCGGCGGACAGGCCGAAGAAGCCGGCATCGAAACACTCGAGCCCGTCCACGACGCCGCGCACCGGGACAAAGCGCGGGTCGTCGGCGAGCGCCGGGTCGAGCCCGGCGGCGAGCAGCTCGGCTCGGCTGAAGCGGCGCGTGGCGGTCGCGCCTTCCACCAGGAGAGCCCACAAACCGGCAGGCGTCTCGGCGCCCGGCATGCGCAGCGCGTAGCCCAGCACGGCGATGCTTTGGTCCCGATCCGGCCCGGCGGCGGCCGTGCACGATGGGGCCGAGGCCGCAGCGGGCGATGCCGGCGCTTGTCGCAGGAAAGCCGACAATTGCCTCAGGGTGGGATAGGCCAGCAGATCGGTGATGCGCAGCTTGCGTGGCGCCAGCCCCTGCAGCAGCAGGGGCAACATCAGCGAGGTGCCGCCCAGCTCGAAAAACGTCGCGTCCGGGTCGGGATCGGCAATGCCGAGCACGCGCGACCAGACAGCGCCAATATCTGTCGCGGCCAGGCCGGCCGCGCCGGGCGGCGCCGGCGATATCATCGGCGCGGCCGCCAGCGCCGCCTGGTCCAGCTTGCCGGACGGTGTCAGCGGCAGGGCAGCAATCGGGCGGCATTCGGTGGGGATCATGTGGGCAGGCAGCCTGGCGCGCAGCGCCTGGCGCAGCGCGGCCGGGTCAGCACCTTCGGGCGCTGCAGCGATGAAGGCCACCAGGCGCGGCTCATGGCCCTGCGCGCCAGCCAGCCCGACGGCGGCACGGCATCCGGGCCAGGCACGCTCGATCTCATGTTCGATTTCGGCCGGCTCGATCCGGTAGCCACGCAGTTTCACCATCGCATCGGCCCGCCCGAGACATTCCAGCCGGCCATCGGCGCGGATTCGCCCAAGGTCGCGCGTGCGGTAGAGGCGCGCGCCGTGGTCGTGCGGGTCCGGCACGAAGCGCTCGGCTGTCTGCGCCGGCGCGTCCAGATAGCCGCGTGCCAGGCCGCTGCCGGCTATGACCAGCTCGCCCACCGCGCCTGGCGGCAGCGGCTGCAGCGCCGCGTCCACTGCGTACACCGCGTACCCGTCGAACGGCGTGCCCGCGGGCATGCTGGCGCCCTGGGCTTCGTTGGGCAGCAGGCGGCCCAGAGTGGCCCCGATGGTCGCCTCGGTGGGGCCGTAGCCATTATAAAACGCGAACTGCCGCGCCCAGGCTGCCACCACGGCAGGACGGCATGCTTCGGCCATGGAGATCACTGCTTGCAGGCTTGGCCAGTCGCCGGGCGGCAGCACGGAGAGCAGTGAGGCGGAGGCGGTGATGAGGCCGATCCGCTCGCGCCCGATCAGTTCGGCGAGTTCGGGTCCCGGCAGACGGGCCGGCGGCGGCGCCACGATGAGTGTGCCGCCGCAGAGCAGGGCCATGAGCATGTCGGAAAAGGCGGCATCGAAGCCCGGCGAGGCGAGCTGCAGCACGCGCGTGGCGGGGTGCAAGGCAAGCCGGCGCGACTGGCCGAAGCCGAATACGAGCGCGCCGCGATGGCTCACCATGACGCCTTTCGGGACGCCGGTCGATCCAGAGGTAAAAATGATCCAGGCCAGGCGTTCCGCGTCGCCCTTGTCCGCCGGTGCGGCCTGTTCCGGTGCCGGCGCGCTCTGCATCGCCAGGCTCATCGCCTCATGGTCCCAGACGATCTGGCGCATGGGCAGGAGGAAGCGGAGCCGGCCATGGCTGTCGGCATCGAGCACGGCGCAGCAAGCGCTGCTCGCCCGGGCGAGATCGGCAAGCCGCTCCGCGGGCTGGGAGGCATCCAGCGGTACGACCGCGGCGCCGGCGAGCCAGGCGCCGAAAGCCGCCGCCACCAGCGGCGCACCGGGGGGCATGATCAGGGCGATGCGCCGCTGGCCGCCGGCCTGCGGCGGCGGCAAGGTGCGCCGGAATGCCTGCGCCGCCGACAGCAGCCCGGCATAGGTGAGGCAGGCCGCATCGTCCTGCACAGCCGGCCGTCCCGGTGTCATTGCCGCCTGGTGGCGCAGCAGGGCAGCGAGGTCGGTCGCCCAAGGCGGCACGGCCGGCGGCAATGGCCTGGGCGGCACATGCGGGGTGGGCGTCAGCGTCAGCAAGCCCGCCGGCCGGGAAGGGCAGTCGCAGAGACTATCCAGGAGGCAAGCGAAGCGCGCGGCGAGATCGCGCGCCGCCGCATCGTCGAAAACCGCCTCCTGGCAATCCCAGGCCCCACCGATGCGCCCGCCAAACTCGGTCATCATCAAGGAAACAGGTACTGCGATGTCGAGCGCTTCGATCGTTACGGGCTCCGCAGGGGATTGGGTGTGCGGCGACGCAGCGGGGCCGAGCAGGAGATACGCGAGCGCCGCCGGGGCCTGGACTTGCTGGAAAGCGAACAGCGTATGCGCGACGGACGGCACAGCGCCGCCCGCGCTGGCCACGCCGTCGCGCAGACAAGCCGCGATCGTTTCGATAAACCAGCTTGCCGGCTGCCCGTCGAGTGCTGGAACCTCAAGCGAAATCGTTTCAATATAGCAGCCGATTGCGCCGGCGCCGGCCGCCGCGCGCCGCGAGACCGGCACGCCGATGCGCAAATCCGCCTGCACGCTATGCCGGCGCAGCAGCAGCGCATAGGCGGCCAGCAGCAGGCTGGCGAGCGTGACACGGTGTGCCGCCGCCGCCCGGCGCAGCCGCTCGGACAAAGCCGCATCAAACCAGAACCGGCGCCGCCTGGCGCGTGGCGATTGGCCCAGCGGGGGCTTGCCAATGCCGAGGTCCAAAGACGCCGGGGCCGCGCTCACGAGCTCCGGCATTGGGGCATAAGGCGCGGTTCCCGCAAGTGTCGCATGATGCGGCTGCGCGCCGGGAGAGTCCTCGGCGAGCAGGCATGTGATGACATTGGCGAGGGACTGAAGATCGCCGGCAATATGATGCAGCGTGACGCAAAGCACGTCGATCGGTGTGTCGGCTTGGCCGATGAGGGTCACGCGCAGACAGGGACCGGTGCGCAAGTCGAACGGCGCGAGTGCGATTTCCTCGAGCAGCGACGCCAGTCCTTGCTCGCCGCCGCTTGGCCGCGCGTGTCGCGTGCAGGGGATTGCGGCGCCATCGCCCTGCCCCCAGCGCGGTACGCCATCCACCACGTCGATACGCGCTTGCAGACGCGGATGCGCCGCGACCAGGGCGGCCAGACGGCCGGCGATTGTCTCCTGGCCGAGCATTGTGCGCGGGCGGCAGGCAAGTGCCAGATTATAGGTGGCCGCGCGCGGATGCATTGTCTGATAGGCCCAGATCGCGCTCTCCATCGGGCCCAGGCGCGCATCCGCGGCCGGCGCGGCCGGCGCGGGGGCGGGGTTCGTGTCGCAGGCGGCGATAATGGTGTTGATGCTCGGCGCAGTCAGAATGGTTTCCGCATCGAGGCGAATCCCCAATTCATCCTCGAGCCGCGCGGAAAAGCGCGTGGCGGAGAGCGAATCAAGACCCAGGGCGAGCGGCGGGCGAGTCAGGTCGATGGAATTGCAGTCCACGCCGAGGCAGTTGGCGAGCAGGGCGAGAGCGCGCGCGGCCAGCCCGGTTTGCGGCAAGGCCGCGGACGGCGCGGCGGCGCCAAGGCCGGTGTGCCCGCCGGCCAGATAGGCCTCGCGAATGGCACCGCGCCTGAGCTTGCCGCTGGTGGTTTTCTCGAGCGTGCCGCTGCGCACGAGGCGGATCGTGGTGACGGCGCAGCCAAGCTCGGCGTGCAGCCGTGCACGTATGCCATCCAGAATCGTCTGGGGCGCGACAAGCGCCGCCTCGATATCGCGGGCAAGCGCCCGGCCCACTTCAACGAGCAACACGGTACTTCCGTCGTCGCACTGAAATGCCGCCGCTGCGCGCCCGAAACGCGGGTCCGCGCCGCGTGCCGCGAATTCAATATCCTGTGGCGCAATGTTCCGGCCATGGATTATAATCAAATCTTTCAATCGAGCCGAGACAAACAATTCATCGTGATCGAGAAAACCGAGGTCGCCGGAACGCAGCCAGCGACCGCCCGCGCCCTCGATCGCGGCGCCGAAGATTTCCTCCGATAAAGCCGGCCGGTTCCAGTAGCCGCGCCCTACGCAATCGGCATTGACCCAAATTTCGCCTGTCTGGCCAGGCGACACTTCGCGCCGGCTCTGCGGCTCCACGATTCGTATCTGAACGCCTGGCGGCGGCCGGCCGCAGCCGACAACCGCCTGTGGCGCGGCGCCGGCCTGAGCAAATTCCGGCGCGCGTATGCGCAACGGACGCAACGGCGGCGCGTTGGCGACGAGAAGGGTTGCCTCGGCAAGGCCGTAGCAAGGCATGAAGGCCGCAGCGTTAAATCGGCAACCGGCAAAATGTGCTGCGAAGCGCGACATCGTTGCCTGACGCACCGGTTCCGAGCCGCTGAATGCGATTCGCCAGGACGATAGGTCAAGGCCTTCCATGTCGGCCCGTGTCACGTTGGTTACGCAGTGATCATAGGCGAAATCCGGTGCGCCGCTGGTCGTTGCCCGATAGCGCGAAATGGCAGCCAGCCAGGAGGACGGCCGGCGCAGGAAGCTTTGCGGCGACATCAGCACGCTGCGCACGCCGAGAAACGCCGGCTGGAGGATGGTGCCGGCCAGTCCCATATCGTGAAAATGCGGCAGCCAGCTGACGAACACCGTGGTTTCATCGTGCTCGAAACCCGACATGATCATCCGCATCGACGCGGCAATGTTGCGGTGCGTGAGCACGACGCCTTTCGGTTCGCCCGTGGTGCCGGAACTATATTGTATAAGTGCATCGGCATCGGCATCGATGGCGGCACAGGGCGGCAGGGCTGTGGACCCGTCATCGGAGCCCAGCGCCGCCAGCGTTGTGGCTTGCCCCGCCGCGCGCCGCACGATGTCGAGCGGAAAACTGGTGGTCAGCACAAGCGCCGCACCGGCATCGGCGGCAATCGCGCGCAGGCGGCGCGAACCAGCACTTGCCTCCGCCGCCGAGGGCGGGCTCACCGGCACGGCGACCATCCCGGCGCGAAGGCAGGCAAAAAACGCGATCACGAATTCCTGGCCGAAGGGAAACACCAGGAGCACGCGCGCGGTGGGGGCCAGGCGCCGCAGCAGGCGTGCGGCAAGCTGATCGATGCGTGACGACAAGGATCCGAAATCGATATCCGATGCGTCGCCATGGTCGGACAAGAAGGTAAAGGCGATGTTCCGGGCTTGCGCCGCCGCGTGCCTCTCGATGATCTGTGGAATGGTGTCGCGCGGATCTGGAGGCATCTGAGCAGGCACCACTGTTGAGACCGCGCCAGAAGGCGCCTCGTGTTGACGCGAAGATTCCAGCCTGGTGCGCGGTCAGCCCCGGTATGCCTGCCTGGCGCCATGCAACCAGCACCGAGCAGGATTGGAAACGACCCGCTGATCCGGAACGTAGGCCGATCGGTTACGGCAGGTCAACATTTTAAATACGTTCGTTGTGGATTCTAGAGTTTGGGAGGTGGCATGCGATCATGCCGGTGTGCCAACATAAAAATAACGGTCATCATTGCAAAAACTTCTTGACGATCCCGCTTGAATTCCACTAGGTTTTTTGGACGTGCCCACCGGACTTGGCGTTAAAACGGGAGGCTGCCCTGGATACGGAACTTGCTGACAGCGGTTTGTTGGGGCAGTCCCCCGGCCTGTCCGGCGCGCTCCGCCATCTCACCGCGGCGCATCACTTTCGCAGCGCCACCGTGGATGAACTGGAACTCGAAGATGATTTCTTCCGCCGTCCGGTTCGGCCGGAGGATCTGAGTTTTCTGGATTTTTCGGCGGCGATCGATCCGGGAACGCTGGGTTTGCTGTCCTCGCTCACCGCGCAACGCATCTTGCTGACACTGTATGAGTGTTCGGAAGGTGTGCTGCCGCCGGCGGCAGCGGATCATGCCCGGTGGGTAGCCTGGCGCGGCTTCTACGACGAGGATGTGCGACGCGCAGGCGAGGCGCTGCTTCCGGCGCTGCATCGTCATGCGCTGGGCTTTCTCGGCGCGTTCGGCGCTGACGGCGATATGCCGACGCTGTGCCGGCGGGCCCTGGGCGATGCCTCGCATTTCTGGTCGGACCTTTCAAGCGTATTGAAGAAAACCGGGTATGCCGAGGACGGAGTTCGCTTTCTTCTTGTGCAGACAGTGCCGGTCTGGGACAGCGTGCAGCGGGCGGCGGGCAGCGTTCCGTTGGAAATTCAACTCTGTTTTGACAAGGATTCATTCCGGCAGGCTGGAATCATGCTGTCGCGGGCGGCACGGGAAGCAGGGCTCCGGGGCCGCCGTCACCGCTATTGGCAATTCTACCTTCCGGGGTCGCTTGCCGTGGTGAACATGCTCCACGCGCTGGCGCGCCAGCCTGTCACGTGCTTCGAGTATGCCGGCGCGCGGCTGATCGCCGAGGCCGACCGGCACGCTTTGGCATCGGCACTAGCCTGCGCGCAAGCCGGCGATGCATCGGCGGGAGACGAGGAATTCCTGTCCGGTTGCGTGCGCGCGATTGCAGCGATCGCTTCGCGCGGCGATGCCGCCGCCCTGCGGCAGATGGCGGCCGGCGCCAGCAGGATGGTGGCGCTGCTCGGCGCGGTGCGGCGCGAGCTCGCTTCGCAGATCGCCTGGATTTCGGATCTATCATGGTCGCAACAGGCAGCGCGCGAAATCGATGCAAGGATCAGGGAGAGCGGCGTTGCGATCGACCGTGATACCTTCGTCGAGCCACGCGAAATGTGCTCCACCACGCATGTGCACGACGATCACCGGCTGGTGGTCATCGAGAGCGGGACCATGGTGTTCTGGGGCAATATCGGCATGCGCCACCGCATGGAGGCGGGCGACATGATCCTTGTGCCGATGAGCCGCCTGCACGGGTCATCGGTACTTTCGCCGAGCTGCACCTACCATCAGCCGATCATTCCACAAGCCTGGCGCGCGGACATTCCGGCGTGGCGAGAGGCTCCCATCTAAACTCAGCCGCTCGCAGAGCCCGGCAGGAGAAGCTTCTGGTCATGGACGGCGTTTCTGTGCAAAATTGGCGGGAGCGGCATCTCGGTGCCGCCGGACTCTTCGACGGGCCAGATTCGGACTGGCTGGAGCAGAGCATCGCCGAATTCGAGCGCTATGTGCTCGATCCGGCCTATCCTTGTTTCTACGGATCGCTCGCCCTGCGCAACAACGCGGTCTATTTCGCCCACGTCGATGGCGGGTGCGAGGACCATTTGCCATCCGTATTAAAGTATTTCCTGGCGCAATGCCGGCATCATCCGCTGTCCAATCTCGCCGTGTTCTTCAGCCCGGATGCGCCCGAGATTACCCATGACGAGGCGCGCGAGCGGTTCTGGCGGACGCTCGCGCGGCTCAGCGAGAACGATCCTTGTCCGGAGCAGAGAAAATTGGTTGGGTTCGACGACCCGATCTGGGAGTTCGTCTTTGCCGGCGTGGAGATGTTCGTGGTCGGCGCCAGTCCCAGCTATGCGAAACGCCGCAGCCGCAATCTCGGCCGCTCGCGCATTATCCTGTTTCAGCCGCGAGAGGTCTTCGTGGCGGACAATGGCGGGCCTGCCATCAACGATCAGCAGAGATCGGTGATACGCGCGCGTATCCTGGCCTGGGATGGGATGCCGCACCATGACAGTCTCGGCGTCTATGGCGCGCCTGGCAATCGCGAATGGACGCAGTATTTCCTGCCCGACGATAACGCGCCGGTGCGCGGCACCTGTCCGCTGGGGCGGCATTGAGCCCCGCGGCCGGTGATAGTGCGCTTGCCGCCCGCCTGCTGACGGATGTCGCGGCCATTGGCGGGCGTATCTGGATCGAAGGCGAAAAACTCAAGGTCGATGCGCCATCCGGCGCGCTGAACGAGGCGCTGCAGTCGCGTATCAGGGCGCAGCGTGGCGAACTGGTCACCTTGCTGAGCCGGCGCGAGACCGGCATCACGCCGATCGTCCGCACCGAAGGCCAGGTGTTTCCGCTTTCGCTGCATCAGCATGCGTTTTTCATGCTCGATCAGATGGAGCCCGGCCACGCCGCGCTGAACGTGGTCAGCGTGCGGCGGATTCGCGAGCCGATCGATCCGGACAGGTTTTGCGCCGCGGTCCGCGCGGTTGCGTTGCGGCATGAAAGCCTGCGCACGGTGTTCGCCATGCAGGCCGGCCGCGCTGTGCAGCGTGTCGTGCCGCTCGCGGCCGAGCCTTGCACGTTCAAAGATCTGTCAGGCCTGGATGATGCGGCGCGGCGAGCGGCGATCGCGTCACTCACCTCCCGCCGGCACGGCGCGGCGTTCGATCTGGCAGCGGGACCGCTGTTCGGGCTTGATCTGCTGCGCTTTGGCCAGGCCGATTTCGTCACCTGCCTCAGGATGCACCATATCGTCTCGGATGCGGTGTCGATCGAAATATTCTATGGAGAATTGATAGCGTTCTATCACGCCCACGGGAAACCAGGCGGGCCCGGCGTGCCGCCGCTGCGGCTGCACTACGCGGATTACGCCGCGTGGCAGGACCGAATGCTGCGTGGCGGTGAGCTTGATGGCCAGATCGATTACTGGCGGCGCCGGCTGGACGGCGTGCCGCCGCTGTTGCCCCGGTTGAACGCCGCGGCGCCGGAAGACGGCGCCATCACCGTGCACCGCGCGGCGGCGCCGGGGCTGCGCGCCGCGCTGCATCGGCGCGCGCAGGCGCTCAAGGTCAGCCCGTTCAGCTTCCTGCTGGCGATGTTCCATCTGCTGCTGGCGCGTGCCACGCGCAGCGCGGACATCCCGGTGATCGTGCCGGTGAGCGGCCGGGCGAGGCCGGAGGTGCAGCCGCTGATCGGGCTGTTCGTCAGCGGCCTGGTGCTGCGTGCCGAGGTCAGGCCGGAGCAAACGCTTGGCGACTTCGCCGCCGGCATCGCCGACGAGGTGGCGCGGGCGCTCGGCGCCCAGGATGTGTCGATCGAGAGCCTTGAAGGCCTGGCGCGGCAGCGGCGCTTGCCGGTGCCCGGGCTCGCCGCCCTGTCGAAGATCGGCTTCAACTACCTCACCCCGACGCGGCCGCCGGATGACCGGCTTGCGGTGGAGGTGTTGGACAGCGACCGCACCCGGTCGGTGTTCGATATGTTCCTGGTGGCAGTGGACGGGCCGGATTCGCTCAGCTTCAAGCTTGAGCAGCGCAGCGGCCTGTTTGCGGCCGGGTTTGCGGAGCGGTTGCTGGCGGATTTCGCCGGGCTGGTCGAGCAGGCGTCCGGCGCGGACGGCTCGGCGAAGCTGTTCGCGATCGCCCCGCGCAGTCAGGCTGACATCTGCGCGGCATTGGGCGCGACGGGCGCCAGGATCTGGCCCCTTGACGCCGGCGCGCTTGGCTTGGCCGAAGCGCCGGCCCTGCCGCACCATGCGTGCGGACGCGCATTGACGGCGCACGGCGCCGTGCTGACGGCACGGCTGCGCGCAGCCGCTGCCATCTGGCCCCAGTTGGCGTCAGCGCTATTGCGTGCACCAGCACCTCTGGACGCAGCCTACCTCGTCGCGCGCGCCAACTGGCCGGAGGACGCAGCGCGCTCGGGCGGTCTCTGCGTCGTCACCCACGCTCGGGACATGCTCACCGTCCGCCTGTCGCCGCTCATCGGCACCGCTGCCGATGCCGAGGCGCTGGCCGCGTATCTGGCCGGGCAAGCCCCGACTTTGCCGGATGGGCGTGGCGCCACGCAGGTGGCGGATGCGGCCTTGATGCCGGCAAGCTGGGATTTGCCTGCGGTGGAATCCCTGGCGCCCAGCAGCGTCGGCCAGGAACAATCGACCGATTGCCTATGGCTCGACGCGCCGGCCGCATCGATGGTGCGCAACGCCGGTTCAGGCTTTGCCGGCCGTGCGGCGATTTTGCTCGGCCGCATTGCCGCGCTGGCCGATCCGGAATTCGACAACGCGCCCGTCTGCGTTTTGCGCGACGCGCCCGAAGGCCACGGCAGCGTCGATTGTGTCGCGCACGGAAACGGCGCGCCGGGGCTGCTGTGGCTCATGCTGCGCGAGGTGATCGAGGCGGCCGCGAGCGCCCGGCTCGTTGCCCCTCCGGGCGGCCTGGCGGTGGAAATCCTGCTCGCCACGGATGGGCGGGCGGCGCTGCGGGGATCATCGGCCGGCGGCATCGATCCGGTCGCCACGCTACGCCGCTTTGCCGCCGGGCTCCGGCAGATCCTGGGCAGCGCGGCGCCGGATGGCCCGCTCGACCTGCTGCTGGCCGAAGAGCGGCGCGACTGGGAGAGGCTGAATGCCGGCTGGCGCTCCGGGCTTTCCTGCGACGTGATCGCGCGGCTGCGCCGTTTCGCCGAAGAAACGCCCGCCGGCGAGGCGATCTGCGCCGATGGGACCATGTTGAGCTACGCGGCGGTGGCCGGCGCGATGGATGGGATCGCCGGCAGCCTGGCCCACCTTGGAGCGTCGCCGCGAGCAGCGGGGGCGCTCAGAGTAGGCGTGATGGTCTCGCGCGGCGCCTGGCTGCCGCTGGCCCCGCTGGGCATTCTCGCCGCTGGCGGAACCTATGTGCCGCTCGATCCGGCGCTGCCGGACCAGGCGCTTGCCGCGATCGGTGCGCGGCTCGATCTGGCCGCCGTGCTGGCCGACGCGCCGCACGCGGCGAGGGCGGGCGAACTGTTCGGGCGCGTGCTTGACATCGAGGCGGCGTGCCGCGCCGAACCACCGCCCCTGCGCGACGCGCCCGGCGACGCGCCGGCGTATGTGATGTTCACCTCCGGCTCGACGGGCCAGCCCAAGGCGGTAGAAATCGGCCGCCCGGCGCTCTGGAGTTTCCTGGCCGCGGCCGAAGCGGCGGTTCCGATCCGCCACGGCGACCGGCTGCTGGCGGTGACCAGCCCTGGCTTCGATATCTCGCTGCTTGAGCTATTCCTGCCGCTTTGCGGCGGCGGCACGGTGGTGATCGCCGCCGCCGAGGACGTCCGCAACGGCGAGGCTTTGGCCCGCCAGTTGCGCCGCCACGCCATCACCCATCTGCAGGCGACGCCGAGCCTGTGGCGCCTGCTGGTCGAGGCAGGCTGGGAGGGCGGATTGCGGCTTGGCATCAGCGGCGGCGAGGCGCTGGCGCCGGCGCTGGCGCGCCAGTTGCTCACCAGGTGCGGCGAGCTGTGGAATTTTTACGGACCGACAGAGGCGACGGTCTGGTGCTGTTTCGCCCGCGTCGGCGCGGCGGCCCTGGACGCTGGGGATGCGCCGGTGCCGATCGGCATGCCGCT
>Ga0116228_10003656_pt1 | contig 13565 bp, 11 predicted proteins | sample S1TSphfallax_2_FD_89694 | JGI IMG/M metagenome (GOLD analysis project Ga0116228, IMG submission 89694) | Host-associated microbial communities from peat moss isolated from Minnesota, USA - S1T2_Fc - Sphagnum fallax MG | ecosystem: Host-associated > Plants > Peat moss > Unclassified | place... | reverse complement strand
CGGCTGAGTTTGGTTGGTGGGGAGAGCGGCACGACGGCGAGGTTGGCCGCGCGTTGCGTTGCCTCCCGGTCAGCGCGTCAGCGCGTACGCGTTCCGCACGTCTGCGTTTGTTGCGCGTGCGTGGTTGCCGCGACGACGGATCCCCCACCGGGGTTGACCGGCACCTCGACGATTGGCGCCGCTTGCGGTCGGTTCGTCACCGGATTCGTCGCCGTCTGCGCGGCATTCGCATCGTTCCCCATGCAACTCGCTCCGCTCGCTCTCGGGGCGCCGCCGGCCGGATTCGTAAACGTCATCGGCCGCGCCTTGTGGTACATCGCGTCGTGCTTGTACTGCGGCATCGGCGTCGACGTCGCGACTTGCGCCGACACGGGAGCCGCGAGCATAGCGGCGAGCACACCGAGGAGCACCATCGAGCGAATCATCGTTCCCTCCTTGTTCCCGCTTTCGCGATGTTGTCACGCCGCGAGCGGCGAAGGGCGGCGCGATGACGGACGGGCTTCCTCCCGCGCAACGCCGCCTCGCGGTGTGCGCGCTCGCACTCGCGTCGGCGATGGGAACGCTGGACGTCAACATCGCGAACACGGCGCTGCCGACGATGGCCCGCGATCTCGGCGTGTCGCCGGCGACGTCGATCTGGATCATCAACGTCTATCAGATCGCGTCGGTCGCGACGCTCTTCACCTTTGCCGCCCTCGGCCAGCTCTACGGTCCGGCGCGCATCTATCGCCTGGGCGTGTTGGTGTTCATCGGCGCATCGTTCGTTTGCGCACTCTCGCACGTCTTCGACGTGCTGCTCGCGGGGCGCGTGTTGCAGGGGCTCGCGGCATCGGCGATCTTCGCGATCACACCCGCGCTCTATCGCGACGTCTTTCCGCGCGCGCAGTTGGGCCGGGCGCTCGGCATCAACGCGACGATCGTGGCGACCAGCACCGCGGCGGGGCCGACGCTCGGCGGGTTCATCCTCGCGATCGCGCCGTGGCCGTGGATCTATGCGATCAACGTGCCGTTCGGACTCGCGAACGTCGCTTTGAATCGCGCGCTGCCGCGCGACGATCGCAACGACGGCCGGCTCGACATGCCGAGCGCGCTCGCGAGCGCCGCCGGATTTGCGCTGCTGATCTCGGGACTCGCCTCGTTCGCGCGCAGCGGCGCGAGCGACGCCACCCTCGCGGCGCTCGCGATCGGCGCCGTCGCGTTCGGCTGGTTCGTGCGCCGCCAGACGCGACTCGAGCGGCCGATGCTCGCCGTCACGATGTTCCGCGTGCCGGCGTTCAGCCTCGCCGGTGCAACGTCGTTCGCCGGCTTCGCCGCGCAGGCGCTCGCCTACGTGAGCCTGCCGTACTTCTTCCAACGCGCGCTCGGCGCGACGCCGCTCGATTCGGCGCTGCTGATGATCTCGTGGCCGATCATGCTCGCGCTCGCGTCGCCGATCGCGGGCCGGCTCTCGGACCGCGTGTCGCCCGCTCTCTTGGCGACGGTGGGGTTGGGCGTGCTCGCATCGGGGCTCGCGCTCTACGCAACGCTGCCGGAGAAGCCGAGCACGCTCGCGATCGTCGTGGCCGGTGCCGTGTGTGGTGCGGGCTTCGGGCTCTTCAAATCGCCGAACGATCGCGAGCTGATGAGCAGCGCCCCACGCGCGCTCACCTCGAGCGCGTCGGGCGTGTTGGCGGCGGTGCGCAACAGCGGCCAAGCCGTCGGGGCGGCGACGGTCGCGATCGTTTTCGCAGCCTTCGGCGCATCGGTCGCGAGCCCGACGGCCGATGGCGCCATCGCACACGCGGCGCCGGCGGCGCTCTGGATCGCCGCCGGCTGCGCGGCGCTCGCGATGCTCGCGAGCGCGTCGCGTTTGCGCCTCCAGGCGCCGGCCGTGACCGCATGATCGCCGCTGTCGCCGCCTCGCTGCTCGCCCTCTCGCTCGCCTTCGTGCCGGTCGACAACCGTCCGGCGACGGCGCAGTTCCCGCAGGTGATCGCGCAGATCGCCGGCGTGCGGTTGTTCGAACCGCCGGAGCCGATGCTCGGCAACTATCTCGATCCAGGATCGCCGGCCGCGATCTTCGCGTGGCTCGATGCGCTTCCGCCGAACGTCGCGGAGTACGTCGTGTCGAACGACATGATGGACTACGGCGGGCTCGTCGCCTCGCGCGTGCCGACGGTCGGCGGCGCGATCGCCGACGCGCGGCTCGCGCAGCTCAGCGCGTTTCGCACGCGCCGTTCGCTCGCGGCGTTCACCATGTTCGGCAGCATCATGCGTCTCGCGCCGACGGGCGTGCCCGCGATCGGTGCGGCGGCCGCGTTTCCGTTTGCGGGCGACGTGTGGCCCGTCGTTCAGCAGTATGCGAACCTGCCGGTGCCGCCGGAGACGGCGCACCAAGCCGCGCTCGCGGAGCAGTTGCGGACGAGTCTCGGGCCGATCCTCGATGCGTATCTCGACGCGCGCCGGCGCGACCTCGACGTGGACCTGCGGCTGCTGCGCATCGACGCGACGGGCGGCATCGATCGCGTCGTGCTCGGTCAGGACGACGCGGGCCGCACCGGTCTGCACATCGCCGATCTCGCGGCGCTACGCGACTACGCGACGCGGGCGATGCCCTACGGCCGCTGGTCGATCGAACCGGGCACCGACGAACTCGGCATGGTGCTGGTGGCCGCCGCGCTCGTGCGCGAAGCGGGCATCGTGCCGCGCGTGCGCGTCGTGTACTCGCGCGCCGACGGTGGCGCGACGCAAGATCCGCTCGAGTTCGCGCCGATCGCGACGACGATCGCCGACGTCGTCGCGAGTTGCGGCGGCGTGGAGGTGGCGCCCGATGCGGCATCCGACGTCGATCTCTTCGTGCGCGTGCCCAACACCGGCGATGCGGACGAAGCGCGCTTCGTCGATGCGATCGCGCGCGATCCGCGGCACGCGGCGGTCGCCGATCTCTCGTTTCTCGAGAGTCGCAACATGGCCGATCAACGCCGGTTGATGGACGAACTCGCCGGCCGCGGCGTGGCCGGTGACGTGGCGGCGTTCGCCTCGTGGAATACCACCGCGAACACCGTCGGAACGGCGGTCCCCGAGGCGTTCGCGGTGCTCGCCGGGCAGCACTTCGGCACCTACGATCCGACGATGCACCTCACGTTCACCTACATGCGCTACGTCGACGACGTGCTGTTCCAGAAGGTCGTGCGGCCGCAGGTGGATCGCGATCTCGCTGCGGCCGGCGTCACCGATCACACGTATCTGCTCGCGCCGTTCGGGCAGCAGGCGGCCGATGAAAACGCCGCGCTCTTACGGCCGCTCGCGCTGGAGTTGCTGGCCAAGATCGCGCCTGCGTATCACGCTGCGCAGCTCGCGATCACGCTGCCGTGGGACCGCACCTTCGAGACGCGGCTCGACGTCCGGCTCGCGCGCTGAGCGGCGTCGCGCTCAGCGCGAGATCGCGCAGCCGCAGATCAGGTCGCGCGCCGCAAACGGCCTCGGTATCAGTTTGAAGGTTGCGGCCGCGTCGATCACGGGCTGCAATTCGGCCGGCGACATCGTGAGCGCGCGCGCCGGCGGATGAAAATTCTGCAGCGTCGCCGCATCGAAGCCGGCGAACGACGCGGCGAGCGGTTTCGTCTCTTCCTCGTGGGCGGCGACGTCGGCGGCCGCTTCGCGCACCACGCGGTTGAACGTCGCGATCGTGTCGCCGTGCGTTGCGACCCACGACGTGTTGGCGAAGATCACGGCTTCGGTGAAGCGTTTGGCGATCGACGTCCACGGATAGCCGATGATGCGAAATTGCTGCATGGCGACCGCGCGCGAGTACGCCGGCTCGAGCACCAGCGTCGCATCGATGCGTCCCGATGCGAGCGCGGCCAGCGATGCGGAGTTGGGAATTTCGATGAACTTGACCGTCGCGGGATCGACGCCGTTCGCGTGGAGCCACGTGTCGATCGAGAGCGTGTTGAAGTCTTGGATGCCGATGACGCCGACCGTCTTGCCGGCCAAATCTTTCACCGACGCGATCGGTGAGGTGTTGGCGACGATCATCGCGGTGTCGGGCGCGTCGCTCGCGTAGTCGGCGAGGTTGGTCGTGATCGTGAACGGCAAGCCGCGCGCATAGGCGAGGATCGCGGTGAGCGCGCTGCCTTTGCCGATGTCCGCCGAGCCGCCGGCCACCGCCGCTGCGACCGCCGCGCCGTTGGTCAACTTGATCACCTCGACGTCGAGGCCGGCCTTCTTGAAGAGCCCGGCCTGCACGGCGTAGAGCACGGGCCGGATCGCATCGTCGGTCGACGAGCCGACCCGAATGACGGTCGCATCGCTTTGCGCCGACGCGCGGTTCGCACCACACACCAGCGTCGCGACGAGCAGGCACGCGCCCGCGATTCTAGACAAATGCATCGAGGTACTCACTTTGCGGATCCCAGTGAAACACGGCGTCGCGCAGTCGGCCGGCGTCGACGCCGTAGTCGCCGATCGCTTCGGCCACGGTGATGTAGCCGTCGAGCACGTCGTCGAGGACGCGTTCGAACGAGCGCCGTTGCGGCTCGCCCATCCCGCCGCCGCCGGCTTTTTCCAACCGCACGACGTCGCCGGCGCGCAACGCGACGCCGCTGAAGCGGCTCGGCAGTGCGCGCTCGTCGGCGCGGCCCGGATTGAGCGTGCAGGTGCCGAGCCGGCCCGGCTTGCCGCCCTCGCGGCCTGCGGCCGGATAGGCGTGGCGGCCGCCGCGCAACGTCAACTGCGCGTCGTCGGTCAGCACGGTGTACTCACGGCGCGGCGAGAGCCCGCCGCGATGTTCGCCCGCGCCGCCCGATCCGCGGATGAGCTCGAACCGGCGCACACGCGTCGGGTACTCGGTCTCGCAGATCTCGATCGACGCCGAGCGCGTGTTGGCGAGCAACACGTCGGTGCCCGAGAGTCCGTCGCCGCGGCGATGACCGCCGTACGCCGACGCGATCAGCTCGTACTGCACGAACGCGCTGCCGTCGGGTCGCCGGCCCGCGATCATCGAGCCGCCGACGCCGCCGTTCCCCGCGCACGCACGTTCCGGCGCGAAGGCGCTGAGCGCCTCGAGCGCCGCTTCGGTGCACGCGATCGTCGAGGCCATGTAGGTGTTGGTCGGCGCGGGAAAGACGGGGTCGAGCACGGAGCCCGGCCGGAAGCGCGTCTCGACGACGCGAGCGATGCCGCCGTTGTTCGGCAGCGCCGGATCGATCGTGGCGATGAGCGCGTAGTAGCAGCAGCCGCGTGCGAGCGAGGGCCGGATGTTCACCGGGCCCGCGGCCTGATCGTCGGAACCGCTGAAGTCGAAGTGGATGCGATCGCCGCGCTTCTCGATGCGCACGTGGTAGCGCAGGCGGCGGTCGAGCACGACGCCGTCGTTATCGACGAACGCCTCCGCTTCGTGCGTGCCGTCGGGCCACTGCGCGATGCGCTCGCGCACGATCGCTTCGGTCATGCGTTGCGTGCGCTCGAACGTGCCGATCGTCTTCTCGCGGCCGTAGCGGCGAAACGTCTCGGCCAGTCGCTGCTCGCCGATGCGCGCGCAGCCGAGTTGGCCGCGCAGATCGCCGAGCACCAGCTCCGGCGTGCGTGAGTTCGCCGCGATGATCGCTTCGATGTCGGCGACGATCGTGCCGCGCGATGCGAATCGCAGCGGCGGATACTGAATGCCCTCTTGAAAGATTTCGGTCGCGCGCGCGTAGCCGGTCCCCGCGACGACGCCGCCGAGGTCGCTCTTGTGCGCGATGCTGCCGCAGAACGCGACGATCGCGCCGTCGACGAACACCGGCGTGATCAGCGCCATGTCTTGCGAGTGCGTCACGCCGCCGAGATAGGGATGGTTGGTGATGAACGCATCGCCTGGATGGATGTCGTCGCCGAAGGCCGCTCGCGTGGCGCGCACGACTTCGGGTAGCGCGGCGACATGCAACGGCAGGATCGCGTGCTGGCCGATCACCTCGCCGCCGGCGTCGAGCAGCATGCAACTCGCGTCCTGCGACTCGCGAACGATCGTGGAATAGCCGGTGCGGAAGATGTTGTCTTGCATCTCCTGCACGATGCCGTTCAGCCGGCTCTGGATGACTTGGAACGTGACCGGGTCGACGGACATACGGCACGTATCCTAGCCCGCCGGGTCGCGCGAATCAACGCGCTCGCGGTTATGGGTTCGTCTACGGAAGTACCTGGTACTTGGCCATCATCCCCGATTCCATGTGCTCGCTCACATGGCAATGGAACATCCAGATCCCCGGATCGTCCGGCACCATGTCGGCCGTCACCGTCTGCGCGGGCGAGAGGGCGATGACGTCGGCGCGCTGGCCCGCGACCGTCACGGTATTGCCGTGCCAGTGGGCGGTGTGGAAGTTCAGCCCCTCGCCGATCGTCATTGCATACCAACGCACGTGCTCGCCGGCGCGCATCGTCGGCATCGGCATCGTCGCGAACGAATAGCCGTTGATCGTGCTGCGGAAGTTCAGCGAAGCGAAGCCGTTCCCTAAGAACGGGTCGAAGTTCCCGTGTTCGTCGACTTGCGAACCGCCGTCGAATTTCAGACCCTTCTTGGGCGACTTCACGTAGCGTTGGATGTTTTCGTTGATGTACGGGCTCTGATTTTCGTCGAAGATCATGAAGAGCGAGAGGAACTCGCGATCGACGTCCTTCGGCGTGCCGTCGGGTCGCGCCATGCCCTTGCGCGTGACGACGATCGCTCCGATGAGGCCCGCGTTGATGTCGCGCCGTTCGTCGACGTGCGAATGATAGAACCAGACGATGGAGCTCGGATCGGCCGGGCCGGGCCCGGCACGTTCCGGCACCTGCCATTCGTAGACGAACGTCTTGCCCGGAGCGACCACGTCGCCGGCTTTGGCCGCGCTTGCGACGCCGTCGTCGTACGGCGAACCCTCCGAGGCTTTCGTGTAGAATACGCCGTGCGGGTGCATGCTGTACGGTCGCGATGCGTTGTTGCGGAAGACGACCCGCAGCGTATCGCCGACCTCGGCGTGCAACACCGGGCCCAGCAATCCGAGATACGCTTCCGCCGGCGGCCGCGGCTTGAGGTGGGCGAACGTCGCATCGGTGTATTCGCGGTAGATCGCTTTGCGGTAGACGGTGCCGATCGTTTGCGGCCCGTGCGCGATGGCCGTCTTCGCATAGCCCTGCGGCGCCATGCCCATCATCATGTCCATGCCGCCCGGCACGTAGTTCCAACTCACTTCATCGGCGGCAACGTAATACGTGCGCACCGTTCCGCTCGTCTGCGGCGTGCCGGCCGCGCCTCCGGCGAGCAAGAGCATCACGACGATCAGCGTGAAGCGGAACGGGTTGAAGCGCACGGCGTCTCATCTCTTTGCAAAGGCGGGGAAGCGCTCGTCGTTTGATCAAGGAAGCGAGCTCCTCCTTGTCGCGCGCATCCTCCCCGTTAGGCATCCGGGAAACCACTCCGACCAAAGTCGCTTGAGACGGCCCCGCGGCCATCGGGAAAAGGTCGCGCGGGCGGGGAATATCGCATCGTGGACCTGCATCAACCCACCCGAGCCGAATACGACGTCACGCTGGTCGGCGCCGGGATCATGAGCGCAACGCTCGCAACGATTCTCAAGGAGCTCTACCCCGAGCTGCGCGTCGCGATCTTCGAATCGCTCGACGGCGCGGCCGAAGAGAGTTCCAATCCGTGGAATAACGCGGGCACGGGCCACGCGGCGCTGTGCGAGCTCAACTACACGAGCGAGAAGAGCGACGGCACGGTCGACATCTCGCGCGCGCTCAAGGTCAACACCGAGTTCGATCTCTCGCGCCAGCTGTGGGCGTATCTCGTGCGCAAGGGCGCGATCGCCGATCCGGATCTCTTCATTCATTCGTGCGCGCACGTGAGCTTCGTTCACGGCGCCGCCAACGTCGCGTTCCTGCGCCGCCGCTATCAGGCGATGAGCAAGCATCATTGCTTCGCGCCGATGGAGTACTCGGAAGATCCGGCCGTGCTCGAGGCGTGGATGCCGCTCGTGATGGAGGGCCGCGACCCGAGCGAACCCGTCGCCGCGACGCGCGACCTCAGCGGCACCGACTGCGATTTCGGCGCGCTCACCCGCGCGCTGGTCGGCTACCTGCAGACGCGGCCCGGCTTCTCGATCGCCTATCGTCATCGCGTCACCGATCTCAAGCGCGAAGCGGGCGTGTGGAACGTCAGCGTCAGCGACGTGACGACGGGCGCGAAGAAGACCGTCACCTCGGCGTTCGTGTTCCTCGGCGCCGGCGGCGGCGCGTTGCCGCTGTTGCAGAAATCGAACGTGCCGGAAGGCAAGGGCTTTGCGGGCTTCCCCGTCAGCGGTCTGTGGCTGCGCTGCGACGATCCGGCGCTCGCCGAACGGCATGCGGCGAAGGTCTACGGCAAGGCGTCGATCGGCGCGCCGCCGATGTCGGTGCCGCATCTGGACTCGCGCGTGGTCAACGGCAAGAAGTCGCTGCTCTTCGGACCCTACGCGGGCTTCTCGACGAAGTTCCTCAAGACGGGTTCCTACACCGATCTCTTCGCGGCGATCAAGCCCGATAACATCGGGCCGTTGCTCGCGGTCGGCCGCGATAACTTCGAGCTGACGAAGTATCTCGTTTCGCAAGTGCTCGAATCGGCCGACGGCCGCTTTCAAGCGCTCAAGGAGTACTTCCCCAACGCGAAGGCGTCGGACTGGCGACTCGAGGTCGCGGGTCAGCGCGTACAAGTCATCGTTCCGGACAAGAAGAAGACGGGTTCGCTGCAGTTCGGCACCGAGGTCGTGGCGACGGCCGACGGTTCGCTCGCGGCGGTGCTCGGCGCATCGCCCGGTGCGTCGACGTCGGTGAGCATCATGCTCGGCATCCTCAAGCGCGCCTTCGCCGAAAACCTGACGGCCTGGACGCCGAAGCTCGTCGAGATGATCCCGTCGTACGGACGCTCGATCGCCGACGATGCGGAGTTGTGCCGCACGGTGCGCAGCGATACGGCGGCGGCGTTGCACATCGCCGATACGGCGAAAGTAGGATCGACGCCGGCCGCGTAGCCGTGGTACGTACGTCGGCCGACGGTCTCTCACCGTGGCTGACCTTCGTCTTCGCCGTCTCGTGCGGTGCATTGGTGGCGAACATCTACTACGCGCAGGCGCTGATCACGACGATCAGCCCTGCGCTGGGTTTGCATGCGGGCATCGCCGGGCTCACCGTCACGGTGACGCAACTCGGTTACGCGGCCGGGTTGGTGTTGCTCGTCTCGCTCGCCGATTTGGTGGAGAACCGGCGCTTGATCTTGTGCGGCGTTGCGGCCACGGCGATCGGGCTCATCGGCGCGGCCGTCTCGACCTCGGCGGTGCAGTTTCTCATCGCGTCGTTCGTGATCGGATGTAGTGCGTCGGTGGCGCAGATCATCGTGCCGTTTGCATCGCACCTCGCGCTCGAACACCGTCGCGGCCAAGTGATCGGCAACGTGATGGGCGGTCTGCTCGCCGGCATCATGCTTGCGCGACCGATCGCAAACTTCATCGCCTCGGCGTTCGGTTGGCGCGCCGTCTTCGGTGCGTCGGCGGCCGTGACGATCGTGATCGCGCTGTTGCTCGTGGTGGCGCTCCCCGAGCGCCGGCCGCAAGGCGGGATGAGCTATGCGCAGATCCTCGGTTCGCTGTGGCGGTTGCTGCTCACGACGCCCGCGCTGCGCCGGCGCGCCGCGTATCAAGCGATGGTGTTCGGCGCATTCAACCTCTTTTGGACGGCCGTGCCGCTGGTGCTGAGCGAACGCTTCGGTTTCGATCAGCGCAGCATCGCGCTCTTCGCGCTCGCCGGTGCCGGTGGTGCGCTCGCGGCACCGATCGCCGGACGACTCGCTGACCGCGGTCTCTCGCGCATCGCGACGATCGCCGCGATGGCGATCGTCACGCTGTCGTTCGTCGTGAGCGGATGGGCGGTGGCCGCGGGAGTGGTCGCGGTGCTCGCGATCGCGGCGATCGCGCTCGACGCCGCGTCGCAAACGAATCAGATCGTCAGTCAGCGCATCATCTACAGCCTCGATCCCGCCGCACGCGGCCGCGTGAACGCGGTCTTCATGACGAGCATCTTCATCTCGGGATCGCTCGCATCGCTCCTCGCGGGCGCGACCTACTACTACGGCGGCTGGCCCGCCACCGCAATTGCCGGCGTCCTCATCGGCCTCGTCGCACTCACCCTCTTCGCCCGTCTCGAACCCCACCCGGCATAGCGCCCCACCTCCAACGCAAAGCGCGTCACCCACCTCCAACGCAGAGCGCGTCACCCCACCCCAACGCAGAGCGCCCCCATAGGTCGCAGTATTTCCGCTCGCCGTCATGCCGAGCGGAGGTTCGCTGCACGCGAACCTCTGCTCGGGATGACTTGGGGGCGCGAGCGCGTTAGGGGCCGGTTGCCTTCGGCCAGAGGTAGATCACTCCGTCCTCGTAATCGAAGACGAGATCGAAGACGTGGAGCACCTGGCGGCCGAGAAGGCCGTCGAAATTCCAAGGAAACCCGCGTCGTCCGTTGATGACGTCGACGGTCACGTCGCGGAAGCTGTAATGGCCGAGGTGGATGAACGGAACGGTCGTGTGGTGGATGGCCGCTTCACCTCCGATGCCTTCCGTGAATCCGAACCGTGGGGTGGGATCGATCGACTGGAGTATGTCCGCGCTTGGGCGCTCGCGGAGAACGGCAGCGTGACGTCGGGTGAAATAGCCGAAGAGCAGGAGGCTATCGTAGCTCCCGGTATCGACCACCATCCGCTCTGCCGTGGCGCCGCCGACGTTCATGCTGATGACCGGAACGCGATCGCCGAGCCGGATGGGGATTGCGTTGACGTGCGGCCCGGCGGGGGGCACGAACGTGCGCGGATCGCTTACGGTGACGTGATGGTTTGCGTAGTCGACGTTGACGATCAGTTCGGCCAGAAAGTCGAAGCCGATCAGGCCTGCCGGATCCTGCGGCGTACGCCCGCTGCCGAACGGGAGCGTATCCGCAAAGATGTTGTCCATCCGAACGCCGCCGACATCCATGGCCGGAATCAAGACCTCGCCGACGTTCGTCCGCGCTGCGCCGACGGTGCTGCTGCTGCCGACCCGTTCGAGCCCGAGGGACGCCGCAACGTTCTGATCGATGAGGAACCCCGCAGATCCGGTGTCCAGCAGAAAGTAGATTCGCTGATTTCCGATCGTGACCGGTATGGTGATGGGTGAGACGTCGTTCGTGGCGGTCTCCGAGAATGTCGCGTGCAGATCGATGCTCGAGACGCCGGACGGAAAGGTGACGAGTTGTCGTACGGATGGTACCGCAACGTCGGCTGCGGTCGCGGCGCCAACGACGAATGACGTGCGCACGTACGACGTTGACGACTTGTCGGCGGGATCGTCGATCGTCCACGATGCCGGCATGAGTTGGCTTCCATAGCGCTTATAGGGCCCATTGGTGACGATGGAGCGATCGACCACGTCGATGTTTTCCCGCCTCCGGACGAGATAGCTGACCGGATCGACAAAGAGACGATGGCCAAAGCCATCCTCGTCGAGGACCGAGAGGACGTAGGCATCCATGGGTGAGGAGACATGCTCGACGGTCGTCGTGACTTTTGCGCGTGCAGCTTCGCCGGGGTCGGGCGTGTCGGCGTAGGTCACGCCGTTCTCGTTTTGATGCCAGACGTTGCCCGCAAAGACGCCCGACGTGGTACGAACGTTGCCGCTCGTCTCCGTCGTGAGCGAATCGGCGCCGCGCTTCGCGTCGGTGATGACGATGTCGCCGGAGGCGTTCGTTCCAACGACCGTCTCGCGATAGTTGTCGTTATCCGGTCCGATGGCGGCGGCCATCCTCGCCTGAAGGGTCGCTGCGTCCGGGACGCCGTCGTCGGCCGCCCTCCCGACGGCTCCACCTCCCGCGAGCAATACAAAAAACAACGCAGCGATGAGCCGGCGACGCATCATATGCCGAATCCCTTCGCCTGGGGCGCTAGCCAATCCGCGTGCTCGCGGGTACGCTATGGAGACCATGACGAACCTGACGAACGCCACGCTTCCCCGCCGCCCGTTGGGCAATTCGGGCATCGACTTGCCGCCGCTGATGTTTGGCGGAAACGTGTTCGGCTGGACGGCCGATAAAGCGACCTCCTTCGCCTTGCTCGACGCGCTGCTGGATGCCGGCTTCAACGCGATCGACACGGCCGACGTGTACTCGCGCTGGGCTCCCGGGCATAGCGGCGGCGAGTCGGAGACGGTGATCGGCGAGTGGCTTGCTGCGCGCGGCGGCCGCGAGCGCGTGATCATCGCGACGAAGGTCGGCATGGACATGGGCGACGGAAACGTCGGGCTCTCGCGCGCGTGGATCACGCGCGCGGTCGACGATTCGCTACGCCGGCTGCAGACCGACTACATCGATCTCTATCAGGCGCATCGTGACGATGAGAACACGCCGCTCGAAGAGACGCTCGAGGCCTTCGCATCGCTGATCCAAGCCGGCAAAGTGCGCGCCATCGGCGCATCGAACTACAGCGCGCCGCGGCTGCGCGAGGCACTCGACGTGAGCGCGAAACTCGGCGTGCCGCGCTACGAATCGCTGCAGCCGCACTACAACCTCGTCGAGCGCGCGATCTTCGAAGAGGCGCTCGAGCCGCTGTGCCGCGCCGAGGGAATCGGCGTGATCAACTACTTCGCGCTCGCTGCCGGCTTCCTCACCGGGAAGTATCGCTCCGAGGCCGACCTCGCCAAGAGCCCGCGCGGCGCGGGCGTCGCGAAGTATCTCGACGAGCGCGGGAAGCGCATCCTCGCCGCGCTCGACGCCGCCGCGGCCGCCACCGGTGCGACGCCGGGACAAATCGCGATCGCTTGGCTCATCGCGCGCCCGAGCGTCACGGCGCCCATCGCGAGCGCGACGAGCATCGAGCAGCTCCACGACCTGATCGGCGCCGCCCGGCTCACGCTCGACGCCGAAACGATCACCGCGCTCGACCACGCCAGCGCATAGGTTCGCCGGTGCGCGGCACGCGACCGTCGAAGGAGACGCTATGATGACGAGTTCGACAACGGAACGGGCCGTGTTGGCCGGTGGTTGCTTCTGGGGAATGCAGGACCTGATCCGCCGGTATCCCGGCGTGATCTCGACCCGCGTCGGGTACACCGGCGGCGACGTCGCCAACGCGACCTACCGCAATCACGGCACGCACGCGGAAGCGATCGAGATCGTCTTCGATCCGGGCACGATCAGCTATCGCACGCTGCTCGAGTTCTTCTTTCAGATTCACGATCCGTCGACGCTCAATCGCCAGGGCAACGATCGCGGGCTGAGCTACCGCTCGGCGATCTACTATACGTCCGACGAACAACGGCGCGTCGCCGAAGAGACGATCGCCGACGTGAACGCCTCCGGTTTGTGGCCGGGCAAGGTCGTCACCGAGGTCGCGCCGGCCTCCGCGTTCTGGGAAGCGGAGCCCGAGCACCAAGATTATCTCGAGCGCTATCCCAACGGCTATACCTGTCACTTCGTGCGCCCGAACTGGAAACTGCCGCAGCGCGCTGCGGCGCCCGCGAACTAAGCCGCGCCGTTGGATCTGCGGGGCAAGACCGTCTGCGGGACGTTTTTCG
>Ga0116228_10003655_pt1 | contig 13569 bp, 9 predicted proteins | sample S1TSphfallax_2_FD_89694 | JGI IMG/M metagenome (GOLD analysis project Ga0116228, IMG submission 89694) | Host-associated microbial communities from peat moss isolated from Minnesota, USA - S1T2_Fc - Sphagnum fallax MG | ecosystem: Host-associated > Plants > Peat moss > Unclassified | place: USA... | reverse complement strand
GTATGACGTTCCCGCGTCGGGCGAAAGGCCGATCGCCGCGTAGCCCGCGCGGAAGCGCATCGATTCCGCGCCGATCGTCACGTCGGCCGTGAGCGCGAGCCCGATGCCGCCGCCGGCGACCGGTCCGTTGATCGCCGCGATCACGGGAAACGGCAGCGCCGCCATCTTGAGGAGCGTTTGGTTGAGGTACACGAGCTCGTCGGCGATCAATTCCCCGAGCGTGTCGAGCGTCGAGACGAACTCGCGGATGTCGCCGCCCGCCGAGAACATCTTGCCGTTGCCCGTGAGCACGAGGACGCGCACGCTCGGGTCGGCTGCGATCCGGTCGACGGCCTCGCCAATTTTCTTCGAGGCCGCGTTCGTGAGCGCGTTGCCGATGTCGGGGCGATCGAGCGTGATCCGTGCGATTCCGGAATCGATCGTGAGGACCAGCGGTGCTTCGGACATACGTCATGTTACCGAGAGGAAGAACGTGCTGTCAATCGGTAGAGAATGCCATGAATGCTGCGCGGCGTTGGGAAGGCTCCGACCTCGGGCGCGAAGAGCAGCGGAAGCTCAAGCGCCTCGCAATCTTGCACGCGGCCGCGAAGATGTTCGTCGAGCGGGGCTATTACGAGACGTCGCTTGCGGATATCGCCGCGAGCCTGAACGTCACGAAGCCCACCCTCTACTACTACGTTTCGAGTAAGGAAGAGATGCTCGCGCAAATCGCGAGCGCGGCCATCGTCGAAACGGAGCAGCTCTTCCACGAGGCATGCGCCGACGGGCGCGACGCGCTCGACGCGCTGCGGTTGTTCGTGCGCGCCTACGTTCGCTGCATGGATAGCGATTTCGGGCGCTGCTTGCTCGCGGCGCGCCACATGCGCCTCGCGCCGGAAACGCAGCGTCGGCTCAAAGCCGGATTCCGCCGCATCGATACGCACGCGCGCGAGTTGCTCGAACGCGGCGTGCGCGAGGGTTCGATGCGCCCGACCGACGTTCGCATGGCCACGTTCGTGATCTACGGCGCGCTCAATTGGGTGCCGCATTGGTATCGCGACGGTGGCGGGCTCGATGCGGAAGCGGCCGGCGAAGCGATGTTCGACGTTCTCGCGGGCGGACTCGGCGCACGATGAGCGCGGTTCTTTACGAAACGCGCGAGAGCGCGGCGTGGGTGACGATCGATCGGCCCGAGCGGCGCAATGCGATCGACATGCAGGCGGTCGCGGGGTTGCGCGCGGCGTTCGCGCGCGCGTCGGCGGACGCGAACGTGCGCGCGATCGTTCTCACCGGCGCGGGCGACCGTGCGTTCTGCGCCGGCGCCGATCTCAGCCTCGGTAGCGGATCGTTCGAGCCGGATTTCTCGCAGGTAACGAACGATTTCGCTCAACTGTTGCGCGAGGGCATGGCGTGTACGCTGCCCGTCGTGGCGCGCGTGAACGGGCACTGTCTCGCGGGCGGCATGGGTTTGCTCGCGATGTGCGATCTCGCGGTCGCAGCCGAATCCGCGACGTTCGGGCTGCCGGAAGTCAAGGTCGGGTTGTTCCCGATGCAAGTGCTCGCGCTCGTGCGCCGACTCGTGCCCGAACGCACGCTCGACGAAATGTGCTTGACGGGCGAGCCGCTCTCCGCGCACGACGCGTTGCATGCGGGCCTGCTCAACTACGTCGTTCCCGCGGACGCGCTCGACGAGAAAGTCGCGTGGCTCGTGGCGCGGCTCGTCGATAAGTCGCCGACGGCGCAGCGTCGCGGAAAATACGCGATGCGCGCGAGTGCCGGCATGGATGCGGCCGAAGCGCTCGCGTTTCTCGAGGGACAGATCGCGACGCTCGCACTCACGCAGGACGCACGCGAGGGTCGCCTCGCGTTTACCGAACGGCGCGCCCCGCAATGGACCGGCAAATGAAAGCGGTCCGTATCGGCGGTGCGTCCGCGTTCTGGGGCGATAGCGCCGTGAGCGTCCCGCAACTCGTGCGCGGCGGCGAACTCGACTATCTCTCGTTCGACTATCTCGCCGAACTCACGATGTCGCTGCTCTCGCGCGCGCGTGCCAAGGATCCCGCGGCGGGCTGGGCCGCGGATTTCGTGGATGCGGCGCTCGCCGACACGCTTGGCGAGATCGCGTCGCGCCGCGTTCGCATCGTCAGCAATGCGGGCGGTATGAATCCGCGTGCGTGCGCCGCCGCACTCGAACGTCACGCGGCCGAGGCGGGCGTGCGCTTGCGGATCGCGATCGTCGAAGGCGACGACGTTCTCGCACGCGTCGATGCGCTGCGTGCGACCGGCGTGCGCGACATGTTTTCCGGCGCGCCGCTTCCCGCGAAGCTGATGAGTGCGAACGCCTATCTCGGAGCGTTTCCGATCGCGCGGGCGCTCGAGCGTGGCGCGGATGTGGTGATCACGGGGCGCTGCGTCGATAGCGCGCTCCCGCTCGGCGCGCTGATCGCGGAATTCGGCTGGAAGCCGGGCGACTGGGATCTGCTCGCGGCCGGCAGCCTCGTCGGGCATATTTTAGAATGCGGCGCGCAAGGCTCGGGCGGGCTGCATACGGATTGGGAACGCGTCGAGCGGTGGGACGAGATCGGCTATCCGATCGCGGAGTGTTCGGCCGACGGAAGCTTCGTCGTGACGAAGGTTCCGGGCACGGGTGGGCTCGTCGAACGCGCGGTCGTCGCCGAGCAGATGCTGTACGAGATCGGCGATCCCGCCGCGTACGTCTTGCCCGACGTCGTCTGCGATTTCACGGGCGTCACGATGACGGACGACGGGACGGATCGCGTTCGCGTTCGTGGCGCCGCGGGGCGGCCGTGTACGCCGACCTACAAGGTCTCCGCGACGTTCGTCGACGGCATGCGTGCGACGGGGATGCTGACGATCATCGGCATCGACGCGGCGGCGAAAGCACGACGTACCGCCGCAGCCGTTCTCGCGCGCACGCGACGGCTCTTCGGTGAGCGCGGCCTGGCCGATTATCGCGACACGCTCGTCGAGATTCTCGGCGCCGAGAGCGTGTACGGTCCGCACGCGCGCGTCTCGCACGCACGCGAGGTCGTGATGCGTCTCTCAGTCGAGCACGACGATCGGCGCGCGCTCGAAATCTTCGCGCGCGAGATCGCGCCCGCGGGAACGTCGTGGTCGCCCGGTACGACGGGCGCGGGTGGCCGGCCGAAGCCGGCGCCGATCGTGCGGCTGACGTCCTTTCTCTTACCGAAAAACGACGTCGAAGCCGCGCTCGAATTCGAAGGCGTGCGCGAAACGATCGAGCCGCTCGTCCCCGAGCATCCGTGGACGCCGGCGCCCGTGCCCGCGGCGGCGGCGCCGAGTCAGGCGGCAAACGCGCCGGCGGAAACGATCAACGTGCCGCTCGTCGCGCTCGCGTGGGCGCGCAGCGGCGACAAGGGCGATTCCGCGAACATCGGCGTGATCGCGCGCGACTCCGCGTACGTTCCGATCTTGCGCGACGCGCTCACACCCGAACGTGTCGCCGCGTACTTCGCACATCTCGTTCGCGGGCGCGTGCGCCGCTTCGACGTTCCCGGGATCGACGCGTTCAACTTTACGCTCGACGAAGCGCTCGGCGGTGGCGGCATGGCGTCGATGCGCATCGATCCGCTCGCGAAGGGCATGGCGCAGATGCTCCTCGATATCCCGATCGCCGTTCCCATCTCGCTCGCACCCCTGCTCGCGAACGCATCCGCGCTTGCGCCGAATGGAGCCCTATGATCTACGGACCAGAACACCTCGAACTGCAAGCGTCGCTCTCGCGTTTGATCGCGACCGAGATCAACCCATACGTCGATCAGTGGGAAGCGGCCGGTGCGTTTCCCGCGCACGAAGTTTTCCGCAAGCTCGGCAAACAGTCGCTGCTCGGCATCAACAAGCCGGTCGAATTCGGCGGTCTCGGGCTCGACTACACGTTCGCGACCGCCTATCACGAGACGCTCGGCGAGATTCGCTGCGGTGCGATTCCGATGGCGATCGGCGTGCAGAGCGACATGGCGACGCCGGCGCTTGCGAAGCACGGCTCCGACGCGTTGCGCGAGGAGTTCTTGCAGCCCTCGATCAGCGGCGAGATGGTCGCGTGCCTCGGCGTCTCGGAGACGGGCGCGGGCTCCGACGTCGCTTCGATTCAGTCGCGCGCGCGCAAGGACGGCGACGACTACATCATCGACGGCGGAAAGATGTGGACGACGAACGGCGCGCAAGCCGACTGGATGTGCGCGCTCGTCAACACGTCCGACGACGTGCCGCACCGTTCGAAATCGCTCGTGTGCATTCCGATGAAGACGCCGGGCGTCTCGACGTCGCAGAAGTTCGACAAGCTCGGGATGCGCGCGTCGGATACGGTGCAAGTGTTCTTCGACGGCGTGCGCGTCCCGCAACGCTACCGCATCGGCGACGAAGGCATGGGCTTCGTCTATCAGATGGAGCAATTCCAAGAAGAACGTCTCTTCGCCGCGTCGAGTTCGCTGCGCGCGCTCGATATCGCGCTCGAGGACACGATCGCCTACGTACGGCAGCGTCACGTGTTCGGGCGCCCGATCCTCGACAATCAATACGTGCATTTTCGACTCGCCGAATTGAAGACCGAGGTCGAATTGCTGCGCTCGCTCGTCTATCGTGCGGTAGAGGAGTACGTCTCCGGCAAGGACGTGCTGACGCTCGCCTCGATGGCGAAGCTCAAGGTCGGGCGCCTCAACCGCGAACTCGCCGACGCGTGCTTGCAGTATTTCGGCGGGATGGGGTTCATGAACGAAACGCCGATCTCGCGTTATTATCGCGACACGCGCTTGGCGTCGATCGGCGGCGGGGCCGACGAGATCATGCTCGGCATCATCAGCAAGAACATGGGAATCGCACCGAAGCCACCGAAACCAGCAGCTCTCCGTGCGGAGACGCCGGCGTAAGAGGGGCGACCCTCAGGGAGTGTACCAATGATCGATCGCGAGAACGCTATTTCTCCGGAGGTCTCAGGTCCCGGCCAGATCGGCCGTATCGCTCTTGGAGATATCGTGCGACGCAGCGCGCGAACGCGGCCGAACAAGACGGCCATCGTCGACGGCGCGCGCCGGGCGACCTACGCCGAACTCGATGCCGACGTGAGCCGTTGCGCGAACGCCCTGCTCGCGCGCGGATTTACGAGCGGGACGCGCGTCGCGACGCTTGCGACCAATTCGTACGCGCTCGTCGTCGCGATGTTCGGTATCCAACGCGCCGGCCTCGTGTGGTTGCCGATCAATCACAACCTTCGCGCGGACGACGTCGACTATATCTTCGGACATGCGGAACCGGCGTTCGCGATCGTCGATGAGGCGTTGTACGCGGGCCCGCTCGGTGCGGTGATCGACGCGCGCATCGGAGCGGCCGCGATCGTCGCGAGCGGATCGCTCCCGGGTGCGCGCTATCCGACGTTCGACGCGTTCATCTCCGGCGCGTCGCCGATCGATCCCGACGTGCCGATCGACGATCGCGACGTGGCGCAGATCATGTATACGAGCGGAACCACGGGGCGCCCGAAGGGCGTGATGCACACGCATCTCTCCGTGTATCTCGCGCTGCTCGCCAACGCGATCGAGTTCGAGGTGCGAGCGACGGACGTCGGCAATGCGATGCTGCCGCTCTTTCACTGCGCGCAGCACACGCTGAGCGCGGGTATGCTTCTGGTCGGCGGGACCGTCGTGATCATGCGTACCGTCGACCCGGGCGATTTCATTCGCGCGATCGCCGCCGAGAAAATGACGATGGTGCTGAGCTTACCGCCGATCTACGGCGGCATGCTCGATCACCCGGCGCTCGCGGAGAACGACATCTCGTCGTTGCGACTCTGCGTGTACGGCATGATGCAGGTTCCGGAGCCGATGTTGCGCCGCCTGATCGCCGAGATCTGTCCGAATTTTCAACTCGGCACGGGCCAAACGGAAATGTATCCGTCGACGATGAGCTTCAAGCCCGAAGACCATCTCCGCAAGTTCGGCTCGTATTGGGGCGAATCGGGCGTGATCACGGAGACGGCCGTCATGGACGACGCCGGCAATCTGTTACCGCCCGGCGAGATCGGCGAGATCGTCCATCGCGGTCCGAACGTGATGGCGGGCTACTTCCGCGATCCCGAAGCCACGGAGAAGGCGCGTGCTTTCGGCTGGCACCACACGGGCGACCTCGGGTGGTTCGATGCGGAGGGAACGCTGATCTTCACCGATCGCAAGAAAGACATGATCAAGAGCGGTGGCGAGAACGTCGCATCGATCGTCGTCGAGCGATCGTTGCTCGCTCACCCCGCCGTCGCGGCGGCTGCTGCGATCGGCTTACCGCATCCGCGTTGGTTCGAAGCGGTCACGGCCGTCGTGCAGCTGCGTCCGGGAGCCGCGGCGACCGAAGATGAGATCATCGAGCATTGCCGCGCGCGGCTTTCGCCACACGAAGTTCCGAAGGCCGTGCGTTTCGTCGAGGCGTTTCCGCTTACGGCGACCGGAAAGACGCAGAAGAATCTCTTTCGCGAGCGCTTCGCGGATCTCTACGACGAGAAGCCCGTTCCCGTTTCCTAGCGCACGGTAATCGGTATCGTCGTCGACGCTCCCGATTCGTCGCGGACCGTCGCGCGACACGATCCCGACGCGAGCGGCCGAACGGCGTACGTCGCCGCCGTATCGGCCGTCGAGGCGACGTACACGTTTGCGATGCCGTCGCAATTGTCGTGCTCGCGGAATCCCGCGACGGGCGCGCTCGATTGCACGAGAAAGAGTGCCGAGTCTTCGCTCGTGTCGATGACGAGTTGGCGCGGCGTCGCTGCGAGTCGCGCACCGTACCCGTACCCGGGCCCCGGCCCGTACCCGGGCCCATAGCCGGGTGGCGGTGCCGGCTGGCCGCGCCGCCAAATGCTGCCGTCGGCAAACGTCACCGACGCGACGTGACAGCGAACGCGTGGTGTGATAAACGCGGGTAAGATGTAACTCTGGCCGCGTCCGTTCGCATACTGGTGAGCGATGGTCACGCCGGGAGAGAACGTGCCGACGTCGCGGATCACGAACCGGTTACCGTTGTCGTCGACGTCGAAGTTGACGAGCGTCGCGACGCGATTCGATTCGTTGACGAACGTGATCGCCATACCGCTGCTCGTCGACGAGATGGGCACGCCCATAAAGCTCGGCGGTGGCGTTTGCCACACGAAGGTCTGCTGCTGGCGAATGATCGGCCCGCAGCTGTTGATCGTAATCGGCGACGGCGTTTGCGCGCTCGAAAAAGAAAACGCGATCGCGACGATCGTCGCTGCGCAGAAAGCGATGGCGGCAAAGGTTCGCATGTTCCGCGATTTCGGAAGCTGCCAAGCCCTCACCCTCTCGCTTTCGCCGAGAACCCTACCCGCGGGTAGGATTCTCTTTCCTCGGGTGAAAGAGCGTTTGGTGCCGCCGCTCGTTTCGCGCATCAATACGTCGTCGCGAGAGTTCGATCTCAACCGTCGATCGATGTCGGATCTCGTGGAGCGATTGCGCGAGATCGAAGCGCGCACGCGCGCGAAATCGGAGGCGAGCAGGCCGCTCTTCGAAAAGCGCCGGCAACTCCTGCCGCGCGAACGCATCGGACGGCTCCTCGACTACGGGTCGCCCTGGCTCGAGCTCTCGTCGCTCGCGGGCTTTCTCGTCGATTCGCCCGATCCCGAGCAGAGTATCCCCGGTTCGGGCGCGATCGCGGGCATCGGCTACGTATCGGGCGTCCGGTGCCTCGTCTATGCGAGCGACTCGGGAATCAACGCGGGAGCCATCGGTCCGATGGGGCTCGAGAAGGCCGTGCGGGCGCAGCGCATCGCGCTCGATCAGAAGCTGCCGTTCGTCTTCCTCGTGGAGTCGGCCGGTGCGAACCTCATGCAATACCGCGTCGAGGGCTTCGTGGAAGGCGGCGCGATCTTCCGCAATCTCGCGCGCCTTTCCGCAGCGGGCATTCCCGTCGTGACGGTCGTGCATGGATCGTCGACGGCCGGCGGCGCGTACTTTCCCGGACTCTCGGACTACGTGATCATGGTGCGCGGCCGCGCGCGCGCGTTTCTCGCCGGGCCGCCGCTGCTCAAGGCGGCAACGGGTGAGATCGCGACCGAAGAAGAGCTCGGCGGTGCGGAGATGCACGCGACCGTCACCGGGCTCGCGGAGTATCTCGCCGAGAACGATGCCGAAGCGATTCGGATCGCGCGCGACGTGGTGTCGCGGCTCGGCTGGGGGCGCGTCGACGCGCCGTACGGGCCGCCACCACGGTATCCGGAGAGCGATCTCCTCGGGCTGATGCCGGCGGATCCCAAACGTCCGATCGATATGCGCGAGATCGTGGCGCGCATCGTCGACGATTCGGATTTTCTCGAATTCAAAGCGGCCTACGGGCCGGCGACGGTGGTCGGGCATGCCGCGATCGAAGGCCAACGCGTCGGCATCCTCACGAACAACGGCCCGCTCGACCCGAACGGCTCGGCGAAAGCGACGCACTTCATTCAAGCGTGCTGTCAATCCGACACGCCGCTCTTGTACTTGCAAAATACGACGGGCTATATCGTGGGCAAAGCATCGGAGAGCGACGGCATGATCAAGCACGGCTCGAAGATGATCCAAGCGGTCACCACGGCGAGCGTTCCGCAGATCACGCTGATGTGCGGTGCGTCGTTCGGTGCCGGGAATTACGGTATGTGCGGCCGCGGCTTCGAGCCCGATTTTCTCTTTAGCTGGCCGAACGCGCAGACGGGCGTGATGGGCGCGCAACAAGCGGCGAGCGTGATGGCGATGGTCACCGAAGAAGGCGCGAAGCGCCGCGGAAAGCCGGTCGAACCCGAGCGACTCGCGGCACTCAAGGCGCAGATCGTCGAAACGTTCGACCGGCAGACCTCGGCCTTCTGCACCTCCGGACGCGTGCTCGACGACGGGATCATCGATCCGCGCGACACACGCCGCGTGCTTTCGCTCGCGCTCTCCATCGCGCGCGAGGCACGCGAGCGGCGCGTCGTCCCGATGCAGTTTGCGGTCGCGCGCCCGTGAAGCGGCTGCTGATCGCCAATCGCGGCGAAATCGCGATGCGCATCGCGCGCACCGCGCGTCGGATGGGCCTCGAGATCGTCGCCGTGTATTCGGATGCCGATGCGAACGCGCCCCACGTGCGCGTCGCGGACGCCGCGTATCGCATCGGCGAATCCCCCGCCGCCGCATCGTATCTCGACATCGACGCGGTCATGGCGGCGGTCCACGCCTCGGGCGCGGATGCCGTGCATCCGGGCTACGGATTTCTCGCGGAGCGTGCGGAGTTTGCGGAACGCTGCGAACGCGAGGGCATCACGTTCGTCGGCCCGTCGTCCGCCGCGATGCTCGCGCTCGGCAATAAGTCGGCGGCGAAGCGTCTGCTCGAGGGAACCGGCGTGCCGTTTCTGCCGGGCTATCACGGAACCGATCAAAGCGACGACGCGCTGCTCGATGCCGCTCGCGCGATCGGTATGCCCGTGATGATCAAAGCGTCGTCCGGCGGCGGCGGCCGCGGGATGCGTCTCGTGGAATCCGAGGACGATTTTCCGGCGGCGTTGCGCTCGGCGCGCTCGGAAGCGCTCGCCGCGTTCGGCGACGCCGACGTGTTGCTCGAGCGCGCGCTCCTCGCGCCGCGGCACGTCGAAGTGCAGATCTTCGGCGACGCGTTCGGCAACGTCGTCCACCTCGGCGAGCGCGACTGTAGCGTTCAGCGCCGCCATCAGAAGCTGATCGAAGAGTCGCCGTCGCCCGCGGTCGACGCGGCGCTCCGCGGGCGACTCGGCGCGACGTCGGTCACGATCGCGCGTGCCGCGAACTATACGAACGCCGGCACCGTCGAGTATCTGCTCGATGCCGATGGGTCGTTCTACTTCATCGAGACGAACGCGCGCTTACAGGTCGAGCATCCCGTGACCGAGCTCGTGACGGGATTCGATCTCGTGGAGTGGCAGATCCGGATCGCGCGCGGCGAGCCGATTCCCGTGGCACAGAGCAAGATCCACGTGTTCGGGCACGCGATCGAAGCGCGACTCTGCGCCGAGGATCCGGCGCGCGACTACTTACCGCAAACGGGAACGCTCGCGATGTGGAGCCCGCCGTCGAACGTGCGCGTGGAGCACGCGCTCGAAAGCGGCATGGAGATCTCGCCGTACTACGACTCCATGATCGCAAAGCTCGTTGCGTACGCCGACACGCGCGACGAAGCGCGACAGAAGCTTGCGAAGGCCGTCGTTTCGTGCGTGGCACTCGGCGTCGCGACCAATACGGAAGCGCTCGTTGCAATCCTGAATGACGACACGTTCGCCGCGGGCGAAGCGACGACACGATTCGTCGAAGAACGTCTCGCCCATGTCGCATTCGGCGCACCTCCCTCGCACGAGGAGGCCGCGTTCGCAGCCGCGCTCGAGTTCCGGCTGGCCGCCGAGCGTGGACGGTTTGGATCCTGGACCGCATGGAGTTCGTCGGCGTTACCTGCCGTGACGTTGCCGCTCGCGTTCGATGGTGACGAGCCGCGAGAAGCGCGCGTATCGGGCGCGGGCGTCGACGTGTGCGTCGTGACGGTCGACGCCGAAGAATTCCGCATCGAATTCGGAAACGACGGTCCGTTCTTCGATGCCGACGCGCGCTTTCGCGTCGGCGACGGGCCGTGGAAACACGCGACGTTCGCGCGCGACGGCGGAACGACGTACGTCGATCTCGCCGGACGAACGTACGCGTTTCGCAACGCTGCGAACGAACCCGCGCGATCCGCGAGCGAGGCCGTCGGCGACGGGTTCTTACGCGCGCCGATGAGCGGCCGTATCGTGCGCGTCGGTGCGTCTGCCGGCGACCGCGCGAGCGCCGGTAGCATGCTCGTCGTGCTCGAGGCGATGAAGATGGAGCACGTGCTCTCGCTTCCGATCGACGTCGCGCTGCGTTCGGTTATCGCCGTGGAAGGCGCGCAGGTTCACGCGAACGACGTGCTCTTGGAGTACGACGCCGTCGTAGCCGCAGCAAAAACAAGTGCGTAGTAGCAAGTATTGGACGGACGATACGACGTAATAGTAAATTCGAAATAACGTTTACGAGCGCGTTTAGATGTGTGTGGGTCCTCACTCTTTGAGAGTTACTTTACTCGCATATCATCTATCAGCCGATATGCCTTCCATGCAGAGCGTGCATGAAAGGAGGGGCCGTCGACCGTGTTGCCATGGAAATCGAAGCGTTTTTCGATCTTCACGCGCGTCGCGCTTGCCGGCTCGTTCTCGCTCGTGTTCTTCGCATTCTCGATGCTCTTCGTCATCGAGAACGAGCTCCAGCACGCGATCTACCGCGAAATCGATGCGCGCGTTCGTAGCGCGGGTGGAACGCTCTCCGAACTGACGCTCGCGAAGGGGCCCCCGGCCGTTTCCCATGGCGTCTTGAGATTCGGCTCGTGGGTTGCGAACGGGGACGTGACGCTCGTCGATCGGGTGCGCGAGCTCTCCGGTGCCGATGCGACGCTCTTTGCCGTGCGCGACGGGAAGCCGGTCCGCGTCGCGACGACGATCCGCAATCCCAACGGGTCCGCGCGAAATACCGGCACGGAACTGCGCGGGCCGGCGCGCGCGGCTTTCGACGCGGGCCGTGATTTCGTCGGCGTCAGCACGGTCGCGGGGCGCTTGTTCATCGATCGCTACGTCGCGGTCAGAGACGCAGGCGGGCACCGCGTCGCGATCCTCTACACGGGCATCCCGCTCACGGATATGGACGTCGCCGTGGCGCACGCGATGCGCGCGGTCGTCGTCGCGACGGCGATCGGCCTCCTCGTGTGCATCTCGCTTCTGAACGCCGTCATGGTGCCGATGCGCCGCGCGTTCCGAAACGCGGTCGCGATCGCGCAGGGCCTCTCGGCCGGCGACGTCGATCAACGCAGCGACTACGTTCCCGAGGGTGAGCTTGGAGCGATGAGCGCCGCCTTCAGCGACATGATAACGTACCAGCAGCGCATGGCCGCGCTCGCGGATAACCTCGCGGCCGGCGATTTCACGAACGAGGTCGTCCCGGTCTCCGACCGCGACCGGCTCGGCATCGCGTTCGCGCAGATGAGCGCGAATCTCAAAGGTCTCGTGCATCAGCTCGAGGCCTCGGCCATGACCGATAGCCTCACGCTGCTCGGAAATCGCCGCGCGTTCGACGCGCGCATGCGTACCGAACTCTCCCGCGCCGCCCGCCACAACGGATACGTGTGGCTGGCGCTCGTCGACATCGATAACTTCAAGGTCGTGAACGACGAGAACGGCCACCAGCACGGCGACGTCGTGCTCTCGCGCGTCGGCACGCTCTTGCGCGGCATTCGCGCGGAAGATTCTGCCTATCGGTTGGGGGGCGACGAGTTCGCCGTGGTCTTGACCGATTGCTCGCGTGGCGACGCGGAGCGCGCCCTCGAGCGACTCCGCTCCGCGGCGCCGGGTCAACTCTTCGGCACGACGATCAGCATCGGTTTCGCCGGTTCACCACAGGGCCTGCTCGACACCGAGTCGCTCTTGCGACAAGCCGACGCCGCGCTCTACGTCTGCAAGCAGAGCGGTCGCAACACGCTCGTCGATTTCGATAGCGCACAACGTCGCGGCGATATTCCGCAGCAAATGAGCATGCACGCGGTCTCCCGGTTAATCGCAGAACGTGGACTTGTGGTCGCCTTTCAACCGATCTGGGATATCGCCGGCGGGAAAGTCTTGGGCTACGAAGCCCTCGCGCGTCCGAATCCGAAGTACGGTCTCGACGGGCCTCAAGAGGCGTTTGAGATTGCGGCGAAGCTCGGCCGATCGCACGATCTCGACCGCGTCTGCCGCGAAGCGGCAGTGCTCGCGGCTGCCGAGCTACCGCCCGAGTCGTTGCTTTTTCTCAACGTCGCGCCGGAATCGCTCGTCCGCGGAGAGATCGACCGACATTCGTTGGCATCGACCCTCGAATCCGTCGGCCTCCGCCCCGATCGCGTCGTCCTCGAGATCACCGAACGCTACAGCGGCTCGGTGGGTCCCGTCGTCGCCGCCGCGCGCGCCTTCCAACGCTCGGGCTTCCGGCTCGCACTCGACGACACCGGGGCGGGGAACGCCGGTCTGCACTATCTGAGCCGCCTCAAAGTCGACTTCATCAAGATCGATGGGGGGATCGTCGCAAAGGCGGCGACGGATACCGCTGCCCGCGGCGTCGTCGCGGCGATCGTCGCGCTCGCGAAGACGACGAAAGCGTACGTGATCGCCGAGGGGATCGAAGACCCGAAAGTGCTCGAGATCCTGCGACGCTCGGGCATCGCCGGCGCGGCCGAGCCATTTGCGGTCAACGGCGCGCAAGGCTACTATCTCGGTCGCCCCGGTTCGATCGCCGAAGCGCCGACGGAAGGCGCGCGCCGCTCGATGCTACGCGTCGTGGAACAGGGCGCGTAAATTCGACGCTCCCTCGACGCTGCGTCGTCGCACGCGTGGCAAGATGGGTCCAGAGCCGGCAGCTACGCCGGCCGAGCGTAAGAAAGAGGATCCATAATGTACGAACTGTTGCCGGTTGCCATGTTCCGCTTGTTCCGCCCCGAGTTGTTCCTCCACGTCGCCGCGATCGCCCACGAGTTCTTCCGCGTCTACTT
>Ga0116228_10003652_pt1 | contig 13570 bp, 7 predicted proteins | sample S1TSphfallax_2_FD_89694 | JGI IMG/M metagenome (GOLD analysis project Ga0116228, IMG submission 89694) | Host-associated microbial communities from peat moss isolated from Minnesota, USA - S1T2_Fc - Sphagnum fallax MG | ecosystem: Host-associated > Plants > Peat moss > Unclassified | place: USA... | reverse complement strand
TGTAGTGGGGTTCATGGAATGATTTCCATGGAAAAGCCTCTGGACTTTTGGTTCAATTAGTTGTTTCTCTCAAATCCACCGTTGGATTTGTGTCAAATTTGAATCAGTTTTAGCTTAGAAGGTGTAGAAGGCCCTCGCAAAAATTCAGCTTGATCGGGCTTTTTGTAAGGGAGCTACGCGGGTTGGAAGTAGAGGGGGTTGAATTATCTGTTTTTTTTCCTCAAACTAGGCAAGTGGCTCCTAGCTCCGAGGCTTAACTCTTGATCAAAAACATAAAATAAAAAAATTTATGAGATTTGTTTAAACATGGCTCTTTTTATATTAGCTTCCAACTCCAATGCATGTTAGATTAAGATATTGTATGTAGTTGTTATGACAAACGGAATGGAAGGTTTCAAACCATCGAACATGACATTGAAATGAACATCAACATACGGCTCTTCAATATTCCATCATGGTGAGTTACAATTCCCTCACGATGTTTTGTAGCTTCGATTTGGACACAACGCATTAGATTGTTGGTGAATTTCATTACTTATCTCGAACCACCTTACTTGTTAGACTACACTACATAGTAGTTCCACTTCCAGCCGGATTTTTATTGTGAGTGCATATCTTAGTGGTGAAGGTGTGCAATAATTCCTCACACTGAGCCCCCACTCAAGGGGTGCCTATGACGTTTAAACCTTTCACAATTTGGCCCATGAGCCTCGTATTCTCATTGTTTTGCTATGCTACTTCATTTTGTTACACCATGAAAGCTTGAAAGGTATTGAAGAGGGCAAAAAATTCCTTGGACGTCTTGTTCACTTCTTTTTGGTTGATTTTTTCCTCTTGAGTCTCAAAAGTCTTGTCCACTTTTGGACGTTCTAGGGCTTGTTGGCCCCTTTAACCCTTCATGGGTTGATTTAAAAGAACTAATAAAGAATCACCATCCCCATTAGACTCTTCCAAAAAGTGCAAATCCACATGACCAGCAACTATTCGCTTGTTTCAAGAACTTGTTCCTTTTCATTATTCTTACTTGGAGTGTAGGAGGCCTTTTTTTCAGTGAGCCCACACTTGTCTTAATTCCTCCCTTATTTTGGGTGATTAGGAAAAGGGCACTTTCTTGGGCTAGCACTTTGTTCAACCTAGCTTCATCCTTCCCCTTTGCCTTTTTCATTTTGATCTTGTGGAAATAGTGGTCATTGTGACTTTTTCCTCCACTATTTCCTTTAAGCTTTGAACCTCCTCTTCACACAACTCATCCTCCACCATGGCCTTCTTTAGGGTGGCTAATTCCTTGAATACAATGTTTTTATCCTTTTCCTTTTTAGTTTTGTACTTCCTTTTGGGCTTGGGCTCCACCACCATCATTGTGTTCGATACTAATTTTCCAAGGCCATTTGCTTTAGGAAAATTGCCTTTTTATGCCTTAGAGTTTTCCAAATGACTCTAAAAATTCATTTTAACACCACTTGTTATACTTGAAGCCACCTTCACACTCCCCACACCTTTGCTTCCATTCATGCACCTCATTAAACACCTAAACTACGTGCACATGGCAAAACATGCATCGGTGAGATTCAACATTCAGACTCATTTCATAACCTAGGGCTAATCTCAACCTCTAGGAAGGTCAAACTAAACCTATTGCAAACTTCCCAAGTGGTCCAAGGCCTTGTCATTTGAGATTACCATCTCCTATCTTTCATCCTAACCACAACCTTTTGTCTAAATCAAGGACTTCATGCGCTAAGGACATCTTTTTGGGCCCCCTCCCCTGAACCCTCACTTGTTGGCACCTATGTGGCTCATGAGTGTTGTCAAACCAAGAGTTGAACCTAGCCTAACATTTAGACTCAAAACCCAAGTCGTCATGAAGGCCATCCCATGGTGGTTTGAACTTGGGCCCCAACTAGGTGAATCCTCTCATTTGAAGGTCCACCTAGAAGGGCATGTCAAAAATGTGATTGTGGGAAAAGATTGTAAATAATAAACCTAATTTCTAGATTGACAAGTTGAAAAACCCAAACTAGACACAACATGAAAAATGGATTAAAATGTATGGAAAATAAGATCACATGACATATTGCAACCTGTCATCTTATGTATGACAAAGAAATACACACCCAAGTGTGAAGATAACCTTTGAACCTTTCGTGTTCCCAATGAAACACCAATTTTCATCCCAAATGGAATGATGTATGGTTTAAAATTCACACCAAGAAGCTGAATTTCATTTTGATGATATGGCATAAAGAAATGGCAATGAACATATTGTGCCAAACTATAATTAATTACAATGAGATTGTTGCAAGTTGTAGTTCATGCCTTAAAGGTGCACCAAAAATGGTGATCCACCATTTATGGGATTGCAATAGAACTAAAGTTGCCTAAAATTGGGCGATCACATATTCAAATTCCTTGGCTATGTTGAAAAGTAGTGCAAGAGACTAGACTTGTAACATTGCCTATTCAATAAGAAACTTCCAAGAGGGATCATGCCATTTTACCCCATTTGGAATTTCACACATGGGGTTACTATGTGATCCATTTGGCTTGCAAGAAAAACCTTGGTGTTCAATGGAAAACTTTGGACAAATGCACATCTTGGGAAGTTGACATGTAAAAGTTTTATTAATTACAATAAATTTGCCTGACAATGCATGTTAATTGATATTGAAAGGAATTTGAATGTGAAGCAAAGTTTGTTGATTAAGTTTGATAGGTTGTGGTGCCCACACCATACCATTCACACAAGAGATGGTAGGAAAATGAAGTGGACTTAACAAATCCCTAAGTTGTGTAGTTTTGTGCATTAGTGTTTTGAGTTGTTCTTTTCATCTAGGGTTTAGTTTCCCCTTGTCCTAATACATATGTTGTGCTCATTTTATGTGTAATGGATTTTTTCCATTGTTTCAATATAAATAAATATTTTTTCAATGATGTCCTCTATAAATTTTTCAGATTCATTCATAACAACAATAAAGTTGTAACAACCCACAAACTTAGCCCAATCATGTTTCATTGCTCCCCATTGTTTTTTAAACCACGACCTTGTATATTTGGTCCTCTTGCATACTTGTGCATGCCACAATGATTTGTAATCCATTTTAAAATGTCATAAACCAAAGTGATAGGGTTTTGCAATAATGCCAACACATTCCACATTAGTTGCCACTCCTTGCCTACACAAAAGCTTTTTCCTTCCTTGTGTCTTGCTATAGCTTGGACATGTTTAATCATTGCCATTGTGGCATTGTTCATTCCTTGGACCAAGCTAAAAAAATAGTTTAAGGAAATATTCAAACTTGCTAGGTTGGAAGAAAAAACTTAGTTGGTTTGAGTTTTTATTGATTATTTTCAAGTAGTATTGGAGTTCCTATTCCTCAAGTTTGGTACCATAAAAAGCATACATACCATTATTATGGGCACCCCATGAGATGCATTGGACCCACTTTAAACACTTAAACATTTGTGACTTTTGATAATTGATATACTTGAAACCTCCAACACCATAATGAACAAACATCAATGTTTAACATGCAAAAAAACTTTTATATGTTTGCATGAAAATATGAAATATTCAAATTTCCTTGAGGTTTTTTTACATTATGGTTGAAAATATGTTTATTTCATATTTAAATCACTTAATATTGATTTAACAAGTAAAGTATGCAAAACAAATTCAAGTTATGTATGGAATTTCAAAATGAATATTTGAAGACCAAAAGCTTTGAGACACAATTTACATGTGATATAATCAAGCTTGCATGTTTTGTGCATGACATGTAAATTTGTTTAGAGTATAGTAGTTATTAGCATGTCAAATGTATTTTCTCCAAGGAAGAAAAACAATCAAAATTTAACAATAATATAGTTAATGATAAATGTTCATGACCATTGTTTTTTCTAGTACATGAATTCACCAAAAATGAATGAGGCAAGGAAGGAGGTTCCATAGATGAGACACATTATGAATTTCATAAATTCCACATGATGGTTTTGTACTAAAATTATTTAATGATAAAAATACTAGAAATTAGATGTCACCCTTTTATTAATTGGTATTTGTTTTAGCCTTTAAAATTGAACTATAATTGGGGATATGATTGTTGAATTTGTCATCTAGCATGAGGAAGATGAATGTAATAAATTAATTATAATGCTAATGGGTCATAGGAATGGAAATCTATCAAGTATATCCATGTATTTTTAAACATTTTTGTGGGTTGTTGAAAAGGGGTTAACAGAATAATATTTGTGGTGGACAATAAAAGATGGTGTATGCCTTAGTGACGTTTTCTTTCTTTTTTCATTTATTCTTATTTAGCTTTGGCTCCAACTTATGTTTGAATAAGAAAAAAAGAAAAAAAAACTATTGATTAAAAAACGTTTTTTTTTTAAAAACATCCAAGATGATCCCTTTCCCTTATTATTTTGGGAGAGAAGAGTTTTATTCAAACTAATTTGAATTAGTTGTAACCTACAACAAGCTTTTTAAAAATAATATTTATCTAGAAAGTACAATAAGAAAAAAAAATGTTTTTAATATTTTAATTATTTTATTAAATATTTCATTAATAGTTTTCTGGTAACTTGTGGTGGCTTATATTTAATCAACATAGATCCAATGTTGTTTTTTCTTTCCTAATCAAAAATGAAAAAAAAAACACTTGATATGAAAAATTTAAGATTTTTAAATTTTTTTTGACAAACTTTTGCCAAATGGAAAAACCAAATTTTTTTTGTGAAGGGATTGCAATTTTCAATTACCAAAAGTTGAGAAAAGAAAAGAAAAAAGTGTTAAATTTAGTATTTCATACTATGTATCTAATTTAGAGCCAAATTTGGCTAAATTTTCCTAGGGATGATCATCATTTTTAATGCATCATCCTTTGGATGATTACTATTTAAATTGCATAATTTTTCCAAAAAAAACATTGCTAGAGATGTTCATTTGTCAAATCATATTCAACTAATGTGGCTTGCAATGTTGGTGCAAATGTTATTTATTAGCCAATATTTTTTCCTTCCAAAATTAATTTTTGTAATTTAGTTGATTTTATAATGATAAAAATATTCAAAACTCAGTATCTTCCGCACTTCAAGTCTACAAATTACAAAATCACCTCCATAAATTCCTAATCATTGATTTTTTTCCAATAATACCAAAGGTTTGGCCCAATTTCCCTTGAATTGAATTTATTGAATTTTCAATAACAATATTGATCAATATTCAATAACTTTTCCAACACAAGTTTAAACATTACAAACCCACCTTGGTGCACCCTAATTGATGTCATTGAAGGCTTTTCAATGGTATTAAGAACCTAGTTAGTGGGGGGAGGGGAGGCGGAGGGGGAAGGGGGGGGTAGTGGATTTGGAAATGTCAACATGATGAACAAAAAAACAAACTACCTTCCTTAATAAATAGATTAGTGTGGCATGTGCCATCGGCCTAAGTGTGAAATAATACCTTGACAAATTTTACAAATTTTAACTTGATTGTCAAAGAAACTATTTTAGATTTGAATTAATTTTTAATAACAAAATTTACTCAAAGTTCAATATCTCCCCCACCTTAGGTTTAAAATGTTGGAAATCACCTCCAAGAGATCTCAAGAGCTTGCTCCAACTTCCCTAAAGTTTTAATTTTGCTTTTGTCAAAAAAAAATTACAATATTGTTGTTTGATATTCAATAAGTCTTTCACCATGGATCCAAACTGTGAAACCACCTTTGTGCATCCCTACTCGTTGAGAGCTTTTTAGTGGTACCAAGAATGTAGCAAGATGTGTTGGGCATTCAAGAGATGAGTCTGGTAGATCTCAACAAAACATAGGAACTACATTCCGTAATAGAAAGATTGAAGCTTGAAGGTAATAAATAAAATTGTAGAAAAGTGATTAGTAACTCCAAATTTTATTTATTGTCCATGACAACTATCTACCTATGAAGGAAGGTAGTTTGTTTTGTTTTGTTTTGTAGTTATGAGATCCACCAAATTGGGATGCCTCAGATCGTGTTCTTGGTGTCTTTGGAAAGTTGTGGATGAGGAGGGGTGCATGGGCTTGGTTCCGTGATGTTTGGATTTGCGTGCAAAAGTTCTTGAATATTGAATGGTTTTTTCACTGAAAATTTAATTTAATTTAATTGTAGCTAAAATTTTCTGTGGAATTGGAATGTGCCTTTGGTGTTGTTGGAAAGATCTTGATGAGCCGGATTTAATGAAATTTATTTGGTAAGATTTGGATTCGGAATGTGGGAGATATTTATTTTTAAGTGATTTTTTTGGCTGAAAATTCAAATAAATTCCAAAAACCCAAGTTTTGGAATGAAAAATCAGTTGAGGACGTGGTAACGCTTAGGCCAACGGCACAGGCCACACTAGTATTCACCTAAGATACCCCAGAGTGGGATGATTGGCTAGGGGGCCTCCGTCAACTTGTACCCTTATTCGTTTTCAGGCCCACGGCTACACACTCAAATTCAATGAAGAAGGTTCACCTCTCTCAGAATCCTGTTCCCAGTAGGCCCAATCCTGTCTGGAATCTTTGGCCAACCCCCAGACGCTTTGTCAACTTTTTCCCTTAAAATGTCTAACTGAAAAGGGCACTACACAATATTGAATTGGAACATTAAAAGGCGTAAACCCACCCAGTTGAGTTTGGTACTGAGCTTCAATATTATCAGTTTAGAGTTCAATTTCCGGTGTAACAAAAGTATTTTGGATATTTTCACCACTCTATTTTTCGTTATTTTCACTACTCATATAGCGGCTACAGATAACTCGTTGGCTTTGGACAACATTGTGAAAGGCGAATCAGTCTCCGCCTCCCTATGGTTTCGCCTCCCTATGCTTTCCAAATGAAACCCTAAGTATGTTGCTTAGTTTTGGGTGTACCTGGGTGCAACACTTTCACATTGCTGAAGATCTACCCTTAGCCAATTTGCATCCATCAGTGTGATAGTAGATTCATCAGCCATCCAGCAGTATGTGCACACTGTCAGGCACAACCTCGCGTGGTTTGTGATGGAGTCTTGGTCTAGGGCTCATGGCCTGACAAGATGGATTCACGAGCCATTCAAGGTAAACCAATCAATTTCCACTTTTCTTGCCCACCAACAGACCACAATGCACTGTGTAGCATGCTTTTCTTTGTAATTTAATTAGTGGAGGCTCAATCCCAATAAAGTTTGGTCGGATCGCCCCTCCCCCCGCCCCCGCCCCCCCCCGGGTCAGAAGAAACCCAATCCAATTGCTGGCCTTTTTAGTCCACAATAATCAAATATTGAGAGTTCAGTCGGTCAGTCCAGAACAAACCAAATCCAACTGGTGCCCTTTTTGGTGTGTTAACCTTGCAAAACTTTATTTATAAACACATTGCCTATTGAGAAAACATACAAATGAATTTTTAAAAGGAAAAAGAAAAAGGGGAGTTTACATGATGTCAAGTTAGCACAAACTAATGTCAAAATCTCTCCATCTCAACAACTGACCACATGTAATAGGTCGGTCATGGTAATGGGGGGTCTGGCCTGAAGGGGTGGAAGTCAGGAAGTAGCTAGGCCTACTGCTACCACCCAACTTAAGATGGAGAATGCTTGCATTCTTTGTAAGATAATTGATATCTTTTGATGAAGAAAAGTAACCAAGACAAAAAGAAGACAACCCTCTAGCCCTTTGAAGCTCCAAATAACATTGACACAATTATGTAAAAACACATCATGTTTGTGTAAACACCCAAATATCTCAAGTGCTAGAAAGAGGAATTGATCAATGGGGTGTCCATCACCATAGCTCCTTTCTTTGGCTTGAACTACATTGGAGGCACCAAATCCTTAAGTTGCGCAAGATCAATGAAATAAATTCGTTCGCATTGGGTCAATAATGACAATGTCAACTAAGGTGCAAATTTCATTTTTGTTGAACACAATGTTGACTTGTCAATGAGAGGAGTTAGACATGGTTGAAGGAAGCGCATGTAATTGTTTTCGTCCCACATGGAAGTTGGTAATGACAATATAAGTGTCACAAACTACATCATGGATTCTTGTGCACTCATTGCCATGGGTGCAACATAAGAGGTGGATACCCATAGGGTCAATGGGATGTGAACACATGCATCAAAAAATACTTACAATTGAAGGATTTGGTAGTTCAATCCACATTCAAAGCATTATGGAAAAAATAAAAGAAGATAATCAAAAGGCTAGGAAGATTGGTCAAGATGTAAGCCAAGCATTCACCCCAAGGTTGAAATTTGAAAAAATTCAAAAAACATGTTAAAGAGGCTATGATGGTCCAAAGATTTCAAGATGGAATCTTGAGGTCAAACCATTTGTTGTTTGATGAGTTGTTCAAAGGGAGGAAGACATGCATGTGTTGTGAACGGTAAAAGATCACGTGCATTGGAATGTAAACTTGAAGGAATCAGATGAAAGCTTGAGGTCTTAGTCTAGTTCGTAATATTTTACGAAAAGCAAAAAAAATCATCCAATTCATAATGTAAAGTGGTGAGAGCTAAAGTGGTGTCAAAAGAGGTGGGGTGGGAAAAGATGGTGCTAGAGCACAAATTGTGTGGAAAATATTCCCTTGCATGTCCAAGAATTAAACTATAAAGAAGGTGTTTATGAGCTAGAAGATCACGTTGGGGAGGAAGCATGGGGTTTAGACTTGCTACCAAAGCTTGGGCTCATAAAAAAACTTCTTTTTGCAAATTTTCCCAGTCACCTACTAAAAAACACTTGAATTGGATTTTCATTTCCCCATGCCTTGTTGGCCTGCCACAAGGGGGCAAAACAAGACATCATTGGGATAACAAGAGGAGCATATGCCAAGCTACCACATCATAAGGGTCCTTTGCCAACTTATCCAATGGAAAACAAAATGTCACTTGTACATCACACCATAGAACAGTTGAAATGCAGTGTATAATCAAAGATGATAAAAGCTTAAATAAAAGGACTCGAGGACATCCAATGTTGAAACCCAAGCCTTAACTTATGCAAGTCGGATGGGAGTAAAGGAAGATATTGAATTGGGATGGTCACATGGGTTTGGATTAGATGAATTGGATGTATGGCATGAACATAGGTGATAGGTTAACCTTCAAATGGTAAATTGACGCCCATAGGTGGGGCAAAAGGATTTAGGTGGAAGTTGCAGGTGTGTTGGGGAAATGGGGGTAGGTTGAAGGCTCTGATTATGGGCAATTGTAAAGGCTAAAAAGGTGGAAGGGGGAAAAAGGTCCTACAAGTGCCATTATCAAGAGGGTTTGGGAAAGTGTAGGGTTGGGACCCCACATTTTCCTGAAAGGTTAAGGACTAGTAGGATGAACTAATAGGTGGTGCATGGTTTGTTATAATGGTAGGGGGGGCTAGTGGGTAGTTTGTGATTTACATGGGAGATGGGGTGGATATTAAGTTTGTGGTGGTAGTTGAAAAGGTAAATGGGTGATGGGAATATCGAGGTTTGATAAAATGTGACGAACTAGGTGACATGGGACATTTGATGGCCATGAGGCTGGAGGTTTACTGGGGACACAAGCCCCATTTTCTAAATATTGTCTAATGTTACATTTACAAAGCCAACCACACAAAACTAAATGGATGAAAGGAAAAAAGATGGAAACTCACTTAAGGTTCCTTGGTTAGGGCATTATGCCAACACCAACCCCTAATTTTACCATGGTTTTGGATGGCATCATGATCACTATTCTATTAGGTTCAACACAACCTATACACCTTAATACACAAATTTATGTTAAAACTCTACACTTCAAACATTTTGGCCTCAAATTACGTAAGCACGTTAGGCAAAACAATCTGCATACGTTGCAATGCCCTCGACCTATTACAAGTTTTGAATTGAAATGCTTGATATGAACATAATACAAAATATTATGAAGGATTAATATTATTTTCAAAATCTTTATACCTAATAACTATTGTTTCCGACAATAATAATAATTAAACCTACACACACTAGTACCCAACATTATACCATAATCAGCCTTTTTGGGTTGCTGACCTTTTGGCAAATCCTCTATTTTATCTTTGAACAATTTTTTTATTTCTTCTTAGCTAAACCTTCAACTTTTGACAAAATTACTTTTATGTCTTATGAATTAGATCTTTACCTTTTGGCAAAAAATCCATCTGTTCTTGGCTAAACCTTTACTTATTAACAAAAACTTTATATATTCTTGAATAAACCTTTACCTTTTAACAAAACCTTTATTCATTATTGAATAAACCTTTACCTTTTAGCAAAACCTTTATTTTTTATTTGTGAAACTTCTACCTTTTGACAAAACCTTTATATCTTTTTTAATAACCTTTTACCATTTAACAAAACCTTGATCTTTTATTGGTTAAACCTTTACATATCAACAAAACATTAATTTCTTCTTAATTCAACCTCTACATTTTTGCAAAACTTCTATATTTTTTTGGCAAAACTTCTACCAACCTAAGGTGGGTATTGCCAATTGGGTCAAATTTGTAATGAATTAAAATAAAAGTTTATGCTACAAGTATTAGATTAACTTAGAGTTTGTAGCATTAAATGAATGAAAAATTGTAATGCAAATGGGCATATTGTAATTTTTTTCCCATACTCATTGGTTGCAATTTAATCTACATCAAATTTTTAAGGTATTGCATTTTGTTAGGTTTGTTTGGTTAAAGCCTACCAATGTAATGACTATTCACTTTGGGATATACCCCTTAATGTAGGTATTGGATTCACAAATCTCATGGCCTTATGCAATACTTGTATTTTTGTGAGCTTATAATATCATTTGAGGTGTAAAGATAGTTGGTGTGAATGAAATAACACTATTATAATATTATTTTGTTAAATATTGGAAAAAAACCCCCAATATTATGTCATGTTATCACAACTATGAAAGTAATAGTAAATTTTCCCTTCACAATGAATTTTTATATTTATTTGAATATATTTTAATCACAATAAATTGAAATTTATTGAATATAAATAATGGTTTAAAAAAATAAACATGTATTGCTATAACATAATTGTTTATTATGATTATGATATCATAATTCCTTAGTAGTTTCAACATTAATTGTATTATTTTTAGATATCCCAAGTTTTCAAAAGACATTTTTCTTCAAAAAAATTATTTTGTGAAAGAAATTGACAAAACTTTAATAGTAGGAAAACCATATTGCATCCTTAAACAATTAGTAATTTGTTGTTGAAGCTACCCTTACATTATATAATATGAATTTCCAATGAACAAAAACATGTAAACATGTATATGGAGTATGCAATAAACCTAAACCATTTTATTTCACTCCATTGTCCATGCAATGCGATAATAATATTATATTAATAAATGTTCAACAAATTTTCAATTATGCTTGAATAGTCTTTTAATTATTCAATATCATTAGAGTGATTGATATTAGTTATAAAATGATGAAGTTTGAAACATATTACTAAATATTCATTTTTCAATAATTGATGAATATTTATGTAAAACTATGGGAAATTACAACCCAATTACCATCAAGGAAAAGATTGTTGGGTAGAAAATAATAAAAAGAAAAATGGAAAGAAATGGGAATGATACCTATCTTTTGTTTCCCTATCGTCTTACAACAATAACCACCATGTTAAGTTGCAAGTTGTAAAAGACTAGAAAAGATTGGTCATGGTCGTAGGTATTCAATCCTTCCTAGGCTTGGTTAATTTCTTCCATAAGTTTATAAAAGGATTTTCACAAATGGCAAAACCACTTTTGGATTTCCTTAAAAAGGAGTTGTCTTTTGAATGGAAAGAGGAGCAACAAAAGGCATTTGAGGACTTAAAAGAAAAGCTTTCACCTGCCCCTATGTTGAAGTTTCCATATTTCACCAAGTCGTTTGAAGTTCACATCAATGCAAATGACTTTGTTATCAATGGGGTCCTCATGAAAAAGGGACACCCAATTGCTTTTGAAAGCAAGAAGCTTTATGGAACACAATTGTGATGGCCAACTCACAAGGGGGAGTTGTACACCATTATATGTTGCCCAATAATGTGGCAACATTACTTAGGGACGCAAAAGATTAAGGTCTTTACAAATAACGTTTTTTTGAATTTTTTTGAAATTCAACCAAGGGCCTCAACAAAGTAGCTAAAATGGCACGATATCTTAGTGTTGCTAGATGCGGAACTAATTCACTAACTAGGAAAAGACAACATAGTCCTTGATGCATTGAGTTAGAAGGAGAAATTTCAAGTGGAAAAACCCCTAACCAAAACTCAAGCACTACGGGCCATCTTCCAAGGGGAAAGTAGCCTCAAACGAAAGATAAGAAAGACCTATGTGTAAGACCCATTCACACAATTATATTTTAAAAAGAATTGCAAAAATGGACAAAGGTGAAAGGCATCACCTTGAAGGAAGGATTGCTAAAATGGAAGTAGTCCCAAAATTGTGTGCCGACAGGAAAGTTGCGCACAAAGATCATGCAAAAAGAACATGAGGTGCCCATGGCAGGGCATTGTGGAGAATGAACCATGAGGGTGGTTGTAAGGAAAAAGGTTCCACTAGCCTAAGATGAAAAAGGATGTAAAACATTTTGTGCGCACTTATGTAAAGTGCTAATGCACAAAGTCCATTTACAACCAAAAAAAAAAGGTTGTACAAACCTCTACCAATTTCAAGTGAGCCATGGGAGAGTGTCTCCATTCTACTTGAATGGAATGGAATGGACATTATTCTAGTGGTATTTGATCAATTTTCCAAGTTGACAAAAATGGTTCCAATAAAGATGGTTGCAACAACTTTCAATTTAACAAAATTCCTTTTCGATATTTGGGTGAAGCACGATGGGATGCCTCAATTCATCATAAGCAATAAAAACGCCAAGTTTTTGGTGGGCTTCTAGATGCTTTTGTTCTAGAAGGTGGGAACAAAGTTGTTTTTTAGTATGACATTTCACCCACAAACCAATGGCCAAACGGAAAGGGTCAATGGGGTGTTGAACCAATACTTAGGAAACTATGTGAACATCGATCAAAGAGATTGGGATGAACATTTAGGCCTAGTGGAATTTTGTTACAACTCCACAATGCATTTGGTGATGAAAATGTTATCGTTTGAATTATTGTTGGGAAAAGAAGGCAAGAAGCCTATGGACTTAGCCATTCCCATGGGACAAAAAGACCATTCCAAGGAAGTTGTGGAGATGGTCAAGGGGTGTGAAGAGTTATATGCTCGAACCAAGAAGCTTTTGGACTAGGTTCAAACATAGTATGATAAACATGCTAATAAATCACAAAGACACAGTACTAGAAATTTTGGGTTTTGCAACTGTCTTTTGCAACTAAAATTCAGTTACATGCGACACATGCAACTACAAATTTGTTTAGTTGCATAAGACAAGTTGCACATGACATCCAATTGCATGCAACATTATGTATGCAACATGTATATATGGTTTTAATATACATGTTCATACATACATACAAATCCAAATGTAGTTGCACCTTATGTGCAACTCTCCTTACAACTACAATGCAACTAATCAAAATATGACACATGTTTAAAAATTAAACAACTAAC
>Ga0116228_10003651_pt1 | contig 13571 bp, 10 predicted proteins | sample S1TSphfallax_2_FD_89694 | JGI IMG/M metagenome (GOLD analysis project Ga0116228, IMG submission 89694) | Host-associated microbial communities from peat moss isolated from Minnesota, USA - S1T2_Fc - Sphagnum fallax MG | ecosystem: Host-associated > Plants > Peat moss > Unclassified | place... | reverse complement strand
TGCTGGGCTTGCGGATGCAGGCGTTCGAGCGGGAGCAGCGGGCGGGGCGGGGTTATATCCCGTCCGGGTTGGAAGCGCAGTTGGCTGACCGGGCACGGGCCGAAGAAGCCAGGCAGCGCCAAATGATTCGTGCGCTTGGCGAGCCCGAGCTGCGGCGATCCCTGCGGCAGGCTAGGAGCATCGAACGCGAGCGAGAAGACCAAGACAGGGCGCCCAGTCGGTCCAGAGGGATGGGGATGGAGCGGTGATGATCGAGAACAGCGTATTTTCCGGTGCCCATGCCGGGCCGAAGGTCCAACGATGCAACAACGCTCGGTTTGAGACAATGCGGCTTGCTGGAGACGCCACGGACACGCCTAGTAAGCACTCTCTGTCCTCTACGATGCCAGAGTTGCCACCATATGCCGCAAACCTGCAAGATTTGCCATTATTTTGTCCGCCCGAAACGTATGCGCGGATGTATTTGACTGCCAGGTGTAGCCATGCAGAGTTGATTCTGCCTTGGCCACGGCAACGCCCGCCAAAGGATAATTTCCCAACCGCATAAAATTCAAAGCCAGCGTGAGATAGTCGTCGGTCTGATCAAGCACGCTGGCGGGCGGCGCACCCGGATAAAGGCACTGTGCCAGAATGTCTTTTATCAGAGTGCCAGCCGCAGGCGACGCCTCCATATCGGCCAAGACCACCAACGCATGTTTCAGGCGCTCGGTGCGGATTCGAAGACGATGATACGTGATGCCGATATCGGTGAAATGGATCATCTGTGAGCGCAGAAACGACGTATGCAACAGGCTTGCAGATTTCTTCATGTCAACTGAAGGCAACAGCAATACATCATCCACGATTGGCAAAAAAACCGTTTCTGTCACGCCGAAACCTTGCGAAGCAAGATGCACCATCTTCGTAACGCCGATGGCGCGTACCGTGCAGCCCTGAAGCGATAACCGCAAGAGATTTTCGGTTGCCTGCCTGATGTGCAACTTGCTTATCGCCGATGTCTGCAAATGGCACCCGAGCAGCGCGAGCGCGAGATTGACGACAAGCTGGGCGCATTCATCACTGCCAGTCACGGATGCCGGCGCCGCGCGGTGTTTGTATAAAGCGGTGGGTTGTTGCATGGTTGGCAGACCAACAGCGTAAAAGAATGGCTTATAAGTCAGGCATTTTTGTAACCACCTGATCCGGCGGATTCCACCGTGTAAGGCTTCAGTATAGGCAACCGACTTGGATCTTCCATTAAACTCGATTTTAGTCTGCCGGGACCCAGGTGCGCGCGAGAAAATCAACGATCGCGCCATCGGAAAACTGAGTTTACCTATTGACGCGCGCGTAATCTCGTCTGCACATCTGCCGGCTATGCCGTGCTGGCCGATCTTGCGAGTGGAACCCCGCCAATTGTCCCGCCGCCATATCCTGTTGGTCGAGGATGACGCCGATCTGGCACAGACGGTTGCCAGCGAGCTTCAGGATCGCGGCTATGCGGCCACCCATTCAGCGGATGGTCCGGGTGCGATCGCCGCGGTGCATGCCTCGCAGTTTGATCTCTTGATCGTTGATCGGCTGTTGCCGGGTCTCGACGGCATCGCGCTGATCAAGCAAATCAGGGCCGAGAGTATTCATGTCCCTGTTTTGGTCCTGAGTTCGTTGAGCGCGGTGGATGACCGCGTGCGCGGGCTGAAAGCCGGCGGCGACGATTACCTGACCAAACCGTTCGCCCTCGACGAGCTTTTGGCACGCGTGGAAGCTTTGCTGCGTCGCCCGCGCGACACACGCGAATCCGTGCTGCGTGTCGGTGAACTGACGATGGACCTGATCGACCGCAGCGTGCAGCGCCGCGGGCGCGCAATTGAACTTTTGCCGCGCGAGTTCAAGCTGTTGGAATACCTGATGCGCCGCCAAGGCCAGGTCGTCACCAGGGCGATGCTGTTCGAAGATGTGTGGAATTACCGCTTCGCGCCGCACAGCAATCTGGTGGACGTGCATATCGGCAAGCTGCGCCGCAAGATTGACGTAGCCGGCCAGCCGCCACTGATTGAAAGCGTCACCGGGTCGGGCTTCATCCTGCGTGCTCCGGACTGAACTTCTTCGTAGCACGGAATTCCGCACCGCGGTGATGGTGTGCGCCGCGTTCGCGGCCACCACCCTGCTGCTGTTCGGCTTCATCTACTGGCAGACGGCGGGTCTGGTGTCCGGCAGGATCGACGGCTTCATCCGGCACGAACATGCGGCCCTGCTGCGGGAAAGCCCCGCGGTGATGATGGCCGATGTGAATACCCGCTATGCCGACGACCTGCACCGGCTGAGTTTTGCCTCCATCTTCGCTCCCTCTGGCGCGCCGGTGGCCGGCGGCCTGGCGGCGCTGCCGCGAGACCTGGCTGAAGATGGCAATTTGCACGATATCGAGGTGCTCCGCCGCGGCGAGCAGGGCGCGGCGCCGGAGGTCGCACGCGTGGTCGCCGGCCGCCTGGCGGACGGCTCGCTGCTAGTGGTCGGGCGCAGCGTGCAGGACCTCACGGAGCTGCGCTCAAGGATAGGGCGCGCCTTGTGGCTGGGGCTGTCGCCGGCGCTGGCCGCGTCGCTGGCGATCGGGCTGTTCGCCAGCCAGCGTACCATCGTGCGGGTGCGCGCGGTGAACCGTGCCATCGCCCGCATAATGCAAGGGCATTTGCAGGAACGCCTGCCTTCACGCGGCAGCGGCGACGCGTTGGATCAGCTCGCGCAGAGCTGCAACCGCATGCTGGCCGAAATCGAGCGGCTGCTGGATGAGGTCAAAGGGGTGGGCGAGAGCATTGCCCACGATCTGCGCGGGCCGCTGACCAGCCTGCGCTTCCGCCTGGAGACCGGCCGTGCACGGGCTGGCAGCCAGGCGGAGTTGGACGGCGTGGTCGCGGCGAGCTTGCAGGATCTGGATCAGAGCCTGGCCATCATCACCGCCCTGCTGCGCATCGGCGAAGTGCAGGCCGACCGGCGGCAGGCAGCGTTTCACCAGGTTGGGCTCGCCGAGCTGCTGCGCGAGGTGGCAGAGCTCTATGCACCGCTGGCCGAGGAACGCGGCCTGACGTTTGGGCTCACGCTCGGCGCGGGTGGCGAGGTTTGGGCGGATCGCGCGCTGCTGCTGGAGGCTTTGGTCAATCTGGTGGACAATGCGGTGAAATTCGCGCCGCCCGCGGGCACGGTCTCGATACATTTGATGTGGGAGGGCGCCACGCCCGTCATGCGGGTCGCTGATAGCGGCCCCGGCATTGCGGCGGCGTATCGCGAAGCGGTGCTCGGGCGCTTCGCTCGCGCGCCGCTAAGCCGCCATGTGCCCGGCACCGGCCTGGGGCTCAGCCTGGTGTCGGCCATTGTGCGGCGGCATGGGTTCGCGCTGCGCATGTCGGACATTGCCTGCGGGTTCGCCGTCGATATCGTCTGCACGGCCCCATCACATGAGGCCGTGCAGCAGACAATCAGCTGAATGGATACCAGCGGAAGCTCACGAACACCATGTTCTCGTCGGTTTTCGGCGTCGGCCCGATGCCTTGGAACACATAGCGGCGCACGTAGGAATACTGCACGCCCACCTGCATCTTGCCATACGGGCCCTGGATGAACTTCCACCAGTCGCCGATGGTGATTTCCCCGTCGCCGGAAGTGGTCGGGCTGCAGGCGGCGGGCGTATCGGATAGTTCAGTGCTGCAGCTGACATTGTTGATCAGGTCGCTGCCGTAGCCGGCCAGCGTGGTCAGTTTCTTTTTGACAAGCGCGGTGTCATAGCGCGCACTCACGTGCTCCACGCCGACATAGGCATAAAGGTCGTTGTCCGCGACATGGCCGATGACACCGACATAGCCGCTATACCCGGGCAGAGCGACAGGCCGGCCGGCAGCGTCGTAGGTGGCATCGGGCAATTGCGACGTGCCGTAGCGCCCCACGCCGTCGCCGATCAGGCCGCTGATATGAACATCGAGCATCTTGGGCACGAGATGCACCATGGCGCCGCCACCAAAACCGCCGCCGAACACGACATTATTTTGGCCGGTGCCCAGCCTGCTGACCCGGTCATTAAAAGCGCGGCCGAGACCGTAGGCTTCCACATGGGCGATGGGAAAATCGGCCGCGGTCTTGAGGATCACGTCAGGGACGAAATTGTTCGTAAACGTGCCGCCGGTGGCGTCAACACCGATGCCGCTGTTGCTCTGATTGATGGTGGCGCCGGTGATCGTCGGTGCGGTGCCGCTGACGATGGTGGCCGGATTTTCGATCGACAGCGCCACCCATGCATTGTTGGAGCCGAGATTTTTCGCCACGCGGAACTGTGCCTGGCGGCCCCAGTTCAGCCCCACCACGTACTGCGGGTCGATCTGCAGCGGCAGGTCGATGGCAGAGGGATCGATGCCCTTGCTGTTCATCGTCGCCAGCGTCCAGGTCTGTCCGCCGAGCGCGTAGAAACCCAAGTCGCTGCGGGCATATTCGACCCATGCCTCGCGCAGCCTTGGGTTCCAACTGTTGCTCTCGTTATAGTTGGACGTGGGACCGGTGCCGAGAAAATCGATGGTCACGTTGGCGGTCAGTCTTGTCACCGGATCGGGGTCAGCGGTCGCGACACCGATAACGCGCGTCTGGCGGGCGCTGAAGCCGGATTCCGGCTCGTGGTAGAGTTGGCTGTTCCGCTCGGGAATGCCGGAGGTGAAGCTGGAGGCGAGGTCGGTCTGCTCGTTGCGTGAGCGGTAGAAGCCGGCGGCTTCGAGAAATCCGCCGAGCTGCACATTGACCGCCCCGACCTGGAACGATCCTTTGGGGATCTTCGGCGCCGGCGGCGCTTCGGCGTGGGCGAGCACGACGGACCCGGGTGTCGATCCAGGTGCGGCCGGCACGAGCGCATAGCCGGGCGGGATCATCGGCATGACCGATGTCGAGGCCGCGGGTACGGGGTGTTCTGCCAGACGCGCCTGCAAGGCCTTCATTTGCTGTGCGCGCTCCGAGAGGTCGCGCTTGAGATGTTCAAGTTCGATTTGCTGCGCGTGCATCTGCTTGGCCAGCGCCGCGATCCGCGCCTCTGTATCGTCGGCAAGTGCTCGGCCGCCGTAAGACGCCGAAAGCATCGTCGTTGCCATGAGGATGATGGGCCGCGAGGTGAGGAGGCGCATGCAAACTCCGCCGTTTGGGTGGAACGCTTGCCGCCTAATGGCACCGGATACCGTCGCCGGTAATGACAGTTCTGTTGCGCTGGCTATGATCAGGACCACTCGTTGCGAGCCGGCCACATTAAAATTCAATTTAGTTGATCGACATTCACATCTGACTTTTCTTAGGGAGTTTGGAAGTCACGTTCCAGGATCATGTTTAAATTTGGATTTAATCCCTCCACAAACATAGTGGTACATTGGTTTCACACAGGCGCTTCGGAGATAGGCTTGCGGAAATGATGCCTGTTTGGCAGCCCACACCTGACCGTGTCTGAGAGACTCAGTAACCTTCGTAGTAGCGATCCGGGTCATTGGCCCCTGGGAACAGCGACTGGTATAGTTGATCACGGATGATGTTGAAGTTATAAGCCAGATCGGTCGGGTCCTGAGATTCCACCAGGATTTTAGCGCTCGCGACCGTTATCAGCCGCGTGCCGTCGCATAGCGCGCCGACCACATAGGCCGACTGACCGTCCTGCGTGCCCCTTGGGAAATGAGCCGCGCCATCACAGAGTTGTGACGGTCCAGGCATGTAAGCCGGATTTACGTACAATACCATGCGGCGCTGCGGCCTCGCGGGCGGGAGTCCGCCCAGTGCAGCATAATGCGCCGTTTGATACCTTGGAAACAAAGCCGCGAGTTCCGCCTTGCTATGGCCCGGCGCGGCGCCGTGAACATCAACCGGCAGAGACTGATAATCTTCCCACGCGGCGGCAGGCGCACGCGACGGGTTGGCGTTGCTCAATATGGTTGTGGGCGCCGTGCACCCGCCTAGCGCAAGCGGCGCCGCAACACCGACCGGCACGACAGCGGAGGCGATGAGACGCCGCAACAGGCCAGACATGATCATTTCACCTCATTTGCGACGACAATGGCAACAGGGCGGTCTCAAGCGCTTGCAACTAAAGTGGGGACCGGAAGGCCTTTCTTGAATTAAGCAATTTTTTAATGGAGTAGGGCGCCGGTAATCGCCTTCCTCCGGCCGCTTCTGTACGGTCCCTCTAAAAAATCTTATAATTGAACCCCAGGCGAAGAACGCCCTTCTCTGAGGTGCTCGATATGATCACCGGCTTCGCCGATGTGCGAGCGGCATAGAAGAAGAGGATAAAAACATGCGCTCACCACTCATGCGCGCCTGGCTATTGGTTGCTGCCTGCGGGGCACTTGGCGCCTGCGCCGGTGGCAGCGGCGATTACGCCGCTGTTTCCTGCAGCACACCCGGCGCGGTTCGGGAAAGCCCTTTCAACAGCACAGCCAATCCCACCGAGGGACCGTTGCCGCGCGCGCCGGGCGATTTCCCGTGCTACATTCCGGGCAATGACTCGCAACCAGCGATTGCCTCGACCGGCAATAAGCAGCGCACGATCGCATCGGGTGAATCCGCCAGTTACACCGGCATGCGCTGATCGTCGTGCCTTCGGGCAATGGCGGTGAGACTCTCCGCCATGGCTGGGGGGCGAACAAGCTAAACACCGCTTGCGGCGCTGACATCAGCACGGAACAGTCCACCCAATCGGCGCACGCAGCATGATCGCAATCGTACGCATCGCTCTCGCACGCCCTTATACCTTCGTGGTCATGGCGATGCTGATTGCGATCTTCGGCGTGCTCTCGGCGTTCCGAACGCCCACCGACATCTTGCCGAACATTGGCATCCCTGTCGTCGCGGCGGTCTGGACCTATAACGGCATGTCGCCGGACGACATGTCCGGTCGCGTCGTCTATTACTACGAGCGCACGCTGAGCGCCCAGGTGAACGACATCGCCCACATCGAAAGCCAGTCGATGTTCGGCTATGGCGTGGTCAAAATATTTTTCCAGCCCGGCGTGAACATCAATTCCGCCCTTGCCCAGGTGACTGCCGCCTCGCAGACGGTGCTGAAACTGCTGCCGCCCGGCATCACCCCGCCCTATGTGCTGTCGTTCAGCGCCTCCAGCGTGCCTATCCTGCAACTTGCATTGGCCGGCAAAGGCATTCCGCAGGACCGACTGTTCGACTTCGGTCAGAACTTTGTCAGGCCCCAGCTCGCCACCGTGGAAGGCGCAGCCATCCCCTCGCCCTATGGCGGCAAGGTGCGGCAGATCCAGATCGACCTCGATCAGCACGCCCTGCAAGCCCGCGGGCTCTCCGCCCAGGACGTGGTGGCGGCGCTGGCCCAGCAAAACCTGATCACGCCCGTCGGGACCCAGAAGGTTGGCCGGTTCGAGTGGAACGTCTCGCTCAACGATGCGCCGCAGGAATACCAGGAACTGAACGATCTGCCGATCAAGACCGTCAACGGCACCGTGGTCACCATGCGCGATGTGGCCCATGTGCGCGACGGCTCGCCGCCACAAACCAACATCGTGCATACCGACGGCACGCATGCCGTGCTCATGACCATTCTGAAGGCCGGCTCCGCCTCCACGCTGGACATCATTGCCCATGTCAAGGCGCTACTGCCGCAGATCAAGGCCAGCCTGCCAAAAGAACTTACCCTGAAAGCGGTCGGCGATCAGTCGGTGTTCGTGACGTCGGCCGTGATGAGTGTGCTGCGCGAAGGGCTGATCGCCGCCTCCCTGACCGGCCTGCTGATTCTCATCTTCCTGGGCAGTTGGCGCTCCACGCTGATCATCACCGTCTCCATCCCGCTGGCGATCCTCTTCTCCGTCACCATGCTGTCGGTCCTCGGCGAGACCATCAATGTCATGACGCTGGGCGGGCTAGCGCTCGCCGTGGGCATTCTGGTGGACGACGCGACGGTCACCATCGAAAACATCAACTACCATCTGGAAAGCGGCAAGGCGGTGGAGACGGCCATCATGGATGGCGCGAAGCAGATTGTGGTGCCGGCCACCGTGTCGCTGCTCTGCATCTGCATTGTGTTCGTACCGATGTTCGGCCTGGGCGGTGTCGCCGGCTACCTGTTCCGCCCGCTGGCCGAAGCGGTGGTGTTTGCCATGATCGGCTCCTACATCCTCTCACGCACTCTGGTGCCGACGCTGGCCAATTTCTTGCTTACCAAACACGTGCACCGCCCGACACGCGAGCGCCGCGGCGCCTTTGCCCGCTTCCACCGCGTCTTCGAATATCGCTTCGAGAAATTCCGCGGCCTCTACGTCACCTTGCTGGAAATGGCCCTGGAATACCGGGCGCGCACCATCATCGGTTTCTTCGCCATTGTAATGCTCACCTTTGGTCTGGTCCCGTTCCTTGGCCGCAACTTCTTTCCGCCGGTCGAATCCAACCAGATCAAACTGCACGTTCGTGCCCAGACCGGCACCCGCATCGAGGATGTCTCCGCCCTGTGCGGCCGCATCGAGGACGTGATACGAAACCGCATCATTCCGCCTAAACATCTGGATACGATTGTCGACAACATCGGCATGCCGGTCAGCGGAATCAATCTCGCCTACGGCAATTCGGGCACCATCGGCGTGGAAGATGCCGACATTCTGGTATCGCTAAAAAACGCCATCGGTACCGACTACGAGCGCAAGATGCGCGAAATGCTGCCGCGGCTGTTTCCAGGTACCATTTTTGCGCTGCTGCCTTCTGACATCATCACGCAAATTATCAATTTTGGTCTCCCGGCGCCGATTGATCTGCAGATCATCGGCAATGATTTGCAGGAGAACCGCGCCTACGCCGACAGGCTGCTCGCCCGCATCACCCGCGTGCCGGGCGTGGTCGATGCCCGCATCGAGCAGGCGTTCAACGAACCCACGCTGCGCGTCAATGTCGATCGGCAGCTTGCCTCGCTCGTCGGCGTCACCGAGCAGGATGCCGCCGTCTCCATGCTCGATACGCTCGCTGGCAGCATACAGACCGCGCCTACCTTCTGGCTGAACCCGCATAACGGCGTGTCCTACCCGATTGTGGTCCAGACCCCGCAATATGCGATCGACTCGATGGGCGAGCTGCAGAACACGATGCTCGGAACCGGCAGCAGAACGCAGCTTCTCGGTGGCCTGGCAACGGTCAAAACCACCACCGCCGACGCCGTGGTGTCGCACTACAACGTCCGCCCGGTGATCGACATCTACGCCACCAACCAGGGCCGCGACCTCGGCGCCGTGGCCGCCGACATCAACCGCATTGTCGCGAGCGAGCAGGACGCGCTGCCGCGCGGCAGCCAGGTCGTTCTGCGCGGACAGGTCACCACCATGACCCAGGCCTATAGCCAACTGATCGGCGGTCTCGCTTTCGCCATTGTGCTGATCTACCTGCTGATCGTGGTCAATTTCCAGTCATGGACCGACCCGGCGGTGATCGTGATGGGCCTGCCCGGCGCGCTCGCCGGTATTGTCTGGATCCTGTTCCTGACGGGAACAACGCTCTCCGTTCCGGCACTCACCGGCGCCATCATGTGCATGGGTGTCGCCACCGCCAATTCCATCCTGGTGATCAGTTTTGCGCGCGAACGCATGGCCTCCGGCATGCCGGCCCTGCAGGCCGCGATGGAATCTGGCGCCACCCGCTTCCGCCCCGTCCTGATGACGGCGCTCGCCATGATAATCGGCATGCTTCCCACCGCGCTGAGCGCCGAACAGAACGCGCCGCTGGGCCGCGCTGTCATCGGCGGCCTGCTATTCGCCACCGTCGCGACCCTGTTCCTGGTTCCGACAATCTTCAGCCTGGCCCATCGCCGGGAAAACGCGCCGGAGCCTTACGTTACCGGCCTGCAGCCCGCGGAGTGAAAGACTATGCCGGATGAAGCTTACACCCCGCCCGATATGCCGGCGCAGGATTACAAGACGCATGCCGAAGGCCACCAGGCCGGGCGCCGGCGCCAACACCGCCGGCCGCGCCGCCTTGGCCTGATTGGCGTGACTGTGCTGTTCCTGGCCGCATTCGCCGCCATATGGGGCATCTACAGCCGCCAGCAATCAGAAGCGGCCCTTACAGATTGGACGCAGAAACAGGCGATCCCCACCGTTGCCGTCGCTTGGCCGGCGCAAAACACCGCTGCGCAGAAACTCGTCCTGCCAGGCGACGTGCAGGCCTACTACGAAGCCCCCATCTACGCTCGGGTCAGCGGCTACCTAGCAAGTTGGTCCGAAGATATCGGCGCCCATGTCCACCGAGGCCAAACTCTCGGCATCATCGACACGCCCGACCTCGACCAGGAAATGGCGCAGGCAGAGGCTGACCTTGCCACAGCCCAGGCGCGGCAAAATTTTGCCGATCTCACCGCCAAACGCTGGCATGCGCTGCTCGCGTCGAACTCCGTGTCGCAGCAATCCGCCGACGAGAAGGAAGGCAATGCGCTGGCCGTGCGCGCCGAAGTGAATGCCCAGCGGGCCCATGTGGACCGGCTGCGCGCACTCGAGAATTTCAAGCGCCTCGCGGCGCCTTTCGACGGTATCGTCACCGCCCGCAACACCGATATCGGCGCCCTCATCAATGCCGGCTCCAACGCCGCATCACCGCTTTTCAAGGTTGCCGACATGCATGAGATGCGGATCTACGTGCACGTCCCCCAATCCAACGCGGCCGAGCTGAGGCCGGGGCTGCACGCCTCGCTCACGGAGCCGCAATATCCTGGGCGGATTTTTAACGCGACGCTCGACACCACCTCGGTTTCCGTCGCGCTCGAAAGTCGCACCGTGCTTGTCGAACTCCTCGCACCCAATCCGGACGGCAAGCTCTGGCCGGGCACTTTTGCCGATGTCACGTTTGACTTGCCAGGCGACGTACACGTGCTTCGTGTCCCCGCCAGCGCGCTGATTTTCCGCAACAACGGTGCCCAGCTTGCGACGGTCGGCAGCGATAACAAGATTGCCCTGAAGGACGTGACGATCGGCAAAAATCTAGGCAACGAAATTGAAATCGAAAGCGGTATCACCCAGGCGGATCGTGTCATAACCTCACCGCTCGATACCATTGAAAACGGCGAACAGGTGGCCGTGGCTACCCAAGCCCAGCAGCAGGCGGCCGCGGAGTGAGGCTAGGCTACCGCCTGCGCGCTCTCGCCGGCGCCGCTCTGCTGGCAGTTTCGGGCTGCGACTTGGCGCCGAAGTACACCATCCCGCTTACCAAGGTGCCAGTTTCGTACAAGGAAGCGTCTTCGTTCGAACCCGCGCATCCGCTTGACGCAGTGCCACGAGGCAAGTGGTGGAGTGTCTTCGGCGATCCGACCCTAAATGCGCTCGAATCCCAGGTCGATGCCGGCAACCCGACGCTTGCCGCCTCGCTGGCAGAACTGCAGCGCGCGCGTGCCTTTGCCGCCGAGGCCCGCGCCGGCCTGTTCCCCTCGCTTTCCGTTGGCGGCCACATCAACACGGACCGCCAATCCGCCCGCCGCCCGCTGCGCAGCCCGTCGCAGCCCGGCCAGTATCTCGACAATGCGATTGATGCCCAGGCGCATTACGAAATCGACATCTGGGATCGCGTCGCCAACAGCATCAAGGCCGGCCGCTACGCCGCCCAGGCCAGTGCCGCCGATCTCGAAACAGTACGCCTCAGCCTGCATGCCGAGCTCGCCTCCGACTACATTGAAATGCGTGGCCTGGACGCGCAGGCTCGCGTGCTGGAAAACGCCGATGCCGCCTACCGCCAGGCGGTCCAGATCACGCAGAACCGTTTCGCCGGCAAGATCGCCTCGATCATCGACGTCAGCCGCGCGCAAAGCCAGCTCGGCAGCGCCGAGGCTCAGCTCACCGACATCCAGTCGCGCCGCGCGCTGGCTGAGCACGCCATCGCTGTCCTCATCGGCCGCCAGCCTGCCGAGCTATCGCTGCCGCCGGCGCCATGGACTCTGGCCCTGCAAGACATTTCCCCTGGCCTGCCCAGCCAGCTGCTCGAGCGCCGGCCCGACGTGGCCTCCGCGGAACGACAGATGGCGGCAGCCAACGCCACCATCGGCGTAGCCCGCGCTGCCTTCTACCCAACCCTCTCGCTCGACATGCTCTATGGCCTGCAGGACACGGGTTTTAATGTATTCAGCCTTCCCGACCAATTCTGGGCCCTCGGCCCCGGACTCGCCATGCCGCTGTTCGAGGGCGGCCTGCGCCGCGCCGAGCAAGCCGCCGCCGTTGCCGCTTATCGCCTGGCGCTTGCAAACTACCGGGCAACAGTTCTGAGCGCCTTCCAGGACGTGGAGGACGCCTTGGCCCAGCAGCGTCTCCTCGCCATCGAATCGCAGCAGGAAGGCCGCGCTTTGGCTGCCGCCCGACAGACCTTGAACTCCGACACAAACCTGTACCGGGACGGCGCCGCCAACTTCCTCGACGTTGTCATTGCCCAGGCGGAAGAGCTGCAATCCGAGCAGGCTGATGTCGATCTGCGCACCCGGCGCGTACAAGCCGATCTCGCCCTCGTGCGCGCGCTTGGCGGCGGATGGAACGTGCAAAACTTGCCAGACTTCAAGCAGGGCCCTTTGCTGGATGCCAAAGGCTAGCAGCAACAATCCGACTTCCTGGCTAAGCAGCCCGCAGTCAAGCAAGATCGTCTTATTGCTCGGGATACTTACCCCAGTTATTTCCAGTCGATTCGATTGCCAGAGGTCTGGGCAGATTCAATAATAACTATAGTCAAACAGTCCGGTATCGTAAGGGGAGTGCTATGGGACTTAAGAAAAACCTTACTTGTCGTAAAAAACTCCGGTTGACACGGTTGAAGAGCCTGTAAAAGGATCGTCAGGGAATTCGGTTACGGACTGAACGCTCGTGCTTTCAGCCTTCGTCATTTGGCTTGAGGCGAAAGGCTTAATCCTAGGAAAAGGGGCATCTCGACAAGCATCACCGTTTAGGCTCCATGCAATCACTTTAGCGCTTTGAAGTTTGAAAATAGTGGAGCACTTTCTATGGTCTACCCATGGGCCCAAGGGGACGCCGGTGTTAGGATCACGTAGACCTGGCTTACCCGGAACCCACACGTTTTCGTCATAGTCATAGGAAATGTATTGTAAATCTTGAAGCGACCATCCGCGGGTCGGTTCACCAAGCGAGAGAAGAATACTCTCATCGCTTTTTCCTATGAAGTAGTCTAACCCTTCGCGCTGGCGCCATGTTATAGTAGTTGCACATCCGCAGAGTGTCCCAATCACAATCGCAAAACTTAGCGTCGAGCCACGTTTCATAATTCCTCACGAGGCTTGCGGTGTGGCTTAATGCTGGCGAATGACATTTATCTATAGCCACAAGACAATTCTGTAAAACGTAATTTGTGCAAATTAAAATGCATTTTAGCATATCCAGTAGAGGAGAAGAATAATCTATCCCACAGGGATCTACCGACCCGGAAAAACGCGGGACTTTTACCCGGTGGCATGGTCGATGATTTCAAGAAGAATGTGTTTGCCGATGTGTCGGTGTGGCTGCGTCACGTCAATGCGCAGACCGAGAGCATCGACATTATCGATTTGCGCAAGCAGGAAGTGGGAGCGTGATGGCGCAAGGAAGGCGTGGCTGGACGGCGGG